>Ga0137376_10002898_pt1 | contig 10491 bp, 8 predicted proteins | sample SagtaG_23_FD_104814 | JGI IMG/M metagenome (GOLD analysis project Ga0137376, IMG submission 104814) | Vadose zone soil microbial communities from Sagehorn Ranch, Mendocino, California, USA - Sage2_L_20_16 metaG | ecosystem: Environmental > Terrestrial > Soil > Vadose zone | place: USA... | reverse complement strand
GAGATCCGCGCAATTGGGAGACACGGGGCGTGAATGGATTTCTCGGGCTGCCCCACATTCGCCCGCCCGAGCTTCGCGCGCTCGGCCGCGAAGAAGCGCGGTGCTACGGCGTCGCGCTTGTCGACGACATTGTCACTGCCGCTCGCAAAATGGACGACGACGAATTCTCGCTCGAGATGGTGGCGCGAGAGTCCTTACGCGCCCGACGCGTGCTCCTCGCTATCGGCATTCGCGACATTTGGCCGGAGATTCCCGGGCTCGAGCACACGTTTGGTCAGAACGCGCACGTTTGCCCGGACTGCGACGGTTACGACGCGCGGGGTAAGAAGGTCGTCGTCATTGGCAGCGGCCGGCGGGCGGTGGGGATGGCACTCAGCCTAACGACATGGACGCATGACCTCATGATTTGCACGAATGGGGAGCCGCCCGCGCTCGACGTCCCCGAGTATTGCGAGAAGCTCGACGCACTGAACATTCCGATTCTCACGGAGCCGATTCTACGCGTCGTCTGCGAGGGCAACGTGATTCATAGCCTCGAGCTCCGCGACGGCATGCACCTCGACGCCGACAAGATCTTTCTCGCTATCGGCCAGTTCCCGGCCGACGATGCGGGCACGAAGCTTTCCTTGCAGCTGGGTTGCGAGCGCGACGATGAAGGCCACGTTGTGGTCGACACGCACTACCACACGTCGGTGCACAACGTGTTCGCGGCGGGCGACATCGTGCCGGGTCCTCAGCTCGCCATCGCGGCCGCGTCTGACGGCGCGATGGCGGCGCTGTCAATTCACAAGTCGCTCGTACCGGAAGGACGGAAGCTCACGCCGCTCGATCCCGTGCCAGCTACCAGTGGAGCATGAGCGACCGCGTCCGCTTTTGACGTACAATCTCCAGCTCGATGGCGCGATCGTCGGCATGCGCGTCGATGATCTGGCGCAGTTGCGCGATGCGCGTGATGTCCTGCCCTTCGGCGCGGACTATCACATCGCCACCTCGCAAGCCCGATGAGCGAGCGGGATCCGTGAAGACCTCGGTCACGAGCACTCCACTCGATACGCCGAAGATGTGGCCGAACGACTCGCCATTGATCTCGGCGAGCTTCGCTCCCGCAATGGGAATGAAGCCGGGATCAGTCTGACGGAAAACCACCAGCGGACCATCGCCAGGCGCCACTGGCGCGCCACGGAGCACCATGACTCGTCCTGGCCGCCCGTCCGATAGGCTATCGAGCATGTTGAGGTTCATCCGCTCGATGATGCGTCGCGGTGGCGTGGCGACGACGATCGGAAACTCGCGCTCCTCGCCATCGCGCCGCACTCGCACCGTGATGCGACGCGTCGGCTGGAGCAGCCTCGTTAGGTTGATCTCGCGATCGCGTACGTCGGCGCCGTCATACGCGACGATCTGATCGCCGCGGGTAATGCCGACCCGCTCGGCGGGCGAGTTCGGCTCAACAGAAATGATCTCCGGATAGCCGAAGTAGCGAATGTACGCGCTGTCGCCGCGGACGATCCGCTGCTGAGGCGCCTCGGCGTTGATGCCGATCCAGCCCGGCTGCAGCGACGACATCGAGAGTCGCAATGGCCCGGCGAACGCTTGCACCTTCTCGAATGCTCGCGCCTTCGCCCGCTCCATTGCCGCCGCGGCACTCGGGTCGGCGACGCGCACTCTCACGTGCTGCTCCAGCGAGCCGAGATTGACGAGCGCGGCGATAGTCGTCCTCAGCTCGTGCAGGACATCACCACGATCGGGGGCGTCCAAGCCGAGTCCTTCGAACTCGTGCTTGAGCGAGTCGAACCGCCCCTCCAGCCGTTGCCTGGTTGCGCGGAGCGCGCTGACGTAGATCGTGTCACCACGTCGCACCTGAGCGCGGTAGACGCGGATGCTGTCGCGATCGGTCCCCTGAGCGAGTGCCGGCGAGGGCGCGATCGGCGCGACGGCGACGACCGCCGCACCGACAACCGTTATGCACCGCAACCACGGGCGCATCGTCGCTCCCGGCTCGTTACTCATGCCTCGATTCATCAAAAGATGTTCACCCGCATGTCCGCGGGGAGCGAGGCGTTCAATTGCCGCAGCGTGACCTCACGCTGACCGAGCGTCGTTAGGTAGTAGCCGTTGATCACAGGATCGCCCGGCGATTCGGTGACCGCCTGACGAACGGTGCCCTCCACCTCGTCGAGCGTCGCCAGGCGGTGACGCAACGCGGCTGGAGAATCCGGCGAAAGCTCGAGCGTATCGTGCGCGGCGAGATAGAGCGCGGCACTCTGATAGAGTGTCTGGTACCGCTCCTGCGCCGAACGCGCCTGCTCGACGCTCGAGAACAAGATCGTCGAGTCGGCGGCGCGCGAGGACGCAATGCTCTCGTACCGGGACAACCCCGGCACAGCGGCGGCGCCTCCTGCCGTATACCGCCCGTACGCAATGGCGCCGATTGCAATGAGCACCGCGGCGGCGGCCTGAGACCAGACGCCGGCAAAGCGGCCGGGCCGACGCGCGACGCGCCACTCACCGGTGTCGATGACGCCGTCCGAGCGCAAGGCTGGCGCAAGAGATTCCCAATTGCTCAATGGCGCGCCGATCCGCGCCTGCTCCGCCATCGCGAGCGATCGAATGTTTCGGTAAGCCGCTCGTTCGGTCGCGCACCGCGGGCACGAGGCGAGATGCGCGAGCTCCGCCGGGGTCGGCGGCTCGTCGAATAGCGCCGCGAGGCGCTCATCAGGCAGGTGCGACATGTCCACTGTCAGTCCTCGAATTCTGTGCATCAGAGACTACGTCTACGAGATGGGCGAGAAGCTTGCGGAGCTTCGCGCGGGCCTTGAAGAGTTGTGACTTGGAGCCGCCCGCCGTGATGCCGAGATCGCGAGCAATCTCCTCGTGCGTGAATCCTTCCACATCGTGTAGAACGAAGACTGCGCGCGCGCCCGGTGAGAGCTTGGCCATCGCCTGCTCGATGGAGGCAGCAAGGAAGGAACGATCGGTGTCCATTTCGACGAACGCGCTGTCTTCCTCGATGTCCGACTCGATACCGGCAAGACGCCGCGTCTTCCGGAGTGCGTTGAGCGTTCGATTAACAGCGATGCGGTGTGCCCACGTTCCGAACTGTGAATCCCCCCGATAACTGGGCAGCGCGCGAAAGATCTGGATCCAGACCTCCTGCGCGATGTCCGCCGCCAAATCCTGGTCGTTCCCAACCAACCGGCGTACCACGAGATCGATGTGCGGGGCGTGGCGCGTCCACAACGCCCGTAGCGCCGCCTCATCTCCTTCGATTGCCTGGCGAATCGTGAGAAGCTCGACAGTCACGGTGAATTGGTCACTCGCGAGGGGGGAACGGTTGCTGGCGGTGATCCGTGCTCAATGGTCGGTGGTCAGTGCCAGGGTCGCTAGTGACCGACCGCTGACCACCGACAACCGATCACCAACCACAAGCGTTTGGGGCACCGTTGCATACGTGCCACTTGCTCGTCCCGTTTCCGTGCGACATTATTTCCGCTTGCGACCCCCGCCTCTGGAACCTTGGTCGCATTCGAGTAGTAAGGCACTGAGAGTGACCGGATGCTTTCTCCCCCGCCGTCCGGCCCTTCGCTGTCATTGTTGCACGGCATCTGCATTCTAGACGTTATCGTCAGGCTCGATAACGTCGACCTGGTGACTTTAGCTCGTCCGACCGGGGAATCGTAGTGTTTGTTACTCTGCTGTTATCGACGTTAACGCTCGCCACTGGTGGCCCCGGTGGACGTGGTGGAGACGGTCTACCCGTCAAAGCCCCGCGCACCGTCGGCATGTCCGCTGCGCGATTGGCGAAGATCGATCACGTCGTCATGCGGGGGATCCAGGCGGGCGGCTACCCCGGAGCTGCGGTGGTCGTCGGGCGCAAAGGGGCCGCCGTATGGCAGCGCGGCTTCGGCCGGCTCGACTGGTCGGAGGAAAGCTCCACTGTCGCTCCCACCGAGAGCCTTTACGACCTCGCGTCGCTCACCAAGGTCGTTGGTACAACGACCGCGCTCATGATCCTCTACGACGAGGGGAAGGTCCACCTCGACGATCCGGTTTCCAAGTACATTCCCGAATTCTCCGGTGGCGAGAAGGACCTCGTCACGCTGCGGCTGCTCCTCGAACACCGTTCGGGCCTGCCGGCTGGGCGCGATCTCTGGCGCATCGCACGAACGCCTGACGAAGCGCGTCAATCAGTCATCGAGACGCCGCTCGCCTACCACCCGGACCAATTCTACGAGTACTCGGATCTCGGTGCCGACATGCTCGGCTTCGTCGTCGAAGCCGCCTCGGGACAGCGGCTCGACCAGTTCCTCGCCGATCACGTTTGGAAGCCGCTCGGCATGGACGACACGTTCTTCAAGCCCGCCGATTCTCTACGCCAGCGGATCGCTCCCACCGAGGTCAACCCGCCTCGCGGATATCCGCTCCGCGGCGAGGTCCACGACGAGAATGCGTTCTCCCTCGGCGGAATCGCTGGGCACGCGGGACTGTTTAGCACTGCCTCCGATCTCGCCGTCTTCGCGCAGATGATGCTCAACGGTGGACAATACGGCGGCACGAGGTTGATCGCGGATTCGACAGTGAGCCTGTTCACGACGCGCGCGGCACGCACGCGGGCACTTGGCTGGGACACATGCGCCGGGGACGGAAGCTGCGGCAAGTACCTCAGCGAGCGTGCCTACGGCCACACAGGCTTCACCGGCACGTCGCTCTGGATCGATCCAGATCGCGACATGTTCGTCATTCTCCTCACCAACCGCGTTCACGCCGCTCGGGCACGCCGCCCAGCGAAAGTGATCGCCGACGTCCGCGCTGACCTCTCGGACGCGGCGGCGCTGGCGGTGATGGACGACCCCGATGGCGTGATGCAGATGCCGGCCAAGTTCCGCGCTGATCGCGCGATTGGTTGGAACCGGCCAGAGCGGGTCGCCCGGTCGCGGCACGGTCGGATTCACACGACGGTGAGCGCGGGACGTATCGGGAGCAAAGTGCATAGCGCGAAGCGACCAAAGGGGTCGAGCGCCAAGTCGTCCAAGGCCGGGCGCTCCAGCTCCAAGAAGAAGCCCGCGGCCAAACACACGACCAAGCGACCGGTTCGGAAGAGCTGAGCCTTTGTCAGTACATCCAGCCTAGGCCGATGTACACGGAGGCGGTCGATTCGCTCGAGTGTCCAACGTCCGTGGCGACGACAAAGCTCGGTCCAATTCCAACGCGTACGCCGCCTCCGTAACTCGCGTGCAAGTCGCTGAACGCGTTCTCGATCCTGAAATGGTCCGGCCACACGCGGCCCGCATCGGCAAATCCGCTCAACGCCAGGAATGAGCCGCGCCCCAAGAGCGAGAAGTCGACAGCGCGCCATCGCAATTCCGAGTTGCTGAGAAGAAGCGCCTTACCGATGTATCGATCCTTCGGAATTCCACGAATGCTGCTCGAGCCGCCCAATCCCTCCGCCTGCTTGAAGGAAGACTGGATCGTCGACAGCTCGTCGAAGGGTGCGACACCCTGAATTCCCTGCGCGATGATGCGCTGCGCAAACGTAAGTCGCGCTGTCACGGGGACGTATTTGCGCGCGGTCGTTGTCCAGCGTGTGAAGCCTTCGGTGGCGCCGACGCGTTTGGTTACGCGCTGGACGAGTACTTCGGCCCACGTCCCGTTGTGCGGTGAGATCTCACGATCGCGCGTGTCCCACAGCAGGCCCGCACGCACGTAATTCGCCCGCTCGGGCGCCGGCGTGCGTCCGCCAAGCTCGTTTGCCAACAGCGTCGTGCCTGAATCGAACGGCGTGAGATCGATAGTCGACCGGGCGAATCCGACGCCAAAAAGGACTCTCGCCGCCGAGGAGGTACCGATGCGATGCTGGAAATCGGCAGTTGCTCGGACGCGCGCGCGTCCGAAGCGGTAGTAGTACGAGTTCGGCGCACGCTCGGCGTTCTGATCATGAACCGTCTCGTTACCAACGCCATAGTAGGGCTCAGCCAGTTGGCGCTCGCTGCCGACAAAGGCACTGACGCGCCACTCCTGGGGCAGCAATGTCGGCGCATCGAAAAAGAGCGTCATGTCTCGCCGTCCCTTGCTCGTGAACAGCACTAGAGGCTGAATCGTGAATCGATAGGGGCGGACGCCCACGCCGTAGTTATACAGTTCGGCCGCCGCGCCGATTCCAAATCCTTCGTCGGCGTCGAAGTTGAGGGCGGGAACCCCCGAGCGTTCCCAGCCTCGCTGGATCCGTTGATGCGACGTGCTGTCGGCCCGAATGTCGCTCTGTTGAGCATCAACACGGACGGCAACCGCAAGCGCGACGCAGATGCTTATCAGGTAGGGACGCATGATTCGCGGGCTCCGGCGAGAGTTGAAAACCGACCGCAACACTGCGTTTCTCGCTCGGCAGCCTCTATCCGCGACGTGACGTAGCTGATTAATCGAACTGACGTAGTACGCGATTGCGGCGGCATTCAGGGATCGGTCGCCGGCGTCGACGATCGGCCGCGCTTTGCGGCGCGCCGGACGCACCAAGGTGGCGTGGCTGCGGCATGGATAGTGGCCCGACTTCCCCATTTCCTCCCGGCCGGCGATCTTGCGAGAGGCGATGATGAGCGACGATATGCGGGATCAACCCAGCGCCGACGGCGCGGCGATGCCAGATCCAGAAGAGACGGCTGAGCAGGCGCCGTTGCCTAACGAGGCGACGGGCGAGGCGTCGGCGATCAATCCCGATCAGGTGAAGCTCGCACTGCGAAAAGTGAAAGACCCGGAGTTGGGGTTGAACATCGTCGATCTTGGTCTGGTCTACGACATCTCCGTCGACGAGAACAACATTCACGTCGACATGACGCTCACCTCGCCGGGGTGCCCAGCCGGTCCGCAAATCATGACGGATGTCGAGCGTGCGCTGCAGGCCCTTCCCGGCGTCGGCGATGTGGAGATCAATCTCGTCTGGTCGCCGTATTGGACGCCGGAGCGAATCGAGCCGCGCGTGCGGGCCTACATGGGGTTGTGAGGCGGTCATCCCGAGGAGCGTAGCGACGAGGGATCTGCTGTTCGCTCCGCGAGCAGCAGATCATCCTATAGGAGTCGCAAGCGCGCCGCGCTTGCTCCTACTCCTCTCGCCACGCGGAGCAGGAGCGCGCGCATCGTGCGCGCGACTCCATTAGGATTGGCTGCGAGCAAAGCGAGCAGCCCTCGCTTCGCTCGGGATGACAACCTACACGGCTGCCTTCCGGTGCGGCGCGAGGGCGGCGAGGAACGCGGGGCCCAGTTCCTCGACCTGCCATTGACGTAATTCCGGAATCTCCCGCAGCCCTTCCATCGTCGTCGGATTGCGTCGTGCTACAGCCTCGAGCCGATCGCGCGAGCAGAGGACGCCCGGATCCAAGTCCAGACGCGTCGCCGCGGCGTCGCGCACCGTGCGCAAGGCTGTCGCCCGAGCATCGAAGTCCGGATCACGCTCCCAACGGACTGCCTTCGGGAATCTTGGAAGCTCCGCGTCAGGTAGCTCCACGCCACGCTTGACCGCCTCGAGAACGTCCGGTGCGGCGCGCTCGAGGAGAGAGCGCGGCATCCCCTTCACGCCCGACAAGCCCTCACGCGTCGTCGGTCGCAGTCGAGCGATATCGAACAGCGGGTCATTGCCGATGACGCGGAACGTGGCGCGATCAGCGCGACGAGCGACCTCGTTGCGCCAATTAACGAGCTCGCGAAGGACCGCTAGCTCGCGCCGGTTGAGATCGCGCGCCCCTTTGATGCGAAGAAATGCGGTCGACTCGTCTTCGTCTTGCCATCGCGTCTGCTCGAGCCGCGCAAATTCTTCGCGGGCCCAGCTCCATCGTCCGGCGCGCTTCAGATCTTCGGCCAGGCGATCGCGCAATCCGAGCAGATGCATCGTGTCTTGCGCGGCGTACTCTAACATGTCGGGTGTGAGCGGCCGCATCGACCAGTCGGCGCGTTGGTGCTTCTTGTCGAGCTTCACGGCGAAGTATTTCTCGAGTAGGGCAGCAAGCCCGAAAGCGCGCATACCGAGGAGCTGCGCGGCGACGCGGGTGTCGAAGATGTTGCGCACCTGCCATCCGTAATCCCGGCGCAGCAGCCGCAAATCGTAGTCGGCGTCGTGGAAAACGACTTCGACGTTAGGATCTTCGAGCAACCTGCCTAACTCTTCGGGCGCCCCAATCGGCAGCGGGTCCATGACCGCCGTTTGATCGCGCGTGCTGAGCTGCAGTAGATAGATGCGGTCGACGAATCGATGAAAGCTGGCGCCTTCCGTGTCGAGTGCGAGCAGATCGACATTTTCGATCGACCGCAGGAAGCGGGACGTGTCTTCGGCGGTGTCGAGATAGATCGCTTTGTGCCGCATCATGAGGTGACGGGTCCGGAGACTAATGTAGCCGACGCTGGAAAGCCGGGACGAAGGCACTCCCCTTGCCCCCTGAGACGACTCGTGGAACCCATTCGCAAGGACGACGACACTCTGGCTCGGCCCGCCCTCACGGCAAGTGCGGACGCCACCCCCTTGTACACCGACCGGCGGCGACGATCGGTTGGTTGGCGCAGCAAGGACGTGCTGCGCACCGCGGCGCTGGTCATGGCGATGTACATCGGCGTTCGGCTGCTCTGGCTTGCCAATCCCCTATTCCTGACCGCCTTCCTCGGTGTGCTTTTCGGGTTGGCCGTGTCAAGCGGCGTCGACCGCTTGACTCGATGGCGGATCCCGCGGGGCGCGGGTGCGGCGCTGATCGTTCTGATGTTCATCGGGGCGTTGACGGGCTTCGGAGCTTGGGTCGCGCCGACGATCCGTGCTCAATCGGTCGAGCTTCGGCGTCGACTGCCCGAATCGATCGATCGCCTGGAGGCGTGGGCAAACCGGCATAACGGCGGAATAATCGGGAGCATTCTCACGCCGGCGGCTCCGGCAGCGCGGCGCGACTCGGCGCAGACGACGAATGCTTCCCGATCGGCCACGGCAGTCGGTCCGCCGTCACCCGACGATACCACGCGAGCAACGCCGCTGCGGCAGCGCATCAGCGAACAGATGAGCGGAGCTACGCGCTACCTCTTTCCATTTCTGTCGTCCACGTTCGCGGTTATTGGCGGCATCTTGATCATCATTTTTCTCTCGATCTACATCGGTGCCGACCCGGAGTTGTACCACCGGGGGCTGATGCAGCTCTTTCCGCGACGCGCCCGCCGTCGCGCAGGCGAGGTGCTGTCGGCGATGGCAACGGTCCTCCGTCGATGGTTGCTGACGCAGCTGATCGCAATGCTGGTCATCGGGAGCGTCACGACCATCGTCCTGCTGTTGTTAGGCGTCAAGGCAGCGTTTGCGCTCGGTATTCTCGCTGGTTTGCTCGAGTTCATTCCGACCGTCGGCCCCATTCTCAGCGCGTTGCCCGCCGTCGCGATGGGCTTCCTGGATTCGCCCGAGAAGGCACTCTACGTGGCTTTTGCATTCTGGGGCATTCAGTTCGCCGAGAATCATCTATTGATTCCACTGTTGATGAAAGGTGGAGTCGATGCGCCACCGGTGTTGACGATTCTCTCACAGGCACTCATGGCCCTCTTGTTCGGTTTTCTCGGACTGATGTGCGCGGTACCGCTACTCGCCGCGGCGATGGTCGCGGTGAAGATGCTCTACGTGGAGGCGGTCGTCGGCGAAAGAGTTGCCGTAACGAACGAGAATCCGGCGAAGGACGCCGCGCCGGCGTAAGGGCGACGCAACATGATCGACGCCGCGACGGCATCCGACTCGTCGCTGCCGCTTCTGCATCGCTTCCCTGCTCTCGCTTCACTACCGCGAGCGCACCTCGGCCAATTTCCAACACGGGTCGAGCGCGTGAACGGCATCGCGCCCGGCCTGTGGGTAAAGCGCGAGGACCTGGCGGCTGAACCGTTAGGCGGCAACAAGCTGCGCGCGCTCGAATTCTTGCTCGGTCCCGTTCGGCCGGGAGATCGTGTGACGACGGTCGGTGCGACCGGATCCACGCACGTTCTCTCCACGGTGGTGTACGCGCGGCAGCTGGGCGCGGGGTCTCTCGTCTATCGGTGGCGGCAGGAGGTGAATGAGGTAGCACAGCGCGTCGCCGAGCGTATCGCTGCGACGGCCGATGACGCGCCGGTGGTGCGAGGTGTCGCCGTCGCGTACGCCCGCGCCTTCGTCGCGCGGTTGCGCGGTGCGCATTGGATTCCCGCCGGTGGCAGCGTGCCACTCGGCGTGCTCGGCCACGTGAATGCCGGTCTCGAGCTCGCATCCCAGATCGCGGCGGGCGAGCTGCCGGTGCCGGACCGCATCGTCGTGCCGCTCGGCACCGGCGGAACAACTGCCGGTCTCGCTCTCGGTCTCGCGATTGGCGGCTTGGCGAGCGAGATCATCGGTGTTCGCGTCGTGCCGCGCATCGTCGCCAACGAATTCCGCGTGCGGCGGCTCGTCGCGAGCACATCGCGACTGCTGGAGCGCCTGACGAGTGAGCGCGTGCCCGAAGGGAAAGCGGTTGGAGTAAGCAT
>Ga0137376_10002897_pt1 | contig 10491 bp, 8 predicted proteins | sample SagtaG_23_FD_104814 | JGI IMG/M metagenome (GOLD analysis project Ga0137376, IMG submission 104814) | Vadose zone soil microbial communities from Sagehorn Ranch, Mendocino, California, USA - Sage2_L_20_16 metaG | ecosystem: Environmental > Terrestrial > Soil > Vadose zone | place: USA... | reverse complement strand
CCCCCCCTTTCCGCCATAGACATTCGTCCCAATACACCAAACATACCATGTCGTGCTTTTTCCCCTTGTCCGATCACGCTGGAACCAACTACAACACTCCATTTTTTGTAAAGGAAATTCGGCTCAGGATCTCCCGAAAAGGCTGGACAAAGTACCACTAGAAGCACAACGACGCCAGTGTCGGTCTTTCCTATCCACAACGGCATCACTGGATCCATGCCCGTTTTTGTAGACATCATGCTGAAAGAGGGTCACTGGTTCACCCATCATCGCCATAGCTGCCTCTTACAGTGCATGCTACGCTTGGATAGGATTGAATGTACGCATACTTGGTTAGTTACCGGCGCTTACCAAAAAGCCAAAGCCACCGTGCGCGTGATTTGAAACCCCCCAAATCGGAGTCCTTCGTTTACACTCGGCCTCGGAACAACACTTTTTTTCACACCATGGTGCTATAAAGGCATGCCAGGGCTGGCCCGGGGGTCATTCCAACAAACATGTCTCAGGAAGTCCGCGAGCTGCTCGATCTCATCACAAAATCCGTCGAATCTCTCGAAACATTATGCACCGAGAGCAACACCCAACTGCCGGACCTCAATAAGCCCTTTAGCCCTGATTCTGAGGCGTTTCGGACCAACGCAACTCGATGCCATCGTATCGCCACCGCGAAATGTTTTGTATTACGCTGCTAACGGCGTAAGTCCCTCGATCCTTCCTCGCTTTACAAATTACTGAATTTGTCTAAGCATTGGAAATCAGTTGCTCTTCGCGTATGCCTGGAGGGAACGTGACCGAGATTCTCCGTGAGGCGGGTCCAGAGGTCGGATTTCAACGATACCATCATTGGATCTGGTGTTCACCAATTTTTCAGGGACTTCACGTCAAGAATATTGCTGAAAAGAACAAGATAGACGTACACAAGCTCTGTAGGCAATACTTCTATGATATATAGTTATCTATATCTCGTTCGATAGCGTCGTGCCTGAGGTTGTTGGCGACGCACCATATTTATCGCGAGGTGAAGCCGGACGTCTTCGCAAATAACCGAGTTTCAAGCTTCGTGGACACCAAGAAATCAGGTGCCGAAATCATTGCCGAGTATGTATCATCGCTCTTTCCATCCCAAATTTGTAATTCTGACGGCGCCATAGCCCAGAGCACAAATTTGACAATACATCTGGAATTTCTGCTATTGCGAGCTTCATGTAAGTCGACTTCTGGAAAATTACCGTTAATCGTCCTAATTATTCTTCCATCCAAGGGTCGATGAGCTTGTCAAGTCTTCTGCGTATTTCTATGAGAACGCTAGCGACCCCAAAATTGCCAGTTCTGGCGAACTTTTCGATAGTCCATTCGCAAAAGCAGTCAGCAACGGGACGCCATTTTGGGATTGGCTTGAAGAACCTCAGAACGCTTTCAGACAGCGTAGATTCGACATCGGTATGCGAGGCACTCAAGTTGCGACCACCACCGAGCCTGTCATGTCATGTAATTTCTCTCGTATTAACTTTGCGCAGATGAAGACTTACTTGAATACAAATAGCATACGACTGGGAATCGCTTCCTGCTGATGCGCTAGTCGTGGATGTCGGCGGTGGCATCGGAGTCACTTCCATACCCCTTTTCCAAACATTTTCCCAACTGAAGATCGTGGTTCAAGATCGGAAGCCTGTTATTGAGACTGGTATCGAGGTATAGCTCTTATCATCTAAGCAACGCGAGTGAGAATTTACTTGCCGTGTTGTAGATATGGAAAAAGGAACTGCCCAACGCTTTCCCGTCTGGTCGTATTCAGTTCGAAGGTTAGAAACCTCCGAAGTTATTATGATTATCATCTAATGCGGAGGCTCAGCGCACGATTTCCTCACTCCTCAACCACGCAAGGATGCCGCTATCTTTTTCACGCACCATGTGCTGCACAACTGGTCGGACAAATATTGTAATATAATTTTGAAGCACCTAAGGGATGCCGCCACACCAGACACGAAACTCGTCTGCATGGAAATAGTCTTGCCCTATGCATGCCACAAGACGGAAGATGATAGCGCTGATGGCATCACTCACGTCGAGCCCCCGAAACCGCCAAGCCCTCTACTTGCTAACTGGGGCTCAGCGAACTGTATCGTCTATGATTTTGACATGAGCGTACGTCCTTTCTACTGTTCCTCCCAAAAGGACTAAGAGGACTGATGTTATCATATCAGATGTTGGCACTTTACAACTCGCGTCAACGGACGGTCCGACAGTTTGATGAGGTCTTCAAAAGGGCCGGATGGAAGATCACGACCGTGCGTCGGCAAATTGGAATCTACGCTACGGCGTTTGCAGCCATTGAAGCCGTTCCAATCTGACCGTCACTAAAGTGTATTAGATATGACATGTAACAGTACTAGAATGTGTTACCAAGATATGCTTTTTCGGCATTTTTTCCCACTTGGCGATCGGAGTGAATGTTCGTCGTAATGCGCGTAATGTGACATATCAACTGCGATAGGGTAGTTTTTTCTTTTTGCTACTCCGGGAAACCCAACCAACGCTTACCCTGTGGCTCGCCTGACATTTATCGATTGTTATCGGTTTCATCAGGTAGAATCATACGCACGTGCGTCCACTATCGTCTCTCATTGTCAACTAGCGGCTGGCCGATATTCGGACAGCCCCCGGCTTCGTGAGCGACGAGCGGCGTGTGCCACCTCTTTTCCACAGCCTTGTGCGAGCAACATCGACAACATCACAGCACGAAATTTCACAAGAGTTATGGTTACAAATATACCGGAGTACAACAAGACATAATCGTGATTCAAGTAACGCCTCCCTAGTAATCTCTGGTAACGCTTATTCTTAGGTCTCCTAGAGGACCTGTGCTAGGATGGTTCTGGGACTGAACCTTCCAATAGTTGTAGTTGGACCCCTCGGTAGATATCTCAAACTTGTTGGTTCCCACAGCGACGCAATCCCAATAAATATGGGCGATAACGCTCCCCGAACTAATGTCGCAGAGGTCGAACGATCCCTCAGTGCCGGAGCTGGTGTCTCGGCCACATGAGCAGATTAGGCATTCAGACCCGGTACGGAGCCGACCCTCGTAATAAGATGGGGGTACCTCTTCGTTCGTTGGACCTGCATATTTTCGAACATGAGAAATAAGTCGAGAATATGAAGCGACAACAAATACCGGGCTCATAGAACATGCCCGACACATTCTGTGCATTCTTGATTTCCATCTCATCGTTGGTGCGATTGTAGATGTGGAAATTAACCCACTGCCCCATAATGAGATGCTCGATAGAAGATGAGAGTAAACTGTGAGAGCTTTGCTTGCTAGGACCTTGAGATGATACGAGGACCTTAAGTATTTATGCATAGCTGGTGATAAGACGATTCCATGCAACGAAATTGATGTAGCTGACCGTAGTTCTGCCCATGACGACTTGGCTCCTCCATTTTACACAAGGACGATGTCAACGTTGACCAATAACAATAAAAACGCAGGGCACGAGACCGGCCTTATCTCTCAAAAATGTCCATTGGACCTGTCTGGCATCTAATAACGCTTAGCATCATCACCATAACACTGATAAAAGACGGGGCATGTGCCATGCCTTTGTCATCGGCTTCTGATGCAAAAATCTCTCCGTCGATAATACTTCCTGCTTATGACGTCACTTCATTGCGAACGGGGTAAGGAACGCGTGACACGTTGTATACAGGAACGTACCTCCACAGAAAAATAGTGTGGAACTTGATCTGCTATGTGCCATCTCCTCTTTCTACCGTCATTTGGGGACAAGTTCCGAGGCCGAATGAAATAAGGCTCGGTTTTATATGACCCGAGCCCCGCGCGATTCCGTAAATATATACAAACTGCACCGCCGTCGCCGCCTTAGGTGCCTCGCAATCGAGGGCCTCGGATTCGCCGCTTGGCGGCCCATACCTTCTAAGTACTTACAACATACTCCTGAAATACGACGAAGATGCCGGAGGCCTGAGAAGCGAACGCCCTGACATTGGCCCGGGCATTACGAGATTCGGGCTCCAAGTTTCAGCACGCTTCCCGACGAGTCGTGGTCATCCAAGGCCAGCGCTCGGACCAAATTTATATCATATAAACGACGAGTTTTGGATAATACTTCCCAGTCATTTAATTCCACGTGGAATAACTTAATTTTAGCCGTGTCCACCAATTCATGGTATGGCAAGAAAAACGTGCACTGCTCTTCCCTAGAGCTTCCGAGGAATATTCACGTTTCAGCTGGAGCCATCCGATTAGTACCCATCTTCTAGAAGTTTGAGAAGCGGGCCCCGGGAGTGAATCGAATGTATCATGTGGCTGCTTGAACTTGGCTCTGATAACGTTACGACGGCGATCTGAATGTTCTCGATACTGAGAACTATGAGTTGACAGGAGGCTTTTATGGTATGGCAACACGCACGGTCACAGTGGATCTCCCTCATGGCAGCGCTCGCCGCTCGGCAAGCAGAATGACAACCAAAAAAAACTTTGACAACACGGTTAGGTTAGCGAAAACAGCTATTCAAGGCACATACTATGTGACTTGCCCTGTGATATAGTTGGTCATTGGTGATGAAGCTGAGATATTATCAATGATATTGACCGAAACGCCGGTCGGGATTATCAGGCTAAATCCGATATGCGAGGAAATGAGGTGGGGATTTAGAGAGGCGAATCTGTAACTGCACTCAACCCTGAAGAACATATAAGGACACTCACTGTTCGAAACGCTAGAAACACAGGGGTTGCAGGATGGTATTTCGCGTGCGGGAGAATGAGATAATCCTACGGAGTCTGACATATACATCAAGTCGATACCCAGTTGTGACGCCAATTTGACACGTGAGAGAAAAAATGTATGGCGAGTCTACGACTCAGCTGCAAAGAGGAGAGAGAGAAAGATGGGGATACGCGTTCAAGGGGCTTCGGAAGGTTACGTTATCGCGGAACAGCCTGAGGTGTTCCCAGGGTCGGATTGTAGAAAGAGAATCACCAGCTCGTCCCAACTCTATTGATGTGAAGAAGTTAATGACGCTTAGTCTCTGGGAGATATCGGTTATCGGGAAAACGGTGGTGATCGGCGATTGGTCGTCCTCGTCCTTATATTCGATCTGTTTTCGCGCATGCACACCCTGCGAGTCAAAACCTTCTCTCGGTCCCCGGCATGCGCTACGCGATTGACCAACTTTCACCTTCCAACTCCTTACTCCTCCTCTTCGCCCTCGTCGTTGCCTTTCAACTTGTCAGGTTCATCCGCCTTAAGCGATCCGCTGCTCGTACACCCCGGCTCCAAGGCCCGTCGCCTACCAGCCTCCTCTTTGGCCGACTGCATGAGGTGAATAGATCGAAAAACCGTGCAGCCACTTATGGACAGTGGGCAAGCAAATACGGACAGGTTTTCCAAATACCTGCGCAGCTCGGTGGACGACACATTATTCTATTGGACCCCAAGGCTATCGCCCATTTCCTCTCAAAAGATACGTTCACCTATGTTGGTTCATCGTTCTCCAAGTCTTTCATCAAGAAATTTGTAACTATCGCCGTATTTTGTTACTGAAGCTGTATTCTAAGAGTCTTTCATCATCTAGTTTGGCCCTAACATGATATATGCCGAAAACATGGATCACTTTAGGTACGGTTGTATGAAATTTGATACCAAATATAGTAGAACTGAACCTATCTCATTTCAGGCAACGTCGAAATCTTGCGCCTGCATTTAGTAACGCGGCACTACGCTCAGCGACCAGCGTGTTCTATGATTCTGCATACAAGGCAAGTTCGCTTTCCCAGTTGAAAATGATCGCGAATGATTGTTGTGCAGGTTAAAGGATACTGGAACGCACAATTTGAATCTAAAGACGAAGTTGTGATTGATGTACAGAAATGGTAAGTATACCTTTTTGCCTAAACTGCGTGGAATCTGAAATGGCGATCTCAGGATAAACGCAATAACGTCAGTGCTCGTCTTTCCAGTAATGGCAATTCTATAATTGAAAATAACAGGCTCGATTCCATCGGTATAGCTGGATTTGGACACGATTTCAATTCTATCGATGGAGTTGAATCCCCCGTGAATGACGTGTTCCGCTATTTCAACGATAGCGACAGCAATGATGCCCGGGTTATGATTGACATGATCGGTCCTATATTCCCGTTCGTTCACCTGATTCCTTTCAGAACGATGCGTATGTTTGGGGCGTTGAAGAAGGCGATGGACGTGATTGCCGCTGAGCTAATCCACAGCTCGGAAAAGGAGAGGGTCACTTCTAGCATTAAAGATCGGTCAATGCTTGGAATGTTAGGTGAGAGAGAATCAGTTGCCTACATGTTTTCCCGTGCCTGACGTGGCGTGTTAGTGAGAGGACGAACTGAAGATGCAAGTTTCAAGTTGTTGCAAGATGAAATTGTTTCGCAGGTGCGTATGCTCCGACTCTGAATCGTCATTAGCGGACTCAATGGAAATGTAGATTGTATGTAACACTTGAGTTTATTAGTGACCGTTACTCACGTAATATGCGTCCCAGAACATTCTTTTGTTTGCAGGTGAAGTCTTTTCTTTCTGACTCGTCAAATCTAGTAAGATGTATTTAAAGGACACGAGACTACAGCCAGTGAGTAGCGTGCACTCCTTTCGGATATGATCTGATGTAGATCACATAGTTAGTCTTGCGGTACGTACTTGGACTCGCCATCATTCATGTTCGTATTGACATTCTTCCAGTGGGTACTGATAGAGCTATCACGCAAACCAGAGGTCCAATGCAAGCTGAGAGAGGAGCTACGACAGTTTCCCACCAGCGATCCAACATGGGATCAATTGACATCGGAATTACCTTACCTTAATGCCGTCGCAAATGAATCGATAAGACACCATCCACCTGTGGAAGATGTACTTCGCGTGGTACGACTTTCAACTTGATATACAAGCTGGATATAACGTAGTTTCTAGGCAGCAGGGGACGACGTCATTCCGTTAGGCATCCCAATCGAAACGGCATCTGGGCAGGTGATCGACTCTCTTGTCGTTACCAAAGGAACGATTTTGTCTGCACCGCTCATCTTCACCAATCGTAACGAGAGGTCCTGGGGTCCCGACTCGAAAGAGTTTAAACCTGAGCGATTCTTCCACGAGAACCCAAACGTGCAGAGACACCTGCTTTCGTTTTCAGACGGGCCAAGGATCTGTTTGGGAAGAAACTTTGCATTGACTGAATTCAAAGTATGCCCATCTTCCATTACTAGACTTGACATGACGTTTCGGCAGGCCGTCCTATCCGTACTCATCCGAAACTTTTCCTTCGAGCTTTTGAACGGTCCCGACACTGAGATAGATGTGCATTTCTCACTAATGAACCACCCGAAGATGGCTGGTCAACGAGGTGCGGCGCTTCCGTTACGAGTGAGGCAAGTTTTGGATTGAGCGATGTTGGTTGAGCTGTGTAATTGCTACCCCTCTGTTGTAATATAGTTGCAAAGCATTTGTGATATTGTGCCAGGCGATCCTTACTCACTCTCTCCCAAGCCTCAATCAGTCAAGTATTTTCCGATACGACCCAACTTGTATGTATATCCTCGACAGGCTCTGAGAAAACACAGCCGAGGAACATGTAACCACTGTACCGTTCCGAGATGTCCCTTGTGAAATTCATGATAATGGTCAGATGGAAGAATGAATCCACATGATGGTTACACACGGTCAGCAACATGGCACTTCGCGTGGCAAGCAACATGTTTTCTTCTGTATCCGGAAAAGTCTGCAACGCAAGTGAACGCTATCACGTCTAGCTGGCACCGAAGTCGTGGTTAATGTGATGAAACAAGCTTAGACTAAAAAATGGATTGCGCTCGGTTTTAGGGCCATATGGAAAGTGCGGCGAAAAATAAATAGCCAGGCCCACGGGTGATGAGAAACGACGGGCCCTTTTAAAACCAGGGAAGGAATTTATGGCATCGGAAGTATTGCGGTCGATAAATGGTTGGTTCAAAGGAAGGTCAAATGCAAAACATAACATCAAAAGAAGCCAATCGATAAGATGCGTGATCAGGCCTCAAGGCTTCAGGATTGAACTGGCGGACAATAGATGATAAATTAGTGATGGAATGGGGAAGCACTTCTGTTCTCATGACCGCTGTCGATCTGTTAATTTACTGTCTTGACACGATTGAGCCTGGCGTTTCCACCCATCTTTCAAATGGTAATCATTAGTAGTACATATATATTCCTCCTTCGCGCCCGAGCCTTATCAAGCTGCAAACTTATGGTTTATATCATCGGTTGGGATATCGAATAGGGAAAGCTAGTTGGATGTAGTGATGATAGAGGAGGACGCGTGATCACACAGTGAGAACAAGCAGAGTGATGCCGAAGTTGTTCCGCCGTTTGTAATTATTTGGAGGCGCACTCTCACCGTTTGAACGTTCAAACGTTCAACGTTTCAATTCCCTACTTTCCTCAATAGAAAGGCGCTTCTGCGACCACTTCGGCGCTTCTGATGCGGACCTCTCTTCTTTCACGTTGTTTCACTCGTCAGGTTTCGTGATCTTGGCTCAAACTTCAAGGGGTGCATATTCCACGCCTAGCAACCGAGCCATGTTCTGTCGTGTAGTTAGATTTCTTGAGATTGATATTAATTACGGACAGTCCATCTCGACCATTAACTGAGTCTTACCCAGGAACACTTCTGACCGAAGAAATGGACTTCTGGGCCAAGCCGAATCATAGAATGCGCTCGTTCCTCTTGTACGTAAGGTTCTGTTGTTCGAGTGTCCAATCTCACTGGTATCCGTGGGTTGTGATACGCATCATTGATTCGGTGATGCAATCGCTGACCGTCAGACTTTTTTCTTCCACAATTTCTCAATCCGGTAACGTCGCTTATAAACAAAATCTGGGCAAATATCTCTTCTCTACGTGAGACTCTTGACGGGATGAATGGAAATAACACACAAATTCTAACGCCCTTAAAAGCACGGCTCTCGACTTGGGGGCCCTCCCAACAGACATGTCCCAGCAGGTCCGCCAGCTACTCGATCTCATCACAAAATCCGTTGAATCTCTCGAGAAAGCATGTACCGAAAGCAATACTCAATTGCCCGACCTCAATAGTCCATACACCCCTGATTCTGAAGCATTTCGGGCCAACGCAGCTGCAGCAAAGGCCGCTAATGTTATTAGCGCAGCTGCAATGCAACTGGATGCCATTGTATCTCCACCGCGAAATGTTTTGTACTACGCCGCTAACGGGGTAAGTCTCATCGTTCTTAACGCACCATACAAATCACTGAACGTGACTAAGCATTGGAAATCGACTGCTCTTCGCGTGTGCGTAGAAGGGAACGTGACTGAGATTCTCCGTGAGGCGGGGCCAGAGGTCGGTTGTCAATGATATCATCATTGGATTTCATTTTCAACCGAACCGATTTTGCAGGGGCTACACGTCAAAGACATCGCTGCCAAGAATAAGTTGGATGTACACAAGCTCGGTAAGAGCAAATGCTCTAATGAAATATAGTTATCTAATTATGCACGTGAATCGTTCCACAGCTTCTAGTTTGAGGTTGTTGGCTACACACCATATTTATCGTGAGGTGAAGCCGGATGTCTTCGCAAATAACCGAGTTTCCAGTTTGGCGGACAGTTCGAAAGCGAGTGCCGAAATTATCGCAGAGTAAGTATCTGCTGCGCATCTTATCGTGAGTCCAGCTGACGTGCCGTAGCCCAGATCATAAACATGACAACACAGTTGGAATTTCTGCTCTTGTCAGCTTCTTGTAAGCCGACTCCCAGGACTTGACATAAATCTTACCACTAATGGTTCAATCTAAGTGTCGATGAGCCTTTCAAGTCATCAGCATATTTCTACGAGAACGCTAGCGATCCCAAGATTGCCAATTCTGGCGAGCCTGCTGATTGTCCCTTCGCAAAAATAGTCGGAAACGGGACTCCGTTTTGGGATTGGCTCGAAAAACCAGAGAACGATGTCAGACAACGTAGGTTCGACATCGGTATGCGAAGCACTCAAGTTATGACAACCACGGGCCCGATTATGTCAGGTAACCAAAGGCGGTAATAACTTTGTGCACGGGTGGCTTACTGAGGTACAGCATACGACTGGATATCACTTCCCGCTGATGCCCTAGTCGTGGATGTCGGTGGTGGTATCGGATCGACTTCTATACCCCTTGCCAAAGCGTTTTCCCAACTTAAGATCGTGGTTCAAGATCGGAAGCCTGTTGTTGAAACAGGTATTGAGGTACGATTCATTTACTAAGTAGTGCAAGTGAGAATCTGATTCCCGTGTGTCGTAGATTTGGAAGAAGGAACTGCCCGACGCTTTGGCGTCTGGTCATATTCAATTCGAAGGTTAGCGGCCAACGAACCCATGCCAATTATCGTCTAATGCGGTAGCTCAGCGCACGACTTCCTTACTCCTCAACCACGCAAGGATGCCGCGATCTTTTTCACGCACCATGTGTTG
>Ga0137376_10002896_pt1 | contig 10494 bp, 7 predicted proteins | sample SagtaG_23_FD_104814 | JGI IMG/M metagenome (GOLD analysis project Ga0137376, IMG submission 104814) | Vadose zone soil microbial communities from Sagehorn Ranch, Mendocino, California, USA - Sage2_L_20_16 metaG | ecosystem: Environmental > Terrestrial > Soil > Vadose zone | place: USA... | reverse complement strand
GACGATCGGCCGTCTGCGGGCCGGCGCGGATTCGGCGCGCGTCTCCGCGGTGATGCGCACCGTCGAACAGCGTCTCGCGCAGGCCTATCCTGCCGAGCAATCGCATTGGACCTCGGCGGTAATGCTGCCGATCCGCGAGGAGGTTCTCGGCAACGTGAAACCGACGCTATTGATGCTCGCGGGGGCTACCGCGCTCGTGCTCCTACTCGCGTGCGCCAACGTCGCGAACCTCCTGCTCGTGCGCGCCGCGTCGCGTGAACGCGAGCTTGCCGTACGCGCCGCGATCGGCGCGGGACGGACGCGCCTGATGCGCCAGCTCCTCGTCGAGAGCCTAACGCTGGCCGGCGTTGGTGGTGCCTTGGGCATCGCGTTCGCCGTCGGTCTCGTTCGCATCGTGCGGCAGACGGCGGGCAGCGAGCTGCCGCGTTCGAGCGAGATCGTCGTCGAGGGACGCGTCATGCTCTTCGCGGTCGCTGTGTCGGTGCTTGCCGCCTTGCTCGCCGGGATCGCGCCCTCGCTTCGTGCGACGCGAGCAACGATGCTCGCGCGGCTCCGTAGTGGCGTGCAGGGTTCCGTAGGAACGCTGCGTGACGCGCGTATGCGCGCCGCGTTGGTCACGACGCAGTTCGCCCTCGCCCTCGTGCTGCTCGTTGGTTCCGGTCTTCTCATCCGCAGTTTCCTGAAACTGCAGTCGGTCGATCTCGGCTTCACGGCGCAGGACCGCGTGGCCATCGCGATCTTTCCACCGGCGAAGTACGCTGAACCAGAGGCAGCGGCCACCCTCTATCGTCGACTCGTCGACGGAATGGCGGCGGTTCCGGGTGTGCGCGACGTCGGGATCGTCAATCATCTGCCGATTGGCGGCGGCTATGTGACGTCGCCGGTGCAAGCGAACGGACGCACCGATGACGTGACACGTCTGCCGCAGGCGCTCTACCGAACGGCGTCGGTGAGCTATCTCGGCACGATGGGCATGCGCATGGCGCGAGGGCGCTGGCTCACGGAGGCCGATCTTCGCGATCGTTCGGGTTTCGTGGTCAATGAGACGCTCGCCAAACAGCTTTGGGCCGGCGGCGACCCACTCGGTCAGCGCATCACCCTACGCCGCTCGTCGCAGCTGCGACGCGATTTCGGCCAGCCGATAACCGGCACCGTCGTCGGCGTCATCAAAGACGTTAGGCAGCAAGCGATTGAGAATCGTCCGACGCCGGAGGTCTTCGTGCCGTGGACGGTCGAGGTTTGGCCGTGGATCACTCTCGTCGCCCACGTCCAGAATCCAAGTCGTGAGATTCCCTCGCTTCGCCGCGCGATCATGGACGTCGAGCCGGGGATTCCCGTGGCGGGCGACAACCTGCAAGGCGGCTTCGTGACGCTCGAGGGCACGATCTCCAGTTCCGTCGCGCAACGTCGCTTGGCAACGTCGCTCATTGGCGCCTTCGCGGCGGCCGCGCTGCTGCTCGCCGCCATCGGCATGTACGGAGTGATCGCCTATGGCGTAACCCAGCGCACGCGTGAGATGGGTGTCCGAATGGCGTTAGGCGCGAGCGAGAAGAGAATTCTTCGCCTCGTGCTCGGGGAAGGGGGGCGGCTCGCGATTCTGGGTGCCGCGCTCGGTATCGCCGGCTCGCTCGCCGCGACCCGCTTGATTCGCTCGCTGCTCTTCGAGACTGTCCCGAACGATCCGCTCACGTTCGTCATCACGCCCCTACTTCTTGCGTCAGTGGCGATGCTGGCGACCTACATTCCCGCCCGCCGCGCAACGAGACTGGATCCAAGCCTGGCGATTAGAGGCGAGTGAGGAGGAGGAGGAGGAGGAGGAGGAGGAGGAGCGCGCGCCCAGCGCGCGCGACATCAATCAGTGCGCCGGTATGATCAGCGTCTGCCCAGGGCGAATCTTCGTACGCGCCAGCCGATTCGCGGCGATCAAATCGTGAACGCTCGTCGCGTGCTGCTGGGCGATACTCCACAGGGAATCGCCTGGCCGCACCTTGTAGCGTTTGTTGATCTCCGGCGCGCGCGCGACGATCATTGCCGTCGGTCGCTCCTCAGCCTGCGTTTGGGCCGCCGCGTATCGCGTGAACTCGTCGCCGAACACCGCGACGTGAAAGTGCGCGGGATGATGCTCCTCGGTCGCCTCGACGACGCCCGTTCCCTCGAGCGCAAGCAGCTCACGGCGGAGCCACGTTAGGCACTTGCCATGCGGAGGCCTGCGAAGGTCGACCGCCATGCCCGTCGGATGCACCGAGCGGTGCGAGCTATTCGAGGGCTGGCGGCTTTCCGGACGCACGCCGCTCGTTACGACCAGGGGCTCGCCACAGGCACGCCCGTAATCGGCGGACAGATAATCGACGAATGAGAACGTCGCCGGGCGCACGTACGGAAACGCGACGCGGTGCAGGTCGTAGCCGCGATCGCTACGAAGCTGCACGAGCTCGGCGCGCGCCGCCGCCCAGTGCACCGCATTGCTGGTCTCGTAAAACGTGAGACCATCATGCACCGCGTGGTCGTACATGCGCTCGACGCTCGCCATCGAGCCGCGCAGCGATTGCGCGGACGAAATGCGAGGTCGTCCAGCGATAATAAGGAAGGCGAAGAGGGTCGCCGAAAAACGGAAACGAGTCATGGCAACATCTATACGACCCAACGCCGTCAAAGGAAACAGTTCTCGCTCGGACACTGTGCCCGCGTGACATCATGCCCGATTGCAGAGAGAAGCGAGAACGCTCCTAACCCCGAACGCTGCCTGTCAAACTAAAGATCAGTAGCGCAAGGACGATCGACGTCACGACGACGAACACGCGATCGCGTTGCAAAATGAACGCGACGAGTGACATCGCGACGCGCGCGACGGGTGTCGCGATGAGCAGGACGAGACCGAGCTGAATGATCGCGCTCGCGTGTAACGCCAGCACGCCGCCGATGATGCCGCGGACTCCGCGCAACTCGGGCGGCTCGCCCCGAAAGACGCGCCGGTCAGCCTGCTCGAGCCCGTGCTGCGCTAGGTAGAGCACGCCACCGGCGGCCGTGACGATCGTCGCGATGATCACGCCGATGCGCAGCAAATTTCCGAGAAGCTGATCGACGTCGTCGTCACTCCAGCGCTGCGTCCGCGGCGTCTCCACTACACTCCTCCGCGAATGCCCTTGTACAGCATCTCGAGCGCGAGCACGATGACGACGGCGCTGAACAGCCGCCGGAGGATCGTCGTCTTCGCTCCTGCCAACACGCGCGCTCCGGTCAATGCCCCCGCCAGAACGCCGAGCATCACCGGCAACGCGAGGACGGGATCGATGTAACCGCGGGACAGATAGATGCCCGCGCTCGCCGCGGCGGTCACGCCGATCATGAAGTTGCTCGTCGTCGTCGAGACCTTGAACGGCAAATGCATCAGCTGGTCCATTGCCAGCACCTTGAGGGCGCCAGATCCAATGCCCAACAAACCGGAGAGCACGCCCGCCAGGGCCATGAGCCCAAAGCCCGCCGGCACGCCTTGCACCGTGTATGGCTGAAAGCCGTTAGGCGTTGGATAGGTCGAATTGAGCCGCAGTGTGTCGGCGAGCGGATGAGCAGTGTCCGTCGACCCGTGCTCGGCGAGCGGCTTCATCGAACGATACGCCGAGTAGAGCAATACCAGTGCGAAGATGACGGCGATCGCGCTGGTCCCGATCCGCCCGGCCAGGTACGCGCCGCCTAACGCGCCGAACGTCGTCGCGATCTCGAGCAGCATGCCGACGCGTACGTTCGTGTAACCCTCCTTCACGTACGCCGCCGCCGCGCCGGAGGAGGTCGCGATCACGGAGACGAGCGAGACGCCAATCGCGTAGCGCAGATCGACACCAAAGAGCAGGGTGAGCATCGGGACGATCACGATGCCGCCGCCGAGCCCTGTCAACGACCCGAGCAGGCCGGCGCAGAACGAGCCTCCGCCGACGAGCGCGGTGAAGAGGAGGACGGACATTGCCTGAATAGTACCGATGCCATCGGCAATGTTTTGATGACGCAGCTTCACAGCGTTGGCACGGACTTACGCGGACAAACGGCACACGGACTAACACGGAGAAGGCGGGAGGGGCCCGATGCTCCAGGAGCGACAGCTCACCCAAGGCATCATTGAATGCTTTTTCCGCGTCTACGATGCATTGGGATTCGGCTTCCTCGAATCTGTGTACCGGCGCGCGCTGGCCCTCGAGCTCGCAGCATCTGGCCTCCGGGCCGGATCAGAGGAGGTGATTGACGTCTGGTATCGAGCCGAGAAAGTGGGCCACTTTCGCGCCGATCTCATCGTAGAGCACAAAGTGATTATTGAGATCAAGGCGGCCCAGACGCTCGTTCCCGCGGACCGGAAGCACCTGTTGAATTACCTGCGAGGAGGTCCAGTTGAGCTGGGCCTCCTTCTTCACTTCGGTCCGAAAGCACGTTTCGAACGTCTCATCTTCACGAACGATCAAAAGAACGACAGAGCGCGCAGATGACGTGATCCGTCCGTGTGTGTCCGCGTGTCGTCCGTGTTAGTCCGTGCGCACGCTTTCGAAGCATGCTATCAGTCGTCCCCCACCCCGACGAGTTGCGGCCTCTCCCGCTCGACGTGCTCCGGTTCGTCCTCCGCCGTCTTCGCCAGCCATCGGTCGATCCGATCGCTTACCGCGGCAAGGTATGTATACACGACCGGTGTCACGTACAACGTGATCAGCTGTGAGAACGCCAATCCACCCACGACCGCGATGCCTAACGGTCTCCGCGACTCGGCGCCGGCGCCCATCGAGAGCGCGATCGGCAGCGTTCCCATCAACGCGGCCACCGTCGTCATCATGATCGGCCGGAACCGCACGAGCGACGCATGCACGATCGCGTCCGCCGGTGCCCGGCCCTCGGTGCGCTCCGCCTCCAGCGCGAAGTCGATCATCATGATCGCGTTTTTCTTCACGAGACCGACGAGCAGCACAATGCCCACGAACGCGTAGACGCTGAGGTCGACGTGGAAGATGAGCAGCGTGAGCAACGCGCCAAACGCCGCAAACGGCAACCCCGAAAGAATCGTGATGGGATGAATAAAACTCTCGTACAAGACGCCCAACACGACATAGATCACGAAAATCGCGATCACGAGCAGCGCGAGCAGTCCCGCTTGCGCCGCCTGGAAGGCTTGCGCCGTCCCGGAGAAGCTCGTCGAGATCGTCGACGGCAGCGCGTTGCGCGCGACACGTTGCACCTCGTTCACCGCGTCGCCCAACGCCACGCCGGGACGGAGATTGAATGACAGCGTCACGGAAGGCAGCTGCCCAGCGTGGTTCACCGCGACGGGACCGACACTCGTCGAGACCGACGCGACGGCGCTCAGCGGCACGAGCGTGCCATTGTTCGCCTGGACATGCAGCAGCGACAGCGCCGAGAGATCCTGCTGAAACTCCGGCAACAGCTCCATGACGACCCAATACTCATTGTTCGGCGTGTAGATGGTCGACACCTGGCGCGACCCGTACGCGTCGTAGAGCGCCATCTCGATCTGCTGGGCGCTCACACCTAACGACGCCGCACGCTCCCGGTCGATCGTGATGCTCGCCTGGGGATTGCCGAGCTGCAGGTCGCTCGTCACGTCCTGGAGCAGCGTCGACTTCCGCGTCGCATCGATCAACCTCTGCGCGGCGGGGTAGAGCGAGGCGATGTCGGAGCTCTGCATCGTGAACTGGTACAAGCTCTTCGCCACGCGGCCGCCGATCTGGATCGCCGGCGGATTCTGCATGAAGACGATAATGCCGGGCACCCTCGACAGCTTCGGCCGCAGGTCGGCGATGATGTCGTCGACGCCCTTCCGCTCACCGCGGGGCTTGAGGCCGATGAACAGGCGCCCTTGATTCAACGACTGATTCGCGCCGCCCCCTCCACCGACCGCGGACATGAACCCCGCGATGTTCGGATCCTGCTGCACGATCGACGCGACCTCTCGCTGGTGCGCGATCATGTCCTGGAACGACGTGCCCTGCGCGGCTTCCGTCGTGATCGAGAGCGATCCGTTGTCTTGGCTGGGAATGAACCCCTTGGGAACGAGCACGAACAACACTCCCGTGCCGACGAGCACTCCGAGCGAGAAGATCATCGTCGCCCCGCGGTGCGCCATCACCCAGTGCAGCGTGCGGCCGTAGAATCCGATCAGCGACTCCCAGGCGCGCTCCGTCGTGTTGTACATGCGGCCATGCGACTCGTGCGCGTGCGCGCGGAGGATCCGGCTCGACAACATCGGCGTCAGCGTCAGCGAGACGACGCCCGACATGAGAATCGCCACCGCGATCACGACCGCGAACTCGTGGAACAACCGTCCGATGATCCCGCCCAAAAACAGAATCGGAATAAATACCGCGACCAGCGAGATCGTCATCGACAGAATGGTAAAGCCAACCTCGCGCGACCCGTCGAACGCGGCCCGCAGCGGGGGCTTTCCCATCTCCATGTGCCTAACGATGTTCTCCAGCATGACGATCGCGTCGTCGACGACGAACCCGACGGCGAGCGTCAACGCCATCAGCGACAGATTGTCCAGGCTATAGCCGAGCAGATTCATGACGGCAAAAGTGCCGATAACAGAAATCGGCAGCGCGAGGCTGGGTATGACCGTCGCCGACACGTTGCGCAGGAACACGAAGATCACCGCGACGACGAGCATGAGCGTCAGCAGCAGCGTCATCTTCACGTCGTGCACCGAGTCCTCGATCGGAATCGTGCGATCGATCAGCGTCGTGAGCTGAATGCTCGGCGGGATTTGCGTCTGCATTCTCGCGACGAGGTCCTTCACCGCGGTCGCAATCTCGACGGTGTTCGTCCCAGGCTGCCGTTGGATCGCGAGCACGATCGCGCGCGAGCCGTTGAACCAGCTCGCTACCTTGTTGTTCTGCACGTCATTGAGCACGTGCCCGATGTCCCCGAGCCGGACCGGCGCACCGTTCCGGTACGTCACGACCATTCTCGCGAACGATGTCGCGTCCTGGAGTTGGCCGTTCGCCTGAACCGTGTAGGCCTTGTTCGGCCCCCACAAAACGCCCGTCGGCAGATTGACGTTCTGATTGCTGATGGCGCTCGCGACCTCGTCGATACCAATCTTGCGATACGCCAGCGCCGTCGGATCGAGCTGCACACGCACCGCGTACTTCTGCGAGCCGTAGACGATGACTTGCGCGACACCAGCTACCATCGAGATGCGCTGGGCCAACACGGTCTCGCCGTACTCGTCGAGCTCGGACAATGGAAGGAGCTTCGATGTGAGCGCAAAGAGAAGAATCGCCTGGTCTGCGGGATTGACCTTTTGATACGACGGCGGGATGATCCCGGGCGGTAAATCGCGCAGCGTCTTCCCGATCGCCGCCTGCACGTCCTGCGCTGCCGCGTCGATGTTTCGATCGAGAGTGAACTGAATCGTGATCGACGTCGAGCCCAAGTTCGAGACTGAAGTCATGTTGTCGATGCCGGCGATCGTCGAGAACTGCTTCTCGAGCGGCGTCGCCACCGCCGATGCCATTGTCTCCGGGCTCGCGCCGGGCAGCGATGCCGAGACTTGGATAGTCGGGAAATCGACCGTCGGCAGATCACTCACCGGCAGCCGGCGGTAGGCCGTGATGCCGAATACGACGAGACCGAGCATGAACAGCACGGTCGTGACCGGCCGTCGGATGAACAGCTCAGAGAGATTCATTCATCCACTCCCGAACCACCCGATCGCTGCGCGACCGGGGTGGCCTGCTCCTTGGCATCGACTTTCGCACCCGGCACGAGACGCGATTGTCCGTCGACCACGACTTGTTCACCGGCCGCAACCCCGCGATCGATCACGGTAAGATCGCCAACTGTCTGACCGACCGACACCGTGCGCACATGCGCATTCTTATCACCGTCGATGACGTACACGTACGTGCCTTCCTGTCCGTTCAGCACCGCCGTCGTCGGCACGGCGATCGCCCCGTTCCGCACGTTGAGCTGGACCGCGACGCGCACGTACTCGCCTGGCCAGAGCGCGCGTGAGGAATTCGTGAAGCGAGCTTTTGCCGTCACGGTTCCTGTCAGCGAATCGACGGCGTTGTCGAGAAACGACAAAGACCCTTGCTCCGGCAGAACCGTGCTGTCCGACGCGGTCACGCGTACCGGTACCACTCCGCTCGCTACGCGCCGGCGCAGCGCGAGAAAATCGCGCGCTGTCACCGGAAAACGAACGAGAATCGGCTGCAGCTCGTTGATGACGACAAGCGGGCCACCGTTCGGCTTGACGAGGTTCCCGCGCCTAACGAGCAAACTGCCGGTGCGTCCCCCGATCGGGGCCCGAATTGTCGTGTAGCCGAGATTGAGACGCACGTTCTCGACCGCGGCGCTGTCCGATTGCAGCGTCGCCAGCATCGATGCCGCCTGCGCCTGTGCTTGCTCAGCTTGCGACTGCGTCACGTAGTCTTTCGCCACCAGTGCTTTGTAGCGCTCCGCGTCGCGTTGCGCGCTCTGCGCCTGCGCGCGATCGCGCGCCAGCACGGCTTCGGCTTGGCGCAGCGCCGCTTCGAAGGGACGCGGGTCGATGCGAAAGAGCACTTGCCCCTCGCTGACGTCACCTCCCTCCTGAAAGCTCACCTCCGTCAGGATACCGCCCACCTGCGCCTCGACGGCTACCGTTTGGACGGGCTCGACGACGCCGTTGGCTGCCACGACCGCCGGTGCGTCGATCCGCACCGCTGGCGTGATGGAAACGGGAACTGTCGGCGACCGTTCTGGCTGCTTCCCGCCGCACGATGCCGCGAGAATCAGCGCGCCAATGTCTCCCAATCGCGCTCGAGCGAGAAACCGCCGCATATCGTTCAGTCTCACCGATTCATTCGTGATGTGTCCGCGCCTAACGGCGCCAGCGCCTCGCCCCGTATTCCCAACACGCCGATGTCATGCGCCAGCTGCGCCAAGGCGCCTCGCCACTGCCAGCGGGCCTGAGCGTCCTGCGCGCGCGCGTCCGCCAGCGCTGATTGCGCGATCAACAGATCGACAATGCTGCCGACACCCTCGCGGTATCGGCCGCGCGCCACGCTTTCCGACTCCGTCGCGCTGGCGAGCAGGTCGGCCGCGGTGCGCACCCGCTCTGTCGACGTCTGGAGATTGTAATATGCCGTGAAAACCTGTAACGCGATCTGCTGACGCGTCAGCTCCGCGCGCGCATTCGCCGCCGCGAGCTGCTCGGACGCCGATTGCAGCGAATACTGGCGCGACATTCCGGTGAAGATCGGTAGATCAAAGCCGAGCCCGATGCTGTACGTGCTTCCCTGCAAACCGGGCACGCTGGACCCCGTGTATGCCCGACTCGCGTTGAGCGACACCGTTGGGAAGAGTCCCGATTTCGCTACCCGGACTTGAGCCGCCGCGGCCGCGGCCTCGGCGCGTACCGCCTCGAGGTCAGGACGCTGACGCGTCGCCACCGCGATCAGGGTATCGACGGACTGGGAGATGAAGCGCACCGAATCGGGACACAGCGAATCGATCAGCACCGGCGGCTCGAAGGTCGCATTCGCCGGAATTCCCATCGACACGGCAAGCGAACCTTGGGCGACGTGCACGGCGCCCTCGAGCGACTCCAGCGCCAGCTGCGCCTGCGAACGAAAGGTGCGTGCCTGCAAAACATCGGCGATCGTCGCCAAGCCAACGCGATGTCGTTCCTCCGCCGAATTCAGACTTGCCGTCGCTTCCTCGACAGCGGAACGCTCCGCATCGCGCTGCGCGCGCGTCGCCTGATAGCCGAAGAGCGCCTGCTCGACGCCAAGGATTGTGTTCTGCACGACCACATTGTGCGCGAGGTCGGCGGCGATTGCTGTCTGACGAGCGAAGTCGACGTTTCCGGCGCGCGCGCCGAAATCGAGCACCAGATACGACAAACCGATCGACGGGCCATACTGCGATCGGCGCGACAGCACGCCACTCGGCGCCAGCGGTTGCGCGTGGGTGGCGTTGACGTCGACGGTGACTGTCGGGAAGAAGGCGCCCCGGCTCGCGCCGAACAAGTCGGCCGCGGCGCGCGCCTGCGCCCATGAGAGACGGGTCGTCGGATTGTTGCGGAGCGCGAGATCGACGACGTCGGAGACGGCCAGTTTCGCGCCGGCGGCGGGCAGCGCGACGGGAGTCACCGGCGTCGTCTGCTGCAAGCGGGCCGCCACCGACGGTGACGGCGTCCAATACTCGTTAGGCTGCGTCGGCGCGCCCGGCCCACCGGCGATTGACGGCGGATGATGCACGCACGCGCCGATGAGGAGCAGCGCGGCGAGCGAGATCCGGCGCGTCACTGCACGCTCCCGCTCTGCGCCGCCGCGTGCGATCGTCCTACTCCGTTGGCCAGCCGCAGCGGCGGTGGGGAGGCCAGCCTCGCCCGGGCCGCGTCACCGATGAGTACCACGCGCTCCCCTTCACGCACACCGCTCAGCACCTCGACCCACTCGAGGTCTGTCGCTCCAGGCTGAACGGCACGGAGCTCGTAGCCACCCCCCGCGGTGG
>Ga0137376_10002889_pt1 | contig 10501 bp, 9 predicted proteins | sample SagtaG_23_FD_104814 | JGI IMG/M metagenome (GOLD analysis project Ga0137376, IMG submission 104814) | Vadose zone soil microbial communities from Sagehorn Ranch, Mendocino, California, USA - Sage2_L_20_16 metaG | ecosystem: Environmental > Terrestrial > Soil > Vadose zone | place: USA... | reverse complement strand
GCCGACGGCACCGAGCTGCCGGTGACGGGTGACACGCTGAGTCACGCTCCGGAAACCGGTCTCCGCCTGCTTTCCGCTGCGATGGTCGCGCTCGCCGTCGCGCTCGTGCTTCTCCGCGTAACCTGACGCCGTGGATCTCGTCACGATCGCGCAGATCGTGTTCGCCGTCACCGCCGTCGTGGCGGCGTTGTCGATTGCGGGCGCGGCTTTCGATCGCCTCGGCCGCAGCCTGCTCGTTGGGCTCGCGATCCTGATCGGCTTCACGGCCGTCGCCGCGTGGATCGCATTCGGTCTCCGTCCAGGGACGTCCCTGGCCGTCGTCGCCGGCGGCATCACCCTCGCTTTCGGAGCGGAACTGATCGCCGTGAGGCTGCGCGACCTACTGCGCGCGGCGGGCCGCGTTGACGAGCAGCTCGCACGGGCACAGTCACGTCTGCACTCACTCGTCGCGCGCGAGGCCGAGGAACGGGCGGCAGAGCTCGAGCTGATCCTGGTGCGGGCGCGTGCGGACTCCAGCTCGCTGCTCGCAGAACAGGAGCGACGCATCGCGGAGGAACGACGCGTCGCTGCCGCCGAGCGGTCCCGTGTGGCCGTAGACGAGCTCGGCGACGCACTGACCGCAGCCCAGCAACAGATCGAGGCGCGGTTCAACGCGTGGACGGACGATCTCGACCGCGCGCAGCACGCGGTCGTCGACCAGCTCGCGCAGCTCGCACAACGCCAAAAGCAGCTGATCTCCGAGGCCGAGGCGCGAATCGCAGCGGACGCGGAGCGACTCGAAGCCGAGAGCGAACAGCAACGCGCAGGGCTCGTGCGGCTGCGCGACGACCTCGCACGCGCGACGCAGGAAGCCGTCGCCGGGGGAACCTCCGAGCTCGAAAGCTTCGCAGCCGAGCGGCGCAGGGCACTGCACGAGCTGAACGAGCGCATGCGTCGGCGGGAGCGCCACATGGCCGAGCTGATCGAGCGCGAGGAGACCGACGCGATGCGCCGCATCCAGGCCGGCTTCGCCGACGTCGAGCGCAAGCAGATCGAGCAGCTCGAGCGCATCCTCAAACGCGCGACGTCGAGCTACTCCGACGCGGCCGCGCAGCAATTCGCCGACACGGTGCGCGGAACCCGGGAAGCCGCGGCGACGCGGTTGTCACGTGAGCTCGACCGCTCGGTCCAGGCATTCGCACGGGAGGCACAGACAGTCCTCGGGGAGCGGCTCTCGCAAGTCGGCGACACCGGTGCACAGCGCCTCGAGCGCAAGCTCACGCAGGTAACGGAGGGTCTCGAACGCCAGCGCGCCGAGGCCATCTCGAACTTCGAAACGCGGCTGACCCAGGCAGAGCACGACCTGCGGCGGCGCCTCGACGTCCTGGCCGCGGACACGGAGACGGAGCGCGCCGTCCTCGAGGCCCGCTTGCGCGAGCTGGCGCGAAAGATCGACGAGACGCTCGCCCGTACGTAGCGTCTGTTTCAAGCTCGAACGATCCCGGCAAACAAACAGCAGCAGGGTTCGTCTATGAAACGGCGAACGAACGATCCACACCGTGGCCGAGACGACCGAAATCATCGAACCGAACGGGAGCGAGAGCTCGAAGGTCGAGAGCTGGCGCCTCCACGTGCTGATGGAGGCCGGTTATCCCCTCCCGCTCGCCGAGAGGCTCGCCGGCAGCGAGGCCGATCTGCACCGCGCAGTCGAGCTCGTCGGTCAGGGCTGCGACCCCGAGACCGCAGCCGAGATCCTCATCTAAGGCGTCACCGATCGGCGCAGCGCCGGGCGTACCATCCCGGTGTGAAGGTCGAGGCGATCCAGTACGGTGACCGCAAGGTCTACACGGTCGCGTCGTTCAACCGCGGCGTCGCGGACTGGCTCAGCCGCCTGCCGACGATCTGGGTCGAGGGCGAGGTCACCGAGCTGCGCCGCAATCCGCGCTGGCAGTCCGTCTTCTTCACGCTCAAGGATCCAAACGACGGCGCGTGCCTCGGCGTGACAATCGCGCGCTCGCGGTTCGACGCACTGCGACTCGACGTGACGGACGGTGAGCGCGTGCACGTGTTCGGCAGGCCGGAGCTGTTCGAGGCCAAGGGCGACTTCCGCATGCGCGCGCTGTCGATCGAGCGCTTCGGCATCGGCGATCACCTCGCGGCGCTCGAGCGCCTGAAGAAGAAGCTCGCGGCCGAGGGCGTCTTCGAGCGGAAGCGTCCGCTGCCTTTCCTCCCGCGCCGCATCGGGCTGGTCACGGGCAACGACGCGGCCGCGAAGCGCGACGTGCTCACGACGATCACCTCCCGCTTCCCAGCAGCTCGCATCGTCGTCGCGGAGACGTATGTGCAGGGACCGTTCGCCGCCGCGGCCATGATCGAGGCGCTCCGCGACGTGAGCAGTGCACCGGAGGTCGACGTCGTCGTGCTCGCCCGCGGCGGCGGCAGTTTCGAGGATCTCCTGCCCTTCAGCGACGAGCGCGTACTGCGCGCCGTCGCCGCGTGTCCGGTGCCGGTCGTCTCGGCAGTCGGGCACGAGCAGGACACGCCGCTGTGCGATCTGGCCGCCGACGCACGCGCGTCGACTCCGACCGCCGCCGCGCGACTTGTCGTTCCCGACGCAACCGAGCTGATGGCCCGTCTCGAGCGCACGCGCACCGGCTTGGCGCGCGGTGCCCGCGGCGTGCTCGAACGCCGGCGTCAGCGAGTGACGCAGGCGCACGAGCGGCTGCGACGCGCACCGGCGCTCGCGGTCGAACGGAAGCGCGCACGAGTCGAGCATGCGGCCGGCCGTCTGCGCGCATTGTCCCCGCACGCGACGCTGCAACGCGGCTACGCGATCGTCCGGGCGGACGACGAGATCGTCCGCTCCGCCGGCGCGATCGCGTCGGGAGACGCGATCGACGTCGAGGTCGCCGACGGTCACTTCGGAGCACGCGTCGAATGAGCTTCGAAGAAGCGCAGCGCGAGCTGGAACAGATCGTCGAGCGGCTGGAGCGTGGGGACACCGGGCTCGACGAAGCGATCAAGCTGTGGGAGCGAGGCGAGGAGCTCTACAAGCAGTGCGTCGGCCAACTGGACGCGGCTCAGGGCAAGATCGAAGAGCTAGCCCGCCGCGCCGAGACCGCCAAGCCGTAGACCGAGCTCGACCAGGTCTTGATGCGCTCGGGCCGGGTTGCCTGACAGGGGAGCCGTCTCCACGCCGGCCAGCGGCTCCACAACCCGGCCGCCGAACACGACGCAGCGGACGCCCGCGTGACGGCAGCGTCGAGCAACCTCTCCCGGCGCCTTGCCACGGTCGCTCGTCGCGTCCACCGTCCCTTCGCCGGTGACGACGAGGTCATACGAGCTCGCATCGAATCCGAGCAGGTCGAGCACCAGGGCTGCTCCCGGCACGAGCTCCGCGCCGAGCGAGGCGAGCGCCGCCCCGAGTCCACCGGCGGCGCCCGCGCCGGGCAGGTCCGCGTAGCGCGCGAGCGGCACGAGTCGCTCTGCGAGCAGTGGAAGCTGCTCCTCTGTCGCGCCCTTCTGCGCCGCGAACAGGTACACCGCGTCGGCGAGGGGAACGTCGACGTCGCAGGCGACACGCGTCGGCGCAGGCAGCTCGTCGACGACCTCGAGCAACCCAGCGCCGGCGTCCACGTTGGCCGTGCCGCCGAGCCCGATGTGCAAGCGGGACGGCCGACCGACGGCGCGGATCAACTCGCCGAGCCCGCGCGACGACGCCGCAATCGGATCGAGGCGCTCGGGGTCGAGCGGGATCGCCTGCGCGGCCTCGAGGAATGCGTCGTCGCCGTACCGCAGCCACCGCGCGATCCGCGCGCCGCCGAAAGCGTCGTGGACTTCGGCCTCCTGCCAGTCGCCGTGGAGCGCCGATTGCAGAACGTCGAGCGTGCCCTCCCCGCCGTCGGCGACCGCCAGCTCGTCGGCGTCCGACCACTCGCGCAGGCCTTGCGCCAATGCGCTCGCGGCGTCACGCGCCGAGAGGACGCCCTTGAGGCTAGCCGGACACGCGAGCGTGCGGGCGCGCGGCATCCGTTTCCGCCATTGCCTCGTTTTCGTCCGCGTCGTCGGGCACCTCTGCCTGTCCGACGTCGGGCATCACCCGGAGCATCGCGAACGACAGGCCCTCACGCGCGAGGAAGATCAACCCAACGCCGACGCCGACCGAGGCCTCGATCGCCTGCAGGCCGAAGCCGAATGCGATCCCGTTCGCCTTGGCGACGCCGTAGTACTGGAAGAGCGGCAACGCGACCGCCGCCTGCACGAGCCCGATGTTGCCGGGCCAGAGCGGGAACAGCGTCGCGACGTTCATCAACACGAGCACGAGGCCCGCTGCGGGAAGCGCCTCGTGGATGCCGAACGCGCGCATCGTCGTGTACACGGCGAACAGCTGGCACGTCCACCCGAGCACCTGGAAGAGGCACGCCACCACGGCCGGGCCGGGCCGCCGCATCACTCCGAGCCCGTAGCGCGCGAGCCGCACAGCCTTGCGGATGGCGCTCAGGCCCTCGTCGACACGCGGCATCCGGTCGTACCGCGCACCCATCACCGCGATCGTGAACAGCGCCACCCCCGCGACGACGACGGCGATCAGGCTCGTCACCGCCCAGTTGGGAATGTGCGCCGTGAGGGCGACATACAGGATCAGCAAGATGATGGCGACGAAGTCGAAGACGCGGTGCGCGAAGACGGTGCCGAGCAGCGTCGCCCATATGCCTCGGCGCGCCATGCGCCGGTTGAGCACGGCCACGCGCGCAAGCTCACCGATGCGTCCGGGAAGAACCGCGTTCGCGAACAGTCCCACCGAGAACGCGGAGAAGACGAGCGGAAAGCTCGGGTGAGGTGGGGCTATCGCCTGCACGATCACCGTCCGCCACGCGACCGCCCGAACGAGCACGGACAGGAGGTTGAGGCCGACGGCCGCCGCGACCCAGCGCCACTCGACCGCGGCGAACGCGTCGACGATGCCGCTCCAGGCAGGGCCACGCCACCAGAGCAACGCAACCACGCCTCCGGCCGCGAGCAGGACGATGGCGATACGCAGCCATGGGTTGCGCAGGATCCTCACGCCGCGACGGCCTCGTAGATCTCGTGCAGCCGCCGCGCGATGTCGTCCCACGAGTAACGCTCGACGGCGAGATGCCTTGCCGCCTCACCGAGTGCAGCGCGGCGAGGCTCGTCCTCGAGCAACCCGACGAGCGCGTGGGCCAGCGCGCGCTCGTCGCCTGCCGGGAAGGAGACGGCGGCCTCCTTCGTCATCACCTCACGGTACCCGTCGATGTCAGATGCGATCACCGGCGTCGCGCACGCGTAGGCACGCGTCAGAACCATCCCGAAGCTCTCCCCTCCGAGGGAGGGAGCGACGAGCGCCTTGGCGCGCTGCAACTCGGCAGTGAGCTCGTCCTGCGACAAGAAGCCGAGGATGTCGATGCCGTCGTCGGAAATCCGGTCGCGTGTCAAGAGCAGCCGCACCGCGAGCGGATCGGCGCCCGCGACGCGCAGACGCGCACCCGTGCGGCGCCGCACCTCCGGCCACGCGCCCAGCAGCACGTGAAGCCCTTTCCTGGGCTCTTGCCGGCCGACGAAAATGACTTGATGCTCGCGTCCGTGCGCATCCGCAGCCGGCGGGATGAGGACTCCGTTTGGCACCACGTCATAGTCACCTGGTAACCAGGCGGCGGCCGAATTACGCGCGTGCGGCGAGACGGCGATCCGATAGTCGAGACGGTCGGCGAGGAACCCCCAAGCCGGTCTGCCGACCTTCATCCAGCCGAGCGGGCCGTGCGCGTGGAACGTCGCCACGATCGGGATGCGGGCGAGCGCAATCGCCGCGACCGAGATCGCCGGCGCCATCGGCTCGTGCACGTGGATGAGGTCGAAGCGCTCCCGCTCGAGCGCGCGGCGGATCGCCGGCACCACGCGCGGCGAGAGGACGAGGTTCGGGAGCGAGCCGTTCGCAGGGACGATCACGGAGCGGCCGACCGGGATCACGTCCGGCGGGGGATGGCCATGCCGGCCGAGGCGCGGGTGCAGCACGCGCGTGAAGCTGCCAGGCGGGTCGTTTCCCATGATCGTGCGCGTCTCGATCCCCCGCTTCTGCAGCGCCTGCGCCTGCAGCTCGACGTGCTCGACCACCGCTCCCCAGAACGACCAGGAGTACGGAGCGACGATGCCGACCTTCATCCGACCTGAAAGGTGTGCGCGGACATGTCGAAGATCTTCGCGTAGTGAGCCGACTCTGCGGGTGCGGTTGTGTAGGTCAGGACGTAGAGCAGCTCGTCGTGCTTGACGAAGTACTGGTGCACAACCGCATTCGACCGCGTGTGGTACGAGAGGTGCAGCGTCCGGCCGCCGGGCACAACTGTCTCCTGCTGTCGCATCTTCTTCACCTTCGAGACCAGCTTGATCTGCGCCGCCTCCGTCCGGGCGAGCTCCTCGAAGCTGAGGCTCGATGGAACTCGCGTCTGTAGAACGTTCATGTTCGTGACAAACGCTCTGGCGGCGGGATCCAGTCCGATCAGCTTGATCGGCGAGTCCGGCTTTCCCAGCAGCTGGAGCTCGATGCGCAAAGCCGAGTTGTAACCGGCGGCTTCGTTCGCCGCACGGCTCGAGCGGCTGTCGAACGATCGCCAGCCCTTCGGCAGCGCGATCGAGAAGCTCGGCTGCGCGACCGTTCGAACGGTGAAACCAGCGGGGGTCGCCTGCGTCTTGCTCCCTCCGCAACCGGCGAGCACGACGAGGGCGGCAAGGAGCAGGAGACGTCGGCGCACGCCGCTCGTCACTCTAGACTTCTTCCATGGAGGGCCTCGCCGAGCTCCACACGCACCTCGGCGGCTCCGTGGCCTCCGACATTCTCTGGAGCCTCGCCCACGAGCAGGGCATCGCGCTGCCGGTCAAGGACTACTGGGAGTTCGACCGCCTCGTCACCGTGTCCGACCCTCGCGGCGTCGCGAACCTCGACGCGCTCGACCAGATTTACCACTGGACCGAGCTGATCCAGTCGAGCCCGATCGCGGTGGAGCGCTCGGTGCACGCGGCGATCGGCGGCGCGTATCGCTCACAGGGCATCACGACGCTCGAGCTCCGGTTCAACCCGATGAAGCGCAACCGCGGCGGCGAGCGCGATCTCGACCACATCATCCTCGCAGCGATTCGCGGCCTGGACCGCGCAAGCCTCGAGTACCCGCAGGTGCGCGCCGGCCTGATCCTGATGATGGACCGGACGTTCACGGCCGAACAGAACTCGGTCATCGTCGAGAAGGCGATCGGGTGGGCGCCGCGCGGCATCGTCGGCGTCGACATCGCCGGCCCGCGGCCCGACGGCGCGCGCTATGACTACCGCCAGGTGGCGCCGATGGTCGAGGAAGCGCGCGGCGCGGGCCTCGGCGTCACGATCCACGTCGGAGAAGAAGGTGGCGAGATCGGCCGTGCCGAGGTCGGCGAGGTCATCGAGGTGCTGCGCCCGGATCGGATCGGTCACGGGATCCTCGCCGCCGGCGACGAGGAGCTGATGTCGGCGCTACGCGACGCGGAGATCGTGCTCGAGATCTGTCCCACGTCGAACCTGCTGACGAAGGCGCTGCCGAACGACGAGGCCGTCCGTGACACGTTCCGTTCGTTCGTCGACGCGGGCGTGCAGTTCACGATCGCGACAGACGGGCCCGAGATGATGCACACGCACCTCCGCGACGAGCTCGACCTGCTGCTGCGCATCGGAGCGCTCGACGAGCGGGAACTTGACGAAGCGAATCGCCGCGGGCACGACGCGAGCTTCTTGCGCGGCACCAGAACAAGGGTGTAACTCCGAGAAATACACCCTTCGGCCAATGGTCGCGCGGCGCTGGGCCCTTTAGCTTCGGCTCCTATGTACGACGCACTGCGAGACTCGCTTCCCTCGATCACCGAGCGGCAACGCCAGGTCATCGAGCTGATCGCCGCGGGGTGCTCGAACGAGGAGGTGGGCGAACGCCTCGGCATCTCCCCTCGAACGGCAAAGGCCCACTCCGATGTCCTGCGGCAGAAGCTCGGTGTCACCCGGCGGCGCCAGATCCCTGTGGCGTACCGGACTCTGACCGGCGACGACCCGCTCGCACGAAGCCTCGAGTCGGCTGCGGCCGACAACGGGGGCTGACGGCACCGTGCCTGCGGCCCCGCGGGGTTGCAGGCACGGTCAGCTCAAAGGGACATCTCGAAATTCCCCGGACCCGCCGCTATGGTGAGAAGCGGGCAGCAGCGGTGCCCAAGGGGAGATTGGTGGGCAAGGAAACCGCACTCGATACGTCGCGCGCAGGGCGCCGCATCATCGAGCGGCCTCGACTCACGCGCCTGCTCACCGAGTCCGAGAGCCGAGTGATGCTGCTCGTCGCACCGGCGGGATACGGCAAGACGACGCTCGCGCGCCAGTGGCTGCACGACCAGCGGCACGCCTGGTATCAGGCGACGCGCGCTTCGACTGACGTTGCCGCGCTAGCCCTAGGCGTCGCGAGCAGCGCCGGGATGGTCATGCCTGATGCGGGAGAGAAGCTCCGCGCCCAACTCAAAACCGCGCCCGAACCCACGGCGGATCCGTCCTCAATGGCGACCCTCCTTGCCGACGATCTTGAAGATTGGCCCAGCGACGCGCGCTTCATGATTGACGACTACCACCTTCTCGCCGAGAGCTCAGCGGCGCAAAGCTTCGTAGAAGCCCTTGTTGCCGAGACCTCGATCTCGTTCCTGATCGCAAGCCGCGAACGTCCAACATGGGTCACAGCGAAGAAGCTTCTCTACGGCGAAGTCAGTGAATTCGGCCGGACGGCGCTGGCAATGACGCATGAGGAAGCCGCTGCAGCCCTACCGCAAAGCATCGAAGACATGCCAGGTCTCGTCTCTCTCGCCGAAGGCTGGCCCGCGGTGATTGGTCTTGCCGCCTTGCTTCCCTCGCCGATGCCTCAAACCGAAGAGGAAATCCCGGAAACGCTTCACGAATACTTCGCGGAAGAGCTCTATCAAGGCTTGAACGACAGCCTGAAGTGGAAGCTAGCGCAGCTCTCGCTAGCACCAACTGTTGACGAGAAAATCGCGCGCACCATTTTTGAGGGCGAGAGCAGGCCGGCCCTGCAGGACGCTTATCGGTCGGGATTCCTGTCGAGAGCGCCGCGCGGCTATGAGATGCATCCGCTTCTCCGACAATTCCTTCGGACAAAACTCGGCGACTTTGAGACCGAGGAGGTTGCAGCAACTGTGCAATCCATCGGAAGCGCCTATGTCGAGGCCGAACTCTGGGACGAAGCGGTCTCGCTCGGGGAGGAGTTCGAACTCGATGAGATCATCCTGGAGGTCCTCCACAACGCACTCGAAGCTGCGTTGTCGGAGGGTCGGATCGCGACAGTTGAGCGGTGGTTGACACTAGCTCGCCTTGCCGCCCCAACGGCAACAATCGTTCGCTTGACTGAAATCGAAGTGGCATTCCGCACAGGGAACGTGGCGACGGCGAGAGAGAGAGCAAAACAGCTCGTTCGGTCGATTCAACACGACGAACCGCTTGCTTCGCGGATCTCTCTCCGCGCTGGTCAGATTGCGCATCTTGATGACCGGCTCGAGGAAGCGGTTGAGCTTTTCGCGTTGGCGCAGGAGCGAGCAGAGACGCCCTCCGACCTACGTCGCGCACTGTGGAGCCGCTTCGTCACTTTGACCGATCTCGATGATCGTGAAGGCGCAGCCGAAGCGCTCAGCGCCCTTGAAAGCCTCCCTCCGCTTGGTGTCGATGATCTCCTCAGAGCTAGCCAGGCACGCCTGCAATCCGCCCTGCGTTGGGGAGGACTCGAGGACGCACTGAGCGCGACCGCCAGCGGGTTGGACCTTGTCAAACGCTCCCAGGATCCGTTCGTCCGCACCGGGTTCCTTCAGACATATGGCGTGGCGCTAATCTTGGCCGCGCGCTACGCCGAAGCTGGCGAACTTGCACGAATCGAGATAGACGAGGCGCAGCGCTTCAAGTTGGAGTGGGTTCTTCCACATGCGCTCGAACTGCAGGCATCGGCAGCGGTAGGCCAGCGCGACTTTCGCCGGGCGCTTAGGACGCTGAACCGTGTTCGGCGACTGGCTGAAGGCAACGCTCATACCGAACTGAACGTCGATGTGCTGAGGGCGCGTGTCCATGTATGCAGTGGTGCGCCAGAGCGCGCCGTCGCATTGCTCGAGGATCGCGCCAGAGATGCCACTAGTCCTGGAATGCAGGGCGATTTTCTAGCGACGCTCGGGTTGGCGCTCGCCTGCTGCGGCCGGATCAGCGAAGCTCACGCGCACCTGGATGCATCGGAGGCAGTAACAACCCATCATGAAGCGCGCGCGCTCAGTGCGTTCGGCAGAGCTGTCACGACCCACGTCTCCGATCCTGATGGAACGGTTGACGAAGCACTCCTCAGAGATGCATGCGCTGTTGCGAAAGAGACCGGGAATTTCGATGCATTTGTCACGGCGTACCGCGCATGTCCGGCGTTACTCCTACGACTTCCTGATCTAGATGTGGACCCGCAGTTCCTGC
>Ga0137376_10002888_pt1 | contig 10501 bp, 7 predicted proteins | sample SagtaG_23_FD_104814 | JGI IMG/M metagenome (GOLD analysis project Ga0137376, IMG submission 104814) | Vadose zone soil microbial communities from Sagehorn Ranch, Mendocino, California, USA - Sage2_L_20_16 metaG | ecosystem: Environmental > Terrestrial > Soil > Vadose zone | place: USA... | reverse complement strand
TGCCCTGCTCGCAGAGGTCCGCGCCGCCAACGCACTGGGTGAATTCGACGAGGCCGTGGCCACGGCGCGCTCGATCGTCGCCATGGCGGCCGCGCCCGAGCATCAGGCCTGGCTGGCCGCCGTGGCCGAGCGCGCCGGGCTAACCGACGAGGCCCGTGCCGCGTACAAGGCGAGCGTGCAGGGCGAGTGGCTGGGCCGAAGCGACGTCGCCGAATCCTACCTGCTCTTCCTCGTCGACATCGGAGACCACACAGCCGCGCTCGAGCTGGCGCGAACCGAGGGCTGGCTTGCTCCCGACCGCGACTACTGCCGCGATCCACTACCCGGCATCAACCGGCGGACCGGCATGCTGCTCGCGTGGCTCGTTCATCCCGACCAGGCGCCGTGCCTGCTCCAGGTCGCGCGCAGCCTCACCGACGAAGGCTACACGCGGCTGCCGCGGCACATCCTCCTCGATCTGATCGCCAAGACCGACGACCAGAAGCTGAAGGCGCGCGCGACCGCCTTCCTTCGGGCGCGCCTGCCCCAGCACGACGTCCCGACGCTGGCCGAGGCCTTGAACGGCGCCGGCTACTCGCTGAGCCGTCGCCTGCAGAACGACGACGCGATTCGCGCCTACGAGCGCGCAATGGCCATCGATCCGCGCTTCTCGTGGCCACCGAGCAACCTCGCGCGCGTCCACATCAATCGCAAGGACTACGCGCAGGCGCTGGAGTGGTTGCAGAAGGCGGTCGCGCTGAATCCCGACCACCTGCGGGCCGTGCAGAATCTCGGTTGGACGCTGAACGAGCTTGGCCGCCGTGATGAGGCGCTCGCGATCTACCAGCGCGCGCTCGCCCTCGACCCCGACGACGCGTGGACCCACGCCAACATCGGCTGGGCGCTCCTCAAGCTGGGGCGCGAGAGCGAGGCGGTGCCGGCGCTCCAGACGTCGCTGCGCCTCGATCCATCGCAGCGCAACGTCCGCAACTTCCTCGACACGCGCTTCGGCGCCGATCCCCGCGTCGGGCCGAGCCCCTTCACCTCGCACGACCGGTGACGCGGGCGGCGCTGGCGCTCGTCGCGCTGCTGCTGGCGATCCTCGTCTGGCCGGCGGCGAGCGCGGCCGAGTCCGACCTGGCCGCCCAGGTCGAGCGCGTGACCAAGGCCTACCGCGACGGCCGCTTCCAGGACGCGCTCACCGACGCCCGCGATCTCGTTCAGCGGGTTCCCGGTGATCCGACTGCCCGGACGCTGTATGGCTCGATCGCCGAGTACATCGGGGAGTTCGACGAGGCGCTCGTCGCGTACGCCCAGGCGCGAACGCTGGCGCCCGACCATCCGGGCGCGCAATTCCGGATGGGCTCCCTGCTGGTTCGCCTCGGCGCCTACGACCAGGCGCTGACCCACCTCGATTTCTTCGTCACGAGCTTTCCGTGGGAAGTCCGGTGGAAGTTCCTCAACGGCCAGCCCGAGCAGAAGGCCGAGATCGTCAAGAGCGAGCGCGGCCTCGAGGCCATCGCGCAGTTGAAGGTCGACATCGTCATGGAAAAGGGCGACGTGGCCCGGGCGCGAACGCTCGCCCAGGAGTACGGCCTCGTCGCGCCGGCGCACGACTACTGCGCCGACGCTCGCCAGCCCGCGGGCCGTCGCGGCGGCGACGAGCAGTTCCAAGCGTTTCGGCTAGCGGCGCTCGCCACGCCTCCCGACGCCGACTGTGTCTGGTGGTACGGGCAGTGGCTGACCGACGAGGGCTACGTGCGGTTGGCGCAGATCGTGGTCGCCGAAGCGACGCGGCTGACCACGTCGGCGACGAACAAGCAGTTGGGCGAGCGTTATCTGAAAATCCGTCTGATCGACGGCCGTCAGATCAGCAAGCGCGCCGAGCAGCTCGCGATCATCGGACGCCAGCGCTATCTGCGTGAGCGCGACGCCGCCGGCGCCACGCAGTTGCTGGAAGAGGCGATCCGTCTCGAGCCCACGTTTCCCCGGCCGTATCTACATCTCGCGCGCATCGCGTGGGATCGCAAGGAGCACGCGAGCGCGCTGAGCTGGCTCGAGCGTGCGCTCCAGGTGGATCCCGAGCACTGGCGAGCCCATCGGAACCTGGCCCAGGTCCTCGTCGGTCTCGGCCGCTTCGCCGACGCCGAGCCGCGACTGCGCCGAGCGCTCGATCTGTTCGCTGACGACCCTGGCACCCATCTGATGCTCGCCCGCGCGCTCTACGCTCAGGGCAAGTACGAGGAGTACGTGAAGGAAACCCGCGCCGCGTTGCAGCTCACCTCGACGTGGTCGAAGCAGCTATTTCCCGAGGTCCGCGACTTCCTCGCGAAGCACGAGGCCGGCGACGAGCCTGCGGGCCTGCCGCCGGCGCCCGATCCGCGCATCATAATGGGCTGGAACCAGGACTGAGGCGTGGGCGAGATGCTCCGGCAGGCACGGGTTTCGGGGCAGCCTGGCACGGCCGCCCGGTCCGGCGCAGCGCGTCGTCCTGACGGCGCTGACGACCTGACAGGTAGTTAGCGAGCGTCGCTCCACCCCCCACGGGTCTGGCCTGCGATTTGCCAGATACCGTCGCGGCATGAAGAGGACGCTGCTCGCGCTGGCCACCGTGATCCTGGTCTTCGGCGCCATCGCCCTGCTCGTGTCCGGCGCCGGGTACTACTCGGCCTCATCGCGCGAGGGAGAAGCCCGAGCGTACGTCGACAAGATCGTTCCAGCGGTCGTGAGTCGCTGGAGCACCGGTGACCTCCTCGCCAACGCGAGCCGCGAGATGTTGCGCGACGTCACGTTGGACAGAGTCGACACGCTCTTCGCGTCGTTCAAGCAGCGGCTCGGCCACCTGCGAGCCTACGGCGGCGCGCAGCGCGAAAAGTTCTTCTTCTCGTTCACGACGCGCGGCCGGGTCCTGACGTACGTCTATCTCGTCACCGCGCAGTTCGAGCGTGGGCCGGCCCAGATTCGCGTGCGTGCGATCTGGCGGGACGGCCAATGGAAGCTCAGTGATTTCTATGTCTTCTCCGACTCTTTGGTGCAGAGATGAGCCTACGATTGATGACGATTCTCGCGCTGCTCTTCGCCGCGCTGGCGCTGGCCGCCGCCTCGACCGAACAGTCCACTCCGAGGCCGCAGGGGCCGGTCAGCGCCGCCATCGAGTGAGGCGCCGCTGACATGCGCGGCCCCACACGGAAATGGGCGATGAAGATATCTCGCCTGATCGCGGTCTCGACGGCCGCCGGGCTCCTCTCCGGTGGGCTCTTCGGCTACCCGCAGCTCCTCGACGCCGGCTGGTCGCCCGAAGCCGCCCTCTGGCTGTCGGTCCTCGGCTTCGTCGGCCCCGCCCTCGTGGTGGCCGGACTCGCCATTGCTCGCACGCGGTCAGTGAGCTGCTCGGCCTCCGCCGTGAAAACATGTCCGCCATGCTCGACCCGCCGCGGCGGCAGCCGACACCAGGACGACAGACCCGCGCCGCCTAGCGTGAACGGCGACCGGTGTCGGCCGGCGCCGTCGCCAGCCACGCGCGCAACACCTCCGCCACGCTCCATGCCTGGGCCACGCATCCACGTGGCGTGAATGGCCCGACGGCGTCGAACACCTCGCTGATCGACCCGAAGCACGCCTCCCCGAGGTGCGGCACGAAGCCCTCGAGGAAGCGTCGCGCGCCGGCCCGATCGTCGGGATAGAGGCGCAGCCACGCGTCGACGAAGGGGCCGATCAGCCAGGCCCACACCGTGCCCTGGTGATACGCGGCGTCACGCGCGCGGAGGTCACCGTCGTAACGCGACTTGTAGTCGGGGTGATCCGGCGCCAGCGAGCGCAGGCCGACCGGTGTGAGGAGTCGCGCGGTGACGACGTCGAGCATGGGCTTCCATCGCGCGACGTCGAGCACGGGATGGCGCAGGCTCAGCGCCACGATCTGGTTCGGCCGGCACGCCGGGTCGTCCCCGGCTTCGCCGTCGACCACGTCGTAGCAGTAGCCACCCTCGGCGTACCAGAAACGCTCGTTGAAGGCGGCGCGCGCACGATCGGCGTGGCGGGCCAGCTCCTTGGCCGCGCCGGCATCGCCCTCCTCGTTCTCCCACGCCTCGAGGAGCCGCAGGGCGTTGTACCAGAGCGCGTTGATCTCGACGGCCTTGCCGCGGCGCGGAGTCACCACCCAGTCGCCGACCTTGGCGTCCATCCACGTGAGCGGATAGCCGGGAGCGCCCTGGCGGAGCAGGCCGTCACGCGCGTCCACGCCGATCCCGAAATGCGTGCCGGCCAGATGATGAGCGACAATGTCGCGCAGTCGCGGCATCAGCAGGCCCCGCGTGAGACGATCGTCCGTCGCCGAGAGATAGCGATCGATCGCGTGGAAGAACCAGAGCGTGGCGTCGGCGGTGTGGTACAGCCCGTGATCATCGCCCTCGGGGAAGAGGTTCGGAATGAGGCCGTCGCGCACGTACTGCGCGAACGTGTGCAAGACCCACTCGGCTTCCCTGGCCCGCCCCGTCTGCAGCAGCAGCCCGTCGAGACTGATCATCGTGTCGCGGCCCCAGTCCGTGAACCAGTGGTAGCCGGCGATCACGCTGCGCGCCTCCTCACCGGCCGCGCGGGCGCGAGCCATCTCCTCGACGCGGCCGGGCGGCGTGACGATGAACTGATCGGCGGCGAGCACCAGCTCGGCGGCTGGGCCCGAGCGCGCCTGGGGCGGTGCCGCCGACAGCAGACGCAGCCGGCGCTCGCGCTCGGCGTGGGCGGCGCCCTCGGGATCGAGCGAGCGGATCACTTCCCAGCGCTCGGTCGAGCCGATGAGCGTGGCCGCGGCGCCCGCGTGGAGATCGAGGCGAAAGTAGCCGGGGCTCCACAATTCACCGGTGTGCTCGTAGCCACGCGCCCGCTCGATGCGGTAGAGGACGTTGCGCGTCACCTTGCCGTCGAGCATGAAGGCGCTGGGCACGCCGTGCAGCCTGAGCCGTAGTGGCGGCAGATCCGGCCCGGCGCCGATCTCGAGACGGTCCTCGACCTCCGTGATCGGAAACGGCCCGGGCAGCGGAGCGTTGACCGGCACGTGATGGAGCCGGAAGTGCACCGACGGCCGCAAGGTCAGGCGCACGCTTCCCTCGCCAGCGAGGAGCCGGTAGCCGACGTGCACGGTGTTCTGCCGCTGCACGAGCACGATCCGCTTTTCGAGGATGAAGCCGTGGATGTCGTAGCGCCACACCGGCAGACCCAGCTCGAGGCGGAACTCGGTGAGATAGCGCGCGCCCTGCAGCGCCAGCGGGCCATCGGCATTCTCCTCGTCGCTCAGCACGACGACCGTGCGATCCGGCAGCCGTAGTCGCTCCCAGACGTGCGTGAACATGATCGTGCGCCCGGTCCCGAGCGCGGCGACGAGCAAGCCGTGGTAACGCCGCGTGATGACGCCGGAGATGGAGCCGCCGGCGTAGCCACCGAGGCCGTTGGCGAGCAGCCACTCGCCGGTGACGAGCGGCTCGACGTCGCTGGCCTGCGCTCCCGGCCACGGCAGGCGCCGCACCGGGACGTCGATCATGCCCTCGCTCGGATCGCGACTCATCTCATCGCTCGCGGCAGGCCGCGCCCGGCTCGGCTTCCACTAGCTGGCGGGGGGCTCGCGCGGGTGCGACGCGAGCACGAACGCTGCGTGCCCGGCGACGCGCCAGGTGCCGTCCTCGGCCTCGGGCGACGGCGCACCGCACCCGCCATAGCGCGCATCTTCACTGGACCAGATCATGTGCCAGCCGCCCTCGGCCGGTGGTGCCAGCAGCGGCTCGGGCGCCGGCGTGAGCCCGAGGTCCCGTCCGAGATTGACGACGAGCAGCCGATCGCCGTCGCCGAAGAACCTGAGCGCGAGCGCCTCCGGCCCCAGCACCGCTCCGTCCAGAGCACGGCGCTGGCGTCCGCCGATCACGGCATCCTGGCGGCGCAGCGCGAGGAGATCGGTGTGGAGGCTGACGGCCCACGCGTGACGCTCGCGCTCGCCGGGATCGAGCTTGCAGCGCTCGAACGTCGCGCCGTCGCCCGGATCGGGCAGCCCGGCCACCATCGCGGGCGTGGCGAGGCTGGGGAACTGCGCGAGAAATTCGGCTCGGCCCTTCCTCACGAGCGTCGCCAGCTCGGGCGTGTGATCGGCGAAGAAGAGCCAGGGCGACGAGGCGCAGAACTCCTGCCCCTGGAACAGCAGCGGCGTCTGGGGCCCGAGCAACAAGAGCGCGGTCACCGCGCGGAAGCGGCCGGGGTCGGTGAGCTGGTGCAGGCGCTCGCCGCGTCCGGCGTTCGCGACCTGATCGTGGTTTTGTAGGTACGTCACCAGCGCCGATGGCGCGATGTCGCGGGTCGGCGTGCCGCGCCGCTTGCGCTGCCAGTGATAGTGCTGGCCTTGATAGAGGTAGCCCCACTTCGCCGCCGAGACCAGCTCCTGGGGCGTCCCGTGGTAGTCGGTGTAGTACGCCTCGTTGCGCCCAGTCAGAGCGACGCGGGCGGCGTGATGGAAGTCGTCGCTCCACGACATGTCGAGGCCGTGGCCTCCACTCGCCGCCGGGCGCAGCAGCGTCACGTCCTGAGACTCGTTCTCGGCGACGAGCAGCGTGGCCCGCCCGCGCGCCGCTTCGCGTACGCGACGGCCGATCGCCGCGAGGATGTGGTCGCCGGAGGCGTCGTGAATCGTCTGAGTCGCGTCGAGGCGCAAGCCGTCGAGGTGGAACTCGTCGATCCAGTATCCGGCGTTGGCGATGAAGAACTCGCGCACGGGACCCGCATTGGCGCCGTCGAAGTTGAGGGCGTCGCCCCACTCGTTGGCGTAGCGGGCGCTGTAGTAGTCGGCGGAGAACTCCCGATGAAACGCCCCGTCGGGGCCGAGGTGGTTGTAGACGACGTCGAGAATCACCCCGAGGCCCAGCGCGTGGGCGCGGTCCACGAAACGACGAAAATCGTCGGGCTCGCCGTAGAGCCGCGTCGGCGCATAGAGGTCGACGCCGTCGTACCCCCACCCGAAGCGTCCGGCAAAATCGGCGACGGGCATGACCTCGAGCACGGTCACGCCCAGGCGCGCGAGCGCGGGCAACTCGCGCATCGCTGCCGCCCACGTCCCCTCGCGCGTGAACGTGCCGACGTGCATCTCGTAGAGGACCTGGCCCTCGCGCGTGACACCGCGCCAGCCCCTGTCCGTCCAGTCGAAGCGGTCGGGATCGACGACGCGCGACGGGCCGTGAGGTCCTTGCGGCTGGAAGCGCGATGCAGGATCGGGCAGCAAGCGCTCCTGCTCATCGAGCCGGTAGCGGTAGAGAGCGCCGTCGCTCAGGTCGGCCACGAGCGTCGAGAAATATCCATCTGGCTCGGCGTCGAGTCGCCTCGTGTCGGTCGACGCCTGACTCTCGATCACGACGTCGACCCGGGTGGCGCGAGGCGCCCACACACGGAAGTGCACGCCACCGGCGACGATGTCCGCACCCACGGGAAGCCGAGGGCGGGACGGCTCGGACGTGGCGTGGCGGGCCGTGATGGCGGAGGAAGACACCAGCGGGAGCATCTTATGCACTTCCGGTGCCCGCAACCGGCCACTTCGGGGCGACGCTTCGTCCGGCGAGGAGCGTACTTCCGCGAACGCCTACTTCTCGCGAGGCGCTTGCCGTCGCGAGCGTAAGAGAGCGTAGAGCCTGTCAGGACTGATCGGAAGCTCGCGAACGTCGATGCCCAGCGGGCTGAGCGCATCGGTGACGGCGTTGGCGATCGCTCCCGGCGCGCCGATCGTGCCGCCCTCGCCCACGCCCTTGAAGCCACCGAGCGTCGTCGGCGACGGTTGCTCGACGTGATGAACCTCAACGGGGACCATCTCCCACGCCGTGGGGACGAGATAGTCCATCAAGCTGCTGGTGAGGAGCTGGCCGTCGGCGCCGTGAACGACCTCTTCCAGCAGCGCCGCCCCCACGCCTTGAGCGACGCCGCCCACCGCCTGCCCCTCGACGATGAGCGGATTGATGATGCGGCCGCAGTCCTCGGCCACGACGTAGCGCAGGAGCCGTATCGCGCAGGTCTCCGGGTCGACCTCGACGACCGCGAGATGCGTCGCGCTGGACGCCGTCCCAAAGTACGGATCGTAGAAGCGCGTCGCCTCCAGTCCCGGCTCCATGCCCTCGGGCAGGCGCTTGGCACCGCCGTAGGCGAGCGCGGCGATCTGGGCGAGTGTCAGTCCACGGTCGGGCGCGCCACGCACGCGCATCCGTCCATCGGTCCACTCGAGGTCGCTCGCGCTCGCCTCGAGCGCATGGGCGGCGATGGCGAGCGTCTTGTCCCGGATCACGCGTGCGGCCAGCGTCGCGGCGCCACCGGCCAGCACCGCGCTGCGGCTCGCGTAGGTTCCGGTGCCGTGAGGCCCGATCGCCGTATCGCCCTCGACCACGCGTACGCTCGCGACGTCGACGCCGAGCTCTCCGGCGACGACCTGGGCCAGCGTCGTCTCGTGGCCCTGCCCGTGACACGCCACGGCGAAGATGGCCGTCACACCACCGTCGACTTCCACGCGCACCGTCGCGCCCTCGGTTCCCGTCGCGATGTCGGCCCCGGGTGAGACGGGAATGGCCGAGCCCACGCCCGTCAGCTCCACATAGGCGGCCAGGCCGACGCCCAACATCCGTCCGTGCTGCCTCCCCCGCGCTTGCTCGACCCGGAGGTCATCGTAACCGGCCTGCTTGCACGCCAGCTCGAGGCACTCGTGAAATGCGCCGCTGTCCCACTTGATGCCGGACGGTGATCGATACGGCAGATCCTCGGCGCGCAGCAGATTGCGCCGGCGAATCTCGGCGGGATCGAGCCCGAGCCGACGGGCCGCGCTGTCGAGCAGCGACTCCGTCACGAAGACCGAGACCGGCCGCCCCACCCCGCGATAGGGCCCCATCGGCGTCTTGTTCGTCGCCACGCCGAAGGCCTCGGCGTGGTAGTGCGACACGCGATACGGCCCCGGCAGGAACGAGACGACCTGGATGATTTCGATACTCGCCGTCCACGGATAGATCGAGTAAGCCCCGATGTCGGCGACGACCTTCGCGCGCAGCCCGGCGATCCGTCCATCACGGTCGACCGCCAGCTCGGCGTCGATGACCTCGTCCCAGGCCTGCGTCGTCGTCATGAGGTCTTCGCGCCGGTCCCCGATCCAGCGGACGGGACGCCCGAGCGCCCTGGCCAGCGCGCTGACGACCAGCTCTTCGGGATACACCACGCCCTTGACGCCGAAGCCTCCACCGACGTCGGGCGCCACCACGCGGACGCTCGCTGTCGGCAGCGTGAGCAGGTCGGCCAGCACGTCGCGAAGGATTCCCGGAATCTGCGTCGACGACCAGAGCGTCAGCGTCCCACTCTCGGTGTCGGCCAGGCAGGCGCGGCTTTCCATCGTGACCCCGGCGTGGCGATGAAACCTGAAGCGGTCACCGACGACGAGCGCCGCGTCCCTGAACGCCGCCGCCACGTCGCCCTGGCTGAAGGTGCGTGTGAGCAGGACGTTGCTCCCGGCCGACTCGTGAACGAGCGCCGCGTCCGCTCCCATCGCCGCCTCAGGATCACTCGCGACGCCGAGCGGCTCGTACTCCACGACGATCGTGTCCGCGGCGTCCTCGGCGGCGTAGCGGCTCTCGGCCACGAGGGCGGCCACGGCCTCGCCCGCATACCTCACCTTGCCGTCGGCCAGCGCCGGCCACTCGGTCGGACGGTAGCTCCTCATGCGCGACGGCGCCTGCATCGCCTTCACGCGACCGCGCAGATCCTGGGCCGTCCAGCACGCGACGACGCCCGGCTGGGCCAGCGCCGGGCGCGCGTCGACCCGTGCGATCCGGGCGTGGGCGTGGGGGCTGCGGAGGAACGCGACGTGCAGGAGGCGTGGACGGTCGAGGTCGGCCACGTAGCGGGCCCGGCCGGTGAGGAAGCGGTGATCCTCGAGACGCGGGATTCTCGCGCCGATCAATTCATTCGGAGGGGGCCTCGGCGGCCCCCTCCGAAACCTCCCCCGGAACTCGATTGCGCCGGCGAAGCCGGCGCTCGAACGCGTCACACTCGGTCATCGTTGATTTTCTCAAAACTCTAGACCGATCCCGTCCGTCACGATCTGCTGTCGCTCTCCTCGCGAAGGTGTGAGCTAACGAGGGCGATATCTCTTCTCCGGAACGTGGCGGTCTAACTCGGTATGAAACTCATGCACCGACCCAAATGGTGGGCCGCTCGCAATTATGGCTACTAAAGCCAAGCGCTTGCCGACGGAATGAGTGTTCCGCACTGTGTAACACAACAGTACCCAAAGGCCCGAGTGCTCCATCGAAGCCGCCACGAAGCCGACCGGGCGGTACCAGTTCAGGTCTTCCCATGGAATGCGTTGTCTGCACCTCACAAAGGCCAATTCAAAGGAATCATTCGAACAGGAGATATCGTAGGCGATTCGCGTAAGCATTAACGACCCGATAGCACTTGTGGCGAGCGCGAACAGCATACCGACAAACACGATAGGGTGCCGGTCACGAAACGCGATCCCTACGAGCGC
>Ga0137376_10002883_pt1 | contig 10509 bp, 11 predicted proteins | sample SagtaG_23_FD_104814 | JGI IMG/M metagenome (GOLD analysis project Ga0137376, IMG submission 104814) | Vadose zone soil microbial communities from Sagehorn Ranch, Mendocino, California, USA - Sage2_L_20_16 metaG | ecosystem: Environmental > Terrestrial > Soil > Vadose zone | place: USA... | reverse complement strand
CTCATCCAAATCATCGAGCATAAGTCATCTACACGCGCATCGGCATTATCCAAGACAATGCAACTTGTAGACAATGTCTTGTACAGCTTCGCCAGCGCATTCCAAGTCTTTTGTAATTCTCGCGGAGTTGAAGTATTGGTGGATCGAATTGAGGTTAGCCGTCTTTGCCCCCTCGACACTTGATTGCTTATGATCTATGCAGTACGAAGTCAATCTTGATATTGAAAGCTACTCGTCCGGGGCTCCAGACAGCAAGTTAATCCTTCCTTCCGCCATTACTGGTGCTGACAATTTGCAGATGAACTGCCCATTTCGCGATCTGCTGTCCTAAAACATGTTCTCAGATCAATGCATAGAATGATGCAGTCGTCAGGTTCCACTGAAGGGCTTCGGGGACTGATAGATACGTCGTTATTGAAGTCGATCAAGAAAATTATTGAACACCGTAATCTGTTTGGCCCGAGCGTATTGCCTCTCGGTGAGCATTTAATTACTTTACGACAAAACGTTTCTGAATTGGGCACAGCTATCAATATCATGGCCACTTTCGTGCATAATGAACCAACATCCCTGGTTATCATTCAAGAGGCTGGGTTGCCGGAAGCTTTCTTCAATTCTATAGAGATGGGTCTCGAGCCCTCTATCGAAGTCCGTCTAGGCGATCTATCTGTATTTTGAGACTAATAGGCGATTAGGTCATTCAAGCAATTCCCAATGCCATTGGAGCACTCTGCCTGAATGAAGCTGGTCAGGCCCAACTTGCTAGACATCCTAGCATTATACCATCCATCTTTTCTATTTTCACCTCCGAGCGACATTCTAAAATTCTTTTGGATAAAGAGAATGCAGTTTTAATCGGCACGGCAATCGACGAACTGATCAGACATCACCCGTCATTGAAGACGCCGGTATTTGAAGCCATAAAAGCTACACTTTCAAAGATTGAGGAGCTAGGAAAGGCTTTTGTTGTCCCATCGAGCCAGCAACATTGGTATAATCTGGTTCCTGTCCAGACGTCGTCGGACAGTGACGTGCCTATGGAAGATGTGGAGGACACCTCGCACGCCGCTGGTGAAATGACCATTGAGCAAGACAACGAGGATGAAGACATTGCCGATCGGTCCCATGATAACGAGGTTGTAGGCTACATTGACATCATTGGTCGGGTGAGCATTAGCTGCAATGAATTGGAACTCGCATTCACGCTACCCAGTTCTTGGAAGGCTTGTTTCAACACAGTCCGCATTGCCGGGACTTCGTCACTACAACTGACGGTTTTGCTCAATTGGGTCGGCTAACTGGTCTTCCGTGCCTTCCCTATGACTATGCGAATGGTGTTGCATCTGATTCTATGGTGCAAATAATGCGCACAACTGTAGAAGTTGTCACGAACGAAACTTTCATGCTACTCGCGAAGCTTGTGTCGGAGTCGTTGGAGAATACGAGGAGCTTTTGGGAAGATGTGGATGACCAGTCGAAGCTTCTGCCCTTTGTGGATACTACAGGCAAGTTTAATGACGTATCTTTTCAAGAAGATGCTAAAGCTATTGGACAGCCGAGGGTTGCGAAGAAGCAAACAGGCAATTTAGAAATCTCGTTACACTTCACATCAGGATCACGCTCCTCTCTGATGTATTTGCTACCGCAGGATACGCCCACGGCCGAGCATCCATTTCGCTGCTTCAAATACTCATGAGTAACATGACACCTCAGGTTGTAGCGAATCTGGGTGCTTTGCATCGTGCGGGTGTGTGGGAGAATATAGCCCTAGTGGTTGGATTGTCAGCGAAAGGTATCAACGTCGCACAGTCCTTAACTTTATCCATGGATACGTCACCAGAACAGTCGACTGTCAATTTGGATGATCTGGATGCCTCAACTTCCCCAGGTGGAACTAACGGCGTACAATCCGCATCAACAAATACAGCCAACGTTCCAAGCCCGGACAAATCTCTGAAAGACCCTCGTGAACGGAATGCTGCCGCGCTCAAACATCTTACACATGGGCTGCCCAACTCCTTGGCACCATTCTTCCAAGGTAATATATTATCCTGCCCACCGCTCCTTTTTTCTAACACTATGACCTTTGAATAGCGATGGTTAAAATGTTCCACGCTAGACGTAATCCGGACGTAGCTCAGAAGAAACAAATTTCCGAATCGTCCGCTGTGGTGGCTGACATCATGTTAAAGCATCGTGACCTAAAGCCTACGTCGGGTAAGTTGCCTTAGCTTCTCTGCGTCGTGATATCTTATCGTTACTTCAGATGTGTCGCCTCTTTTCACATATTATAGCGTCATGTTAAGCCTATTCACCGCTTTACTGATTGATGGTTTGTTCTTCGTCAGATTGTCCCACTGTATTATTTATCATACTTCAACAGAACGCACCACCACTAAGTCCCTGCACACCGTACAGCTGTACTCCTTGTATCGGGCTGGAGGTCTGGATGCTGTATTTGTTGCATGCCGTATGTTTATGGGAACGATCGAAACAATCACTAAGATCAGGGAGGAGGATCGCTCTGATGTGGAGAAGAAGCAACTTGTACATTCATACGCGGCCCTCAAAGTCACACTGCATCTGTTACACCCCATCCTTTCGTCGAAGCCTCTGTTCGACTCCGCACAGACGCTGATCACCTTGACTCGGGACAAGAAGGACACAGATCCAGGATACTTTGAACCCCATAACTTCCTTGTCAGACTACGTCTTGCAGCCCTCCCGCTCCTTCAGAGTCTGTGGGGAGCTCCCTGGCTAATATTAGCCCCTCTCGGTGTCACTCGGTATGTCGTACACTGTGTTCTTGAGCTCACAAATGGCGAAAATGAGGAGTCAAGGGGAGAATTTGTCGTGGACGTATCGCACAGTGCTAGCCGTCCCGGTGTCGACCAGGAGTTGATCAGAACACTCACTGAGATGGGTTTCCCTCGGTCTGCTGCTGAGCGTGCGCTCGCCAGAACTGGCAACAATGTCAATGCAGCAACGGAATTCCTCCTCAGCCAACCATTCCCCCTCGCCCCTGATCCAGTGTCTGAAACTGTACAAGAGAACGCCGGGGAGGATGCTGGTGAAGCAAGAGCCTCTTCAAGCGAAGATTCTGATGTAGGGACCGGGAATGAGGAAAATACGAATGCAGAAGAGACTCCCGAGACAGTCGGTAAAAGCCCGCAAGAGTACCTAAAAGAACTTAATGAAGCAAGGGAACCCCTGAGGGCGGCTATTCCCTCTCAAGCCTTGACTCTAATTGACGAACATAACTCACTGCTATTTGATCTGCATAATGCCTTCACCAAACCCCAAAATGATTATCAGCAACAGGCTATCCAAGATCTTGTCGAGGATGTCAAGTCATTTTCGCCCTTCGCCTATGACGTTCAAGAGCAACCCTTAGCCAACAGATGCCGTTTACTTGCTTTGATTCTCCACGAAACTCCATCCTCTGTAGATCAAACGACAAGAGATTCGCTTTTGGAATGCCTCCTAGCACTGCTTTTGTCAAGTATTGATCTCGAGCATCCTCCTCGATGGCTTGCTGCCCATCTACTCGTCGTGGAGAAGTTGTTAATTCTATCGGAAGAACCGAGTGCGATCACTTTACCGAAAGAAGGCGAACCTGTCCTCCCCCAGTTGATTCCTGTCGGTCCTGTCAGAACAGAGACCAGGACGATTGCCTTCGATTTCTGTTTACGAATGATTGGTGCACGCGATATTCCTGACGATGAATTCCTTTCGTTGTTGCGCCTCTTCGTTCTGTTCACTCGCGACCGCTCTTTGACAGTGCAGTTTATCACTCGCGGGGCTATAACTCAGCTATTCAATCGAATTAAAGTATCTCCAGTCTCCGGTAGTTCATCATATATTGCTATAATATTGCGGCATATCGTTGAAGATCCCATCATCATCCAGAATATAATGCGTCAAACGATCAAGCGATATCTTAGTCAACCCCGTTCTCGGATGGTAGATGTAACGAACTATGTTCGTAGTTGGAGCGCCATGGCACTTCGAGACCCACAAATTTTTGTTGACACAGCGAAGTCTCTATGCCAGCTTGGTCTACCCTACTCACCTTCGCCTCACGTCAGTCTCAAACTTGCAGCAGATCAAGAAACAAAGGATATCAAACCTTCATCTGCTCAGCCCATCGGTTTATTAGACAGAGCAGATATGGATATCGATTTCCCAGAGTCTGAACCATCAATTCCTGTACCTACTGGTGGTGAATCTGCTGAGGCCGTAGTTCACTACCTTGTGTCAGAGCTTGTGCTTACCATGAAGTCGGTCAACGAGATGTCACCCGACACAAGTTCAACGGAGGCAAAACCGGATATAGGCAACGCCGAGGAGTCAACAATACCGGCGACATCGAAGCCCTCCAGCGATGCGAGTCCTAGAGCCGAGCACGAGGAGAAATACCAATTCATGTGCTTCTTGATGCAATGTTTATCGGAGCTCTTGTTCTCTTATGATGTGTGCAAAAACGCTTTCTTATCTTTTTCGCCTAAAAAGCGTACGCACACTCCAGCAAAGGATACAATGCCGAAACATAGGATGGCTACATTGCAATTCCTCCTCTCTGAGCTTATAACGTTTGGGACGATCAGTCCTCAACCTGATCAAAAGGCCAGGAGTCGGATATCTGCAAGTCAATGGGCTATCTCAGTTGTTGTAGCGCTCTGCGTCGATACGACCCCACACGAGGAGGCATCTGCTGAACTTGTGTCTGTTCGTCGAGTCGTAGTGGAAGCCATCAGTCGGGCTATTAAAGATCTACCATCGTCGGAAAGCCTAGATGCGCGATACGGTCGTCTTCTTGCGCTTGCGGAACTTTGCTATCGTCTTCTCACAATTCGGTTGAGTAGCTCGACCAGAAAGCCTCAGGATGATACACCTACGCACATTGCCAAGGTCATGCTGGAGAAGAACGTGGTGTCTACTTTGACAACCGCCTTGTCGGAGGTTGACCTCAACTACCCAGACGTCCGTGGCCTTATATCAGCAATTTTGCGACCCTTGGAATATTTGTGAGTCGATTTGATTTGATCATGACTACAGTTCTGAAAACAGGGCATAGAACAAAAGTTGCCATTAAAATGAGCAGGTCGCTTTCAAAGTCAAAGGGGCAGAGTGAAGCTGTCACCAGCGAAAGCGTTGAGTCATTCGACACCGAAGATGCAGAAGAGACAGAAAGCGAGACTCGCGAAGAGACGCCCGATTTGTATCGTCATTCTGCTCTCGGCATGTATGGGGGTGTAAGTTCATCCAGCCATGGTTTGTTCAGTGATGTTCATAGTATCCAGGAAATGGATGGTCAATACGACGATGAGGACGAGATGGCCGGGGATCAGGGGGATGAGGATGAAGATGTTGACATGGAGTTTGAAAATTCTGATAGTGATGATACATCCAACACTGAAGATGAAGGAGATGGGGATGAGCTTGATGAAGATGACGCGCATGATTCAGAAGGAGCCTGGGATGATGGTGATGAAGAAGAGGACGACGAGGAAGGTATCATTGAAGGCGAAGAGAACGACGAGATGGATGATGGAGTGGATGAGGAGGGAGATGAGGACGATGCGGAAGAGGCAGAAATTATGTGGCAGGTCTGTTCATATTGTTCATATGCCACGCTGGATTCTCATATAATGCCTTCATAGGATGTCCGTGGAGAAGAAAATGCTCCTCCTGGTATGAGATTGGAAGAAGGAGACGATGATGATGACCATGCCAGTAAGTGACTGTCTTATGATGTTTCTAGTTGGATTTAAGGTGTAGTAGTCCCTATCATTCACGACGATGGCGAGCGAGATGCTGCTTCAGATGTGGACGATTACGCCATAGAAGATGGGGTCATCTCCGTCAATGATCTCTTGAGTTTTGGTCCAGTTGGAGAGGGTCTTGTCAGCACGAATGAAAACCGAGACGGTATCAGTCTTTTCATGACAAGGCGACACCGGAACGCAGGTGCGTAAGTGAAGATGTAGTCTGAACTTACTCTCACCATTTGATAGGCGATGATAATGTCCAGACGTTTGGCAGGAATAGAAACGCTCCTACTCCCCCGGAATTAACCACACATCCTCTTCTGCTAGACAATTCAATTCCAGGTAACCGCGCTCCAACAAGTACAGCAAGAAATACCCGCCAACCTCAGCGGATGTTCATGAGCGGGGATATCATCCAGAACGTGGAAGAGTTAATGGCTGGAGGCAATCTACAGATTGTACGGCATATTACAAACAGGAATCGAGCTGCGGGAGGGACGGAGACCTTCCGTTTCGATGTGCCAGCGGGTATGCTCCTTAACTTGGAGCGAAATCTCCTGCAGCATCGCAGGACACCGGGGGTATTTACCACTTCCATCCGGCTCGAACGTCCCCAGCGTAATGCCGGTCCGAAACAGAACCGGGAACTGGACCCCCTGTTCACCTTGCAACGTTGGCAAGAAGAAGTGAAAATCCTCAACGGAGAATTTATTCTCGAGCGTGTAACCAAATTAGCCAACCATGTCATTCTTGCTCTACTACCTGCTGCAGTGGATGCCGCTAGGAAAATGAAAATTCGGGAAGAACAAGAAAGGCAAGAAAAAGCCCATCTAGAGCAAGCGACGGAAGAAACAGAGAGTAAGGAGGCCGACGAGCCATTGCCTAGCGAAGGCCAAATTCCAACAGAGCCAGATAAGCAAGTGAACCAGCCACAGCTTGCCACAAGCATTACAGAAACCCCAAGCGCATTGGCTGCTGATACAGATACGGTGATGCTGGATGCAGCGGAGGATGGACATGACGACCAACAGCGCAACGAAGACCAGAATGACGTAGCCGCACAAGCCTCTACAAGCCAAGCCGCTCCTGCAGAGCGTATCACTGTACTTATCCACGGTAGTGCTGTTGACATCACCGACACTGGCATAGATCCTACTTTTTTGGAGGCTCTACCTGACGACATGCGTGAGGAAGTTCTCAACCAACATGTCCGTGACCAGCAAGCAGCGAGAATTGAAAGACCACCTGACTCGCAAATTAGTGCCGAATTTCTTGATGCTCTTCCCCCCGAAATCAGGGCCGAGATTTTGCAGCAAGAAGCATTTGAGCGAGCACGCCGCAGAGAAGCAGACACTCGAACTGAGCCACCAGGTGTCCCTGCAGAGATCGACGCCGCAAGCTTCATTGCCAGTTTGGAACCTCACCTTCGTCAAGCAGTTCTACTTGAACAAGATGACGGTTTCATTCAGACACTTCCGTCTCATATGATTGCCGAGGCGGGCGCATACCGAGAAAGTCAGCCGTATCGCAGTCAGTATGGATCCCCACCTTCTCAACGCACTCAACATCCTGCTGTGCGAAAGATACCACCGCAACACGATGCTGTGCTACTGCTAGATAAGTCTGGCGTCACGGTTCTTGTTCGTTTACTCTTCTTCCCCCAAATCTCCAAAAAGACCCTGCTGTTCAAGATACTTTTGAACCTGTGCGAGAATTCAAAAACGCGAACAGAACTGTTCAATCTTTTGCTTACTATCTTGCAAGATGGCACGGTCGAACACATTGCTGACAAGGGCTTGACACAGCCGCAATCCAAAGTTGCGAAGCCTCAGACACCAAAGTCAGCTGTCAAACATAGATCAAACAGTGATCACGTTCCTGGTTTTTTCCCCCCTTCTCGGACAGAAATAGTGCCAGACTTGATCGCCCAGCGTTGTCTCGAGGCTTTAACATACATTGTCGGCTCCAATGAACTGTCGTCCCTTTTCTTTTTGGTAGAGCATGAACTTCCTATCGGGCTCCGAAAAGCCGTGACAAAGAAGGGCAAAGGCAAAGAAAAGCAAATGCCTCAAACGTATTACCCGATCGTTTCTCTACTGCACTTATTGGAGAAACAATACCTTCTTCGGACGCCGGCTATCATGGAATCTATTGTTGGTTTGCTTGCGACTGTGACTCGACCGCTTGCCAGCCTAAAGGAAGAAAGAAAGGAGCCTACAAATGACGCACCAGGAACAACAGCAACGAATGTCGAACCCTCAGCCCCAACACCCTCGACTTCCACGGATTCTGCCCTACCTGTTCAAGCCAGCACCGCGGTCGATGCCAGTGTAATTGAATCTTGTAAGTGGGACTATTGGCGTATCCCCGGAGACTAACCATGATACAGCTTCCTCTGCAGTAGCCGATAACACCAAAAAACCTCCGGAGGCTACCGAAGACAAAGCACTTATGTCTAGCCCACCTCAAATATCTCATACTGCACTTCGTCTGATTGTCAACATTTTAACCGTGGGTGAATGTTCTGGCCGTACGTTCCAGCAAAGCCTTGCCTTGATTCAGCACCTTTCTTACATACCGGACGCCCGGGACGTCATCGCTCAAGAGTTGCGATACAAGGCACAAGAGTCGGGACAAGGTCTTTTAATCAATCTCGATGAGTTAGCTTCAGCGTTAAGGGACCCTGACAATGCTCTTGTCAACTCTGTAGCTGCAAAATTCTCTCCTGCGTCATCCTTGCAAGCGAAATTGCTCAGAGTTCTGAAAACTATTGATTACATGTACTCGCCAAAGTCGACACCTCCTGCCACTACCCCTAACGCAGACGTTGAAAAGGTGCAAGAGATATATGAGTCCTTCCACTTCACCACACTCTGGCGTACACTTGGAGATTGTTTGTCTTTGATTGAAGAAAAACCGGAAACGGAGCACATTGCCACCGTTCTCTTACCATTAATTGAGGCCCTGATGGTTGTTTGCAAGTATGCTGGGTCAAGGAGTTTGCCATCTCGTGCCCTGCAAGCTTCGGCATCGCCCATGTCTCCAACGAGAGAATCCAAGGACGATCTGTTCATTTCCTTTACGGATTCTCACCGCAAGATCCTCAATCTTATGGTTCGTAACAATCCATCGTTGATGAGTGGTTCGTTCTCGCTGTTGGTCAACAATCCTCGGGTTCTTGATTTCGACAATAAGCGCAATTACTTCAATCAGCAGTTGCACAGGCGGCCACATAACCGAGAGCATCACGGTACCATTCAACTGAATGTTCGCCGAGCCCGTGTATTTGAAGACAGTTTCCAGCATTTGCAGAGGAAAACGGGGGAACAAATTAAATACGGCAAACTTAGTGTGCGATTTTACCAAGAGGAAGGTGTTGATGCTGGTGGTGTCACCAGGGAATGGTTCCAGATACTTGCGCGACAGATGTTCGATCCCAACAATGCGCTGTTCCAGCCTTGTGCGGCCGACAGACAGACCTACCAGCCTAATAAAAACTCTTGGGTAAATCCTGAACATTTGGCTTTTTTCAAGTTTGTTGGTCGAGTCATCGGAAAGGCTATTTATGACGGCCGTCTCCTGGATGCATACTTTGCAAGAAGCTTGTATAGGCAACTCCTCGGAAAGCCAGTGGATTACAGAGATGTTGAATGGGTGGATCCCGAATACTATAACTCGCTATGTTGGATCTTAGAGAATGACCCTACTCCTCTGGACCTGACATTCAGTGTAGAAGCGGACGAGGCGAGTTTCAATGACCCTGTGAAATTTTTGAGACCATTGACTGGATTACAGTTCGGTGTTCATCGCATTGTCCCCTTAAAACTAGGAGGAGAAGGTATCCAGGTTACACAAGACAATAAACGTGAATATGTGCAGCTATCCGCGCAATACCGTCTCTATTCATCTATCAAAGAACAAATCGAGAGCCTGTCAGAAGGTTTCTATGAAATCATTCCCAAGGAGCTTATTACCATTGTTCGTATCGTCATTTAATGGTGGTTTACTCCTGGCTCATAATTGCCATAGTTTAACGAAAAAGAACTCGAGCTTCTGATTTCCGGAACGCCTGATATCGACGTCGACGAATGGAGGGCCGCCACAGAATACAATGGTTACACGAGCTCCGATCCGAACATTGTATGGTGGTGGCGTGCTCTGAAATCATTCACGCGCGACGAGCGGGCCAAAGTCCTGAGCTTCGCTACAGGCACTTCTCGTGTACCTCTGAACGGCTTTGTTGATTTGCAGGGTGTCCAAGGCGTCCAACGATTTTCTATCCATCGCGCTTACGGAGAACCGGATAGATTACCCCAAGCTCATACTTGTAAGCAAAACCATGATTTATGAAAACAAGTATAACATTTGGTATAATAGGCTTCAACCAGATTGACTTACCCCAGTATACGTCATATGAGATGCTTCGACAACAGCTGTTGCTTTCCATCAACGAAGGAGGAGAAGGTTTTGCATTTAGTTAAAGAGGCATTATCTTAACCAGTTTTTTAACTGGACATGAATTGCATGTAGAAACATAATGTAAAAATATCCATTGGCACCTAATTATAGACCCATCACCTGTCACCGGTATTGTTGAGCCGGTATTTCTAGTGCACTCACTTCAAAGTTCAAGCTTAGAAATGCGAGCTTTCGTCGTGAAAGAATTGTCCCATCCATCTAAAATACCAGTAACGGATGGTGTCCCAGAACCTACCCTCGGGCCACGACAAATATTAAT
>Ga0137376_10002881_pt1 | contig 10510 bp, 11 predicted proteins | sample SagtaG_23_FD_104814 | JGI IMG/M metagenome (GOLD analysis project Ga0137376, IMG submission 104814) | Vadose zone soil microbial communities from Sagehorn Ranch, Mendocino, California, USA - Sage2_L_20_16 metaG | ecosystem: Environmental > Terrestrial > Soil > Vadose zone | place: USA... | reverse complement strand
GCTTCGGGGGGACGCCACCTTTACGAGTCGCGCGTGCGGCGAGGACCGGGAGGCGATCCGGCGTCCCCGCTCCCGCGGCACCGACGCCGCGGTTCAAGCGACGCTCGGCCTCAGCTATCGCGGCGCGCGACGAACGTCTTGAAGACTTGCCAGCTCTTCAGGAGCTCGAGCGAGTGGTCGAGCTGCGGGTCGGATCCGAGCTCGCCCTCCTTGACGTTGATCGCGCTCTCGCCCGGCCCGCCGCCCGGACCGTCGTCACCCTTCCCCGCCGGCCCCGTCTCGCGATCGCTCTTCGAGTGCTGGAGATGCCGCGGCAGGTTCGCCTCGCGCAGGAGCGCACCGCCCGGCTTCTCGGTCTTCGCGAGGAGGGTGGTCTGATCCATGACGATGTCGGGGACGATGCCGAGGGCCTGGATGGAGCGGCCGCTCGGCGTGTAGTAGCGGGCGGTCGTCAGGCGGAGCGCCGAGTTGTCGTCGAGCGGCAGGATGGTCTGCACCGAGCCCTTGCCGAACGTCTGCGTGCCGAGGATCAACGAGCGCTTGTGGTCCTGGAGGGCGCCGGCGACGATCTCGGAAGCGCTCGCCGTGCCGCCGTTCACCAGCACCACCATGGGGAAATCGCTCCAGGTACCGGGCTTGTGTGCGAAGTACTTCTGCTTCTGATTCTCGAGCCGGCCGTCGGTGTAGACGATCAGTCCCGACTCGAGGAAGAGGTCGGCGACGCGCACCGCCTGCGTGAGCAGACCCCCCGGGTCGTTCCGCAGGTCGAGCACCAGCCCCTGGAGGCCGCCCGTCTCCTTGTCGAGCGACTTCAGCGCCCGCTCGAGGTCGTCGTCGGTCCGCTCCTGGAACTGCGTCACGCGCACGTAGCCGTATCCAGGCTCGAGCTTCTTCCACTTGACGCTCTGGATCTTGATGATCTCGCGCGTCATGGTAACGTCGAAGATATCGGGCGCGCTCTCGCGCTTGAGGGTGAGCGTGACCTTGGTGTCCTTCGGCCCGCGCATCTTCTTCACAGCGTCGACCAGCGTCATGTCCTTGCTGAACTCGCCGTTGATCTTCATGATCTGGTCGCCGGACTTGACGCCCGCGCGGTAGGCCGGGGTGTCCTCGATGGGCGACACGACGGTCAGCACGCCGTTCCGGTTCGTGATCTCGATGCCGAGGCCGCCGAAGCTGCCCTTGGTGTCGACCTGGAGCTCCTTGTAGAGGTCCGGCGTGAGATACGCGCTGTGCGGGTCGAGCGACGCGAGCATGCCGTTGATGGCGCCCTCGATGAGCGCCTTGGTCTGCACGTCGTCGACGTAGTTCTTCTGGATGATCGAGAGGATGTTCGTGAAGGTCTCGAGCCCCTCGTAGGATTCCTTGGCGGCGGCACCGACGCGGGCCGGCTGGCCGCCGCCCGAGAACAGAACGGCGACGAGGATCGCCAGAACGACGCTTGCAATCCACGGCGCGCGCTTGCTCTTCATCGGGTGCTCGACTCCTTCATGGCCCGCCCGGCGCCTATACTACTGGCCGAAGGGCCGAGAGAAAAACCGGTCGAAAACGAAACACCTCTAGCCGTCCGCTCGCCCCCGGGCAAGGCCGAAGTCGCAAATCGCTTGCAAAGCACGACACCCCCCGCTACGGGAGCCCCGACCGCATGGAAGTGACGACGCAGCTCTCGGTGTTCCTCGAGAACCGGGCCGGTGTTCTCGCGCGGCTCGCGGACGACCTGGCCCGCCACCACGTGAGCATCCGCGCGCTCACCGTCGCGAACCTGGTCGATCATTCGGTCGTCCGCCTCATCGTGAGCGACCCGCAGGGCGCGCTCCACCTCTTCGGCGAGCGCGGGGTGCTCGCCTTCAGCTCCGACGTCCTGGCGGTCGAGGTGCCCGACGGCGGCCGGTCGATCGCCGATCTCGCGCGCCGCCTCGGGCGGGCAGGCATCAACATCGACTATGCGTACGGCAGCGGCCCGGCCGTGTACATCCACGTGTCCGACCTCAAGAAGGCCCGCGCCGCGCTTGCGCCGAAGCGCCGCCCTCGTCGGCGGCCGCGATGAGTGCCTCGAGCGACGCCACCTGCTCCGGCGACGCCCAGTCGCGCGGGCCGATCACGCGCTCGACGACGTGGCCGGTGCGATCGATCACGAACGTCTCGGGGTATCCCCACACGCCGTAGCGGTCTCCCACCTGGTGATCGGGGTCGACCAGCACCGGGAACGAGAGACGCATCTCCTTGACGAACGGCTCGACCACCTGCTTGCCGTCCTCGTCCTGGCTGACGGCGAGCAGCTGGAAGTCCCGGTCGCGGAGGCGCTCGTAGAGCCGCTGCATCGACGGCATCTCCTCGCGGCAGGGGGGGCACCAGGTGGTCCAGAGGTTCAGCAGGACAACCTTGCCGCGCAGTGCCGAAAGCCGCACGGCCTGCCCGGAGAGGTCGGGCACGGCAAAGTCGGGTGCCAGCCGCGGCCCGCGGTGCTGGAGCCAGAAGAGTCCCGCCGCGGCGGCGACGCCGACGCTCGCCGCGACGAGGCCGATGGTCAGGCCTCGGCGGCGCGCCACCGGCGTTGTGCGACGAGCTGCCATGCCCCGATGCCGAGGAGGACGAGGCTCGTGAGCTGCGCCTCCGTGAGTCCGAGCGCCACCGGCGCGTTGACCCGCACGAACTCCACCAGGAAGCGGGCCGTGGAGGCGAGGAGGAGGTACCACCAGAAGACCGTGCCGTCGGCTGCGGCCATCCGCCGCGCGCGCCAGAGAAAGAAGAACACCGCGAAGTACGCCGCGCTCTCGTAGAGCGGCGTCGGATGGACGACCACGCCGGGCGGCTTGTCCCAGCCGACCACCGCATACGGATAGGCCATGCCCCACGGCAGCGTCGTCTCCCGGCCCCAGTCGCCGTCGCCCGCGAGCTGGCAGCCGAGGCGGCCGATCGCCTGGCCGATGGCGATCGCGGGCGCGGCGATGTCGGCGCCGCGCAGCCACGGTATGCCGGCGCGCCGGAAGAAGATGGTCACCGCGATCGCGCCGCCCGCGAGCCCGCCGTAGAAGACGAACCCGCCGCCGTTCCACAGGAACTGCGCGGGCGCGCGTATGAAGTCGGACCAGGCGTCGAGCACGAGCCAGAGGCGCGCGCCGATGATGCCCCCCGCGGCCGCCCAGACCACCGCCGAGGAGCCGAGCGCCGGGTCATGACCCTTGCGCGCGAACTCACGCGAGGCCACCGCACTCGCCGCGAGAAAGGCGAGCGCGAGAAAGATGCCGAAGACGTGGATCGGGATGGGCCCCAGGTGGAGCACGTCCGGGATCATCGGAAACGGTGATGATAGCGGACGCGCCGGAGCGCCGCCACCGACATCGTCGCGCGCGGGCGCGGCGCCTTCATTTTTGCCGCTACCCGCCAATCGTGCTTTAACGGCGCCGTGCGCGCCGTGGTGCAACGGGTGAGCGAGGCCCGCGTCTCGGTGGACGGCGAGCCCGTCGGGGCGATCGGCCGGGGTTTCTGCGTCCTGCTCGGGGTCGGCCGCGACGACAGCGAGGCGGACGCCGACGCGCTCTGCCGAAAGGTGCTGGGACTGCGAGTCTTCGAGGACGACGCGGGACGCTTCGCCCACGCGCTCGACGACGTCCGGGGCGAGCTGCTCGTCGTCTCGCAGTTCACGCTGTACGGCGACTGCACCAAGGGGCGCCGGCCGTCGTTCACCGACGCCGCGCCGCCGGCGCGCGCCGAGGCACTCTACGAGCGCTTCGTCGCCACCGCGCGCGCGGCGGTCCGCGTCGCCACCGGCCGGTTCCAGGCGAAGATGGCGCTGGCACTCGTGAACGACGGCCCCGTCACGCTCGTGCTCGACACGGCCGGTGGGGCCTGATGGCGCGCGCGGGATTCACGGCGATCAGCTCGGGGAAGATCAAGTTCGGCAAGGACGGCCGCTGGTACAGCGACGACGAGCTCATCCCGAATCACGCCATCGGGCGCCTGTTCAGCCGCGCGCTCCAGGTCCTCCCCGACGGCCGCGCGCGGCTCGAGCTCGGCGAGGACCGCGCCGACGTCATCATCGAGGACACGCCGTGGGTGGTGACGGCGGTCGAGGGCGGCCCCGATCGCGGCTTCACGGTCGTGCTGAACGACGAGAGCCGCGAGCCGCTCGATCCGGCGACGTTGCGCGTCGGCGCGGAGAACGTCCTCTACTGCCGCGTGAAGGGCGGCGCGCACGAGGCGCGCTGGCTCCGCCCCGCGTACTACGACCTCATGCGCCACGCGGAGCCGGTGGCGGGCGGCGCCGTCGTGCTGCCGGTGGCCGGCCGGCGCATCCGGCTGACGGCCGCCGCCTGAGCCGTGCACGTCGTCCTCGTCGCGCCGGAGATCCCGCAGAACACGGGCTCGATCGGCCGGCTCTGCGTCGCCACAGGCGCGACGCTCCACCTGATCGAGCCGCTCGGGTTCCAGATCACCGATCGGCAGCTGCGTCGCGCCGGGCTCGACTACTGGCCGCACGTCGACCTGGTGCGCCACCGGAGCTGGGACGCCTTCACGCAGGCGCGGCCGCCCGGCCGGCTCCTCGGCTTCTCGGCCCGCACCAGCCGCTCGTACACCACGATGCGGTACCGCGACGACGATATCCTCGTCTTCGGCGGCGAGAGCCGCGGCCTGCCGCCGGTCGTCCGCGCCGCGCTCGCCGACGCCACCTTCGGCATCCCGATCGCCAGCGAGCACGTGCGGAGTCTCAACCTCGCGACCGCCGTCGCCGTCGTCCTCTACGAGGCGCTCCGGCAGCTCGGCAAGGTCTGATGCGGCGCCACCGAATCGTGCTCGCGGCCGCGCTGGCCGCGGCCTGCGCCGCCGTCCCCCTCCCCCGCCGCTCGGCCTATCATCCCTCCGACGCCGATCTCAGCGTCACGCGCATCGTGCACGGCTCGATCATCCTCGAGATGCGCGGCACGCGCGTCGTCGTCGACCCGTGGTTCGAGTCGGGCTGGGTGGTGCGGCAGCAGGAGCCGCTCGGTCTCACGCCCGACGGCCTGCCGTCGTTCGCCGCGGTGCTGGTCACCCACGGTCATCGCGACCACTTCGACCCGGGCGCGCTCCGCCGGCTCGCGGCGACGGTGCCGGAGGTCGTCGCGCGTCCGGAGCTGCATGGCCGCCTCGCGGCGCTCGGCTTCCGCACCGTCACGGACCTCGGGTGGTGGGACCACACGCGCGTCGGCGAGGTCGACGTGACAGCGGTGCCGGCGCGCCACGGCGTGCCGGAGAACGGCTACGTGCTCGGGGGCGGCGGCGTCACCGTGTACGTCGCCGGCGACACGCGGTACTTCGACGAGCTGGTGGACGTCGCCACGGTGTTTCCGGGGCTCGACGCCGCCGTGCTCCCCGTCGGCGGCCTCCGGCTCGCCGGCTTCCCGCGCGAGATGGGACCGGCCGAAGCCGCGCGCGCCGCCGCCACGCTCGGCGCGAGCCGGCTGATCCCGACCGGCTACGGCGAGGACGGCGGCTTCCCGCTGCGCTGGCATGCGCACCGGCCCGTCGACGGGTTCGTGAAGGCGTGTGCGGAGCGGGGGATTGAGAGGCGGCGAATCGTGGTCCTCGAGCCCGGCGAGAGCTGGCACTATTACAAGTGACCGGTCGGTCGTCAGCGCGAGGCGGCCAGCGCGCGCGATACGGCGGGCATGAGCGCGAGGCCGACGACTTGGTGTCCGGCGGCCGTCAGATGCGGATCGATGCTGAAGTACGTCCGGGACCCCGCCTCCTCCGCGCGCCGGAGGTCGGCGATGGGATCGACGCATACGAGGTCGTTCTCGCGGCACCAGGCCTCGATCGCGCGGACGAGCGGCAGCTCGGCCTGGATGCGTGCCGTCAGGGCGGCGGCATGGAGGGACGGGTAGCGCGGCGCGACGAAGTAACTCGGCGGAATGAGCAGCACGACCGTCTCGCCGCCGCGCGTGCGAACCAGGTCGCGGATCTTCGCGACGTAGCGGAGCGCGTCCCGGGCCGGGTCGTCCAACTGTCCGAGGTCCAGGTCCGGCCGGATCCAGCCGAACAGCGGGATGCCACCCATCGGCCGGAACGGTCGCAGGTTGAGGCCGAGCTGGCGATCGACGTGGAGGAGGAAACATCCGGTCCAGGTGCGCCGCAGCAGCCGGTTCACGGGGTTCTGGTCGCGCGTCACGAGGCGGCCGAGCGTGTCCGGCTCCCGATACCGCGCCACGATGCGCACGAGGTCGCCGTCGTCGCCGGATACCAGCTCGGACTCCATCATGTCGCCGCTCAGATCGTTGCCGAGGAACACGCCGACGACCGCCACCCGCGGAATCAACGCCGGCCGTTCTTTGAGGAACAGGTAGTAGTGCGGCGTCGTGAAGCCGTCGGCATACGCGAGCGACGCGACGATGGCGCCCTCGAGCTGCGCGCGGACCATGTCGGAGAAACGCTCGCCGGTGTTCACGCCGTGACCGAAGGTGAAGGAGTCGCCGAGGAAGCCGACGTCGATGCGCTTGCCCTCGGGAAGCTCGAAGTCCTCGCGGATGCCCAGCGAGTTGGTCCGCACCGCCACATCGAACTGGCCGGTGTTCCAGCGCTGCACGAATCGGCGCTTGGTCGTGAGCGGCATACCCCCCGATTCGGGTCTGCAGAACACGCGCAGGTCCCGATCCAGCAACTGGCGCGATAGGAAGTACGCGTACGACAGCAGCTCGAAGGTGAAAAGCACGAGCCCGATCGCCGCGACCGCGGTCGCCAGCCAGATGAAGGCGCGGCTCCGCTGGGGCCGCGCCGACACACCGGGAGGTCCGAGGTCGCGCGGTGGCCGCGCGGATGGCGATGTCGCACTCGGCCGCACGAGCGGTGAGACTTACTGCCGGAGCCCGGGCGACGGCAAGGGCGCGCGCGCACAAAAGCAGATCCCCTGGAACTCCGCTGAACAGCCAAGGCCTGTCGGCCGTCGCCCGGCGCGCCGGTGAAGCTGGAGGGCGGTTCTCGTAGGTAGGCAGGCGCCGCCGACTTGACGGCGGCGGGCGCTGTCGCTTGGAATGGCAGCGGGGCTTCCATGTCTATCGCGACGGCGTCAACATCAGCGCAGGGCCACCGATTGCGAGTCCTCCTCGTCGGAAAGCACGAACTCGCCTGCCGCCTGCTCGCGCTCCTGCGCGACGAGCCACGGGTGCAGCTCGGGATCGTGCCCGCCCGCTCCGAGGTGGCGCGCGACGGGCGCGAGACGCTCACGGGCGCCCTCCGCGCCGGCGACCAGGTCGTGCCCGACGATGGGCGCATCGCGCTGGCGGACGCCGTGCGGACATTCCGCCCCGCGGTCGTCGTTTCGGCCGGCTTCGACCGCATCGTCAAGGCGGAGGTCCTCGACGCGATCCCGAATCCCGTGAACATCCACTTCGGCCGGCTGCCCCGATACCGCGGCTCCTTCTCGATCCCGTGGGCGATCATGAACGACGATGACGTCATCGGGATCACCGTTCACCGAATGGCCCCGTCCATCGACGACGGCCCGATCCACCTGCAAGCTACCATCCCCAACGATCGTGGAAGCTCGTGCCGGGTCCTCTACCTGCAGGCTGTCGAGCGCGGCGCCGCGCTCTTCCGCCAATACCTCGACCTCGTCCTCACCACAGCCGCGGTCCCCGCGATCCCCCAGGACGAACTGGCGGCCACTTACTACCCGCCGGAATACCCCGGCGACTTCCGTGTGCCGTGGAAGCAGATGACCACTTACGTGCGCAACTACATCCGGGCCGCGAGCTTCGTACCGCTTCCCGGTGCGCACACCTCGGTCGACGACACCGCGTTCGAGATCGAGTGGCCGGTCGACGAACGGTTCGGCGATCCGCGCCTCGCGCCGGGAACGATCGTTTCGCGTGACGGCCGCGACTGGATCGCCACTCTCAATGGCCTGATCGGACCCCGGCTCGTCCGACATGCCGGGGGGGAAGAGGCGTTTGCGAACTTCGTCGACCGGCGCCGCTTGGCCGGGAAGCGCTGCACATGAAGGGACCGACCGTGAAAGCGACGGCAAGGACGCGCGCGCTTTAAAAGCAGACCCGTTTGGGGATAAGCCCCTCTGGATGGCCCGGGCCCGAGCCGGTGGGAGACCCGAAGATCTCGCATGACCGCCCCGGCGAGAAGACTCGCGGGGTGGCTCGCCATCGCTACGCTGCTCGGCGCGTCGGCCTACCTCGTCTCGACGCTGATCCGGGCCGCGGCCGAGACGGCCGCCGTGCGGGCGTACGACATCTACTCGTTCGCCTACCCGGTCGCGCTGTACGCCAGGGATGCCGTGCGGCACGGCGGTCGCGGGCTGTTCTGGAACCCGTTGCAGAACTGCGGCCAGCCGTTCCTCGGCTCCGGGGTTACCGGTGCCCTCTACCCCCCGTTCCTGTTCTTCCTCGTTCTCGGCGGCGACCATGCGCTGTACGCGCTGCTCGTCTTCAACCTGGCCGTTGGTAGCGTCGGGGCATACCTCCTGTGCAGGGAGCTCGGCGTCGGGACGATCGGGGCCCTCTGCGGCGGCCTGGCGTTCGGCTTTAGTAATGCCGGCGCCGACGTGATCACGTACACCCCGCTCGTCAGCGGTCCCTATGCGTGGATGCCCGCCGCGATCCTGTGCTGCGAGCGCATCCTCAAGGCGCCGACGCTCCGCCGCGGTATCGCCCTGGGGGTGGTGCTGACGCTCGCGCTGCTGCCCGGGCATCCGCAACCGCTCCTCTACATCTACCAGCTCATCGCGCTGTACGTGGCGTTCGCCGTGGCCGTCCGTAGCAGATGGCTCGGCGTGCGCACGCTCTGGACGCTCCTCCTCGGCCTCGCGATGCCGCCGCTCCTGGGCGCGGTGCACCTGTTGCCAGCGCTGGAAGTAATGCGCGCTTCGGTCCGCAACGCGAGCCTGTCGTGGACAGAGATGTCCCCGGGCAGCTACCTGACGTGGCAGACCTTCCAGACCAGCTTCACCTACCGGCGAGATCTCTTCAACCCGGTGGACCTGGTACCCTTGATGCTCGCGAGCGCGGCTGTCTGCGCTACGCAGCTCTGGCGGTTCGCCATCTTCTTCGGCCTGGTGGCGCTTGTCAGTCTCGATCTCGCGATGGGGGCCAACGGCTACCTGTTCCCGCTCTACACCGGGCTGCCGCTGGGCCGCTTGTTTCGCGACCCGGAACGTTACCTATGGGTCACGGCGTTCTGCGTCGCGGTGCTCGCGGCAATCGGCGTCGATGCGATCTGCTCGTGGGAGACGCGCTCCTCGCAATGGCCGCGGCGTCTCGGGGGGATCGTGCTGCCCGCGCTGGTCCTCCTCGGCCTGTCACAGTGGGTCCCCAACGTCGGGAGGTACAACCCGGAGCGGTTCGTCCTCGCCGTGGTGCTCGGCGCCTGCGTGCTCGGAGCCTTCGTGCCACGTCTCCGCCCCGCGGCCGGGCTCGGTCTCGCCCTGGCGATGTTCCTCAGTCTTCTCGTCTTCCGGCTCGCGCCCTTTCGGCATCTCCTGCCGAGCGACGCCGCGCTCTATAGCAACGCCGACGTCTTCCACCTGGTGCGAGACCAGCTGACGCCCCAGGAGCGGATCTATGTGGTGGGCAAGCACGCCGACTTCTCGCTCCAGCAGAAGACTGGATCCCTTTTCGGCGTCCCATCGTTGTTCGACTACGAATCGCTGCCCACCCGGCGCTTCGCCGAGTTCTACACGATGCTCCGCACCGGCCAGCACATGCACAGCCTCGTCGACTTCTACTACCCCATCGCCGGCCTCCTGCCACAGACCACCAGGCACCGGCTGCTCGACCTCGCCGCCACCCGTTACCTGCTCGTCGACTCGTCGGAGGACACGACTGGGGCGCTCCGCGACCCGCCGCTCGTGCCGATCACCGAGGTCGAGAACGTGCGCGTCTACGAGAACACGACCGCCCTGCCGCGCGCGCGGTGGGTCCCTCTGGTTAACGTCGAGCCGGACGCGCCTCGCCTGCTGTGGCGTCTGGCCTGGGGACGGGACGACCTCGCGCGCGCGGCGTTCGTGGAGACGTCGCCGCCCTCCGGCTTCACCGGCGCTCCGGGCGACGGCCGCCAGGGCTCGGTCATCTTCGTCCAAAACGATCCCGAGCGGGTCGTCCTACGGGTGGACGCGCCGCAGCGCGGGTTTCTCGTCCTGGCCGACCAGTGGTTCCCGGGGTGGCAGGCCACTGTCGGCGGCACGCCCGTCCCAATCCTGCGGGCAGACTACGTGTTCCGTCTCGTGGAAGTCCCCGCGGGGCGTTCCACGGTGGAGTTTCGCTACGTGCCGGACGCCTTGCTCCTGGGAGCGCTGATCTCCGCCGTGACCGCCGGCGCGATTGTCCTCGCGTTGGTGCGGCTCCCGCGCAGAAAGCAGTTGAAAGACGGGGCGGAAGACGGGTACACAGGGTCCCCCCGGGTGCCTTCCCGGTCGACGCGATGGCAACACGGAGGGTCTTGATCACCGGGGCCGGTGGCTTCATCGGCTCGCATCTCGTCGAGCTCACGGTCCAGCGCGGCTACGCCGTCCGGGCATTCGTCCATT
>Ga0137376_10002878_pt1 | contig 10513 bp, 15 predicted proteins | sample SagtaG_23_FD_104814 | JGI IMG/M metagenome (GOLD analysis project Ga0137376, IMG submission 104814) | Vadose zone soil microbial communities from Sagehorn Ranch, Mendocino, California, USA - Sage2_L_20_16 metaG | ecosystem: Environmental > Terrestrial > Soil > Vadose zone | place: USA... | reverse complement strand
AGATGAAGCCGACGTGGCGCTGCGCGCTCACGGAGAGGCGCGCAAGCGTGGCGACATCTCGCGCTACACATTCATCGAAGAACTCATTCGTCGCGGCGTTGTCGATCAGACCATGGACGTGGACGAGGAGATTGCCCAAATCAACAAGGAGTTTGAGGAGGGTCCGCACCCGCCGACGTTCTACGCCGGTCAAGAGCAGATACAGGGAATGCTCGGACCGGATGGTAAGCTCGTTCCGAAAGGCGCGAGCACTACGCCGCTGCCCGCAAATTCTGCTGGCCGCGTCATGAAACCAAAAGTCAAAAAGCCGAAGACTCCAGCCGCAGGCAGTTCACAATAGTAGGGGCGTGCAATGGTGCGGCGTCGGCGAGCTTCCGATTTGGTAGTGCGGAAGAAGCAGAGCAAAGCGTTACTCGGGGACTACATTCCCGAGGACATCCACAAATATCGAGTTTGCAAACACACCTTCACCATCTACATCGGCGGCGATCCTGATTCGTTAGACGAGTCTACGGACGAGCCCGGCGTAGAGTACCGCATGGCGGATCGCCTCGAATTGAATATCGGTTTGCTCAGCAGCATAGATTCCGAGCGCCCGATCTTGGTTAAGCTGTCGTCCTGCGGCGGCAGTTGGCCGGATGGTATGCAGATGTTCTCCGCGATCTTGACGTGTCCGAATCCGATAACTGTGCTCGGCACGAAATGGTGCGAGTCCATGACTTCTATCATTCCTTTAGCGGCGGATCGTTTTATTCTGCGCCCTCCGGCGCAGTATATGTTCCATCGTGGCAGCCACGAGTTCGGCGGCACGGACCTTGAAGCAGACACGGACGACGTAGAGCGCCGACGCGTGCTTGAGACCATGATGCGGATTTATATTGCTCGTCTGCACGAACAAGGGCGGTATTCTGGCCACGCCGAGCGCCGCATTCGCGAAATACTGGATAAAGGACTTGAAAAAAAGTCCGACGTGTGGTTGACTGCGGATGAAGCGGTCGAGTGGGGATTCGCCGATGGGATTTTTACAGGCGATCACGCCACGCTGCGGGCTGCGCGGAAGAACCTCGCGCGGCGCGAGCGCATGATGGCCGTTCTTCGTAAGCCCGTCCATGTCGAAATCAAAATAAGCTAGGGGAGCGCATGACTGAGAAGGTAGTGCAAATCCGTCGCGTAGAGGAAGCGTCCATCATCGGTCTCTTGGAGCTTGCAGTCGAACGCGCAAAGGCGGGGAAGATTCGTTGCTTTACTTTGGTTGAATGCGGTGCGGATGTTCCGCAGGGCCAACCAAAGATTCGTCTCAGCGAGGGCTTTGACGACATTCGAGACCCGGTGCAAATGCTCGCCCTCGTTGGCGGAATGCAGAAGCAGATCATGACGGTCATGGACTCTCTTGACTACGATGGCTGAAGATCGCATAGACCTGAAGCGAGAAATTCTCGACGAGCTTGATGCGCCGATCTTCAACGACCGGCTGCTTCCGGCTCCGTCGATTATCGACCAGGACCACTGGGACTTGTTGCGTCTCGCTGGCACGCTCGATGAGAAGCGCAAGCACATTTTTCTTCGTGTGATGGCGGAGACTGCGAATATGAAGTTGTCTTGCCAGTCTGCCGGTTATCGCAACATGGGTGCGATCAACCGCGCTCTCGAAAGCGATCCGGGGTTTGCCGAAGCGTTCAAGGAGGCGACCCGCTCTGCTGGCGACTTCATTGAAGCGGAAGCGGTGCGCCGCGCCGTGCAGGGCATCAAGAAGGCGGTCTATTACAAGGGCGAGATCATCGACTGGGAAGTGACCTACAGCGATACTCTTTTGCAGACCTTGCTCAAGGCGGCGAAGCCGGACAAGTACGCCGACCGCAGCAAGCACGAGACAAACATTAACGTCAAAGTCGGCGTGGCGGTTCTCCCCGGCGTCGCAAAAAGTGCTAAGGATTGGGAGCGCAATAGCGCTCTGGTCCACGCGAATCAGCGCGCTCTGAACGGCCCGGATGTCGTGGAGGGCGAGTTCAAAGAGGTCTCCGGACCCGTCACTCTCAAAAGAGGTTGAGATTTTTGAGTAGCGGATACTACCCCAAGGTGAAAGCGTGGCGTGCAAAGAATCCTGGTGCGCGAGCCGCCGAGTATTTGCGTCGGAAATCGAGTAGCCTCACTCACCGAGCCGTGAATCTTAAGGCGTCTAATAAATGGAGAGACGTTCACGGAGGCCCGGAGTTGAGAGCGAAAGAAGCAATGTTGGCGCGTGCTCGTAGAGCTAAAGACCCTGAAGGCCAACAGCAGAGAGCGGCGGCGTTTAAGGCGCGGCACCGGGTCAAACAAGAGGAAACTGCCGGTCGGCCGCGACCTGATTGTTGCGAGCTTTGCGGGGAGCCGTGCAAGGTCGTCTTTGACCATTGCCATGCGCGCGGTCATTTTCGGGGATGGATATGCGACCGCTGCAACAAGGTTCTAGGGCTCATGAAAGATGACCCTGCCATCCTTGCGCGGATGATACGGTACTTATCGGGTTGACATTCTGCTGAATCTAGGGGTAAAGGATTAACCGGCTAGCAATGGCAGGGCACTTAATGACACGGCTCACCTCCAAGACGCGAAAGCGCCTTCCCAAATCCGACTTCGCCATCCCTGGCAGACGGGCCTATCCGATTTTCGACATGAGTCACGCGCGCAACGCGCTGGCTCGTGTTGCCAACAAGTCTCCCGCCATCCGCGCGAAGGTCCGCGCCGCCGTGCATCGCAAGTATCCGTCCATCGGGAAACACAAATAGGTTTGGCCATTCCGGCCGGGGCTGTAAGCAGAGGAGTTTTTCTTCATGAATTGGGATTTCGTAAAGAACGCCATCGTTGACGACATCAACTCGGTTCCGGAGCCGCTCCGTGGCTTGTACGTGAAGAATGCGGACGGCAAGTTCGCCATCGCTGACTCTGCCAAGCCGATCATCGAGATGTACGTCGGCACCAACGCCTCACTCGTAAAGGCCCGCACCGATTTGGCGGCTGCCAACAAAGAGTCCGCCGAGCGCCGCGTCAACGGCAAGGCTGTTGTGGATTTTGCGAAGGCTCTCGGTCTCGAAAACATCAACGAGGAAAATCCGCTTGAGACTGTGCAGACGCACATCACCGAACTCACCACGAAGGTCAAGGGCGGCGGTGACATGAAGGTCAATCTGGAAAACATCCGGAAGGACTATGAGCGCAAGAACAAGGAGCTTTCCGATGCCGCTGCGGCGCAGGTTGCGCAGATGCAGGGCTCTCTCGAAAAGCACCTGATCGGAAACCAAGTTCTCACCGCACTCAGCAAGCACGGCGGCAACGCAACGCTTTTGACTCCGCTGGTCAAGGGCGCGGCGAAAGTCGTGAAGGACGAGAACGGCGAGTATAGCGTTCGCATTATCGGCGAAGACGGCAGCCCGCGCTCGAACGGCGCTGGCGGTTGGCTCGACCTCGAAGGCTTTGTCGGCGAACTGAAGACGAAGCCGGAATACGCGGCGGCGTTCTCCAGCGACAGCAAGGGCGGCACCGGCCACAAGTCAGGTTCTTCGAATCAGCAAACACCGGCCCGTAAGGACGGCGAGAAATCCCCGGTCGATAAGATCGCGGCTGGGCTCGGCAAGGGTCAATATACCAAGGCCGGACAAGGCGCTGTTGCATAAGTTTACGTTCGCGACGTAGAGCCAGAGAGGGGCTTCGGCAGCAGTGTCGGAGCCCCTCTTGATTCTGCGGGTTGACATTCCTAGTAAACCGGAGGTAATAGACAGACCGAAGGCGGAGTGTTTCCGGGAGCAGGCTCCCGTCGAGATCACTCCGAGGTACGACTCTCCTGGGCGATCCAGGTTTGCCGAAAGGCGTCGAGATGACGCGCCTCTCTGCCAAACCAAGTTTCGTCAACGCGCCAAAGGCGCACAACAGGAGAAGCCACCATGGGTTCCGTTACACTCGCAGAATCCGCCAAACTGTCTCAGAACGAGCTAGTCGCTGGCGTGATCGAAAACATCATCACTGTGAATCGTATGTACGAAATGCTGCCGTTCGATGGCATCGAAGGCAATGCGCTTGCGTACGACCGCGAAAATACGCTGGCTCCCGTTGCGACCGTTGGCGTCGGCAACACGGACGGAGTCATCGGTGCGGGCGCGACCTCGGGCACCAACCAGACCGAGCGTCAGGCTGCGAAAGACCCGGCCACCTTCACGCAAGTCACTTCAACGCTCACGACCATCATGGGCGACGCCGAAGTGAACGGGCTGATCCAGGCCACGCGTTCGAACATCAACAACCAGACTGCGGTGCAGATCGCGTCGAAGTCCAAGTCGGCTGGTCGCAAGTTCCAGGACAAGCTCATCAACGGCGACGGCTCGAACTACAACTTCACTGGTCTGATCGCGTTGACCCCGGCTGGTCAAACCATCGACACCGGCACGGACGGCGCTTTCCTCTCGTTCGACATCATGGACGAGACGATGGACTCGGTTGTGGACAAGGACGGCGAGGTCGATTACCTCGCGATGCACCAGCGTTCGATCCGGACCATGAACAAGTTGCTGCGCGATTTGGGCGGCACTTCGGCCATGGACGCCATCAAACTGCCGAGCGGCAAGGAAATCCCTGCCTATCGCGGTTCGCCGGTGTTCCGCAATGACTACATCCCCGCCAACGTGACGAAGGGTGCGTCGTTGCTCACCTCCTACCTGTTCGCTGGGACGTTCGATGACGGCTCACGTCAGCACGGCATCGCCGGACTGACTGCCGATCAGCAAAGCGGCATTCATGTTGTGGATGTCGGCGAGTCCGAGACGAAGGACGAGCGCATCTGGCGCGTGAAGTGGTACGCCGGTCTCGCGCTGTTCAGCGAGAAGGGTATCGCGATGGCGGACGGGATCAAGAAGCCCGCCTAAGCTGAAACGAGATAGAGGGGCGGTGTTTGCAAAGACTCCGCCCCTCCTTCTATCATCCCTTTCGAACTGATCTAGGAGCACGCCAATGGCTGCTACGCCCTATCTGCTGCAACTGCCCGACGCCAACACGATGCCCTCGCGCACCCTGCGCAACGGCGTCTCCGCAATGGCCATCAGTGCCGAGTCTGCCGCCGACGCTCTTGCGATGGCGAAGGCCGAACACGATGCCGACGTGAATGCGATGTGGGATCGCGCGACGAGCACCGTCATTGCGGCTGCTACCGATATGTCCGGCTGGGCGCTGCGCTTGCGCATCGTCTCCCCGGCTGGCCTCACCAAATTCGACAAGACCGTGGAAGCGGACGGCACCGTCATCGGCATTACTGCCGCTGTCGGCACGCTCACTTCTTCGGCGAACTTCTCGGACACCGAAACAGTCACCATCGACGGCAAGGTCTACACCTTCCAGTCCGTGCTCACGAACGTTGACGGTCACGTCAAGATCGCGGCCACAGAAGCGCTGTCGATTGTGAACCTTCAGCACGCGATCAACGCGAGCGGCGGAGTGGTCGGAACCGACTATGCCACGCTCACCACGGCACACCCGACAGTTTCTTGCACGGCAGTCACCGTTCACACCACGGTAGTGACGGCTCGCGCGCTCGGCACGGCTGGCAATGCGCTGGCCACGACCGAGACTTCGGCGACCGCTGCTTGGGGCGCTGCAACTCTTGCCGGTGGCGCGGACGCTACCGACAAGCCGTCGTCTCTCGCTTGCCGCATGTTGGCGCTGCTCAACGCGTCGTCTCTGGCTCCGGCCGCGTCCTTCGACTCCACGCTGCACATCCTCACTGTGGCGGCGGCGAGCGCGGTCTACGGTGACCATCGCGTGTTCGTGTCCTTCATTCCGAAGAATGCGGAGCGCGCGGAGAACATCGGTGTTCCGGGCTTCGTGGTTGCCATCGTTCATAACGGCGTTGCGGCGGCTGTTCTCACTCTTGAGATGCCAGCCGACAGCTACGTCGTCCCCAAGGTTCTCGCGCTTCTCGGCGCGAACGGTTAATCAACGGAGGCTATCATGGCCGCAGCTTATGCAGTGACTTTCGACACGGAAACCAATCTCGGCATTGGCTCGCTCGGTGGTCTCAAGGGCGCAGTTGTCTACGCGAATAGCGTAGCCGATGCGAAGGCGCTTTTGAAGGCGCAGTATGCCGGGGACATGGACTACATCTGGGAGAACGCTACATACACGGCCATCGCAGCCGCAGCGAACCTGATCGGATGGACTCTGCGCATTCAGGTCACGACCCCGGCCACCGGCGCAGTCATTGTTGATTGCTCTGTGATCGGCGCTGGCTCGGATGACACCATCGACGAACTCGCGGCGCTCATGGTCATCGCCCTGAACGCGACTGCGCCGATTGCCGGTTCAGCCTACAACGCTGGAACGCAAGTTCTGAAGATCGCGGAGACCACGGATGCGCTCGGCGACAAGCGCGTCAACGCGTGGATGTACCCGCCCAAGAGTCTGTACGTCAGCATTCCCGGATTTCTCGGCGCTGTTGTCGATGAAGGTGCCGGTGGCGCTGCGCTTACGATCACTCTGGCGGCCGACGCTTACACTGTTCCGGTTGTGACGGCGAAGTTCGCAGATCGCAACTAAGGGGAGTTTCAGCAAATGCTGAAAGGGGCACTCGATGAAGGTTACGGTGGTGTTGACTGGACCTGATACCGGTCGGACTTGTTTGTTGCATGGTAAGGATTTCGTCAACGGAGAGATGGTTGTCAGTGGCAATCCAGGCGAGGTGGAAACGCAATTGCGCTACATCGCTAGGACGTGTCGGGCATACCCGGTAGGCTCTCCGGATTTGGCGGAAGCGCAAGAAAGGGATCACTCCCGTGGGATTCAGCATTCGCCTTCGTCGTCTCCCGGACAAAGGGATCATGAAAGACTACGCAGTAGTTCGCGAGAGTCGCCCAGGGGAGTTCAAGAAGTATCCGCAGATCATGGGCCGGGACTTGATCCCGTTGTCCCCGCCGATGGGTCGGAGGGGTTGGGTGCCGGTGGGAGTGGACACGCGGACTCCTGGCTACCCCCGGAACAAATAACCCAGATCGGCAACGCGGTGCTCGCGCTCGATCCGGAGAACGATTCCCACTGGACAGAAGATGGTTTGCCGTCCGTGGAGGCGCTCGCCGCCGCATTGGTGAACCCCTCTATCAGCCGCCAAACCATTGAAGCCATTGCACCGGGCTACACGCGTGAAAAGGTGCTGGAGGCCGTCCTGGAGAGCCAGATTTAGCGTGTTTGCTTTAGTTCAGCCTTCTCGGTAATTTTTGCTTGCCCAATACCAACTAGGAGTACGACCAATGGCGAAAGCTCTATACCTCTGCACCAAGTCACGCCTTGGCGGCGCAGACACATTCATCAACGGCGTGCAGGCCGTCCTCATCAACAAGGACACCGGCCAGACCACGTTGCAGATTCAAACCGACGCCGCTCTCGCTGCGCAGGAGTTCACCGGCAGTTCGTATCCGGTGTTGTACTTCGACACAGTGACGCGCGTTGACGACCTCACCAATGGCCCGCTGAAGGATGACGAAGATGCGTACGTCATCGTTCCGGAAGGCGCAGGAGCGAGCAAGAACGAAGGCTCTTAATAGCTACGAACTTTGCAGGTTCTCGTAGCACACGGCCAATGTCCGTAATACGGCGGTCTGAGGGCCGCCGTATTCGTACCAGGAGAACGCCATGGCCAACAATCTCAAATACTCCACAGCGCTGAAGAACGCTCAGCTTGACGCGATTACGACTCAGATAGGCGGGTCTTGCCTGATACGAATTTACGACGGCGCGCAACCGGCGAGTCCGGACACCGCCATCGGTGCTCAAGTCCTGCTCGCGGAGTTGACCGGTAACGCCACGTTTGCACCTGCTGCATCTGGCGGCGTTCTTACGGCGAATGCGATCACCAACGATTCGTCCGCGAATGCGACGGGCACGGCGGCGTGGTTTCGCATTCTCACCAGCGGCGCGTCGGCCAAGATCGACGGCACGGTCGGCACGTCCGGCACGGACATGATTATCAACAACACTTCCATAGCCATTACGCAGGTTGTGTCCTGCTCCTCCTTGACCATCACGAAAGGTAACTAGCCATGGCGATCTTTTCACTCAGTCTTCGTACGACTGTCACGACCATTGCCGCCGCAGCGTGGGCCGCGTTGTCTCCGTCCACAAACGAAGCGGCTGTCATGGAGCTTCGGTATGTCAATGGCGCGGCTACCGCTTCCGTTATCGGCATCGGCCGGTCGGCAAACACGCCGACTCTCACTGGCGGCGTGGCCTTCCTCGCGGAAGACGAAGGTCGTCCTGCCGGTGTCACGCAGGCAGCCGTGGCGTTCGGCACCGCGCCGACCGTTCCGACCAACTTCTTCCGGCGCGCGTCTATCGCGGCTGTTATCGGAGTCGGGATCGTGTACACGTTCCCGCGCGGTATCGTGTTGGCTGCGGCAGGCGCGGCCATTACGGTGTGGAACATCACCGCGAACTCAGCCGTGGTGGACATCGACTGTGTTGCTGACGAGTAAGGGCTGTAAACCACGGAGGGGAATCGTGAATCATACGGTTTTGGAGACAATCGACGTTCTGGAAAAAGCTATTCGAGAAGTTAGGGCGGGTCGGACCATAGGTGTGGCGCTGATCTCCTCTACTGTAGGCGGCGGGATCAGTTGCACGATAGCTGGCTCGGCAAACATCTCGGACCTCTATCTCGGCGCGGCAATGGCGCAGAGTCAGCTTGTTCAGATGTTGCAGAGCAAGCCGGTGCCGATCCAAAGGCCAGATGTTATCGAGCAGAAGATCGGACCGCAGTAATGAAAACCCTTCACGACCCGTCCTTCGAAGATACTGTGGTCGGTTTCATCGAGATCAAGATGCGTCGCAGCGGACTCATGTCTATCGCTGGAACCATAACCGACGAGGTTTCCACATTGGCGATGCTCGATACGGCTCGGGCCACGATGGTGGAGAACTTCGCGCGTCAGAAGAAAGCTCTGGACGATGGCCGTAAGCCGATCATCGTTCCTGGGTATGACACTGCGCTCACCGGCTCGGAGTATGAGAAGAAACTTATTCAGGCCACAAACGATCTCTATGTTGCGCATGAGAAGGCTGGATAGCCATGGGCGGCCTGTTCCTCAATCCCACGTTCGCGAACGGTGGTCTTGACTGGCAGTTTCCGGCTTCAGAGCTTGGCGGCTCGATGGATGATACGTGCTTGTACTCTGATCGCTGGAATTATCACCGGCGCGGATCGCAGTGGACGTACTTCAAGAATAAGTGGCGTTCTTTGTGGCCGGGGCCGTCTTTTCTCAGCGGCGACCCGGCATCTCCTCGGACGATGTTCGGAGAGGACTCTGCATTCGGCGGCGCTTCTCTCGCATTCGATCTTCCTACTTTTGGCGAGGGTACGCAGAGCACGAAGTTCTTGAAGGGGACTTGCAAAGATTCAGTGGACGCTATCGTTGCTGGTGCTACGCTCGAAGCTTTTCGCACCGTCGATAACGTAATGGTCGGGCAGGCCACGTCGTTCGCAGATGGAACGTACATCATTTCGACGGACAATCCGGTCTCGGCGCAGCATTACATCGTGGCGTACAAAGCCGGATCGCCGGACATCGCCGGAACAACGGTCAACACGCTGACGCCGACTAACATTGACGGCACTTAAAGCTGTGGAGTACGACCCATGGCTGACCAGCGGCAGATCGTCCTCAACGCCGGAGACGCAACACCTAGCAAGATAATCTTGCGGGCGCTTCCCGTTAAAACCATATCGCCGGGCGCGACGATATGGCTGTATAACGACGTTCCGACAAAGAACGACATTCGTCTCTCCGATCCGACTGTTCGGCGCATTGTTGGCGCTATCATAGCCGCAGCTACAGAAGCCTCGGACACTTTCGCGGCTACCTCCGCCGTAGCCATAGACAGCACGGCTGCATTGGTGGAAGCGGGAGATGCTTTCGCTGCGACTGATGCCGTGGCCGTTGCTTCCACTGTAGCCGTAACCGAAGCTCCGGATGTCTTCTCCGCTACGGTAGTTGTAGCCGTTGCGTCCACTTCGGCGGCGTTGTCGGAAGCTGGCGACACGTTAGCCGCGACCGTTGCCGTGGCCATCAATGCCACCGCTGCGATCACTGACGCTGGTGATACGTTCGCGGCTACGGATGCGGTGGCTATCGCGTCCACTGTGGCAGTGACGGAAGCGCCGGATGCTTTTGCGGCTACCTCCGCTGTCGCCATAGACAGCGCCGCCGCTCTCGTTGAAGCCGGAGACACTTCTGCTTCCACAGTTGCGCACACTACGACGATATGGATGTACAACGACGTTGAGACGAAGTCCGTTGTTAGGCTCTCCGATCCGACTGTACGCCGTATTGTCGGCGCTATTATCGCTACGACTATTGAAGCGGCCGACGTTTTCGCCGCCACAATTTCCGCTGGTACCGACATCACTGCCGCTCTTACCGAAGCTGGCGATGTTTTCGCAGCATCGGACGCGGTGGCTATCGCCTCGACGATAGCGGCAACGGAGGCGGCCGATGCCTCCACTTCT
>Ga0137376_10002877_pt1 | contig 10514 bp, 6 predicted proteins | sample SagtaG_23_FD_104814 | JGI IMG/M metagenome (GOLD analysis project Ga0137376, IMG submission 104814) | Vadose zone soil microbial communities from Sagehorn Ranch, Mendocino, California, USA - Sage2_L_20_16 metaG | ecosystem: Environmental > Terrestrial > Soil > Vadose zone | place: USA... | reverse complement strand
CCTGCGCTGGATTTTTGTTCGGGGTTGAGATCGCGCAGCAATTCATTACTTCGGGGACCTACGACACAGCGCTGGTGATCGGCGCGGATAAGCTGACGTCGATTACCAACTGGACCGATCGAAATACTTGTGTGCTTTTCGGCGATGGGGCTGGCGCCGCGGTGCTGGGTCATCGCGGTAGCGCGCACGGCGTCATTAGCACCAACATGGGAAGCGACGGTGAGTATACCGACATCTTGTTCATGCCGGGTGGGGGATCGAAGACGCCGATCACGGCGGAAAACGCCCATCTGAATCTGCAAACGATCCATATGTCGGGCAAGGAAGTCTATAAACAAGCCGTGACCGCGATGCTGGCTGCGGCTAGGAAAGCGATCGATCAAGCCGGACTCACCGTCGCTGACATCGCCTGCGTCATCCCGCATCAGGCGAACCTGCGCATCATTGAGGCAATCGGGGAACGACTAGGGATTCCGCGCGAAAAAGTTTTCGTTAACGTTGATCGCTATGGAAATACCTCCGCGGCAGCGGTGGCAATTGCGCTTGATGAAGCGAACCGTTCGGGGCGAATAAAATCCGGCGATTATGTGCTGATGGTAGTATTCGGTGGTGGATTGACCTGGGCCAGCACGATTGTGGAATGGTGAGCGGAGGTTGAAGCGATGAAGAGTTGAACCGCTGAAGCAGTTACTCGTGCTTCGTGAAGGCGAAGCGAACCTCGTGTTCGATCGTGACGTCTTCACCGCAGACGTGGACGACATCGACAAAATTCGGTGAATCAGACCTGGATAGAGGACGAGCAGGTTTACTAATATTTCCCTATGGCACAACCAATCGCCGTGCGGCTGCGTAGGGGAACACTTCCGGCAGTTCGCCAGCTCGGAATTTCTGCTGCACGCCGCGCCAGAACTCCGGCCGGAAAAGATCGCCGTGCTGTTCCATGAGTGCTTCGCGTGCGGCTTCCGGAAATGCGAGAAATGCCGGAAACTCCTCTGGGAAGATATCGTTGTCGCGCACCAAGAACCATGGCTCGGCCGCAATCTCTTCCTCATAGGTCCGGGCCTGCGGCATCTCGCGAAAGTTGCAGTCGGTGAGAAAACAAAGCTCATCGTAATCGTAGAAGACAACTCGTCGCCGACGCGTGACACCGAAGTTTTTTGTCAATAGATCGCCCGGAAAAATATTGGAGGCAGCGAGATCCTTAATCGCTTGGCCGTAGTCGCAGGCAGCGGCGATGGCGGCGGCTTGGCTGGATTCCCTGAAAAAGAGATTCAGTGGTCGCACGCGCCGTTCGACGTAGGCATGCCCAATGATGACGTCGTCCCCGTCCAACCGCACCGTGGCGGCGGCGTGCCGTTGCAATTCCTCGACCAAACCGGGGTGGAACCGATGACGCGGAATGCGCAGGTGCTCAAACTCGTGGGCTTCAATGAGGCGTCCGGCGCGATCGTGTTCGAACACGAGTTTGTAGCGACGCATGACGTCGGATCGCTGGCTCTCTTTCGGCGCGTCGAAATGGTCGCGAATGAGTTTAAAGACAACATCATAGCTTGGCAGAGTGAACACGATCATTACCATTCCGCGCGTGCCTTCGGCATCGACGAAACAGTCGTCGGAGTTGCGGAGGTGTCGGACAAAATCGCGGTAGAACTCTGTCTTGGCATGCCGGTTGAAACCGATCGCGTTGCAAAGCTCGGCAAGAGGTTTCCGCGGCATTAGTTGACGTAACCAGCGGACGAGCTGCAACGGGCAGGAGGCGTCGACGTGGAAGTAGGAGCGTGTGTAAGAAAACAAGATTGCCAGGTCGGACTCGCCAATCAGGAGCGCATCGAGCGTGATCCCGCGGCCCTCTGGGTGCAGCAGCGAGAACGCGAAAGACAACGTAGCGCCGTTAGCGATGGCGCGACCGACAATGTACGCGCTGCGACCACGGTAAAAAATCGTGGAGACGATCTCGATTTTAATCGCGGCTTGTCGAACAGCTTCGCTCAAACGTCCTGCTGCGATGTCCACATGAGCTTGGAGATTCGCCCAGCAGCTCTCCTTAAATCCGCTCGCTTGCTCATCCGTGAATATGCTAAACAACAACTCCGGCAAATCCACGCCCGAATAGGTGCGGGTGATTTCCGGAACTTCTGTGACGAGAGCGTCGAAATCCGTATCGACGAACTCGATCGCTTGATCGACTCCTTCGGTCGCGAACACCCGACGCGTCAGCGAATTGAAAAAACTTTCAGCGATCTCCCATCGCATTGACCGTGCAACCAGCGCCGAGTAGGCGGCTTTGATCGCACTCCAGATCGCGCGTTCGCAGAGGCGCGCGCCCATCAAGTCAGCAATCCGAGTCGTCAATCCATCGAGAATCCAGGAATAGAGCCGGAGCCGCTCGGAAGCATCATCGAAGCTGGCACGCCAGTCGCGCGCGAGGAAACGATCACGCGCGCGACGCGTGATTTCGCCAAAACGTTTTTCGTAGTCCCGGAATGCCTCCCGAATTTCCTCAGCGCAGAGGGCTGCCAGCCGACTATCGGTCAGCCCGGCTGGTGACGCCACAACAGCCGTGTCCTTCAATGAAACTGCTCGGCTTCGGTCGACCCGCGCAGCGCCGTGGTCGAGGATTCCCCGCCGGCGATGAGTCGCGCCACTTCATCGAAGTAACCGGCGCCGACTTCGCGCTGATGTTTGGTCGCGGTGTAACCATCGGGCTCGGCTGCGAACTCTGCTTGCTGCAATTCGGAATAGGCCGCCATTCCGCGCTCGCGGTAACCGTGTGCAAGCTTGAACATGCTGTAATTGAGGGCGTGAAATCCGGCCAGGGTAACGAACTGAAACTTGTAGCCCATCGCGCCCAACTCGCGCTGGAAGTTTACCATCGCGCTGCCGTTAAGTTTTTTCTTCCAGTTGAATGAGGGCGAACAATTGTAGGCCAGCAGCTTGTCTGGATATTTCGACCGTATCGCTTCGGCGAAGCGTTTCGCTTCCGCTAAGTTCGGTGCGCTCGTTTCACACCAGACCACGTCGGCATAGGGGGCGTAACTGATCCCGCGCGCTATCGCCTGATCAAGCCCAGCGCGCAGTCGATAAAAACCCTCCGCCGTGCGCTCGCCGGTCAGGAATTCCTGGTCGCGCTCATCAATGTCGTTGGTCAGCAACGCCGCCGCATTGGCATCGGTTCGCGCCACGATAATGGTGGGTACGTTTGAAACATCGGCCGCCAGTCGCGCGGCCATCAGGTGGGAAATAGCCTGCCGGGTGGGGACCAGCACCTTGCCCCCCATGTGCCCGCATTTTTTTTCGCTCGCCAGTTGATCTTCGAAATGAACACCGGCTGCCCCGGCTTCAATCATCGCTTTCGTTAATTCAAAAACGTTGAGCGGCCCGCCAAAACCGGCCTCGGCATCCGCAACAATGGGCGCAAACCAATCAATCTCATCCCTGCCCTCGGCGTGCTGGATTTGGTCCGCGCGCTGCAAAGCCTGATTGATCCGCTTCACCACCGCCGGGACGCTGTTCGCGGGATACAAACTTTGGTCGGGATACATCTGTCCAGCGAGGTTCGCGTCCGCTGCGACTTGCCAGCCGCTGAGGTAGATTACCTTCAGGCCTGCTTTCACTTGCTGCATTGCCTGATTTCCGGTGAGCGCGCCGAGCGCCGGGACGAAATCTTCGGCGTGCAGCAATTCCCAGAGCTTTTCCGCGCCGCGGCGGGCGATGGTGTGTTCGACGATCACACTGCCTTGCAAACGCGGGACGTCCGCCAATGAGTAAGTGCGTTCGATGCCGCTCCAGCGCCGATCACTTTCCCAGTTCGGTAAATGGTCGTTAGCGGAGGCGCGAAGATTATCCATATCAATCGATCAATCTAATTTTTCGTAGCCCGGCAACGTGAGGAATTCTACGAACTCCTCATCCGTTGTGATCTTATCAAAAAGCTCCCGCGCGGTGTCGAATTTCCCACGGGCAAAGCGCTCCGTACCGCTGCTCGTCTTGATCTTCTCCAGCTCCTCGTCAAGCACAGTGCGAAAAAGTTCCTTTGTCACCTTGCGGCCATCAGAGAGCGTACCGCGCGGATGGCGAATCCATTGCCAGACTTGGGCGCGCGAAATTTCGGCGGTGGCGGCGTCTTCCATCAAATTGAAGATGGGAACGGCGCCGCTGCCGCGCAGCCATGCCTCAAGATACTGCACGCCGACGCTGACATTCGTGCGCAGTCCTTGTTCCGTGATCGGTTCGCTCGGGCCGAAGTCGAGAAGGTCTCTGGCGGTGACGTCCACGTCTTCGCGTTTCCGCTCGATCTGGTTCGGCTGCGGCATGAGCCGATTGAATGCGTCGAGGGCGAGCTGCACCATCCCGGGATGCGCCACCCATGTCCCGTCGTGACCGTCGGTCGCTTCGCGCTCCTTGTCGGCACGCACTTTGGCGAACGCTTCCTCGTTAGCTTTTGGATCATTCTTAACCGGGATTTGCGCCGCCATTCCGCCCATGGCGAAGATGTTTCGGCGATGACACGTCTTGATGCAGAGTAGCGAATAGGAACGCATGAAGTGCGTCGTCATCGTGATGAGAACGCGATCGGCCAGCACGAAGTCCGGCTTGTTGCGGAACCTTTTGATGCAGGAAAAAATGTAATCCCAGCGCCCGCAGTTCAGCCCGGCCGCGTGCTCACGCAATTCGTAAAGGATTTCGTCCATCTCGAACGCGGCCGGAATTGTCTCGATCAAAACGGTGGCGCGAATCGTGCCCTGCGGAATTCCGAGTTCATCCTGGGCGAGCTTGAACGCGTCGTTCCAAATCCGCGCCTCGAGATGGCTTTCCATTTTCGGCAGGTAAAAGTACGGGCCGGTGCCGCGCGCCAGAAGTTCCTGCGCGTTGTGAAAAAAGTAGAGGCCAAAGTCGAAGAGACTGCCAGAGATCGGCTCCCCATCGACGAGCACGTGTTTCTCCGGCAAATGCCAGCCGCGCGGCCGCGGCATGAGGACCGCGACGCTGTCAGCCAGTTTGTATCCCTTTCCTTCGGGACTGGTAAAGCTAATGACGCGTCGAATCGCGTCTCGCAAATTGAGCTGGCCCTCGATCATATTGGTCCATTTCGGCGCGTTGGCGTCTTCGAAGTCGGCCATGAAAATTTTCGCGCCGGAATTGAGGGCGTTAATCACCATTTTGCGATCAGTCGGTCCCGTGATCTCGACACGGCGATCCGTAATATCAGCGGGTATAGGAGCGCAGGTCCAATCGCCGTCGCGTATTTTTTTGGTATTCGGAAGAAAATCGAGCGCTTCGCCGCGATTGAGCGCCGCCTGTCGCTCTTCCCGTCGCTGCAGACAGTCTGCACGGCGCCTTCCAAAGGCGCGCTGCAGTTTGGCAACGAACGCCAGCGCATCGTGCGTCAGAATCTCGTCAAAGCCTGGCTGAATCGTGGCGCGAATTTCGACTCCGGCTGGCAAATTAACTGAAGGATTCATAGGCGTGGTCTTGGGCGAAGGTCGGACGATTAGAGAGCAGGCGGGATAGTTGCTGACGCGGGCCGTCCGCTCCGTCGAGGATGGCGGCGATTCAAAACTCGTCCTGCCGGCGTCCCGGCGCTGTCTTTGGCATGGAGGTTGAGCAGTGATTCCATGAGTGATGACTCGTCAGCACTGGAACAAACGGAAACCACGACCGCTTCCTTGCACCCTTCTCCCGCTACATATGCGTGGCCCATGTTCGAGTCGATATAAACTGATTCACCTGCTTCCAAGACGATGGGGTCGTAGAACTCGGTGTGTACCACAACGGGACCTTCCAGCACATAGGTGTGTTCCTCGCCGGGATGGCGGACGAGGTCGCCAAATTCCTCCAGGCTTTTTGCCCGGACGCGAGCGAGCACAGGGATCATGCGCTTGTGGCGCAACTCTGGGCAGAGATAATAATAGTCGTAATTTTTGGTATTTATGCGGATGGCATCTTCCGTGCGACCGATGCTACGACGCGCAGTCACCGCTGGTTCGGCATCATCACTAGGCTCTGCGAATAATTCGGACATGGGCATGTTGAGTCGTTGGCTGAGCATTTGCAGCTTGTCGTAAGTGAGGGTAAGCCGATCATGTTCGACCTTGGACAAGGTGGAAAGGGGTACACCCGATCGGGCGCTCATCTGTTTCAGCGTCCAACCTTTTCGCAAACGAAGGGAGCGTAATAGGCTGCCGAGGGTGGGGTGCGATTTCATAGCTCCAAATTCCGACATCAACGCCGACGAACAGACGGTTTGACAGGCGACCGCTTTTCTAGCTGGAGAATCGCTGTATGCGCGGCCATTGTCAAAGAATAGGCCACGTGTTAAATCATGGAAAAGCGGGCGTGAGATGCTCAAAAGCTTGACAGTTTTCTAATCGGAATCATTCTGGCCCAATGAGGATCATTATTGCCGGAATCTCATCGGTTCTCTTCACGCTACTCCCAACGAGCTTTGCCCAGGTGCCCAGCATAGCACCGCTGCAACCAATTGCGCCGAAGAGGGAGGCCAAGGTTCCGGCGGAGATACCGGGGCCGAGCACCCACGCACTGACCAGGGAAGATGCGGAGGCGTGGCTCGACGGCTTCTTTCCTTACGCGCTCCAGCGGGGAGACGTGGCTGGGGCGGTCGTCGTCGTGGTGAAGGACGGCAATATTCTCCTGCAAAAGGGTTATGGCTTTGCCGACGTCGCAACGCGCAAACCAGTTGATCCGGAGCGCACTCTCTTTCGCGCTGGATCGGTTTCGAAGCTGTTCACCTGGACAGCCGTGATGCAGCTGCTCGAGCAAGGCAAGCTCGATCTCGATGCCGACATCAACGGCTATCTGGATTTCGCGATTCCGCAGCGCAATGGCAAACCGATCACCTTGCGCAATCTCATGACCCACACGCCCGGCTTCGATGAAGCGGTGCGCGCGCTGATTATTGCCAATCCGAGAGACCTGCCAACGCTTGAGGCGGCGCTAAAACACTGGATTCCGCCGCGCGTTACAGACGCAGGCAGCACACCCGCTTATTCCAATTACGGAGCAGGGCTCGCAGGGTACATCGTGCAGCGCGTGTCGGGAATGTCCTTTGACGATTACATCGAGCAGAAAATTTTCGCGCCGCTTGCTATGGGCCAGGCAACGTTTCGACAGCCGTTGCCGGAGCGTTTCCAGGCCGATATGTCGAAGGGTTACAAGGTTGCCTCGGGCAAGCCGCAGCCGTTTGAACTGGTGACGCTTCCGCCGGCAGGCTCGCTCTCTATTAGCGGCACCGCTATGGCGGCGTTCATGATTGCGCATCTGCAAAAAGGCGCGTTCGGCTCTGGCCGAATTTTACAGGAAGCCACTGCCGTGAAAATGCACGGAACCGCTGCAACTGTGATCCCGCAGCTCAACCGGATGTTGCTGGGATTTTACGAAAACAACATCAACGGTCATCGCGTCATCACCCATGGGGGCGACACGGAGTACTTTCACACCGAGCTCAATCTTTTGCCCGACGACGGCGTGGGCTTGTACATCTCCCTTAACAGCCTTGGGAAAGAGGGCGCCGCCGGTCCGATCCGCACGATGCTCTTCAAGGAATTTAGCGACCGCTACTTTCCCGCTCCGCTCCCAGAAGGTTCTGTGGACGCGAAGACTGCGAAAGAGCATGCGCAGCTGATGGCGGGTCGCTACACTTTCACTCGGCGCGCGCACACGAGCTTTCTCTCGCTCCTCAATCTGCTAGGCGAGATTCGGGTGGTGGCCAACAATGACGGCACCATCACGGTTGATGCACTGAAAGGGACGGACGAGCAGCCAAAAAAATGGCGGGAGATTGCACCCTTTGTCTGGCGCAACGCCGCGGGCGGCGACCGTCTCGCGGCAAAGGTGGAGAACGGTCGCGTGGTGCGCTTCGGGTACGATGAATATCCGTTCATGCTCTTTGAGCCGGTGCCCTGGTGGTGGTCATCGGGATGGTTGCTGCCGCTGTGGATCGCCGGGCTGGTAGCACTCGGTCTGACTGTGCTCGCGTGGCCAGTCTCCGCCCTTGTGCGCCGGCGTTACGGCGTCAAATACGAACTCACGGCCGCGGACGCCAGAGCGCATCGGCTGGTCCGGATCGCCGCGCTTCTCGTGGTGACGGTGATGCTGGCCTGGGTCTTCCTGGCGGGGCTGATGGAGACGAATCTTGACTGGGTCGGGCCGCGCATGGACGGGCCTCTAATTTTGCTGCGTTTGCTCTCCGGTCTGGTCTTCATCGGTGGTGCGGTCGTTGGGCTATGGAACGCGTGGTCGGTGATGGGCAGCACACGCCGGCGGCTGGCAAAATTTTGGAGCGTGGTGCTGGCGCTTGCGTTTTTGATCGTGCTCGACGTCGCACTCATCTTTCACTTGGTGGGGTACAGCGCCAACTATTGACTCCCCTGTTGAGTAGGCATCGAATCATTGTGCCTGCACCGGCGCGCGCACAGGACAAAGCCACGTGAGGTTCACAATTCTCCAGTCAGGCTGCCGTAGTCGCAACCAGAGCGATCTCTTTTCCAAACCAAACGTATGAGTGTTACCCATTCCCGCGTGCGCCTTGAGGTGCGCAATGAGAACCTGCCGCTTAAAGCGCCCTTTCGTATCTCCGGCTACACGTTTCACGATTCTCCGGCCACTCTCGTTACTCTACGAGACGGTAGCATCGAGGGTCGCGGTGAAGCGGCCGGCGTTTACTACCTGAACGATACTGCCGATCGCATGCTCGCCACGATCGAGGCGCACCGCGAGGCGATCGAGTGCGGTCTCACGCGCAAGGAGTTGCGATCTCTGCTTCCCCCGGGCGGTGCGCGCAACGCGCTCGATTGCGCGCTTTGGGAACTTGAGTCGCGTCGAGCGCGGACGCCGGTATGGCAGCTCGCTGGAGTTGAAACGCCGCGCCCGTTGCTCACTACCTTTACTGTAAGCGCGAGTGAGCCGGCAGCGATGGCTGATGTTGCGCGAAGCTATGCGGGTGCGCGCGCGATTAAACTCAAGCTTACTGGCGACCTGGCTGCGGATATCGAGCGGGTGCACAAAGTACGCGCCGCGCGCCCGAAGGTGTGGCTCGGTGTCGATGCCAACCAGGGTTATAAACGCGACTCGCTGGACCGCCTCTTGCCGGAATTGAAAGAGGCGCGTGTTTCTTTGCTCGAGCAGCCTTGTCAGCGCGGCGAAGAAGCGGAGCTCGACGGCATCGATCACACCATCCCCATTGCGGCGGACGAAAGCGTACTAGGTTTGGATGAAGTAGAGGCGCTGGCTGGCCGTTTCGATGTTGTAAATATCAAGCTGGATAAGTGTGGCGGTTTAACCGAGGGCCTGCTGATTGGCGCACGAGCACGCGCCCTTGGCATGAAGGTTATGGTCGGCAACATGATCGGAACCAGTCTGGCAATGGCGCCGGCATTTATCCTTGGCCAGCATTGCGACGTGGTCGATTTGGACGGCCCTATTTTCCTCGTGCGCGATCGCGATCCCGGAGTGATATACCGGGACGGCCTTGTTCAATGCGATGAGGCGGTCTGGGGTTTCGAGCGGCAGTCCGTCGCATGACGGCAGAGAAGACTTGGTTCGGTCAGCCACGTGGCCTGACCATCCTGTTCCTTACCAACATGTGGGAGCTGTTCTCCTACTATGGGATGCGAACTCTCCTCGTCTATTACATGACCAAGCAGCTGTTTTTCCCGCAGCAGAAGGCTTCGCTCATTTACGGCGGCTACGTCGCCGCAGCCTACTTTACGCCCTTGCTCGGCGGGATCGCAGCGGATCGATGGCTGGGAAACCGCCGCGTTGTCATTCTCGGCGGCAGCATCATGGCGCTCGGTCATTTTTTGATGACCTTCGAAGCATTTTTCTACTTTGCACTGGTAACGATCGCGCTGGGTAACGGCCTCTTTCTGCCCAGTCTTCCCAGCCAGATTAACGATCTCTATCAGGCCGATGACCCGCGGCGAGGACGCGCTTACAATGTCTATTACGTTGGACTTAATCTGGGCGCCTTTTTAGCGCCTTTCGTCTGCGGAAGTCTCGGTGAATTATACGGCTGGCATTACGGTTTCGGCGCCGCGGGCTTGGGGATGCTTTCCGGTTTGGTCATATACCTGGGGGGACAAAAATATCTGCCACGCGAAACGCCACCAGCCAACCTGGTTGCTTCAGCTAAAGCCGAAAATCGCGATCAGAGCAGCCGGCCGTGGCTCCTTCTTTTAGGAATAGCAATAGCGGTCACCATTTTTCGCGGCGCCTACGAACAGATTGGCAATACCATCCCGCTCTGGACTGATATCGGCGTCGATCGTTCTTTCGGTAGCCTAGTCATTCCAATGACCTGGTTCCAATCTCTCAACCCTCTTCTCGTCATTACGCTAACGCCACTCTTACTTTTCTATTGGCGACGCAAAGCGGCCGCCGGGAGGGAAGCATCTGCTCGCCGAAAAATGGCCATCGGCGCTCTTATCGTGGCCGGCGCGTACCTGCTGCTTGCAACAGTCGCATTGCTGACCGAGACCAGCCGCGCGAACTGGTTT
>Ga0137376_10002876_pt1 | contig 10515 bp, 14 predicted proteins | sample SagtaG_23_FD_104814 | JGI IMG/M metagenome (GOLD analysis project Ga0137376, IMG submission 104814) | Vadose zone soil microbial communities from Sagehorn Ranch, Mendocino, California, USA - Sage2_L_20_16 metaG | ecosystem: Environmental > Terrestrial > Soil > Vadose zone | place: USA... | reverse complement strand
TCAGTTATCCATCATTTGGTCGTGCGGATTGGCCATGGATACTATCTGGTCAACAACACGACGTGACAGCGGCGAAGCACTTTTACACGGTTTGGGCGAATTTCTCCACCGCGAAGGATTTTTCATGGTGTGACAAGTGGAATCTTGGAGATGCACCTGATCGACGTGTGCGAAGGCAAGTAGATCTATTGCAAGTCTTGTTTTCGTTCACAAACGTTGGGACAAGGCTTATGGAAAAGGAAAACAAAAAAGTTCGTGATGATACCCGGAGGGAATACAACGATACGATAAGGGCAAGTGGATGCTAACGTCGGTTATACATTTTGGATAACCTGAGGCAGTCCTTGACTAGGTTCCTACGTAAACGCGATCCACGCTACAAGACATATGTCGACCAACAAGCTAAGCAGAGTCAGACAACGTCAAAAAGCGCTACACCCTTGCCTGCACGCACCCGTCCTACGGAAGAGTATATAGAGCAAGATTGGCAGAAGATTGACAGTCGGGTACTTGACGCAGAATTAGACTGGTCTGCAATGCAAGGCGAGAACCCTGAAGAATGGGAGTGCGTTGCATGCGACAAAGTATTTAGAAGTGAAGCCGCATGGACGAATCACGAGAGGAGTCGGAAACACGTAAAGGCTGTTGAAAGCTTGAAACGAGGTATGCAGGAGGAGCACAATACACTCGAGCTGGAAGAGGAAGAAGAGTTGGCGGAAAATCTGAATAAATTATCAACTACGGGTAACACGTCGGATGAGGCACTACACGACCAAGAATCCTCTACAGTGCACGCGGCAGAGCAAGACGACCGCGACCATCACAAAAATTCACACCAGGAAGCAACCACAGAGATCGATGTCCTTGCCGCCGAACATGACCAAACAGAAGAATTAAATATAAGAGACCAGCCAGAGATGGACAGTTCTGGTGCGGATGATAAAGCCGAGCAGATGTCCAAGCGGGAAAAACGACGTGCACGACAAGCCAACAAAGCTGGTCAACAACAGCAGGTTCGTGAGCATATTATATGGTCAACCAACTAACCAACACATTCGAACAAGCACCAGTGTAATGTCTGTGCATCTACCTTCCCAAGTAGAACGCAACTCTTCACGCACATCAAACAGCTGGGACACGCAGCGGCTACCGCTGAGGATGATCCCGCAGTGCAGGGGAAAAAGCGTCGAGGTAAGGGCGGAAAGTAGCGGGACTACTAATATATAGCGCGTTATCGTAGTGCATTAAGGGGGAAAAATAATAACGACCAATTCGGACTGAACTCTCAGCCCATCAATTGGGATATGTCGTCTGGTGGGTATTTAGTTTGCGAGAAAGTTAGAAGTCTATAAAGGATGTATGAATTTAATGTTTCAAATGATATGGCACGCGGACCTTTTTAGACTCTGTATATATTTCCGACTGACTTCGTCGTTCAGAACGTGAGCAACTTGATCGGCAGATATCTTCTCGCGGGCTGAGCGTTCGTGGATACTATAATCATTCAAGCATGATTGGTAATCGTTTCCTATGAAAACCAGTCTACTCTTACCCAACCATAGTTACACCAATAGGCCATGGAGCATTGCCAATGGACAAGCGCAGATATGCATCGTTTGCACGTTGATATGAGCGCTTTTGCATGTAGTGCACGATTTCGGCTATGCGTGTGAGCATATCAGCTGGCAAGGACTAGGCGAGGTTAGCATGGTCAAAGGGGTCGTACAACAGTGCGCACCCGTGATCTCAATGTCTTAAAAAGTGGCTTTAGGTACTGCGCTGATTGAACTTGAGTTGCCGCAGCCAATTTGCCTTGTGTCGAGCGTTTAACGTGCTCTGTCTGACGTCAAGAGGCGTCATCCACGGTACTCACCACAAGACTCACCTGGCCGCTCATCCAATGTTTCCTCCCAATCTTTCAATGTACGCTTCAGGGCATAGTATATCATGGGATACAGTTTGTCAGGATCAGTCTTCAAAAGACCAAGATCCAGGACTCCAGATGGCACAACGGCCGTTTCGTCTTTTTTCTTTCCCTTTTCGTTCTTATTCTTTAATTCCCTTTCGACATTTTCGACGTCCTCAAGCGCTTTTTTGAAATCATTTTGGCCTCCTTGGCGTTCATGATCTTTCTCTTCGATGAGCTCCAGCGCCCTCAGACGTAGGCGTCTGTCCTTATCGTTTTCACCGAATAAACGTATAGGCTGGCCCTTTGCTCTGAGACGTCGTATTGTCTCTTCATTAGACACGTTAAAGGATGACTCTGGCTTGGGTGATTCCAATTCACGGCTCACAGGCGGAGAGTGACTCCGCGACTGAGCTTGGATCTGGTTAACAATGGTTAGAAGTGCACACACACAAGTTCTGGCTTCGCCCTCCACCTTGGCAGTTTTGGTATTTGGTTCTTCTTCATTTACTTTCGTAGCCTTCGCCTGACGTTGTCTCTCTTCCTCTTCTTCTCTTAAGCGCTCTATCTCTCCTCTGCGTACATATTTACTGCTTCGTGGATTCGCTGCTTCATCTTCAATTGTCTTGCGCTTGTTTGCAATAACGGCTTTGAGAGCATCCATGACAACTGCCAGTATGATTATGTAAGGCCCGTCGCTATTTGACCTTCCGCCAACTTCCGAATCCGAACTTCTTTCGTAGCCATGTCTGAAGAATCGGAGGTCACAAGGTATCAATAAGTCTTTGCGTCGTTTACTTGGTGTGCTAATCAATCTTAGCAAATTTGTTCTACAGACTGTAGGCTTTGACGGTGAGATGCAGATGTGCTATGTTCAGCAACATTTATCGAACCTCAATAGCCCGGTTCCCCAACCAGAACCAGACAAGAAACTGGTCAGGCTCTTTGAAAACTTATTTTTCTCCTTAATTCCTGACAACGTCTTTACGTAGCTTCCAGAATTACGTGGACAACTTTAAATGTATTGCAGCGAAGGGCGAGGAACATGCGCCATGCAGACAATTCAAAAGGGCTTACAATTCCTTATGTCCTAGTATGTCATGCTTTCAACCGTTTTTTTACATATGCTAATGCAGGTGACAGATGAATGGGTACGTCGGGTGTTAGTATCCTTCTTAAGCGCAAAACCAACAATACTGCAGATCTCAAGATGGGACGAGCAACGCGAAAATGGGACGTTCCCTGCGTCGTTAGAGCCATGAAGCTTGAATTTTTGCGTAGAAATTGTGTTGTTAGAGTACTACTCCCAAATATGAGGTAGTCACCAGTGTGACCGCAGTATACGCCGCATGCCCTGCCTCTCCCGCTGTACATGTCAGACGACATGGACTACACAAATGAACCCCTCCACTCCGAGTCGTTGATTACTCGGGCTTTACGTCCATTCAATGCCGAACCGCCTGTATCTGTGCTTGTTGAGTTTCAGATTACACCAGAGGACCTCGTTTACTGTCGGAACCACAGTCCTGTTCCACAACTCGATGACCGAGAATTCACGCTTTCTCTGAGTGACTCGGGTGCAATAAATGTGACATTCACAGTCCAAGAGTTGAAGGCACTCTTCCCGAAGACCCAGGTCGTGGCTGCTCTGCAGGTTTGCACATTCCTTGATCCGATGCAATATTTTCATACACAACTCTGGGTGATTATTTAGTGTGCTGGAAATAGAAGGAAGGAAATGGGCGAACTCAAGCCTGTTCGTGGTGTCGCATGGGCGGATGGTGTTATAGCTAACTGTGTGTGGGGAGGCGTTCGTCTCTCCGACCTCTTGAACTATGCAAAAATTCAACCTCATCCCCACAACCACGTATGCTTTGCCTCACACGTAAGCACATGCCAAGACGACGGTTATTATGGTTCGTCTATCCCATTGGAAAAAGCTATTGACCCAGAGGGAGATGTACTGGTTGCATATGAGGTATATTAACACCGCTGTCTTCTGAACTCTTAACCAAAAGATTGATACCAGATGAACAATAATCCATTGCCTGCGGATCATGGTGGTCCCCTTCGAGTTGTTGTTCCCGGTTATCTAGGGGCACGATGGGTGAAATGGGTCGATTCCATATTGATTTCTTCTATCGAGTCTCCAAATTTCTATCAGCAGCGTGATTACAAGGTGCTGCCCGCGGAGGTTGAGTGCTTTGTTACTTCTTGATACACTCAGCTCAAGGTTCAATCAGGTAGAGACACCCGAAGCGGCCAAAGAACAGTGGAAGAAATATCCTCCTCTGACTGCATTACCTATCAATTCTGTCGTCGCTTCAATCCTCAAAACCTCAGATTCTTCCATCCTTGTCAAGGGTTATGCTTTACCAGGTTTATTGGGGAACGTCGATGCCGTGGAAGTCACCGTCGATGACGGGAAGACTTGGCATCCGGCGAAAATAACATACCAGGAGGGAAAATGGAGTTGGACCTTATGGGAAGCCTGCCTTAGGAACGTTGGCGAGAGTGGTACGGTTAAGACTCGCGCAGTCGACACCAATGGCGTACGTCAACCGAAGGAGGGTCAATGGAACTTTAGGGGAGTTGCTTACAATCCATGGGGCATAAAGAGTTGGTAAATACCGACATCTGCATTGCTCAGCATAATGTTAATCCCTTAATACTTGACACGGCACGACATGAACTACCAAATTAATTAATCCATCCATCCATCCATAAATCCATAAAGTAATCTAAGCCTTGTCTGCAAACATCCGTTTGATTGCAGCAGTAGAGAATGACTTCGGCCGCTCCAGGGCTGCAAGCTATGTCAGCATCTTTGAACCGGAAAATATTGAATGACACTGACGAGCACCAAGTGCACGATCCCAGATTAATTGTGCTGCGACCCCGAACGCACGAGAAACACCAAATAGAACGGTATAATATTGCATTTGGCCAAGTCCGTAGTGCGTTAGTAAAACCCCAGAATGCGCGTCGACATTAGGCCAAGGGTTCTTGGCTTTTCCGGCCTGTATAATTCTTTGAGTAGAGCTTTTGAGCGGAGGAATCAGATGCTCACCTCCAGTAGGATTTCGGGTGCGAACTGATAGATCTGGCCAACCAACTTGAACAGCTTGTCTTCGGGCATGTGCTTGAGTGCAAATTCACGTTGAGCCATATAACGAGGATCCGTCTTCCTCAAAACGGCATGACCGTAACCAGGTATCACTTGACCAGCCTTTAGAGTGGACCAGATATACTCTTTGATGGCCTCATTCGATGCTTCCTCGCCGATCTTTGCTTGCAACTTCTTAAGCCAAATGAGGACTTCTTGGTTAGCAAGACCATGCAATGGTCCTGCGAGACCGTTCAACGCAGCTCCGTAAGCTAAAAATGGGTCTGAAAGGGCAGAGCCGACGAGCTTCCCCGTATGAGCAGAGACATTTCCACCTTCATGGTCGCTAGCAGACGACTTGAGACTGACATAAACCGCGAAAGAAATGCAATCTACCTGTGAATGGTGATGTACAATCGAAGGAGCTCGACGAAGCCTGGATTATCGCCAAACCCAAGCAAGGTGGCGAGATTCCAGGAATAATCCTTCTCCGCGTCGATGGCAGGAAGTTTCCCATCACCATATACATTTCGATAAATGCGTCCGGCAATGTTTGGAATTTTAGCAATCCTTCAGAAACCATGAGCATGCGCATATATGCATAGTAGTAGGTATTACAAGTCCATTGCATCCTCGAATGCAGGACCCCAGTAATCTTTTTTTGAAATGCCATCTTGGTAGGCTTTTGCGAATGCCGAGTTGTGGTTCAGCTAATAACAGCGACGTGAGGAAACTGATTAGCTTCTTGAAAATTAGATACGAACTGCCGTGATAGCCATACTGAACTGGCTCATAGGATGGAGTGTCGGAGGACATCTATCGAGTATTTCCTCCACGAACTCAGGGATAGCTGATCGTGCAGCCCATTCTTTCGATAGTTCGGCGACCTGCTCTTGGGTAGGAACTTCGCCCGTAACCAGGAGCCAAAATAACCCTTCAGGTAGAGGCTCTGATCCGCCAGCAGCCTTGGGCAAAAGGTTTTGACATTCAGGAATAGTCTTTCCACGGAACCGGATGCCTTCCTCTGAAGACAAACTGAGAATACACGTAGACAGACCAGAAGCGAACCAACCTGCATCCAATACCGAGCCATCCCAAATCAACGCAGGAAGACCGCGCATACCTCTGCAAAAAATCATTGAGCTTGTTACGCCACATGAAATATGGCAACTCACCCATATAACTGATCCACAACAACAGGCCCGAAAGCCTTTTTACCGTGCTCCGCACGTGTAGCTTTTACCTTGAAACTAGAGGTTCAAACATAAACGTCACAAAGTAAAGATGATACAAACATTTTCAATTTCTCCAGGAATTAGCTGGGCAAGGCGCTCCTTCAGAGAAACAGGTTTTGAAGAGGAAAATCGGCCGGTTGCAAATGCACTCCGGAGAGTGGTAGAACGTGACTGTGTAACTCATGAACAGAGAACACATGCGGGATAGAAGAAACATACGGCTCGAAGAACTGAACCAGCTGAGAAGACCATGACCGAAACGGAGAGAATTGAGAACTGAAGAAAAGAGCTATGCTAGGAATTGCCCCATTTATGCACGATCACTTCGTTCCGAAATCCTCCACGTCACGTGGTCGCGCTCGGTTACGGGACCGGAGAATATCTGACGATTTGGACTCGCAAACTAACCGTCTGGTTGGCTCTTTCTTCCTGTGACTAAATTGATTCGCTTATTACGCGCGTGTCTCAGTTGTTCGGATGGCGAAACGCAAAAGATTTGAAGACCCGATTGCGACGCTGCCGGGGGACGACCATGGGCTTCTTCCGCAGGTTATCATATACCCATCTTTGACCGTACTAAGCTCAACCTCTTGTAGAAAAAACATTACAGACAAAGGGCTCATGCTAACCCATTTTCAGACCATTCGCTAGTGTATCCGTGCTCTCCTAATCAAATGGACTGGGCCTCTCATTATCCAGCTTACGCTGGCACTGGTATATCGCCCGAGTTCGCGGATATTGGGTGCGGTTTCGGGGGCCTCTTGATTTCACTGGCACCTTTGTACCCTGATACTCTGATGCTCGGTTAGTGCAATGCATTAGCGAATTCCCGTTGCCAACCTGCATCGTCAGGCTTAGAAATTCGCGTTCAAGTCTCGCAATACGTCCTGGACCGCATTGCAGCTTTGCGCGTGAAAGCTATAGCTAACCAATCAACACCGAGCGATGCGCACTATCGAAATGTTTCGGTTGTCCGGGCAAATGCCATGAAGTTCCTTCCAAATTATTTTGCCAAGCACTCGTTATCAGCACTTTTCTTTTTGTTTCCTGACCCTCACTTCAAGTCACGTAAACACAAGGCCCGTATAATATCCCCGACGCTTCTTGCAGAATATGCATATGTCCTCCAGCCCGGTGGAATCATCTATACTATCACGGATGTTGAGGATCTTCACGAATGGATGAAGTCTCACATCGGAGAATTTCCGCTTTTTGAACCCATTGACGAGGAGACGCTTCGTTGTCGGGGAAAGGGACCCATCTTGGATGCAGTTTACAATAATACAGAGGAGGGAATGAAAGTAGCAAGGAATGGCGGTAGAAAATGGCTTGCGTGTTTCAGGAGGATGGAGATCACACGAGTATGATGTAGGTATATTTTATCTAGGCAACCATATCCTTCTCTAGTATGTCCCACTCTCCCACATTGTTTTCATCGCGGAAGCTAGTGTTCTTGATCTATGGTCAATCGCAACTTTCATTTCTGCGTGTCCCACTTTACCAGCAGACCAAACAGTTCTTCGAACCTATCAACGTGCGGATGTAGAGTGCACGCCACATGTCATTGCGCATGCGAAGTCGATCAGAGGTATGCCCGCACTGATGAGTGTCGGCCCGTTGGTGCAGGCCTGCAAAGTCCGCCGTCGGCCCGTCTTGTTGAAGTACCTGTATGAAGATATCAATTTGTGACCTTGGGTACAAACTCGTCTGGATGACGGGCTCGAAGGCCGCTTTGATTGCTGCAGCCATCTCCATGATTCGCCTGCCATTGCAATGTTGTATACGATAATTATGAGATCTATATCTTACTTGTCACTTTTTGACCATCGCTTCACCTGCACTAATAAAGATAACAACGTTAAGTTTGACATGATGACAGGCTCGAAATTTGAATGGTGAATCGTTGGTGATGTAGATGTACCTGATCGATTCGCACTCCGAAAAACCAAAATCGGGTTGACTCATAAGACAGAAGTTAGAAAATTCAAAACACAAATTGAGGGGGGTATTATCACAGCGCAACAAAGAGCATCACACATTAAACAATCGGTGAACGATTTTAAAATAGTGAAAATACATTATATGCCATATTCAATAGTAGTCATGCCTCGGCTGTTCAGAGTCCTCGGCCTGACTCAGAGCCTGCCAACTTGAAGCCTCAGCCTAACCTCGCCATGCCTGCCAACTTGAAGCCGATGCTTCAGCCTGAGCCCGCCACATTTCAGCCTGAGCCTGAAGTTGAACCAGTGCCTTAACCCGGCGAACCTGCCGCATAAGCTATAAGTAAGAAGTTAACAGCAAATACTAGTACTGAGGAATCCGGCACTGACCTCATCGTAAAAATAGTCATATCTAGCCAGAAGAAGAACAACCTCGGCATCATCAACATCATCAACATCATCAACATGGTCTCCAGAGCCATCTACCCGGATGCCACAGCAGCTGCCAAGAATATACCAGAAGTGATTTCTATTGTCATGGATATTGATCTGCATAGCAGTCCCAGGAGTAATTCGTGTAACCAGCTGCATGAAAACACGCGAGAACCAGAACCAGTTCCTATTGAATAGATGGTAATACTGATTCTGCATGCCTGGGACAGGGGCTGAGATGGTGTAGAGGAGTTTAGTGACTTGGGTGAGGGTTAAGCCACCGTAGTTGATAGTCCCTGTCCAGAGAGTGTTGGACAACGAAGGTGGTTGAGTCACAGGAATATAGGCGACATTGTCAATAGCAGGTTTTCGTGATAAGAAGCAAGTCGAGAACGCACATACAAAGGACAAGGACCTGACATCCCTGTTGATCTCCAAGTAGAACGCATCGGCTGCTGCTGCCCCTGGAGCCTGACGCCGGATGGTGAGGATGATTCCTTCATGTTGAACAAAGACATGCCGCTTCAAGATATCGATTTGAATGACGTGATATTCGGAAGGGTCATGGTACGATGTATTTGCATTTTCCAGTCCAGCATTGATCGCCGCAGACTGAGCAGAGAGCGATATAAAGCGGTTGAGCTGTTCAATTGTTTGGCATCCAGACAGCGCATCTATGAAGGGATCTGGGACAACATTGGCTGCCATGGTAAGAATGCGTAGTTGGAAGGCAAACCATGCGGTGGAATCCATCTTATGGTCAGCCACTTGCCGGCCTCCCGAAAGTGCAACGTCGAGAAGATGTAATGTCATTTGATACCTAATGTCAGTCAGTCCTCTGAACGATGGTGGTAAAGCATTGGCATACTACAGTAGCCTTGAGGTCTTGACTAAAGACAATGGGCACAGTAACCCTATATATGTATGCTTGGCTCGGGTTTCACCGAGTCCTGTTGCGGGCTTCTACGGGGCAGATCGGAAGTGAAGGGCGCGTAGAGGTTCGTTCACGTCTGGGTAATTGCACTTCCGAAGGGTAAGAACGAATGGAAAGCTGAGTGACACGCTGGCTAGGAGACGGCCTCCATCATCTTTTACTCCGATTCTCCACGGTTGAACAGGAAGGGTGACGCGAGGTCTAACCCCCTGGAGTGACGAATGTCAAACTCCTATGGCTCGAGACGGCCTCCATCATCTTGTACTCCGATTGAATAAGAAGGGTGACGCGAGGTCCAACCCCCTGGAGTGACGAATGTCAAACTCCTTCGTTGATTTGGCACGGGACCGCGGCGATATCCGGGATGACGTACCATTTTTACAGAGTTGTGGTTGGGGCCACAACGAGATGAGGTCGAAGATGAGTATTGATTTTAATCGTTATAAAATCCACCGTACCATAACCCCCGATGGGGAATGATCTAGATGAGTTGGCGGGAGAATGGAGGGTTTGGAATGATATATTAGAATGCGTTCCAGCTGCCCGAGCCTAATAAATGCATCTGTTGGTCATCGTCATATTTGTAGCAACGGCGACATACCTGCTCAACCGCCCGCTGGATAGTAGGATGAATGGCAAGGTGCGTTTCTGTTATTTCAACGTTCTGCTGTAGATGCAGCAACGATAGCTCCAACTCGGCAAACTTCTTTTCGCCTACACGTGCGCTATCCATGAGTATGCGCGAACGACGCGACCCCAGGAACGAAAAACATACCCATCTTGGCATCTCCGGTATCCTTCCCGCCACGCGCACCCACGAACGCGTCAAACCACGGTTTTACAGGAATTGGACCCTGATCACTTGATTAAGCCGGTCCTCGACGGTGAAGAAAAGTAGCATATGCTGGAAGTTTTTGGGCAGGACCAAACATCTACGTTCCTTACACTTTGACAGAGGTAGG
>Ga0137376_10002871_pt1 | contig 10517 bp, 13 predicted proteins | sample SagtaG_23_FD_104814 | JGI IMG/M metagenome (GOLD analysis project Ga0137376, IMG submission 104814) | Vadose zone soil microbial communities from Sagehorn Ranch, Mendocino, California, USA - Sage2_L_20_16 metaG | ecosystem: Environmental > Terrestrial > Soil > Vadose zone | place: USA... | reverse complement strand
GTTCCTGCGTCAGTCATGGGCACGTCAAGGAAACACCGCCTTAACTCTCGACGATACAGTGGTTTAGCCGGGAAGATGTGGGTAACACCGCGTCACATCGAGTGCCTTGTGTTCCGTATTTTCCCAGGCGAGACTGCCTGCGTTCGTCGGCCGGGGTGGCAGCCCTCGAGTTTCCCGGGTGCGCTGTGCACACATACTTGCTCATCCGCTCCCGTCAGCCTCTCCTGCCGAAATGTTTGAAGAAACAAAGTGAGCCTCAGCACCAGCCGGAGAGTTTTTCCTTTGCGAAAGACTCACGGAAAACTTCGAACAAATCGAAAACAGGAGGAATCACCAATGCAACGTGCAGTAAGTATTCTGACCATCTATCTGCTGGTCCTCGCAACAACGCCAGGCATGGCCGGGACTAGTGGCGCCCACTTTTTCTCGGCGAGTAGCTCTGTCAACACCACCAACCCAGAATTTGCCTTCGGCGCCCTTGTCGTAGATTTTGACGAAGCCGGGCTGGGCAATATCTCTGGACAGGTTGCGTACTCGTTAACAGTAACCAATGCAACTGCCACATATGCATGTATCAACGGTGGCGGAAATCACCCCAAGGCTGCGAATAAGGAGACTGTCAACGGTCCACTGGAAGCAACTGGCAGTTTCACACCGACAAAGAATGGGAGGGTCATCGCTAGCCTACCTGCAGGGCCATTATCGGCGGGCGATTTTACCTGCCCAAGCGGTCAGACCTTCGTTTTGGCTAGCGTGTCGTATGCGGGCATCACTCTAACGGACACAACCAACGGCGTTAGCACCACCGTTGCGAGTGTCAGCAAGACGTTCTTCAACCTCTAACGAAACCGGGCTTCGGGCACTTCGCGGCGCAAATGTGTGCCGGAGGTGCCCGATTCGTAAATCCGTGCACCTGTATAGCACCACCTTATCTGTTTGCGGTCGAGCCGCTGGTGGATACTCATGGCGCAAAACGTCACTGGGGGTAAATCAGCGTCCACTGCACGTCAGCCTGCTCACTGCCGCTTCCCTTCCGTGAAATACCAACGATCTGCGCGCCACTGTAATCGGAATAAGCTTTCGAACCGTCCGGAAGCAACGTGAGAGTCGGATAACAGTCGATTGTCGTTCCGTCCGTTCCGCAGTAATATATGCCGTTCGGGCTGGCCACCTGCAACCAGAAATCCGAGTAATTCACATTCTGTTGCGAGCTGTATGTGACCGTACCCTGCAGATGCGTTGCCGCTTCGGTATGGACTCCAGCAGTCACCGGCAGCCATGAAGTGAAACTGGAACAGTTCCCCGACGACGGCCAACAGAAATGCTGAGTCCAGCTCTGCCAGACCAACTTGTTCTGCACATTGAAGTCCAAATTCTGCGCACTGCTATTGCCGAACACGTCCACTGCAGATACCGATACGGAAATGGGGCTGTTGAACACAGTTGTGGATGGCCAGGAGGCCGTCCATGCTGGGGTGGTGATAGTGCTAGTCTTGTTGCCCTTGCCGGTGCCGGAAGTGCTCGACGCGCCGGTCAGTACCTGCATGAAGCGCGTGCCATTCTGAACGAAGTCCACATGATGCACCGTAGTATTATCCGTGGGAGCTGCCTGGACCGTCACCAGGCCGGAGACAGTTGCGCCTTCAATTGGCGAGATCATATTCGTGAGAGGCGCGACGTAGTCGCTGTGGACGGCGCTTGATACGGCATTAAAAGCGTTGACGACTCCGAATGCCAGGTTCGGATCCCAACTGACGCCGTCGCCGGATGAGGCCATGATGATCCCGGCCACCTGTGCGGGAGTGAGACTCGGGTTCTTGGACAACACCAGCCCTGCAACCCCAGCTACCATCGGCGTCGCCATCGAAGTGCCGCTCAATGCGTCATAGTTAGTGTGGTAGCCATAGCTCGTCGTAAGCGTAACTGGGTACGTCGGCATCGTTGACAGGATGGCGACGCCAGGAGCGGCGACATCGGCTTTGACGCCGGAGTTGGAGAAGCTAGCCTTGACTCCATTCTGGTCCGTGGCGATCACGGAGAGGCAATCGTGCCAATAGGCAGGCTCGGGCGTGTTCGAGCTGGAGCCGGAGTTGCCCATGGCACACACTGGCAATGCGTTGTTGGCCACCGCGTAGTCGAGCGCGCTGCGTAGTGTCGCGCTGCGACCGCTGCCGCCTAGGGATAGGCTGATCACGCGTGCGCCATGCGAAGCGGCATAGGTTATTCCGGACGCGACGTCGGACATATACCCGGAACCTTGGTCGTCGAGCACCTTAACTGAAAGGATGCCACAATTCGGGCACATGCCAGCAATTCCAACATCGTTGTTGGTGGCAGCAGCGGCAATGCCGGCGCAGTGCGTTCCGTGTCCGAAACCGTCTTTCGCGCTATTACCTACATAGCTATACTGGCCGACAATCTTCGAGGCTAAGTCTGGATGTGAGCTATCCACGCCTGTATCGACGATGGCGATAGCAATATTTGAATCTCCCAATGTGAGGTTCCAAGCGCTGGGGGCAGAAACTGCTTGCGGTCCCCACTGCGATACAGTTCCGTAATGAGAGCTCGCCAATGAGGTGCTGAAATAAGGATCGTCTGGCTGGAGGAAAGTCTTGACTTCCGAGTCGAACTCGGCGAACTCAACGTCAGATCGCTTGCGCAGGTGATTGAGAAGCGCCAGCGCCGCGTGAGGCTGCACTTGTAGATGTGTGACTCCGATTTCAGCGATCTTGCCGACTGCCTTCGCGCCGAAAGCGGTATTGAGTTGATCGAGTACTGCCTGAGCCGGTGTCGTTTTGAATCGGACCAGGATGTGACCCGCACGAAAGCCATTCGGCGCAGTGCTCGTCGTGGACGTTTGTGTGCTGGATGCTGGGGTGGAGGCGGTTTGTGCAGATGCCGCTCCAAGAACAACGGCTAGAATGACGGCGATGAAAACGAACTTGTTGATAATGTCGTCGAGTTGGACTTCTTTAATTACAGGTTGCTTGAGCATGGTGGGGCTCCGTGCGTCGGCGATTAATTTTTGTCCGCCCTCGGCTGCAGCAGGTCTTCTCCTGCTTCGAAAGGCGTACGGCAATGCTGTGCCCGAAATGAGACAGTGGCAAGGTTACGGTAGGACAGTGTCGCTAGGGCAGCCTAGGAAGTACAGTCTGGGAAGTACACGCTGAGAGATTTTCAGGAACGAGCGTCGCGTGTTCAGCTACACAATCACGAACGCGGGATGGCGCAGCGGCAGCTCGATGTGGGCAGACATTTTCGAGATCCAGCCGCGCGTGCGCGCTGTCAGAATCAAGTACCCGTCACGCCCCAGTTTCGAGAAATACTGGATTGTCGATAAGCTGTATAAATTATTTCCTTTCTACACACGAAACATTTTTCCCGAATCAGATCAAACTTATCTCGACACAGCACGAAGGGTCGAGCGCTCGGCGGGGCCGACCCTTCTTCCTTCATTCTTCATTTCTTGCCCTTCATCTTTGCCCGTGAACATCGCATCGGACCATCCCGCCTAAGATTTACTTGGCTTTGGATGCCGCGAGAATGCAATGCTGCCTTCAAGATTTTGTTGAAACTAAATAACTTATTGGCTTTGTTTCGCAAAAAAAGTTAATCCCGCCCGGATATATCGACGCTGATCGGCGCCGAAACCGATTCTCCGTTCCTGCGCCTTTGCAGCCGTTCCAATTCGGCAATCGCATGATTCAGTTGCTTGTTGATCATGGCTTCATAGCGCAACAGTTTGTCGAGTTCTTCTTTCTCCGGCAAGAAGAGATGATCCGTCATGGCGTCGATCTCGGGGCTACTGGATAGCACAGACTCCGGTTCTGCTAGACCGTCTGCTTTTGATTGCCCGAGTTCGTAGCTGTGCTCGGCCAGAGCTCTTGCGATTTGCCCGCTCTCACAACGGATCAGACGGCGAAGCCGCCAGGACCATACCGCGATCTTTTCCGCCCAAAGTACCTCGAGCCACCCAACCGGCTGGTAATGTTTACGAATGTCAGCGTAGAAGTCATCGTATTCACTTTGACTCTCCTTTCCATCCTGGTGCTGAACCAGCAGCCACTTGGAGAAAAACCCATGCCGGATGGCATTTCTTGCAACCCTTCTCTTTCCGTTTGTGGTTCTTGGTCCAGTGGACTTCAGCGCATTCCGCCGGTTTGCTTCGACTTTTCTGGAGGAGGTCTTGCGGTTGTCAGCCGTCCCAGCAGCCAACTGCGATTTTAGCCGACTTTCATTGACTTCGGCTTCTTGCTCATTCTTTTCTTTCATTGGGCCTCACCATTCCGAAATTTGGTTCGATCGAGTTCCGTAGCACTCTCATTGGGTTGCCAGTCGTCCTCCTCGATTGGGCCATGTAAGACTTTGTGGCAAGAAGGACAAATTTCAGGGCCGTGGTCGTATTCCACCTCGACCGCGGGAGCTGGCTGGAGACCCAAAGCTCGCCACTGCTGTTGCTGTTGGAGAACAGCACACTTCAACCTGCTCATTCCCACTAGAAAAGCAAGTGGGAGAGCGGAGCTTCGTGACTTATGGCGCGCCAACACAAGCTCTTCCGTTCGGGGTGCCAAATCCAGCAAGTTATCGATTTCCCTCTGAAGCTCCGGATCTTGTTTCAGGGCCTCGGGCGAGTTGGCTTCATCGTCGTCTGACCTTGTGAGCGGTCTATTTCTGTCGCGGCAGTCACACGGCGTGACATATATCACCCGCAACCGGATTCGTTGCTGTTCTCTATCAGCTATCAAGATGTGCTGGAGAAATTCCAGCGCGGAGATCATTCGAAGCGCCACGATTCGCAGTGAGTGGCCAGCGACACGGTATCGTGCGGTGGTTAACCCGGGATATCCAATACGTTGTAACTCGCGAAAAGCGTCGCGATTCAACTCGCGTAGTTTGCGATTCGTGTTCTTGATTTGTTGCAATTGCCATTGTGTGAAAACAAGGGGACTTTGATACTTTCGCAACACTAAAGCGTACTCCTAGTCGATTTGTGTCGCTTCCGGGAAGTCCTCCCGCTGCTCACGTAGACTTCCCGTAGTGGCGCGGGCATTACAGTGCCTTGGGCTCATCTCACACCTATATTGTCGTATTGCCAAGATCACTCAGGTAACCATTCCGAACGGCGACATGGATTTCGCTGTCTTCGGGGGCTTGTATCAGCGGTCCCGGAATTAGTGGCGGTTGCCCTTCCCAGCAAACGATGGAACCTTCAACCCCGGACCCTCCGCCTCTTCCGGATGCCATTTCCGATTGGTTAAACCCTAGTTCCAAGGCCAGACCCATGTCCAGACTGCGGTGCCACCAGTATTGGGAGAGTCGGTCCGCAGGAGCGCTGCAATCAATGCGGCAAGCAGTGGGGATCAGTATCGCAAGTCGATCGAGGTCCGAGCAGGGCAGATGCACTCATGGAATAGCGGAGAATGGATTATTCCTTCTCTTTCTTGTTTGGCCCATCTAGCAAGGGCAGCATCCTTAACCTTTCTATTCGCGTTGGGAAGGTTACCAAAAGGCATGTACCGAAGTAAGAGCCGGTGCGAAGTAGGATCTCGACCAGTGGCGATTCGTGAACTCAATAAACACGCTGAAGCTACTTAGGATTCGCGCCCTCGCGCTTCCTTCGCGCAGTTGCTTCCTGCCGTTGCCACAAATTGGTCAATGCCGTCTGGAGGTAATTGGTCAGCGATCGGTGTTCCTTCTTAGCCGCTTCGATCAACTTTCGCTTGAACTCCGCAGAAACACGGAAATTGAGAGTTTCCTTCTTTTTCATAGAGATGGAGCGCTGCGGATTCAAAGCTGATGCTACCGGGAGAACACCACAACGGTCAAGCAGAGGCCCGTTTTGGGGGTTGACATCATGTAATGCAAGATGCATTATATAGGTAATGCACAATGCATTACATATTCGAAACAGGAGGAGAATTCAGGTGCCAATCTCAGCAGATCGCTTGTACCACCATAACCGGAGAATCGCGAAAGAGAAATGGGGTTTCCTTCTCAACCATACAACACTAGAGTCTCTGAAGGCCTTTTCCGGAGGCTTCGAGTTTTCGATAGCAGGAGGTGATCTCCTTCTGCTAGACGACAGCTGGTATGTGACTCACTCCGGTCTTTTGCGGCTAGCTCGCCGGAAGAATTGTCAGGGCATCCGAGTACAGCCTGTTCGCGACTTCTGCGATCCGACCGCGGCACGATATAGCTTTAGAGCAACCGTTTACACATCCAAGAACTGTAAAGGCTTCGTCGGCTATGGCGATGCCGATCCTTCCAATGTTTCCCCGCTAGTCCATGGCGCCGAGATGCGAGTGGCGGAAACTCGCGCAGTCAACCGGGCCCTGCGCAAGGCGTACGGGATTGGCATCTGCTCGGTCGAGGAAGTCGGTGAACAGCGTGAATCATCGCGGGATTCGAAAAAGATCCCCGCACAACCTGCCAACGGGAACTACGGCCCCAAGGTCCGCGACCGCCTCTGCCAGATCATTCGCCAGCATCAACTCGATCCCACCTTGGTCAAAGCCTACGCCACCGACTTCTGCGGTACCAAAACCCTGCGCGAAGCCAAGCGGGAGCAGGTCGAGAACTTCGTCGCGCACCTTGCCGACAGGGCCGAGAAGGACCGGAACGCTCTGCTCTGCCAACTCAAAAGCTACCTGCCCAGCAAGGAGGGTGCAGCATGAAACGCCGAATCCAAGGACTGAGCGAAGTGGCTCGTTCTTCTGCCGATGCGGTGCCGGATGGGGTGTTCCTGGTCCGCGTGGACAAGGCCCAGTACCGCTGGCACCGGCAGAAACCGTTCTACCTCCTGAAGCTTTCTGTCCTCGAACCGCGCGAATTTGCCGGGCACACCATCTCCGGCCGACTCTATTGCACTCCTAAGGCCTTGTGGAAGCTGGGCTGGTTCCTGAGAGATTTCGTATACGACCCGGAATTACTCGGACGAGAAGAAATCGATGAAAGGGCTCTGTTCGGACTCCGCGGCATCGTCAAGATCAGCCAGACGACCGTCAATGGCACAGCTCTGCTGAACTTCGACGGCTTCGCTCCGGCCAGTCAATGGGAAGAGCTGTCCGCTGTGGCTGCTCAAAAGCCGAACAGCTCGGGAGTGGCGCGATGACCTACAGCTACACCCAGATCAGCCACTACCTGACCTGCCCGCGCCGATACCGCCATCGCTATCTCGACGGTTGGCAGGAGAAAGACACCCGGTCAGCCATGCACTTCGGCCATGCCTTTGAACGAGCTCTGGCCGCCTACTTTCTCCGCCACGACGCCGCGGCGGCGCTGTTTCAGGAATGGAAGCTCTATCGGGATCAGAAGCTTCAGTACTCGCATGGCGATACCTGGGACCGCATGCTCGAGCAAGGCATTCAGCTGCTCGACCGGTTCTGCCAAGACGATCGGGTGCGCATTCGCCAGCCCCGCCGCAACCTGCAGATCAAGTTTGTACGGCCCCTTTCCGGACAGAACGAATTCGTCGCCTATATCGATGCCGTCGGTAGGCTAGACAATCAGCGCTGCCTGCTCGAGTGGAAGACCACTTCGAGCCGCTATCCGGAAGAGCCAGATGGATTGTTAGCCTTAGACCCGCAGCTGGTTTGCTACTCCTGGATCACTGGCGTTTCCGAAGTCGCACAAGTAGTTTTCGTGCGCAAGCGCCTGGTCGAGATCCAGTACCTGCACACCGCGATCACAGATGAGCAGCGGCGCGAGTTCGGACAGCTGGTCGAAGCGACCGTCCAGCAGATTGAAGCTGCCCAGTTCTTGCCCCACAGCGGCATCCGCTTCCCGCAGAACCCCTGCAGCAGCTGTCCTTATATCGGGCTTTGTTTGGGAAAACCGGAGTTAATCGAGGCCGCCCTCATTCGGCGGCCAGGAGCAGAAAGCCTTGATTGGCTTGACGAGCTTCATTACTAGAGATCCGCCTATGCTGCCCAAGCTGAATCGCCAGCGCGCGCAGTTCGTGCTCACCAAAATTGACGAGATCTTAGCCTGGGAGAAGCGCAAGGAGGTCGAGAAAGACACCCGCTTTGTGGAACTGGGACGATATCTTTGCGAGGTGAGAGCAGGCCAGTACTGGCGGCTGGAGAACCTGAAGTCGTTTGATGAGTTTCTGGAGCGACGCTTCCCGGAATCGAGGAGGAAGGCATACTACCTCATGTCCATTCACGAGCACCTGCCGCCCGAGGCGCGGCGGGAGCTCAAGGCCATCGGCTGGACAAAGGGATTAGAGCTAGCAAAGCTGGCGCGGCGGGATGGGCAGAGATTCGAAAGTGCAATCTGGTTGCACAGAGCCCGTGAGATGCAAACTGAGGATTTTAAACGGGAGGTGGAGAAGGAACTGAGCGGGAAAGAGGAGGAACCCTGGGAAATTATCTATTTCAAGGTCTACAAGAGCCAGATTCCAGTGATCGAGCGGGCGATAGACACGGCGGCCTTGATGCTCGGCACGGATAAGTCGCGGGGATACTGCCTCGAGATGATCTGTGCGGATTTCCTGGCGGGGGCAAACCTGGACAACGGCAATCCGGACCTATTGTTGAACTCCATATCCCAGTTCTTCAAATTTCTGCCCGGTGAACAGAAGCATGCGTTTCTGCAGCGCGTAAACGAAGAGATAGAATCGTGAATCGGATTTGCTTAAAAGCGCCGCGCTTGCGACTCAACGCGGAAAAGTATGACCAACTGCGGCAGCGCGTGTTATGGCGTGATGGATGGAGATGCCAGTTCTGCGGCGCGATGTCGAACCTTGAAGTCCACCACAAGGAATTTCGCAGCCTCTCCGGGCAGGATATCGAGCAGAACCTGATTACACTTTGCCGTGCCTGCCACAGCCGGGTGCACGAAGCCCGAATTTCCTACGGTTTCTGATCAATTTACAGATATCAGAAAACTTTCAACAACGGGAGGTTCCGCTTCATGTTAACGCAAACGGAGCATGCGGATAAGCTGCGCGAGTGCACGCCGGCTTCAGTGGTGTCACTACTGATTCTGAACGGGAACATCCTCAGTGATCGGCCGGCGTGTACCGGATTCCGAGCTGATCAAGCATAAAGCTCAGCACGTCCGCACTCTGCTCAATCTGCTCGTGTCCTTGGCCTCCGCACCGCTTCAGCAGTGTTGACCGAGGTCGATGATGCGGCAGCTGCCGGAGTGGAAGCGGATGATGGTTGTGGGATTTGTGGAACAGCGTGTTGAGAACAGACTGTCGCTCTAACCACCCTGAGCTACGCCGCCACGGGACAAGCTTGACAGGAAGGACGAACACGCCGGGAGTTCGGTGCCGAACAGATTTCTCCAGTAGCATTTTTATTCTATGGGGGCACCGCTCCAGATCCTTCGCTAGGGCTCAGGATTTCGGCACGCGGCTCAAACACCGCCAAACGCCTCAACTTCGCCGCTACAGTCCAGCTGGCACGTACACTCTGTCGGCTGCGACCAACTCTGCATTCGGCACTTCGGTGCGGAGCTTGACCTGTTGGAATCCAGCCTTTTTTTCTGGCTTGGCGAGAAACGTCAGCAGGTATTGGCGAGTCAACCGGTGGGTTAGATCGTCCAGGTAAGGAGCGAGCGAGACCGGAGCGCCGAAACCCAGGTAGTAGGATTCTCCTCCTGTCTCGTCGGAAATCTGGGAAAGATAATTCTGTCCCCAATTCATGCGCCAGAAACTGTGACCGAGGTGGCCCGTGCCGGGCGTATAGATCGAGAAAATGATGATCCCCGCGCGCTGTGCGTCTTCAATGGCAGAGTCTACATAAGGGTTGCTGGGTCCGCTGCCACCAAAGCGATCGATGCCGTCTGAAAGCATGAGGATCTCGCGGCGAACCGGACTTTCCGGCCAGCGCTTGATCAAGTCAACCAAGGAGAAGTAGGGGCTTCCCGACGCGCCCGCGTCTCCCAACGGAAGCCGCAGCGCTTTGCCCGCCTGCGCATGGTCGTTGGTGAGATTCTGCAGGATGTCCGCGGTGCCGTTTCGCATATACGCCACACCGATCGCCGTGGTTGAAGGCTGTGCATTGATGAATTGGCGTATGTCTTCCAACTGCGAGCCGAGGCTGGTGTTGGCGGCGTCATCGATCAGGATGAAGAGTTGAAGTCCTGCGTGCTCTCCTTGCAGCGGAAGCCAGTCCGTAATTTTAGCGCGATCGTGACCTTGATATACCATCACGTCCTCGCGGTTAATGACTGGAACGTTGGAACCGTGACGAGGTTCCACGGTCACCACCATATGGGCCGGAACCCCAGTAGATGACGTCTGCTGGGCCACAACTGGGCTCGTTGCCAGCGCGGTCACCGCAAGAAGTGCCCCTGCAATAATAATGAGGTGGGATTTTTTCATCGAAGCCTCCTTAGGAAATAGGGGCCGAAGGTAGAGGCAACGCTACTCTCCGGAAATGAAACCTGTCAACGCGATTGCGAAAAGAAGGGATCAATGGTGTCAGCGCTACATGAAGTAGGGATGCGCCTTAACGTATCCCGCCGGACCTCGTTGGAAGCGCACCTCAGTAAAGCACTTGGCTCTC
>Ga0137376_10002869_pt1 | contig 10521 bp, 9 predicted proteins | sample SagtaG_23_FD_104814 | JGI IMG/M metagenome (GOLD analysis project Ga0137376, IMG submission 104814) | Vadose zone soil microbial communities from Sagehorn Ranch, Mendocino, California, USA - Sage2_L_20_16 metaG | ecosystem: Environmental > Terrestrial > Soil > Vadose zone | place: USA... | reverse complement strand
GAGGCGGGCACGCGCGTCGACTGCCCGGCGATGACGTATCCGCCGGCGAACGGCTGCGCGTACAGGCGGAGCTCCGTTCCCCTTCCGGCATCGCCTTCGGTCGCGAAGGCTCCGTTGTGGGCGGTCGCCTGCGGGAGGAGGCCGTCAGGCACTGGCGGCGGTGCGCCGTCAAGCATCGCCGTGGTGTACAGGGCAACGCCGGCCGGATCGAGGACCTCGACGTAAACGTCGGTGCTGTTCTTCAGGTCGGCCGCGGCGATCAACGGATGAGGCGACAGGTCGGCGATGTTCGTCGCCGAGGCCGCCTGCCGCGCGCGTGCGCGCAGCTGCGTGTCCTGGTTGTTCGTCACGCTCCGCGCCAGCAACGTGTAGACGAGCACCCCGAACAGCACGAGCGCAAGCGCCACCACCGCGGCGCCGAACAAGGCGAGCCGAAGGCGCAGCGACATGGCTAGTCGCCCTCGCGGAGCGCGTAGCCGGCTCCGCGCACGGTGTGCACCAGGCGCGGCTCGCCTTCCTCCTCGAGCTTCTGCCGCACGTAGCCGATGTACACCGCGACCACGTTGTCGTTGTCGGGCTCGTCGCGCCACACCGACGCGAGCAGCTGCTCGCGCGAAAGGACCTGCCGTGGATGGCGCAGCAGGTACTCGAGAAGGTCGAACTCGGTGGCCGTGAGGCTGAGCTGTCGCGAGCCGCGCCACGCCACGCGCGCCGCCGGCTCGAGCTCGACATCCGCGAACCTCAGCCGGCCGGCAGGACGCGAGCGCCGCAGGAGCGCGCGCACGCGCGCGAGCAGCTCCTGATAGGCGAACGGTTTCACCAGGTAGTCGTCGGCGCCGCTGTCGAGGCCGCGCACGCGATGCTCGGTGCCGCTGAGCGCGGTGAGCATCAGGATCGGAAACTGCGCCGTCTCGCGCATCCGGCGGCACACCGTGACGCCGTCCGCGCCAGGAAGCATCAGGTCGAGCACCACCAGGTCGGGCACTCGAGCGCGGGCGCGGCGCACCGCGTCCAGCCCGTCGCCGGTCACCTCGACCTCATGGCCTTCCGCCACGAGCACTCGCTCCAGCGTGGCGGCCAGTGGCGCGTCGTCCTCGACCACCAGCACCCTCGAGCCTGTCATCGACAGGAGTTATAAGCCCGAGTGTGAGATTTCGATAAGAGCCAGCGAAGCTCTTAAGCCGAGCTCTGGGCTTCCTCTTGCTCCTGCTCCGCCGCGGCCGGCGCGAGCTCTGGTCGCGTGGCGCCGATGGCGCGCTTCAGGAGCTCGAGCGCTCCCAGCGCGTCGCCCCGCGCCTCGAGCACCTGCGCGTACATCGCGAGACAGGCGACCAGGTGCTCTGTGAGGTGTCTGCTCCGCTCCAGGACCGAGATGGCAGCCTGGAACTCGGTGTCAGCCAGCTTGAAGTTGCCACTCATCTCCGCGGCCTGGCCCATGATCTCGTGAGCCTTGCCGACGACGCCGGGCTCGTTGTGGCGATGGGCGACATCGCTGGCCATGGTCGAGAACCTGCGTGCACCGTCGGGGTCGCGGCCGTTCAGCTCCAGCTCGGCGAGGCTCAGCAACAGGTGGCCCTTGCCCACCTCGACCCCGGCCTCGTCGTACAGCCGAAGGGCGCGGTCGAGGTGCTCGCGCGCCTGGTCGAGCTCGCCCTGCCGCATCAGCACGAGCCCGAGGTTGTTCTCCGCCCGGGCGACGGAGATCTGGTCGTTGAGCAGCTCGTGGATGGCGATCGACTTCTGAGAGTAGGAGCGAGCGCGAGCCAGGTCGCCCAGGTGCTCGTACGCGCCGCCGAGGTTGCCGTACATCTTGCCGAGCCGGCTGAGATCCTTCAGCTCGCCTGCAACGTCGACCGCCTCCGAGTAGTACTCGACGGCCTTCGACCAGTTGTGCAGGACCAGGTGAATCGAGCCGAGCCTGCCGATCACGCGCGCCTCGAGCGCGCGGTTCGCGGGCCGCAGGCGGCGGCACGCCTCGAGGTTCGACTCGGCGATGCCCAGCGCGGCCCTGTCTTCCAGGAGGCTGAGCGCTCCGGCGATCAGGTCTGTGCAGTCGACGACCATCCACTGGTCGCCCGAGCGCTGGAACGTGTCGCGCGCCTCGCGCAGCTCATCGAGCGCGGGGTGCGGGTTGGCGAGCCGGAAGTAGGCCTGGCCGAGGAAGAATGCAGTCCACGCGCGGTCGAGTGGATCGACCGCCTCGGCCTTGGCGGCGGACGCAGCCGCCTGCAGGTCCGCGAACTTCTCGGCCGCGGCAAGGCCGCGCAGCTTGTCGAGGTCGGGCCGCTTGATGTGCACGACCTCGCTGTCCTCGAGGAAGTACTCCACCGGCTTGCCGGTGCGGGCGGCGATGAGCTGGATGGTGGGCAGTGTCGGCCGCGTCTTACCCGTCTCGGCGAGGAACACCGCGGTGCGGCTGACCTCGCCGGACGCCACCTGCGCGAGAGACATGCCTGCCTCGGCGCGTGCCTGCTTGATGGCCCCCGGACGCACGGCCAGCCCAGGGAGCCGGCGGCGCTTGCTGCCGGGCTGCTGACGGACTACCACACCGGGTGCCAGCCTAACAGCCGGTCCACATAACAGCAAGACCGCCGACCCAACAGGACCAACTTTCTACGTTCTCCTTAACTGCAGTGACAGATGGTGTCCGCGCCGACCGACGCTGCGGTAACAACGATTGACGAGACGGCGAGGATCAACGAGATAAGAAAACGGCGCATCGAACTCCTCCTTGCGCACATTCGCCCCGGGCGGGGTGAGTGCGGCCAGTGAAACGCGAATCGGAGGAGTTGTCAAGCAGTGCATAACAGCACTACCCGAGGCCTTCTTATACTTGACAGGCAGCGGTTCACTTCACGGCCAGGAGAGTGGGATTCTGGTGACTGACGCGCCTTCCCCGGAGGCACCGGGCGGCGAAAAGGCCGTCCCCGGTGAGCCGAATCACGTCCTCGCCGACCTGAACGACAGAATCGCCGACGCCCGCCTGGGCCCCGAAGCAGTCCTGAACGCCGTCACGAGCGCGCTCAGCCGGATCCGGCGCGGGACATGGGTCGCGTACCTGATCGGGAAGGATCCGCGAACCGTCAAGGTGGTCGCGGCCAACGAGAAGAACCCGCAGATGGCTCGCTACCTGGAGGACATGCACCGCTCGGGCGAAGCCAGCGGCCTGGCCTTTGCCGACCGGGTGATCGAGACAGGCGAGGCTTTGCTGATGCCTCGCCTTACCCGGGAGGATTTCCTCAACACGCTCCGCGCGGACGTGCATTCCTACTTCGTCCAGAGGACGCCGCCGGTGATGGCGCCCTGGGTGGACGTCGCCTTGATGGTCGCGCCGATGCGTGCGCGAGGCGCCACGGTGGGCGGCCTTGCGCTCTTCGAGGCTCGACCCACGGCCCCGCTCACACAGGAGGACCTGGACTGGCTTCAGCCCATCGCCGATCGCACGGGCCTGGCCGCCGACAACGCGCAGCTGTATGCCGACGCGAACTCCCGCCTCGAGAGGCTGGCTGCAATTCGAAGCGTGAGCCTGGCCATGGCGGCCAGCGGCGATCTGCGCCTGACGCTGCAGGTGATCCTGGACCACGTGCTCGCCGGCCTCGGCGTGGACGCCGCGGACGTGATGGTCATCGACCACTCCGACGGCAGCCTGGTGAGCTCGGCGCATGCCGGATTCCGCTCCACGTCCGTGCCCGAATACCGGCTGGAGCCCGGCGCCATCCCCCACAACCGGCTGCAGGACCGGCCGCGGGTCGAGATGCTCACAGGCGGCGCGCTTTCACACCTCCGCCGAAGGACCCTTTTCGCGCGGGAAGGCTTCCGCGCCTACTGCGCGGCGGGGCTCAACGCGCGCGGCCGCCCGGTGGGCGTGCTCGAGCTCTTTCACCGATCGGCGCTCGAGCCGGACGACGAGTGGCTTGGCTTCCTCGACGCCATCGCCGGGTTCACCGGGGTGGCTGTCGACAACGCAGCCATGTCCGAGGCTCTCCGCCATACGATCCCGTCCACCCCGCTTGCCGGCGCGCCCAAGCTGAGCAACCTCGAGCGCCAGATCCTTGGCCTGGTGGTGGAGGGCACCACGAACGCGGCCATCGCGAAGGCGCTGCACCTGAGCCAGAGCACAGTCAAGTTCCACGTCCGGCAAATCCTCCAGAAGGTTGGCGCCGGCAACCGCACCGAGCTCGCCCGCCTGGCCACGCGTGAGGGGTGGATGTAAAGCGGCCGCTTAGCCGTTAGGTCACTGTTAACTGTCCACTTGACAGGAATTTGCACCTTTCGAGAGGGGCCGGGTCTCCAGGTTCGGCCCTAGCTTGAGATCGCCCGAAGGGGCGATCCAGAGATGCCCCAGCAGACCGCGACCATGGCGGCGTACGCCCGACCCGCTCAGGCCCGGGTCGAGTGGACCGAGCACTGCCTGGAGCCCGTTGAATCCGCCCCTACCCTTTCCGGATGGCGGGCGGGGCTCGCGGTGGCGATCGTCGCCACAGTGCTGGCCCTGCTCGCCCTACCGGTGCTGGCTGTCCTCGACCCGCCCCTTGCGGGCCGGGCCGCCGGCTGGCTCGGCCGCCTCGCGGCCCTCGTCCCGGCGATGACGGCGGTGCGAGCGTTGGTAGTCGTGGTTGCCGTCGTCGTGGTCTCGAAATCGGATGGCCGGCAGTGACAGCGCCCACCACGCCGCTGGTGCAAGCACATCCGCTAATCCGGCTGAACCTGCGCCCCTCCTGATTAACATCCACTTGAAAGGGACGCGCGCGGCTCGCGGGGAGCCGGCCGAATGACGGTGGTGCAGCAACGACAGACATCGCATGGAGCGCCGCTCGTGCTCGTCGTCGACGACGGCGAGATCAACCGGGCGCTCGTCGAGGCCTTCCTTTCGGATCTTGACTGCAGGCTGCGGTCGGCCGAGGACGGCCCGTCCGCGCTTGCCGCCATAGACAGGGAGACGCCCGACCTGGTCCTGCTCGACGTGCAGATGCCGGGCATGGACGGCTACGAGGTCTGCCGGCGCATCAAGGCCGGGCCCCGAGGAAGGCTTCTGCCGGTCGTGATGCTGACCGCGCTCGACAACTCGAACGACAGGGTCCTGGCGCTGGAGGCCGGCGCCGACGACTTCATGAGCAAGCCGGTCGACAGGGTCGAGCTGGTCGCGCGCGTGCGCTCGGCTCTGCGGCTGAAGGCCGTGTACGACACGCTCGACAGCGCCGAGCAGGTGATCTTCTCGCTGGCGGCGGCGGTCGAGGCGAAGGACAAATACACAGAGAAGCACACGCATCGCGTGGCCGAGACTGCGCGCCATGTCGGCATGAAGCTGGGGCTGCCAGAGCGCGCGCTCGACGCCCTCTACCGCGGCGGGATCATCCATGACATCGGCAAGATCGGCGTCCCCGACGCGATCCTGCTGAAGCCGGGCCCGCTGGCCGGTGACGAGATTCGCATCATGCGCGCGCACACGACCATCGGCGAGAGCATCGTGCGTCCCCTGCGCTCGGGCGCCAACCTGCTGCCAATCATCCGCAACCACCACGAGCGCTTCGACGGCAACGGCTATCCCGACGGGCTGGCTGGGCGTGCCATTCCCCGCCTCGCCCGGATCGTCGCGGTCTGTGACTCGTACGACGCGCTGGTGACGGACCGTCCATACCGCAAGGCACGCAGTGTCGACGAGGCGATCGCGACGCTTGCGGACGGCGCCGGCAAACAGTGGGACCCCGAGGTGGTCGAGGTGCTGGTCGGCGAGCTTTCGGCGATCAGCGCGCTGGGTGTCGCCTGAACGTCATGAGAGACCTCGTCACTTTCGTCCAGAACATCGAAGCCGTCGCCTTCCTCGCGCTCGGCGTCGCGACCGCGGCCCTCTGGCTGCGCAACCGCGACCGCTCGAGCGCCTACCTGGCGCTTGCCATCGTGCTGCTCTCGCTGGTCGTAGCCTTCGGCCGGCTGGTGACCCTGCTGCACATCAGCTCGCCCGCGGTGAGTTTCCTCACGCTCCTCGCGTTCGTCGGCTCGGGCTACGCCCTGCTCAGTTACCGCCACGCCCTCATCCCGCTCTCGAGGACATGGCGCGTCGGCGCCGCGGCAGCGCTGGTCGCGACGGTGGTCGCCTACCTGGTGGCGATGGCGCTGTCGGCACCGACCACGGTGCTTCTGTGGATCGCCGTCGCCCTGATCGTCGCGTGGGCCGGCACAGTGATCGAGCCAATCGTCCGTTTCTGGCTCGTCGCACGGGGCCTGCCCAAGGTCCAGGCATGGCGCCTGCGATCGCTGAGTCTCGGTTTCGCCGGCCTGGTCGGGATCCTTCTTTTCGTCTTGATCCTGGCGGGCGCGCGTATCACGACGACAAACGCGTCGATCCAGCTGGCGCTGCAGCTCGTCGTGCTTGCCATCGTACCGCTCCTCTACGTCAGCTTTGCGCCGCCGGCCTGGCTGCGCCGCGAGTGGCGCGTTTCAGAGGAAGAAGGCCTCCGCGCATTCATGGAAAGTCTCCTCGTGAGCGACGAGACCGCCGCTACCGATCGCGACGCCCTCGAATGGGCGATGCGCCTCACTGGCGGGGGCGGCGCCATATCGTTCGACAGCCGTGGCGACACGCGCGCCTCATCCGGCGTCGACCCGGACTTCGCCGAGGAACTGCAGGAGCTGCTGCCCAACCTGGCCAACGGCATCCGCAGATATGAGCGTCGCAGCGGCCAGACGGTCACATTGATCGCGCTTCCGATCCACAGCATCGAGGGCATCGGGCGCCTGGTCGTGGTGTCCGGGCCGTTCACACCGGCGATCGGCAACGACGAGATGAATCGCGTGCAGCAGTTCATGACCTCGGTGACCGCGGGCGTGGACCGCAGGCGATTGGTGAAAGAGCTCAAGGACGCCAACCGCGAGCTCAAGGACGCCAGCGAGCACAAGAGCGTGTTCCTGGCGAACATGAGCCACGAGCTGCGGACTCCGCTGAACGCCATCATCGGCTTCTCGGAGCTGATGCTCGACGCGAAGGAATCGCAGTTCGACAGCGCGACTCAGAAGCGGTTCCTCGCCCAGGTCCACTCCAGCGGCAAGCACCTGCTTGGCCTGATCAACGACATCCTCGACCTGGCGAAGGTCGAGGCCGGTCAGATGGAGCTTCGGCTGCAAGAGGTGCCTGTGGAGCCGGTCATCGCGCAGGCGCTCGCGCTCGTCGAGCCTCTGGCGGCGGAGAAGCACCTCACCATCCGCTCGGAGGCCTCGACCGCAGGCGTGGTGCTGGCCGACGCGGGCAAGCTCAAGCAGATGCTGCTGAACCTGATCTCCAACGCCATCAAGTTCACAGCTGAGGGCGGCACCGTGAAGATCAGTGCGCGCCGCCTGCAGGGCGCGATCGAGATTGCCGTGGCCGACACCGGCATCGGCATCTCCGACGCCGACCAGGCCAAGATCTTCATGGAGTTTCATCAGGTCGACCCCGGCCCCGGACGGCGCCAGCAGGGTACCGGCCTCGGACTCGCGCTTACGCGCCGGTTCGCCCTCCTGCACGGAGGCGACGTCCGCGTGACCAGCAAGGTCGGCGAGGGCAGCGTGTTCACATTGCGGCTTCCGCTTCAGATCCCGACGGTTGCGCCGGCGGATGAGAAGGTCGACGCCACCGCTGCCGACCCTGCACGACCCCTCGTTCTGATCATCGAGGACGACGTCGCCGCGGCCGAGCTGCTGACCCGGCAGCTGCACGCGGCAGGCTTCAGGACGCACATAGCACGCACAGGCACCGAGGCGATCGCCATGGCGCGCTCACTTCACCCGGAAGCGATCACGCTCGACATCCTGCTGCCGGAGCTGGACGGATGGGAGGTCATCACGCGGCTCAAGCGTGAGGAGGAGACCAGCGGCATCCCGGTCGTCGTCGTGAGCGTCGTCGACAACCCCGAGCTTGGCAAGGCGCTCGGCGCGCTCGACTACTTCGTCAAGCCGGTAGACGGAAAGCTGCTGGTCGACAGGCTGACGCGGCTCAAGCTGAAGCCGGCCGTTGAAGGCGCGGCGACCAGCGTGATGGTGGTCGACGACGAGCCCTCCAACCGGAGCTGGCTGGTGCGAATCCTCGAGCCGGCGGGCTTCGAGGTCATCGAGGCTTCGGGAGGACGCGAGGCGATCGAGCTTGCGAAGGCGAGGCCGCCTGACCTTGTCCTTCTCGACCTGATGATGCCCGAGGTCACAGGTTTCGACGTCGTCGAGGCGCTGCGTGCGGACCCGAAGACGTCGCAGACGCCGATCATGATCCTCACGGCACGGCACCTCACGGAGGCGGACAAGCGCCAACTCAACGGCCAAGTGTCAACGATCCTTAGCCGCGGTTCGGTCGGAGCCCCCGACCTGCTCGGCCTGCTTCAGCAGGTGGTCGAAAAGACCAACGGCAAGCCGGTCGCGACGAAGTGAGCGCGCCACTCATCCTCGTGGTCGAGGACAACGAGACCAACCAGATGCTCACCGTGGCCGTGCTCGAGCGGGACGGCTATCGCGTGGTGGTTGCCGGCAACACCAGCGAGGCGCGGGAACAAATCAAGACGGAGACTCCCCATCTGATCCTCATGGACGTGCAGCTTCCGGGCGAGGACGGCCTCGCCTTCACGCGGCAGCTCAAGCGAAACCCGACGACCAGTCCCATCCCGATCGTGGCCATGACGGCGCACGCCATGCAAGGAGACGCGGAGCAGGCGATCGAGGCCGGGTGCAGCGGTTACATCGCCAAGCCAATCGACACGCGCGCGCTCGCGGAGCAGATCCGCAGGTATCTGGCCGTCGCGCGGTGACGAGCCGGGTTCTCATCGTCGACGACGAGCCCGCCAACGCCCTGCTCCTGGAGTCGATGCTCGCGGATGAACCGGACCTAGAGCTGAAGAGCGTTACCGACTCGCGTCTGGCCGAGCAAGAGTTCCTCGAGTTCGAGCCCGACATCGTGCTGCTCGACCTCCACATGCCCAAGCCGGACGGCATCGAGATCCTGACCCGGCTGCGCAGCGCACGGGAAAGCCTCGGCTACCTCCCCGTCGTCGTGCTCACCGGCGACACCACCCGGCTCGCGCGCAACAGCGCGCTGATGCTCGGCGCCGATGACTTCCTGCTCAAGCCTCTGGAACGGGAGGAGGTCCTCCTGCGGGTCCGCAATCTGCTCCACACCCGTCGTCTGTACACGGAGCTGGCAAGCGCCAAGGAGGCGCTGGAGCGGCACGAGGGCAAGCCGGGAAAGGTCCCGTAAAGGGCCATGCCTGCGTAAATCCGACGGTTAATATGCTGCCGGAGCTGCGAGCGCACCGGATCCCGCCATGAGCAACCCACCACTGATCCTGATCGTCGAGGACAACGCAGGCAGCCTGATGCTGGCCACGGTCATGCTCGAAACCGAGGGATTCCAGGTGGCCGGCGCCGGATCGGCTGAAGAGGCCAGGGACGTGCTGGCGACGAAGACGCCGGACCTGATCCTCATGGACATCCAGCTGCCGGGCATGGACGGCATCGAGTTCACCAGGGAGCTCAAGGCGGACACTGACACGGCGGCCATTCCGGTCATCGCCCTGACCGCCCAGGTGATGCCGATCTACGAGCGGGCGGCCCGCGCGGCCGGCTGCGAAGGGTTCATCGCCAAGCCGTGGACGCCCGAAGCCTTCAGCCGGGAAATCCACGCGTTTCTGGCCGGCATCGGGGCCGAGAACAAATGACAGAGCCCGCCGAGCTCCAGAAGCGGCTGGAGTTGCTGCAGGGGATCTCGATCTTCTTCACGCTGCCAGACAGCGACATGCGCCGGCTGGCGCGCAAGCTGCGGCCGCGCCACGTCGCGAGCGGCGAGGAGGTCGTGAAGCAGGGCGACGTGGCGGACCGGATGCACATCATCGTCAGCGGGCGCTTTGAGGTCAGCGAAACGTGGGCGCCGCATCACAGCGTGACGGTCGCAGTCCTGGGTCCAGGTGACTTTTTCGGCCTCAGCGCAATGAAAGGTGGCACTCCGCAGGCAGCCTCGGTCACGTCGATCGAGCAGTGCGAGCTGCTTGAGCTCCTTACCGACGACATCGACGCAGTGCTGACTGAAGACTCGCCCGTTCGTGACGAGGTCGAGCGACTCGTCGAGCAGCGGCGGGAGACCATCGAGCACCTGGTCGACCGAGCCCACGAGATTTCGACGTCGCACGACGGCCGGATCATCGCCGTGTACTCGGTGAAAGGCGGCGCCGGGAAGACGACTCTGGCCGTGAACCTCGCGGCCGCGCTGGGCCAGCGCAACCGGGGCGAGTGCCTGCTTCTCGACCTGGGCCTTCCCTACAACAATGCGGCGCTGACGGCCAACCTTGTGCCGACAGGCAGCCTCGCGGCCAACGAACGGGCGTCCGACGCCGAACTCGAGGAGATGCTGCTCAGCGCATGCATCCACCACCCAACCGGGATGATGCTCCTGCCCGGCGCACTGCGGATCGAGCACTCGGAGCTCATCACGCCCGAGCTGGTTCAGCGCTCGATGACCGCCCTGATGCGGACTTTCCCCTACCTGGTCGTGGATCTTGGGGTTGCGAT
>Ga0137376_10002866_pt1 | contig 10522 bp, 14 predicted proteins | sample SagtaG_23_FD_104814 | JGI IMG/M metagenome (GOLD analysis project Ga0137376, IMG submission 104814) | Vadose zone soil microbial communities from Sagehorn Ranch, Mendocino, California, USA - Sage2_L_20_16 metaG | ecosystem: Environmental > Terrestrial > Soil > Vadose zone | place: USA... | reverse complement strand
GTGTTACCGTGGGCATGGGGGTACGTTGAGGCTAGAACAGTTGCTGTCAGCCGCACGAGCAGCAGTCCCATACTACCAAGCAATAATATATCATCTACATCCCTTGACCCCACATAGTACGGCAGCAAAAAACGTGAAGCTGACAAAAGTATGCGCCTGCGATTTTCAAGGGTCATGATGTCGTCATAAGGTTTGGGGACTCTTGCCTTGTGACGCCAGACAACCGTCTGTGTCACAGGCTTCTCCCCTACCCGCTCCAGTTCTGATGTAACTTTGATCTTGTGAAATGTAGGGATAATTTGCTCTGCCGTTGTAATCCCCAAAACAACCTTCTCCTCTAGCTCCGTCGTAAACTTCACCTTCTTATTCTCTTGAAATGCTCCAATTGCTGTCGCTATCAAATGCGCTTCTGGGTCGGAGACCTTGATAGCTGACTTGTTATGTTGGAGAATGAGCACCGTTAATCTTGGGCGATGTGCGACCCCAACATTGGCAATCGTAACAGCAAATTCATTGCGCACGATCATTCGTATTTTTCTGCCCCCAATAGCAGAGCTATGGGCATCACAATATTGCATGAATGTCAGTAAACTGCCCAGAAAGGCATCGAATGACGGTTCCGCTTCAATAGGGCTGGCATCCATGTCCTTTCTGACACGTTTGATCAGTTGGATAAAACGGGGTGAAACAATTTCTTCTTTCTCGATAAAGCCCGGAAAGCCAGGGTAATCTGGAAGAGGACCATCGAAAAATGTGTCCTGGTCCTGGTCTTGAACAACGATGTTAAAAGCAGCCAGATCTGCCGATGTCCAGTCCATGTTGTCGAATCGTTTATCTAATTCAAAGGAGTTGAAATTAGCATCATAAGCAAAGTGGAAAGCCGTACAGTATGATGTTGTTGAAAAGATGTGAGACCTCCTGCGGCTTAGCAAGATTCCGAGGGTGCTGTTCATCGTCCCCGCCTCGTCCCCGCCTCTTGACCTTGTCACCTCCGGCCTCGCTCGCGCTCTGCTTGAAGACTGCTTCGCCTCACCTCTCACTAATCAACTCACTACCTCGCTCTTGGCTCGCTCTACCTTGCCTCTTCCTGCTCTCTCTGCTCTCCCTCTCGTCCCTATCCATCCCACTTTGTCTGAATCCTGACGCAATCCTGACGGGCCCGTATCATTATGACCCGGGTACTGGTGTGGTACTGGCGGTGAGCGCGTTTAATGCCGGTTAAGACGGTCCACGCCGTAGAGCGCAGAATTAATGAAGAGGACACGAAAAAGAACACGTGCAACGTGTCCCCGGCCAATCAAGTCGGGTAGCGAACCCAGCCGGGACGCCACCTTACAACACAGGGCCTCAACATCTGACATAACAAGCGCGGGACGGAACACCGATTGTTATCAGTACAACAATGCCTATCATCCACCATACAAAATATGTAAAACAAACAAGAAGAATAATATATCAAGTACACACACGAGCCCATGCAGAATAGTGCCAGAATGCAATAAAACACGAACAGCGCTAGTCATCGATCATCGCCCACCCCCAACTAGCGACGTCCGCAGATACGGCCCGTTAGCCGTCATAGGGCCAAACGTGGTAGAAGACAATGGCGTTGGCAGCGTTCCAGTCTGCAGTGCGCCCATTCCCAAGCTCACAGCTTGGTTGGATTGCACGCCATTAAGTCCTGGCGTTTGACTTCGCTCCCTCAACGAAGTTCGGTCATCTTTTTCTGCAATGGTTGCGCCTCCCCGTGATGGATCTGCGTATCCATTGGCAAGATTGAACGTCTGCCCAAGCCCGTAAAGTTTCCCAGAATACTCCGAGTCGTCTATCTGGTTGCTGAAGTAAAGTTCGCGCATTTTGAAGAACACCGAGGCAGTGAGGAGCGAATCTGAACCAGCTTGGTGCGGTGGGCCCGTGCGAGCGACCTGGCAATTCGGTGGGACCATAATAGAAGGAAGGTGAATAGCACGCACCCCAAGATCATCCGCCACGTCCTGCAGTCCGCCCTTTAGAACTTTGGTAGCTCGTAACATGAATTTTATGTCATAGACGGTTGGGAACCACGCCCGCAGCAGCGTGAAGAAATTGTCTTCACTTGTTGATAACGATTCTGCTGTCAAAAGCTTGACAAAGTATCCAAAGTCGTAGCCACTATGAAGCGAATTAGTCATTTTGTCCGGTCAAATCCAGCACCATCAGGGTACCACGTTTCCCATTTGGCGGGACCTGATACCTGAACTCACCTGTGAAAAGATATCCATTTCGTATCCGGCGTTAGCACCAGCCCCGACGTAATCATCAACTCTGCAAAATCGTTAGGCTGAATACCATATTTCTCATGCCGTTCAAAATCAATGCCGGATTTTTGCAGTAGTTCAATGGATTCAGGCGCATACATGTCGTCGCTGAGCGAACTCTCGTCAGCGCCCATCAAAGTGCCCCAACCAATAGAATACGCTTATCCATGAGAGACAAACGGATAGACTCACCTGGGGCTAAATCTGAAATTAAACTGCCACGTACAACACGGCTCCGGTAACTCCCCATTCTCATCCGCAAGCGTGATCCCTACTTGAATGATTTTCAACAAGTCAACGTTACACCGCATTGTTTGATAATGGTAATCAGAGGATGTCTTGAACGTTCCAATTGGGCGAGCGACGACTCCGGGGAATTCTGTATCCTGGGCTGGCGTAAGTTTGAAGAATCATTTGGTGGCAGGAACCAATACGACCATTGCGATGTATGGATAGTTCTCAACGACATCCCGAATTATGCGCATCTCCCTCTCCAGATTTTGCGCCCATACTTCTCGTATCCGCGACATTCCTGTGCGGCTCGCTGGCGTCGTGTCGAGTTACGCGGACAGATAAGTGACAAGGATCAGATGCAAAGAGCACAAGTTCATTGGATCGCATCTGATTATATAAGCTACCGTTTTCGCATGACGTGTCCCTCCGACTCGCAGCGTTAGAATACACACAATCAATTCCCAATAAATACAATATACAAATCGATACCCTCCAAGTTTAGAACCATGCCATATAGCTTGTTTCCTCCAAGTCTGCCGTTAGCGCCCCATGATCGAAGTTAAAGCTCTCATTCTGTCCAACCCTCGGTAAGGAGGGGATAAACGGCGTAGGCTGCGCAGAGGCAAAAGTGTACCGTTCCTCTGTCCCCAATCCAATGCTTGAAAACTGATAAATATCGGGCAACCATGCATCCGATGCAGGATGTGCACTCGAATCGTGTCCGCCTCTCAACGATGGTATCGGTGGCGATGTGTACTTGATCTGTTCAGCGAACTGTACAAGCGCAGGATGCGCATTTTGGAAGGATGGAAGCAGCTCGAATGGTCGCTCTGCAAGACGTGTTCATCGTGATATACATTCGCAAGGGCAGAAACTGACCATTATTGGTACTGCCAATTTGATGCTGTCGGTAACTACGTCGGCATTTGTCCACAAGCTTCTCGATAATGGGCTAGTTGGGGGTTAGATCAACGTAAATCCCAAATCCCGCGAACCGTGGCTCACCAAGGCCTTGGCACTAAATGGAAGCATCTTTCCCGCTTTCATGAAAAGACGGGGTATAGCTTCCAAGTCTTGCAACGCGTAAGGGGCCAGCGGGGTCGATGGCGCCCGTGATATGAAAAGCCCAAGAGTTACCTAAGAACGACTCAATAATCTCGTTCCACACAAGAGCGATTCATAATGACTTACAGCCGCAGAAAACGCATTGAACCAGAAGTGCAGAAACCGAGTGCTCAGATCGGGTTCCTGGTCGAAGAGTGCTTGCACAGCTTTGATCAGCGAGGACGCGCCAAGATACGTCGCGAGAACGGAAGGAGAATATTGATGGTGCAAATCAAATGACTCTGGACCGTTCATGGCCTGGGTGAAATAACGACGGTGGAGTTGCAATAACGCTCGAAAATGTTCAGCGTCGTTATCAATCAACAAGAGGAACATTTCCTTACCTAGATCGCGACCCATGCTGAACAGCGCCCTTTGCATGTTCAAAAATCGTGGAGTTACGGTTGAACCCTCGCTGGCTCCGAGTAACTTGGGCGTATCAAAGTCCCGAACTTTGCTGTCCAGGGACAGGATGTGAGGATAATCGGGGGGAGTCACAGCGACCATAGTTTGCAAGATTGGCGTTAGGCAGTTGATGAAAAACGAGTTCTTCCATTGATGATCTCCCGTTAAATGTCAACGTGGATACAGCGTTCAAGGTGGCGGAAACGTACAGATAATTTCTTCCCTCGGCACATACAACCCTGGACCGTCATAAGTAGGTGGCTTTGTATCGACGTGAGCCAGGCATATTGACGGCGGTCTGCCGAGCGAGAGACTCTGGGTGGCAATTAGCACGGTGGTTGTATATCGGAAGCCCTTTACCATTCGACAATCCAAATTCAGCAATTCCCAAAAGATCATGCTTCGTTTCTCAAACTCTTCAGGTATACGTTTCATCCGAGACCCGTCACGATCTGATTGTGTCTTTTTGAATACATGGCACATGGCCTAAAATATTCGTTACGCACGAAGTCCAAGCTGTCAAACGTACGCTAAGATAACAAGAAAAGTGCGGAAGAGTCGATATACGAACCCCTTGTGCCAATTTAGCGACGAAGCCCATAAGATTCCAAGCGTAACCCACGGCTTTCTTGTTGTCCGAAAATATCAAGTGGTACCAGATCATAAAGAACTGAATTTTTCGCATTAGATCATACTCGACACAAATAGGCTTGCCTACCAATGTATGCAACACGTCAAAATCGGGTTCCTCCATTAACGGTATTTCGCAAACCGCCGCACGGGCAAGATGATGATAAGCTTCTCCGTGCAAGTTCCCCAGTGGTTTGTTGAGATCTACGAGAGAGCCAATCGAAAGAACCATCAACAAAAGTGCGAGACGTCGAGGGCTTAGATCTTCCACGGGGGTCGTATAGCAGTAATGAAGAAGATTGGGCAAAAAAGTTTCCGAAGCATCCACGTTGTACCTTGTACGCAGCGAATTGAGTGAAAACGAGGTAAACTCTGTCGGGCGACTAATAAACTCACTGCCAAAGAGCATTACGCCTGGCTTCTTCGCAGGTCGCTTGTGCCTCAGCCCGAGGAGGCAATGCATCTCGTATGCGTTTCCGGATGCTGAGATCCATCGACCAGGGGAATGGGAACGAGGTGCTCAATTGGAGAATATCAGGAGGGACCTCTGGTGGCACGGATAGCGATCGCGATGATTGTTTCGAATCGACGTTCCGGGGAAGCACGCTAGGAACGCTGTGCCAGGGGAAAGAATACGAACGACGTCAGAAAATCCTTAGTTCAGGGACGTCATGGATACTAACTTTCTGATAGGTTCTTCTATCGGGATATTATTATTGGCCGGGACGATTTGCTGGATCCGGGCGCTCTGAGAGGTATACAAATCCTGTGACGTCTTGATGCTCCGCAGCTCAGGCGCTAACAAAGCATGTTGCTGATTAGAACACGACGCCTGTAACGTTTCCAACGCATCTTCTAGCTGCCGCACCCGGTCGCTCAACTGAAAAATCTTGTCATGCAATTGCTCCGTGTTGGCGAGAATGAAACTAAATCATGCAATACGATTAGATTTGTGAGATCGCTAGGTCGTTAACTTACCGACTACCACGCCCAGATGTCAGAGCACCTAGAATGATAGAATTAGGAAACGTGGAAATCATCCCATGATAGCGATGGGAAATATCGTACCTTCTGGACAGAGGCTACTGCATCCTCTCTTGACGCACGACTAGAATAGATGACCGTTGAGCATATATAGGCGCCCGCAAAGAATTGCATTCGAAAAGGTTCTAACCTGGCATGGAAAGACACGATCGCACTGTAGGTCGAAGACAGGGAATCAGCGAGAGCAGAATATCTGATTCAGATAAAGGATCCTCACCTTGAGCTTCAACCTGCGTATAATCACAGAGAAAACATTGCAATAATTTCGATAAAATATGGGATAATTCGCAAGATGCAGCGGGAAGACGACGGAGGGCAGCGCGGAACATGGTTACTTTGGTACGATAAAAGCCTGGGTAATACCCACCTTCGACACTCCTTGCACGAAAGCTTGCGATGCTTTTCTTCTGGTCGACCTCTCGGAGGGGCAAGCTGGGGAGACTGCTCCTGGCGCGCATTTTTCTCGCTGTCTTGAGGGCCAACCGACGGCCCTCCGCTGCGCTGCTGTTGTTCCTCTGCGGATCCGATGTACACGGAATTTGAAAATGGCTGCCCCGTATGACGCGGCCTCTTATGCGGACGAGCAGCGTCGCCATCCATGCGCTCGTGTGCGCTACTGCTAAGCATTTTTCACCTGAAAATGTCAAAAACTCGGGGCTGGATGAGGAGAGCGAAGAAGTAGCTTAAGGTAAGGTAAGCCGGCGGACCCGGTGAATCCGGAGATATGAAACGGAAACGGCAATGCCAGGCTCAAGGCGCTTCCTGAAATTCTATTTGATTTGATCCACCGCTCTTCAGTGGATCACTTTCATTCGGCGGCTTTGACTCATCGCGACGTCTTCTCTACCCCAGATCTCTAATCAATACACCCGCCACATCAGTTCAGTATTATATAATAGTCCTGGACCTCTAACATACTTGAAACAAATTCGATGCAAAATGGTACCGTGTTATCTGATACATATCGACCCTATATCCCGAACATGCCGGGTAATTAAAAGTAGCATCACTCCGATCATATAAGCCAAATCTAGAAAAACGACATCAGTCCTTGGTCGTTGCTGATGCTGATAGCACCAATCTCGATGTTGAGAGGATTGACCAGCGACCTTGAAGTAGGTGACAGCGGTGAGGGAACAATTGGCACGTCACCCGGGAGCACTGTTCCCGTGGTCGAACCCGGGGTTGGGTACAAACTCGCATGTGCCAAAACGGGTGATGTCAAGCCAGGAAGCACCGGAGAAGCAGACGGCACCTTCGGCGGCGGACTCCACGAATGAGAAGGCGGACATGACTTTGCCGTTGCCGCCGAGCATTGACAGGGCTTGCGCATTGGGAACATCACTCTGGCCCTTTCGTGCACCTCTACGATGCACTGTACCAGACTCTGATGAGCATACGCGAACGAATCAGTTCGATGCTGCTGCTGCTGGTAACTCTGCCGGTAATAACTGTCCTCGAACTCTGATTCGTCCATTGTATGCTTCAGCACGACGGTAGGCGTGTCCTGTCCTTGAGACCATCGGTTATAGATATGGTTGGTCTTGTCAATCATAACGTCCAATATGGGCTAAGATCCGGTCATCAGCTTAGAGAACGATGTATAGGCAGAATCGCCGTCCGCACCTTAACCTCAGACGCACGAAGGCAACTATCTGCCGCTTTGGTAAAAAGAATCCTCGCACGCTGTAATTCTTGCAGTGCCGCCGGTGACAAACACGTAAAAGGTGCCCGAGATACTAGTAGACATAGTGCAACCTATTTAGGCAATTAAACTTTGTTGGTGCATAATGCACAAGCACTCACAGCTGACGAGAATGCATTGGACCAATACCCTAATAGCCTCGCCGTGAGCTGCGGCTCCCGCTGGAACAGGTCTTGAACCGTCGCGACCATACGTGTAGCACTAAGGAAAACGGCAACAACGGACGGTGCATACTTGTGCCGTCGATTAAACGCTTCTTCAGGGCCGCTCAGCGCGCGAATGAAGAATGTTCTGTGAAGTTGCAGCAAGACTATCGAGCATTTCAATACCGCTACTTTGGAATTGCACACGTGCACTCACCCGCCTCTAATGCAGCAGACAATGATCCCTTCTGTAGGAACAACGCCCTCGACTGACCTTTCCGTAATGGCATAGGCATGGAAAAGTCGCGTATCCGTTTATCCAATTCCAAAACCACGGCATAATCCAATGAGGGGTTCGATATTGCTTCAAGCACAGGCGCCAGGCACTGGACGTAACAGGAGTGCTTCCACTCTTGGTCTAGTGTGGCAAGTCAGCTAACGTCAACGTCACGGCACGGCATGAGACGTACAATAATGAAGGCTCTCCGTTGGATCGCATCCTTCGCTCGGGGTGTAAGAAGGCCGAGGGCAATCAGTATAGTTGATGCTTAGCGAAGGCGGCCTTCCCAAAGATAGCGACTAGGATCATCAGCAAGGCCCCCCACGGATCCTAACGCCAATACAACTCACTAGTCGCGCATCCAAGTAAAGCAATTCCCAAAATAACGACCTCCTTTTCTCGACCTCTTCTGGTATCACCTTTGCCTTATTCCCGTTGCGATCTGTTCGTACAGTCAGCACCGCAGCGTGGTAAAGAGCGAGACGAACGGCTTTGCGGAGTTACTCACGTAGTCCGATCTATGTTAAGAAACAAAGGAACAGTTGTTAGCAAAGCCATCAAGGGGAACCAGAACAAAGGAAGGGGAGAAAGAATCATATGTCGCATAGATAAGAATAACTCACACTCTGCGCTAGCTTCGCTGTAAGTCCCATCAGTCCCCAAGCGTACCCAGCCGCCTTTTTCTTATCAGAAAACACGAGAAGATACCATATCTCATAGAAGAGTGCTAATATGGTCTCCACCGTGGTCTCTTCCATCACTGGAATTTCACACAGCGAGGCACGAGCAAACTGGTGATACCTCTCTGCGTCAGGTGTGTCGGCAGGACGATTCGTGTCCACCTGACAGCCGACGGCTATTATCATAAACATCACAGCCAGCCGGCGAGGACACAAGTCTTGTATTGGACTCTCATAGCAGTGATGTAGGAGATTAGGGAAGAAGGTTGCGCTAGGATGAGGGTTATATCTATAAAAGGGTTAGTGGGGCGGCTCTAGTAGTCGCGTCAACGGAGAAGACGCACTGCCAGAGAGCATTTTGGCTCGCCTGATCCCACAGGTATTGAGCTTCTGCCCGAGACGGAAGCATCCCTCGTAAGTACTGCCGCAGCGGCAAATTTTGTTCGGGCGACACCTTGTCTGACATCGGGAAACTGTGACTTAGCCTCAGAACCTCGCTAGCAAGGTGATCCGAGTTCTCAAGCTTGGGGTTAACGTCCTGCGCAGTTGCCGCGAAAGTTTCCTCGCTTGAGCCGCGGACGGACTGTGGAGAATTTTTCTGAGTTGACGAGGACCCGCTCGCTTGTTGACCATTGTCGTAGCTTGATTGTGAAGTATTATACAACCCCATGGTGCTCTTCACGCCCAGCAACTGCGGAGCCATGAGCGGATGTGATTCTTCTGAAACTTGCGATTGCACAGACTCCAGCGCTTCTTCCAAACAACGTATCCGCTCGCTCATATCACGTATTTTTGCATGCAGTTGCTCCGTATTGGCGAGTATAAAACGCGTTCCCTTTCCCGATACCAGAACGCCTTTGCACAAGTTAGCAATATGCATGCAAAAAAGCCGACGAAACATACCATCTGGACATATTTCTGAGCACCCCCGCTTCTACAGCGTACGTTAGTAAGACTGAACAGCCAACCTTCGCGGCTTTTGGAAGCGTTTGCGCCGCCAAAACAACGCGAGGTTAGTCGATAGGAAGGAACGTACCTTGCATGAGGCGCAAGGAAAGCTTCGATCGCACTAAATCCGCACATAGTGAAGCCAGACTCGGGAAAGCGCATGACAAGAAAGGCGAACCTTCAACTTCAGTCTAAGCGGTCGTCAATTGCGTAGGCTAGGACATTCGGGGAAAGGGCACACCTTCTGCATTCGCAACAAGACAATGGAGCCTGGGATGGCGCGCTCAGCGGTGGAGATAAGGGGAAATAAAGTGAAATTTACCTTCTTTCCTCCAGGCTTTTTCGTTATGATGCCGTCTGTGATGAAGATGTGGTCGACTGGAGCGGGAGGGGTGAAAGTGTTATGGTTATGGTTATCATTGCTATCCCTGGATTTAGTGGATGATTTGCGAGCACGTTTTGTGGGGCGAGGGTCCAGCTGGGCGTCATCGTAAGAGGACTCCGCCACAGGAGGTGTCATTGAAGCGCTGGTGCGTTTAATTCGGAGGGAGGCTGAAGGTGGTAGGTGAATAGCCAGTGGGAGCAAACACGATTAAGAATACAGGCACATATACATACCTCGCGACTGACCCGCTAGCGAATGGGAAAGGCTACTTAATTAGCATCATTCAGAGTGTGACCGAGAAGTTCCGTGGCTCTGGCTCCAGAGTCTGACATAACAGCTAGTCCCTATAAGTTTCACATTCTCATCTCAGCTTGACACTGATGGTACCGCTCTGCTGCACTCTGTCCTGCCTATCACCGGTCATCACTCCATTCGCATCTGCCAAGCCGGTACGCACAGCACCAACGTGTTTCCATGTTCGCCGGAGTTGAATGACTTGATCAGAAGCAAACCAACTCGGTCCGATCTGCCACGTGGTCATCCATCTCCTTCCTCTTTGGGATATTACCCTTCCTCCTTTGGCCTTCCTGGACCTCGCGCTATGCAGGCTGTCGGGATAACACTATGACTCATTGAGCTTTGAGAATCCGTCCCACGCGCCGACATT
>Ga0137376_10002865_pt1 | contig 10522 bp, 6 predicted proteins | sample SagtaG_23_FD_104814 | JGI IMG/M metagenome (GOLD analysis project Ga0137376, IMG submission 104814) | Vadose zone soil microbial communities from Sagehorn Ranch, Mendocino, California, USA - Sage2_L_20_16 metaG | ecosystem: Environmental > Terrestrial > Soil > Vadose zone | place: USA... | reverse complement strand
TTTTTAGTGTGGAGCCTGGATATCCGCCACAACTGCGACAAATTTACGATCCACCCATCATTCTTTATATACGGGGCGATGCCGCTTTACTTTCGACGCCTTCGATTGCGATGGTGGGAACCAGGCATCCGAGCCCCTATGGGACAGGTATGGCGGAACGGCTGGCAACTGATCTGGCGACGCGCGGGTTGGTGATCGTTAGCGGCATGGCCAGAGGGGTTGACACCGCGGCCCACCGCGGCGCACTGGCGGGCAGAGGCAGAACCATCGCGGTGTTCGGGACCGGGGTTGATGTGATCTATCCTCGAGAGAATCAGCGCATTTCCGAACAAATTGTGATTAACGGGGCGCTGATTTCAGAATTCCCGATGTCCACCTTCGCCGCTCCACAGAATTTTCCGATACGAAATCGCATCATCAGCGGTCTGTCAGTGGGCGTGTTGGTCATCGAAGCGGGAGAGTACAGCGGCACGCGGATCACGTCGCGTTGCGCCCTGGAGCAGAACCGGGAACTGTTCGCGGTGCCGGGCAATGTGACCAATAAAAATTCGTGGACGCCCAACACTCTGATCAAACAAGGCGCCAAGCTGGTGGCTACCTGGGAGGACGTTTGGGAGGAGCTGCCGGCGCAGATGCGGCTGCAGTTGAGCCCCCCGGCTGCATCCGAAGTGCCCGCCACTGCATCCTTGTTTGAAGGAGACATCAGTCCCCCACGAAAAGAAGGTGCTTCGGCTGCTCAAGGCAGACGAGTCCTCTCATATCGACGAACTGGTCGAGAGACTCGAGACTGAGCTTTCGTCTTCGGAGTATTCGCCGCGCTCTTTGAATTGGAGCTGGCGGGAAAGATACGGCAGTTGCCGGGAAAGAATTTTGTGAAGACTTTTTAGCGATTGTTCTTCGCAGGTTGTGGTGGGCGTGGGCAAGGTTTGTTAGTGGCGATTGGGATACTCCGAAGTAAAGTCAGGGCCGCGCTGAGCGTCTAAGATTTTGATTATTGAACGGGAGCTTCGAGTTAGTTGCTAGCAGCAAGCGGCGGTTTCGTGCTAGCTTCACACGTATATAACCCATTGAGGAAGATTTGGCCAAAGGTTTAGTCATCGTCGAATCGCCTGCCAAGGCGAAGACCATCAAGAAATACTTGGGCAAGGGCTACGAAGTCGAGGCTTCGTTGGGCCACGTCAAAGATCTGCCCAAAAGCAAATTGGGTGTCGATGTAGATAATAATTTTGAAACGGATTACATCGTCATTCCAGGCAAAGAAAAGGTCCTGGCCAAGCTGAAGAAAATGGCCAAGGACGCCGACGCCATCTACCTGGCTCCTGACCCGGACCGCGAAGGCGAGGCGATCGCGGCGCATTTGGCGGAAGAGTTAGGCACGAACGGGGCGAGCCGAAAGAAAAAGCGCACCGGGATTCCCATCCATCGCGTCACCTTCAATGAAATTACACAGCGCGGCGTGCGGGACGGTTTCGATCATCCGCGTGAAATTGATTGGAACCTGGTAGATGCGCAGCAGACTCGCCGCGTGCTTGACCGCTTGGTGGGATATCAGGTCTCGCCTTTACTTTGGGATAAGGTACGCCGAGGTCTTTCGGCGGGACGCGTGCAAACTGTCGCGCTCCGGCTGATCGTGGACCGCGAACGCGAGATTAAAGCTTTTGAGAAGAAGGAATATTGGACGATTGACGCACATCTGAGTGCGCACAAGCCACCCGCATTCGACGCGCGTTTTGTGGGTCGCGGCGAAGAAAAAGTCGAGGTCCCGAATGGCGAGGAAGCCGAGAAGATTCGCGCCGCCTTAGAAAATGCTCGGTGGAGTGTCCGGTCAGTAGATAAGAAGGAGCGCCGGCGCAATGCTGCCGCTCCCTTCACCACCAGCAAACTGCAGCAGGATTCTTCGCGCAAGTTGCGCTTCAGCGTGAAGCGCACCATGATGATTGCTCAGCGCCTTTATGAAGGTATTGAACTGGGCGACGAAGGTCTGGTCGGACTGATTACTTATATGCGTACCGATTCCACCCGGGTTTCCAATGAAGCCCTCGCGGAAGTGCGCGAGATGGTAGGTTCGCAGTACGGCGCGGAGTATCTACCCGAATCACCCAACACCTTCAAGAGTAAGAAGAACACCCAGGACGCCCACGAGGCCATCCGTCCCACGTCAGCTTTACGTCATCCCGATCAGATAAAGCAGTATTTGGAAGAGGATGCCTACAAGGTTTACAAGCTCATCTGGCAGCGCTTTGTGGCATCGCAAATGAATCCGGCGGTATTCGATCAAACCACCGTGGACATTGATGCCACATCGAACGGTGATAAGTACTGGTTCCGGGTGACCGGCTCAGTGCTGAAGTTTGACGGCTTTCTAAAAGTTTACGAGGAATCCAAAGAAGGTAAAGACGAGGAAGACGAGGCGCTCAAGCACAAGCTGCCACCGCTCGAAGCTGGCGAATCACTCACCCTTAAGGAACTCAAGCCCGAACAGCATTTCACCGAGCCGCCGCCGCGCTACAACGAAGCCTCGCTGGTGAAAGAGTTGGAAGAACGCGGCATTGGCCGTCCATCCACCTATTCGGCGATCCTGAGCACGATTCAAGAGCGCCAGTACGCTCAGAAAACGGGCGGAAAATTCGTGCCCACGGAAATCGGGCTGGTGGTGACCGATCTGTTGGTCGAGAACTTCAAAGATATCTTCGACCTGCAATACACCGCCCGGCTGGAAGAAGAGTTGGACGAAATCGAAGAGGGCCAGGAAAAGTGGACGGACGCTCTTGCCGATTTTTACAAGAAATTCGAAAAGGACCTCCATTACGCCGAGAAGCACATGGAAAATATCAAGCGTATGGAGAAGCCCACCGAGGAAAAGTGTGAGCGCTGTGGTTCGCCTCTGGTGATCAAGTGGGGCAAGCACGGTTCGTTTTTCGCCTGCAGTTCATATACTAAGGACGATCCGAACAGTTGCACTTTCACCAAAGAGAATCCGATTGACCTGCCCGATCTGGATACCGCGGACGTGCAGGAGACCACGCAAGAAGAATATTGCGAGAATTGCGGCCGCGTAATGGTCCTAAAGCGCGGGCGCTTTGGACAATTCCTGGCATGTACCGGCTATCCGGATTGCAAAACCACTCGTCGTTTGGACCAGGGCAAGAAAGTTCCCGACATCCCCCTGGATGAAGTTTGTCCGCAGTGTGGCCGGAACATGGTGCTTCGGCATGGGCGTTTTGGAGAATTCACGTCGTGCAGCGGATACCCGGAGTGCAAATACGTGAAGCAGAACTTCATTGGCGTGAAGTGTCCGGAGTGCAAGACCGGTGAAGTGGTGGAAAAGCGCGCGCGCCGAAAAGGAAATACGTTTTACGGATGTTCGAATTATCCCAAATGCAAGTTCACATCCGCGGGACGGCCGCTTGCGGAAAAATGTCCCGATTGCGGCAGCGAATATCTCGTGGAGAAAATGCTGAAGGCCGGTCCCGTGGTCGCGTGTCCTAATAAGGAGTGCGATTACGAGCGACCGGTAGAGGCTGCGCCGGTAGCCTGACCGCGTTGCGGGCGGATTGTGGGCCTACTCCTGCTGTAGTACTCTTTACTCCTGCAACATTCAGCCCCACCAGACCCAAGAAGGAGAAACATTCTTATGCCGACGGAAAATAAAGCCACCCCTGCCGATGCTCAATTAATCCTCCAGCTCTACGATCTCCGCCGGGAAGCGGAAATGCGCAAAGCGCGCAACTTTATCGGGAGCTTCTCGCCCAAATCTTTTGAGGATGTCATGAAAGTCGTTGGCGCGTTCGGAAACCAGGAGAATGCCTGGTTTCGGCAGGTTTACAGCTATTGGGAAATGGCAGCCTCCCTGGTATTACGCGGAGCAGTCAATGACACATTATTCAATGACAACAGTGGCGAAATGTATTTCGTCTTCGCAAAAATCAAGCCTTTCCTGAAGCAATTGCGAGAGACCCTGAACTCGCCCGAATTCCTGGGTAACATCGAAAAGGCGATCGAGCGCAATCCCGACGGTCAGAAACGTCTGGCATTGGTCGAGCAGAGGATCGCGGAGTTTGAGAAGATGCGAGCGCAGTCCAGCGCCGCCGCCGACTAATAGGAGCCTCCCAGCAACAACTGGCCGCTCAGGAGATGTATTCGCGGATGTACTCGTCTCGCGATGTGGCCAGTTCCTGGGCGGTTCCGTCGAAAATCACCTTGCCATCGCGCAGCAGCATGAACGTGGTCCGATCATCAACGTGCGCGCCGGCCGGCAAGGGCCGCATCTGGTTGGCCTTCTTGTCGAAATAGTGCGTCGCCATCGTGAAAGCGTCCTGGAGGCGCTGGGTGACCAATAACGCGCTGGTGTGGTACACGTCGCGTTGCTTGAGAATGAGCTCGATGATGGTGGTGGAGGTCACCGGATCGAGACCGCCAGTGGGGGAATCGTACAGCAGGATTTCAGGCTGGTTAATAATGGCGCGCGCTATGGCCACCCGACGGCGCATGCCACCCGAGAGCTCAGCAGGAAACTTATCCAAAGTATTTTCCAGTTCCACGAAACGCAAAGCTTCTTTAACGCGCCGGTCAATTTCTTCTTCAGGAACATTTTCTTCCATAAGCCGGAAAGCGACATTGTCTCTTACGGTAAGGGAGTCGAAGAGCGCACTCTCCTGAAAGACCATGCCAATTTTTCGGCGCAGAGTTGCCAAGTCATCTTCTCCCATGCTCGTCACTTCTTCGCCCAGCACATAGATGCAGCCTTGGTCCGGTTTTATCAATCCGAGCACCAGTTTTAGAATCGTGCTCTTACCAGAACCGGCGACACCCAATATGGATTTCGTCTCTCCCCGCTCCAAGGTAAAGGAGATGCTTTCCAATACGGTTTTACCCTCGAAGGCGATGCTTACGTTCTCGAAAACAATCGCCGCCTGGGATGATTGCTCAGCACCGCCAGCAATCTTTTCGTCGGGAGCGACAGGCGTGGGCATGTTTCTTAGAATAACCACAAGAGCAACTGGGAGACAAAATAATTAACCACCAGGATGAGGACCGAGGCCCAGACCACGGCCTGCGTGGTGGCCCGGCCCACGCCCTGAGTGCCGCCACGGGCTGACATTCCGTAATAACAGCCGACGGTGGCGACAATGAAGCCGAAGAACAGCGGGTTGGCTAACCCGATCATTACGTCCACAAAAGCCAGCGACTGATATGCGTTGTTCCAGTATTGGTGGGAGTCCAGCTGCAGTTGAAAACGGGCCACCGCCCAGCCGCCCGTCAAGCCGCAAAGATCAGAGATGATAGTCAAAAAGAAAAGCATGAATACCGATGCAACGACGCGCGGGGTCACCAGTTTTTTATAGGGATCGGTCCCCAGGGCGCGCATGGCATCAATTTGTTCTGTGACCTTCATGGAACCGAGTTCGCTGGCAATTCCAGAGGCGTTTCGGCCTGCAACCATCAATCCGGTCAAAACCGGGCCTAACTGACGCACCATGGCGATGGACACCAATTGACCGGTCAAAGCCAGAGTTCCAAACTGCTGCAGAGTGCGTGCGGCATTGAGGGCCAGAACGGCGCCCGTGAACAGACCGGTGAGTACGACAATCGGGACTGAACCCACGCCGATTACGTCGGCTTGCTGCAAAGTGTCTGCGACGTAACGCGGATGCCGAAAGATGTTTGTAACCGCTCGCCAGGCGAGGAGTGAATATTCCTGCACCGCCAACACGGTTTCTTTGGCGTAATCTGAGGGCGAGAGAAATTCCATCGGAAGCCGACCACCACCCGGAGGTCTGACACGCAATATAGCAGAGGGGCAGAGGAGGAACTATTGCGTCATCACAGACCGCTGAGTGCCAGAGGTGCTGTCAGGAATAGTGACTGCTGAATCGAGAGCGGGGCGCCTATTCGCGATGTTTCTTCTTGATTTCAATATTGAGGCGCTTGATCTTTTGGTTCAGGGTGGAGAGCGGCACTTTAAACCGTTCCGCCGCTTCCGTCTGGTTCCAGCTCGATTTCTCCAGCATGTCTACGATGATCCGCCGTTCGCAATCCTCAACGATATCAAAGAGGGAACCATCTACCCGGTCTTCGAGAATGGGTAGCGTGCTACCCCGGCCCACTACATAGTCAGGTAGAAGGTCAATGCCGATGGCGTTGCCGGAGGAGAGCACGACCGCGCGTTCCATAACGTTTTCCAACTCGCGGACATTTCCCGGCCAGGAGTAGTTGATGAGTGGATGCAAAGCCTGGGGGCTGATTTCCTGCACCGGACGCTCATTTTCCCGAGCGTATTTGCTCAAGAAAAAGTTGACCAGCAGAGGTATGTCTTCGCGCCGCCGCCGCAGTGGTGGAAGATCGATGGTGATTACATTCAGGCGATAGAACAGATCTTCGCGGAATTTTCCCTCGCGCACCAGTTGTTTCAAATCTACGTTGCTGGCGGCAATGACTCGCACATCAACCTGGATCTCCTGCACGCCGCCCAGGTGCATAAATTTCCGGTCCTGCAAGACGCGCAGAATCTTGGATTGTGTCTCCAGACTCATGGTGCCGATTTCGTCCAGGAAAAGCGTTCCCCGGTCGGCGACTTCGAATAACCCTTTTTTGGAAGCGATGGCGCTGGTGAAGGCGCCTTTAACGTGCCCGAACAAAGTGGATTCCAGTAGATCAGTGGGCATGGATCCCGCATTCACCGGCACAAAGGCACGGTCGGCGCGGGCGGAATTCAAGTGGATAGCCTTGGCGATCAATTCTTTGCCGGTCCCACTTTCGCCTTGCAGCAACACAGTGGAACGGCTAGGCGCGACCTGCGCAATTAAATCGAAAATGCGCAGCATGGGTTCGCTTTTGCCCACAATGTTTTCGAAATTGTACCGCTGCTTGAGGGCGCGTTTCAGCTGGACATTTTCTTCTTCGGTCTTGTTACGAGCGACGGCGGCGCGAACATCGGCCAGCAGTTTCTCGTTGTCCCATGGCTTCTGGATAAAATTTGCGGCTCCAGCCTGCATGGCCTTTACCGCGTTGTCGAGCGTCCCATAGGCGGTAATCATCATTACTGAAAGATGGGGATCGCGAGCCCGTATGTCGCGCAGAATGTCGAGGCCATCGCGGCCGGGAAGGGCGAGATCCAGCAGAACAAGGTCAAAGGGCCGTTCGCCGATACGCGCCAGGCCAGCCTCGCCATCCGGCGCGGAGTCCACCTCGTAGCCTTCGAGTTCAAGCAGGGTTTGTAGCGATTCGCGGATTTCTGCTTCGTCGTCGATGATCAGAATCGATCCAGCGGCGTTACGCGCTTCTCTCGGTAGCCAACGAGTGATGACTGCGGCCTCAGACATTTACTGCCTTCCTTATCAGGGGGAATTCCAGGAAGAAGGTTGTGCCCGCTCCGGGATTACTCTCCACATGGATCTTCCCGGCGTGCTCCTGGATGATGCCGTAGGTGACGGATAGTCCCAGGCCGGTTCCTCGCGGCTGGCCATCGCGCGGCGACGCTTTGGTGGTAAAAAATGGATCGTAAATCCGATGGATGTGCTCTTGTGCGATGCCCATTCCGGTGTCGGAAATCGTCACACTTACTCCCGAGCCGTTGGCGGTTGCTACCCGCAAAGTGCCGCCGCGGGGCATGGCATCTTTGGCGTTGAGGAACAAATTCAGGAATACCTGCTGCAGCTTGCCCTGGTTGCCTTGAATGGGCGGCAAGTCCCTTAGCAATTCCGGCTCTACGTGAATGCGCGCGGTTTTGAACTGGTGATCGAGCAGGGTAAGCGTGTCCCGAATGACTTTGTTCACATCGAGCTCGCCAAATTCGGCGGCACTGGTGCGGGAGAAATTCAAAAGATTGTTGACGATCTCCGATGCCCGGAACGTCTGACGGGTTATTTTTTCCAGCAGCCCCGCCTTAGGTTCGTCGCCCTGGAGCTGCTTGGAAAGCATCTGCGCGTATGAGGAGATCACCGCCAGGGGCGTATTGACTTCGTGAGCCACGCCGGCGGCCAGCAAGCCGATGGACGACATTTTTTCGGCTTGCGAGAGCTGCGATTCCAGCTCAATCCGTTCCGTGATGTCGTCCACAATGATGAGCCGTCCGATCACGTTGAACTTCTTGGTGACCAGCGGCGCAATGGCGATGTTAGTTACTCGGGTTTCGCCTGATGGTGTGCTGAAGCGGAATTTGTACAAATTGTGAATGCCGGAACTCTGCCGCACGCGGTAATACTCTTCCATGAATGCTGCCGGAAAGACTTCGCTCAATGCACGGGTGAGCACCTGCCAGCGCGGCAGGGCATACATGACTTCCATCTGGGAGTTCCACGATTCAATGCGGTCTTCCAAATCAATGGCGAGGACGCCGACGCTGATGGACTCGACAATGTTTTCGTTGAACTCTTTTAGGCGTTCGTATTCAGCGACTTTTTGCTGCAACGAGGAATATAGACGCGCGTTCTGAATCGCAATGCCAATATAGCCAGCCAGCGTTTCAAGAAGTTCAACATCTTCGCTGGAGAGGAAATCTCCATTCGACGTCTTTCCCAAACCCACAAAAGCCACCGTGCCCTGTTGGGATCCGCAGGGGATGTAGTAATTGAGGTCGAGGCAGGCAATGGTTTCCTGTGCTGGAGGAGTTTCCCGCGGGACCTGGTGAGTGTTGTCAAAAAATAAATGCCCCTCACCGATCTCGGGACGCGGTCTGCTCAGAAAACTTAGGTCCAAATTTTGGCTGAAAACAAGGCCTGAGGACTTTGCCAGCACAAAGCGGTCCGCTTGTTCCGCATCCGCCAGAAAGATGGCCAGATGTTGAACAGCCAGGGTTTGAGAAAGCCGGTCCAGCACCGAACTCAGCATCTTGTCCAGATCAGGTTCGGAGCTTAACTCGCGGCCGAATGCGATCAACGTCTTTCGATAGTCGTAACGTTTGCGATAAAAGACCTGGTCAAGGTGGTCCTGAATCCAGTTCTTGAGCGGATCGAACAACAATGCAGTTACGATTACGGCCGCAATCAGGCCGGCTGCTCCGGTGCTGGGGAACCGGACGTGGACCAGTTCAGCAATTCCGCCTACCGCTCCGAAATAAACCCCCACAATGGCCGCGGCGGCCAGCGTGTAGGCCATGCCGCGCTTGAAGATGAGGTCAACGTCCATCAAGCGGTAGCGGAAGATTGCGTATCCGAAGGTCAGCGGTAAGAACACCAGCGACAGGACGGAAATCTTCATGCCGGTGGTGGGCAGCGCGCCTTGCAGATAAGGAATTACATAGAACAAAGTAAACGGCGTGATGGCTAAAATTGTTCCGCGGGTTACCCACTTCATCTGCTGGCGAAGGATAGTAGTGCTGGCGCTTCGATAGGTGTGCCACAACACACCCGCTGAGCTTACGAAGAACACCGCCAGGTACAGCATCTGCACGCGGTCAAGATTCCACCGCAAGGTCTCGCTGGGCTGGAGCATCTTGAACGCGGCAATGTGCAGCCCGAGCAGGATCAGCCCAGGAACGTAGACCAGGGCCCGCACCCAAGGATGACGCCGGACAAACTGTTTACTCTCTGGGAAAGTGAGCACGAAGTGCAGGAACAGCGCGTGTTGCAGCAGCCAGGCAACAACATTCGACCAGTAAATTGCCCAATCGAATTGGTTCAACTTGCCGGTGTATTTGAACGCGTAAAAAATGAACGACACCAGGCAAAAAATATAAAAGTGAGTGGACTTGGGCGCGGTCCAGCGCCGCAGCAGAACATACAATCCGATTCCCAGGTAGACGAGCGCAATCAGGCGCAATCCAAAGTTCAGAGACTTATCCGACGGGGCGAGGACCAATTCGGTTTGCAGAGGAACGGAGCGCCGGACCAGGTCGTACTTCGCGCGCGACCACACGCCCACACGATAGAGCTGGCGACTAATGGCGGGCGTACTGGTGACGTTGTGACCGCCGATGCCTTTGAGTTCGTCGCCGGGTCTAATCCCCGCGCGTTGGGCTGGCCCGTCGGGATCAACCCGTTCGGCAATCAAACGGTCCTGGTGCTGCACCCACCAGACGCCGTCATACGGTAATTGGAAGTCTTGCTCTTTTTGCAGGTTGATCCAGGCCAGAGTGGCTGCCGCAATGGTGAGTATCGCTAAGGCAACCGCCGTGGATCGAGCTTGGAATTCCCTATTCATGGGCCTGAGGTTCACGGGCCTAAGCGGCGGTGGAACCGGGCTGGACGTCTGAGTGGCAGACGTATCCGTCTCAGCTCTGAGCAACTCAGGTGCCATGCGCTCGGTTGTTTGTTGGGAAGCTAACCCGCCAAACCTCTGCATGTTACCCGATTATAAGACTGTTTCTCGATGGATTGTACGAGAATTGGAAGGCCACTCCGTATTTTTGTATAGTGCGGCATCCCGTTTGTTGCCAATTGATTGCGGCTCTTCAAGCCGAGCGTCGTGAGGAGGTCGCCAATGGTGGTTAGAGACTTCACGCCAAACAACTTAGGGTCGAGATTCTTGCGGCGACGGGCGCTTCTGATTAGCCCTCCGGTTTATGACACGCAGGAGTGGGCCG
>Ga0137376_10002863_pt1 | contig 10523 bp, 10 predicted proteins | sample SagtaG_23_FD_104814 | JGI IMG/M metagenome (GOLD analysis project Ga0137376, IMG submission 104814) | Vadose zone soil microbial communities from Sagehorn Ranch, Mendocino, California, USA - Sage2_L_20_16 metaG | ecosystem: Environmental > Terrestrial > Soil > Vadose zone | place: USA... | reverse complement strand
GTGATGCGCAAGACAAAACGAGGAACAAGCCCTGGATCACTCGAATAACTTCGCGATTCAAACGCAAAACCTGCGCAAGGTCTTCAAGAACAAGGTCGCGGTGGGCAACCTTTCGCTATCGGTGCGCCGAGGGGAAATTTTCGGCTTCCTCGGTCCGAATGGCGCGGGAAAAAGCACATCGATCAAGATGCTTCTCGGCCTTGTGAAACCGAGTGGCGGCGAAGCGTTTGTTCTGGGAGTGCCTGCCGGGGGCGTTGAAGTGCGGCGGAAGATCGGGTTTCTTCCCGAGGACTTCCGGTTCTATCCGTGGCTTACGGCTGCCGAACTCCTCGGCCTTCACGGGCGCCTCTCAGGCGTGCCAGCCGATACGTTGCGCGAGAGCGTTCCGGCACTTGTGGACCTGGTAGGACTCACGCCGCATCGGGACAAGCGTCTGCAGGATTTCTCCAAGGGCATGCTGCAGCGAATCGGATTGGCGCAAGCGCTGATCCATGAGCCGGAACTCATCTTTCTCGATGAGCCGACGTCGGGACTCGACCCCATGGGGCGGCGGCTGGTGCGGGATATAATTCGCGCCCAGCGCAACCGCGGGGCGACCGTTTTCCTCAACTCTCACATCCTGAGCGAAATTGAAATCACCTGCGATGAAGTGGTTTTTATCAGGGACGGAGAAGTGGTTACCAGCCGCGACTTGCGAACACAAAATGGAGAAGAGGTTCGCGTCGTAGCGCGCGCGCGGAAGCTGACCCAAGAGGCGGTCGCGGGCCTCGCACAGTGGAGCACGTCAATGCAGGTCGACGAGGAACAGCTCACGCTCACGACGCGCTCGCTGGATGTCCTGCCCGATATTTTGCGCCATCTGGTCGCGGCGGGCGCCGATGTTTATCAATTCACGCCCCAGCGGCTTTCGCTGGAAGATCTATTTCTAAAGATCATGGGCGAAGATCGAGGATTGTGATGGCCCTTTGGATCATAGCCGGGATGACGTTTCGCGAGGCCGCGCGCAAGAAAATTCTCTGGACCGCGCTCCTTGCGGGGCTCGGCTTTTTCGTCGTGTTTGGCCTCGGCCTGCATTACCAGATGGCGGACTTCAGCCGGGGCTCCATGTCGCCCTTCCTGCGCTATCAGATTTTGGGCGGCATGCTCATGATCGGACTCTACACCGTGGATTTGCTCGCCGTCGTCATGACCATCCTGACTTCGGTGGACACGATCTCCGGCGAAATTGATTCAGGCACGATTCATGCCATCGCCACCAAGCCGATCGCTCGCTGGCAAGTACTGGTTGGCAAGTGGATGGGGTTTGTCGGAATGCTGGCGATCTACGTGGCATTGATGTTCGGCGGGACGATCGCAGAAGCACATTGGATCGGAGGAGTGGTCCCACAGAATCCGGTTGCCGGTGCGCTCTTGGTGTTTCTGGAATGCGTTCTCGCGCTGACGGTTACATTCATGTTTGGCACATGGTTTTCGACGCTTACGAATGGCGTCATCGTTCTGGGCCTTCACGGGCTGGCGTTCCTGGGCGGATGGCTCGAGCAGATGAGCGGATTCGCCGAAGGCTCGCGGCTGGTGGACGTCGGGATCGTGTCGAGCTTGGTGATGCCGAGTGAGGCGGTGTGGCGGCGGGCGGCATTTGAGATGGAATCGCCCCTGGCAGGATCTCTTCAATTTTCGCCATTCGCCGATATTTCCGTGCCGAGCTTCATGATGATTGGCTATGCGGGCGCTTATTTGCTGGGCGCGCTGGCCATCGCAATTTATCACTTTCAGAACCGCGACCTCTGAGTTGCCCCAGGTTTGCCCGCAAGTTGTCATTTCCCTTGCATAAATACTTGACATCCATTTCACGGCCCTCTGATAACCGTGCGCGAACGCTGAGTGTGTTGCCTTAACCGCGTCAACAACCACTGCGTCTACTCACCTGCCGTGGAACCCTTTGCCGCACACCTAGTAACGCAGGCAGGTCCTGTCGAGTGTTCATTTCTTTTTTTGTTCTCTCCATTCTTCCAAAGTCGGGATATTTGGAAAGAGCTTCACACCTATAACAAAATGAAGAAGCAACCCCACCACCAAGATCGAGGGGATGCCGATAAACATGATGGTTTGAAGACTGTCCACTAGTGCTTTTTGACCTGCCGCAACGAACACCGTCTGGCCATGATCCGTTATTGGGGCTGTTTGCGGAGGCGTTGAGATGGTAGATCCGTTCCGAAATGCCTGACCGAAATAGTAGAAGGAGGCCACACCATCCAGCCAGACCAAGAGAAAAAGTACGGAGTAAGCGCCCCTAATTTTTCTCTTCCATAACGGGTCAACAGGGGCATGACCAATAGTCGAAATAGAAACTTCCGGTCCGCCCGGCGACGAACATTCCTTCAAAAAGTCAGATCTCGACATATGAACTAGTCGCAGTCCTGAAAGGACACCAAAGATTCCTAGTCCCCCTCCTGCAAGATACCAGGGCAAGAAACGCGGGTTGCCGGCGGGAAAGAGCGGGCTGGCGCTGAACAGGAAGATGCCAAGTGCGACAAGAACTCCGCCTGCAGAAAGCACACCTTTCAATGAAATACCACTCCAATGCCAATTCATTGTACGTCGATGCCTGATCGATATTGACGTGAGGACCCCACCAAGAATTGCTGTGATCAGTATCTCTTGCTTCGTTGACAAGGCGCCATTCGACATCATCAATCCCATCATGGAGCCGTGGTATACGAACATAAGCTGGTATTCAAGAGACATGTCCTTCCACTTCTTCGGGTAGTTTTGGGTGGGCTGATCGAACAGGGCCATGTTAATCGCAGCGTCGTACTGAGGGCTGATAATACCATCAAGAAGCTTCAATTATTGTGTTGGCGTGCGGCCCGCGCCAGATTGCCCCAAGAAAACGAGGAATTACGGCTTTGGCTGTGCGGGGGGCGTGTTGCTATTGGGTTCGGCGAGCGCTCGCTGGGCGCTGTCTCGGAGGGCTCTAGCCCGGACGGTGGTCGGGTTGTCGGGGGCGAACTTGAGATAATCATCCAAATCCTTCACTAGTGCGGGATAATCCTTCTCGCGACTCAGTATGTCAGCGAGCAGGAGTTGAGCCTGCGCGGAATCGGTCGTCTGCAGAAGCGCTTCGCGGGCACTTTTCTCCGCCTCTTCCAGGCGGTTCAAACCGAACAACGCCCAGCCCAGGGAATAATGACCCGTCCAGGAGGTTGGGTCCAAATCCAAACCCGTGCGGATGACGGCCTCGGCCTCGGCAAATTCTTGTTGGTAGTTGAGGACCGCACCCAGAGCAAGCAGCGGATGCGCGTACTGTCCGCCGCTCAGAGCAATGGATTTCCGAAAGGCCTGCTCTGCGTCCGCGATGCGCCACAATTTCAAGTCCGCCACTCCCATCTTGTAGTAGGCCTCGTAAAAGTTCGCAAATTCCGCAATGGCGCGTTGAAATTGCGGCACGCTTCGGGCTGCATCTTTTTTTGCGAGAAGTTCGACGCCCTTTTGGAAAGCGTGAAGGGCCTTGGGTGGAATGCTCAGTTCCCTGACGGAAACCACGTAGTTCGATTCCGGGGATTGCGCCCTCGAAAGGAGAGGCAAACAGAGGCATGCGGCCAGTAGCCAACTCATTCCGAATCTTGTTCTCATAGCATTGCGGCCAACGGCGGAGACGTTCGCCCGCGACTGCTATTATTTTGCAAAACAGTTCCATGTGAGAGACCTGCGAATGTTCCGTGTGCGGACCTAGGCACCTGTACTTTCGTACAGGTGTCCGCTGGATCTTGCCATTGTGAAAAATACAGATGAGCCGGTCGCTCGATTTCACAATATCCCGGCTAATTTGTGCTCCCCGCCGCATTACTTGGGAAATTAGTTATGCAAATTGGTATTCTCCGAAAGGCCTTCCTTTTGAGATCGAAGAACATATCTCCTTGCGTGTCTGGCTTGCAGTTTGCGCTCGCACTTCGCTGTCTATTCAATCCCTCGCTTGCAGCCCCGGCCCCGGATTTCCCCTTCTGACAAATCCGGCGCCATTTTTCGTGTTTTGATTTGGTGAACTGAGCACACTCCGGGTGCCTTCAAGTACCGAAAGGTGGTGCGTCCGAAGCTCGCTACAGGAGAAATTGTCTGCTTCTAGGGTATCGACCCGATAGCCATTCTAACGTTTACGTTATATCGTCACGGTATCCTGAAGGTCCTCTCAGAGATCGGAAGGAGGCGCTATTGTCCCTCCAGCTGGCATCGAACAAGACCAAGAACGACGCGGAATTCGAGTGGCTGCTGTGTCTCTCTAACACGCTCCAGGCCTGCCGACGTCTGCAGGTCAGAGTGCAAGCGGGGGCGTTCACGGCAACTCGCCCCATTCCGGCTATGACCAAGCACTCCTCGAACGTCGAACGGCTGCTCTTCCTCACCAGCGAACTCCAGGCCTCCCACCTTCGACAGCCGCGCGAGGTCCTAGAGGCACTGCGACCCCAAGTGTTCCGCATGACGAAAACCGAAAATTGCTTGGCGGAGAGTGACCTGCCCCCGTTCTTGGTCCGGCCATGAGTTAGCGCCTGCGGTCTGGTTCTGAACCTGCTCTGGGTGCAGGGATGCGCCGTGACCGCCATGGCTGTGGGAAAGTGGAATTGCCGCCGGGTTTTCGGCAATTCCAAGCGGAAGGGAAAAGTGGTTAGTACATTTCCCCTCTGCGCCTTTTCCACAGCCTTTTCGGCGCCGATTTCCGCCGCGAATTCCGCTGGGGCCCAAGAGCTGCAACACAATGCGAAAGTCGCGTGGCAAATCGAATATTCTCCCTAAATCAGAATGGGCGACAACTATCTATGAGTTACGTCAGCGCCTAAATCTGAGTCAGGATGCTTTTGGACACCGGCTCCACTCTTCGGCAATGTGTATATCGCGGTGGGAGCGAGGCATGCACGAGCCGACTGCCGGAGGTTATATAGAGCTTGGAAATCTCGCGGGGGCTCCCCTTTGTTGGTATTTTTGGGGTCGAGCCGGTCTGCGGGCCGAGGACTTGAGGCGCGTCATGCCAAAATTCGGCAGGCAACTCGGCCGGACCCGCACCCTCAACTTTCAAATCGCAAGTGCGGGGAGCGGTCTAAAGACTTCAAAGGTTCCGCAGCTGGTAGCGATCCCCTTACAGGAGGTTGTAGCGGTGTCCCATGGCGAACGGGGGGACAGCTCGGCGACACTTCACGACGCGCCATTTGAAGGTGTGATTGCAGCTCCTAAGGATTGGTGCCCGAACCCATCTGCGACAACCTGCTTGCGGGTGCGGGGAAAATCAATGATGCCATTGATCCACGACGGCTATATCCTCGCCGTGGACTCTTCGCAAACAAACCCCGCCAAACTCAACGGTAAAGTCGTGATCGCGTGGCATAGAGACATGGGATTGACGGTGTCCCGCCTGCAGCACTACGACCATACGGACGTGCTGCAGCCTGAGAGCAGAGAGTATGAGTCGATTGTTCTGGATAGCAAGCACGAGTGGAAAATCATGGCCAAGGTTCTTTGGTGGATCGGGAGTGCGCCTTAATGGCAGCCCCACCGGCGTTTGCAGAGTGTCGTCCGTTAGATAGTTTCCGGCAACGATTTGCCACGAGTCTCTGGTAAGAACGGCGCGACCGCGAGACCCAGAAGATAGATCGTTGCCATGATCTCCCCAAGCTTGCATGCGCCGTGATGATCCTCCCGACGGGCATCCTTGGCATTGGTCCCCAATAAATAACAGGATTCGCGGAATGTGGCCCACTCCGGCCCCGGCGTTGTTGACACGGGGGACCGCGCGCCGTAATCTTAATTCATGTGGGCTCCAAGTAGAGCCCAAGCCCGATTTTCAGGCGCTTCCCTATGGACCTCTTTGAAGAAGTCGTAAAGCTCCGGCGTGAAAGAAAACGCGGGGCGCTGGCGACCATCGTTCACACGAATGGCTCGATTCCGAGCTACGAAAGCTCGCGGATGCTCGTTCGCGAAGACGGCTCGATTGCGGGGACGATTGGCGGCGGATGCGTCGAAGCCGAAGTCTGGGCCGCCGCGAAGGAAGTGATGCAGGCCGAAGCGCCGCGCAAAATGACTTTCAGCTTGAACAACGAGGCCAACTACGACAACGGCCTGATTTGCGGCGGCACGCTCGAGATTTTTGTCGAGCCGATCTTGCCGCAGCCCGTGCTGTACATTTTCGGCGGCGGGCACGTTTCCATCGCGCTGGCGAATGCCGCGCACACTGCCGGGTTCGCTATCGGCATCATCGACGACCGCGAATCGTTCGCCAACCGCGAGCGCTTCCCGATGGCGCGGGAAATCTACACCAGCTTTGAAGAATCGTTTGCGAAGATCGAGCCCGGCGCCGCAACCTACCTGGTGATCGTGACGCGCGGCCACAAGGACGACATGCACGTGCTTCGCTGGGCCGTCGGAACGTCGCCGCGCTACATCGGAATGATTGGCAGCAAGCGCAAGGTTCTGTCCGTTTATCGCGCGCTCGAGAAAGATGGAATTGCGCCAGAGAAGTTCGCGAGCGTGCATGCGCCGGTGGGCCTCGACATTGGCGCGCTCACACCCGAAGAAATTGCCATCAGCATTACGGCGGAGCTCATCGCCATCCGCCGCGGCGCCACAAATCTCTCCCACAAGGCCGTGAATCACGTAAGCGCCACACCCGCATCGGTGGCGTGAGGGGGCCTGTTTGCTTGCCGCCGTCATACTCTCCGCCGGTGCTTCCAGCCGGATGGGACGACCGAAAGCGCTGCTTCCCTACCGCGAAGGAACATTTCTCGAACATCTGATTCAAGTCACGCGACACTCGCGCATCGGCGTGACCCGCGTCGTGCTCGGCGCGAGCGCGGAGGAGATTCGCACGATCGCAAAGCTGGACACCTCCTTGGTGGTTGTGAATCCTCGTTGGGAGCAGGGCCAACTGTCGTCCATCTGCGCGGGGATCCGCAGCCTTGAGGGGATCGAAACCGAAGGGATCGTTCTCTGCCCGGTCGATCATCCGCTCGTGAGTGCAAGGTTGGTCAGCGATTTGGTGGCGCAATTTTATTTGAATGCCAAAGCCATCGTTTTGCCCGTTCATAACGGGCGGCGCGGCCATCCGGTGATTTTCTCAAGTGCGTTGTACGGAGAATTGCTCGCTGCTCCCGCCGACAAGGGCGCGCGTGCGGTGGTCTGGGCGCACTCGGCCGATGTCCTGGAGGTTCCAACGGACGAACAAGGCGTCGTGCTCAACCTGAACGACCCGGATATGCTGCGCCACGCGAATGGAAAGGATGAGGATTAGCCACGGAGGCACAGAGGCACGGAGAAAAACCGAGATAATTTTTCTTTCTCTGTGTTCTCTGTGCCCTTTGTATTGAATCTTTTTTATTTGAGTTTTGCGGCCAGCGCCTGAGCGGCGTCGCGCGCGAGTTGTGCGGCATGGAACGTGGTGGGAGGCAGGCCGCCCAACGCTTCCGACATTTGTTCAGGAGTGATACTGCGAATTTCAGCCGGACTTTTGCCCCGCAACAATTCCGTCAATAAAGAAGAACACGCGAGTGCCGTCACGCATCCGCGCGTCCGGAAACGCGCTTCCGCGATGCGCCCGGTCTCCATGCGGGCCGAGAGTTCAAGGATGTCGCCGCAGACCGGGTTTTCAACCGAAATTGTGGCCGTCGCGGTGTCAAGCGTACCCACGTTGCGCGGATTCTGGAAATGGTCGAGGACGGCTTCGCTGTACATGTGTGCAGTATCGCGCGAGCGAGACCAAAGTTCAACGTTCGGCGCAGAGGGATTCCCCGCCTCGCGCGGAATGACGGCGATAGGGATTGTTGCTTGCCCGCATTCTTCCCACGATGCGAGCAAGTAGCTTGGGTGCCGCACCCTTGCGGTTTTCAAGGGTGCGGTTTTTCGGTCTCGCTATTCGATTCGTTTCATTGATCGATTCCGATCAGCCCCGTAGCGCGCCGAAGTGAGTTGCATATAAAAAAGCCGCAGTTGACAAAGATAATTCCTGTTGTTGTTCCTGCCAAATGCTTCAGAAATTCCCTGCGGTCGGACATGAATCCTCCATTTGTCGTGTCGATGGACATCCGGACTTGAGGCGCTACAAATCGGGAGGCTTCTTCATTTGGTTTCGGTGCATCTTATTTTCAGCCCTGCCCGAGGTCAACGGTCCAGCAGGGATCTTTGGCGCTTGCTTGGGCAGTGGAGAGTCCACTTTACGAATTCCCTGGCATGTCCAAGGAAAAGCAATTGCCCGGCGATGCGATTCGGAGCATTATCGATGTTGGGCGGGGTGTGGGTTCTACTTTTACGCTGAACGTTTACTCTGAGTTCTTCACCCCCCGCGGGGGTGAAAGCGAAGGGCTTCAAGAGAAGCGTGGAGCCGATCAGCCATACGGCAGACCCATCGTAAACGGCTAACGGCGGATGCATGTCCGAGACACTACGGGAACGGAATTGTCATGACTGGCGTCTATCGAAGCAGGAGGCAGTACGTCAAATAATCGAATGAGGCAATCCTTACTCTTTATTTCCTTGCGATCCTTTTTTCTCGTGGCTCTTGCGGCCAGTGCGGCACTCAGTTGGGGTGCGCCGCATCCGGAGGCGGAAGCAGGGGCGCTGCTGGCATCCATGCAGGCGGAACTGGAACGAGCAAAGGACTCCCTTTCCAAGTCCGACCCTGCTCCGTACTTCATCAGTTATGAGGTGTACGATCAGCACACTTTTCAGATCGCGGGGACGTACGGAACGATCGTCACATCCAACGCGACGAACCGCCGCTGGGCCGACGTAACGATGCGTGTGGGCAGCCCGGTACTCGACAATACGCACAACGAGAATCGCTCGTCTGGAATTACCTCCGGTCCACTTCCGTTGGCGGACGACCGCGATGCCATCGCGCGTACCTTGTGGGAAATGACCAATCGTGAGTATCGCCGCGCGTCGCCGGCGTATGCGAAGGTCATCAGCAATACGGCGGTGCAGGCGGAGGAGGAAGACAAATCGCCGGATTTTTCACATGAGTCACCGCAGACTCAGCTCGATCATCCTGGCGCTCCGATCGCGTTCAATCAAAAAGAGTGGGAAGACAAGATCCGGAAATATTCGTCGGCGTTCCGGAAGTATCCCGATGTCTACAGTTCGTCGGTGACACTGCAAATCCAGCAGTCCACCTCGTATTTCGTTTCGAGTGAAGGAAGCAAAGTGCAGACGCCGGGGGTCATGGCGCGCCTGGTCGTGGAAGCCAGCACGCGCGCCGAGGATGGGATGGACCTGGTGCGCGTGGAAACTTTTGATTCCGCGAAGCCCGAGGGCCTCCCGTCCGAGCAGGAACTTGCCGCTAAGGAAGAAAAGATGGCGGCCGACCTGAAGGCCCTGCGCGCCGCTCCACTTGCGGAGCCATTCGACGGGCCCGCCCTTCTGTCAGGGCGCGCGGCTGCCGTGTTTTTCCACGAAGTCCTGGGGCATCGCCTGGAAGGACACCGGCAACGCGGTGAAACCGAAGGCCAGACATTCACCAAAAAAGTGAATCAGAGCGTGCTTCCCGATTTTCTGAGCGTTTATGATGACCCCACGCTGCATGCGCTGAATGGCGTGTCGCTGGCGGGCTCCTATTCGCACGATGATGAAGGCGTCCCCGCGCAACGCGTATCTCTGATTCAGAACGGAATCTTGAAGCATTTCCTGATGTCGCGCATGCCGATCTCAAATTTTGCCGAATCGAACGGCCATGGAAGACGCCAGGCGGGTCTTATGCCCACGGGCCGCCAGGGCAACTTGATCGTGGAATCGTCCAAGACTGTGAAGGATTCCGACCTGCGCGGGAAATTGATCGAAGAGGTCAAGAAAGCCGGGAAACCATACGGTTTGTATTTTGAAGACGTCCAAGGCGGCTTCACGCTGACGACCCGGGAACTCCCGCAAGCGTTCCAGGTGCTTCCGGTGATCGTGTGGCGTGTGTACGCCGACGGGCGCCCGGACGAGCTCGTGCGCGGCGTTGATATCGTAGGGACTCCGCTCGCCTCGCTGAACCGCATACTGCTGACGGGGAATACGACGCAGGTATTCAACGGCCTCTGCGGAGCTGAATCAGGCAGCGTACCGGTCTCGGCCTCAGCGCCCGCCATGCTGTTCAGCGAAATGGAAGTGCAAAAACGTGCGGCCTCGCGCGAGAGGCCTCCCATATTGCCATCTCCAGGATTTGAAGATTCCTCGGCAAGTGCCCCGGCAACGAACTCCAGCGGCGGGGTGCAGTGATGCGTCTACGAACGATGCTCTCGGAATACGCACTTGCGGCCATGTCTGTACTCATCTCAACATTCGCCCTCAGTTCTGCGGTCGCCTTGCGGGCGCAAGATAAACGCGCCGGGACGGAAGCTGCAGCGGACCCGGTCCTGCGCGCCCTGCAGGCGGAGATTGCACGCTCGAAGGCGCAACTCAAGATGGACAATGTGGGCGCTCCGTTTTACATCGAGTATCGCGTATTCGATGTGGAACAATTTGAGGCGAATGCCGCGTTTGGCGCGCTGCGGGAGCAGAACCGGTCG
>Ga0137376_10002856_pt1 | contig 10530 bp, 10 predicted proteins | sample SagtaG_23_FD_104814 | JGI IMG/M metagenome (GOLD analysis project Ga0137376, IMG submission 104814) | Vadose zone soil microbial communities from Sagehorn Ranch, Mendocino, California, USA - Sage2_L_20_16 metaG | ecosystem: Environmental > Terrestrial > Soil > Vadose zone | place: USA... | reverse complement strand
TCCGGGTGGCGGCGCCGATCCGCGCGCGGTGGTCGGTCACTTCCTTGCCGCGCTCGAGTTGAACAGCCAGCTCGATGCGCCGCCCGACACGATCGTCGTGCCAGTCGGCACTGGCGGCACGGCGGCAGGCATCGCGCTCGGCATGGCGTGGCTGGGATGGACGACGCAGGTGGTCGGCGTCCGCGTCGCGCCACGGCTCGCCGCGAACAGGTGGAGAACTCTGCGTCTCGCTCGTAAAGCGGAAGCATTGTTGCGACGGTCTGGTGTGGAACTCACCGTCCCGCGATCCGCGATTCACGTTCGCGTGGTGAACGCGATGGGGAGGGGATACGGACATCCCACCGCGGAAGGAGAGCGGGCTCGAGCATTGGCGGCCGAGCACCATGTGCGAATCGACCCGACTTACGGCGCGAAGGCTTTCACGTTTTTCCTGGGACGTGCCGACGTGCGCGTGCAACGTGCCGTGTTCTGGCATACGTTCGCCTGGCCATGACCGCCGTTCTCTTTATCCACGGATTCCCATTTGACCACTCGATGTGGCGTCATCAGGTCGCGGCGCAGTCGCGCCGGCGCTGCATCGCTCCCGATCTTCGTGGCGCGGGGAATTCCCCTGGTCCCGAGTCGCCGGCCGAGTATACCATCGCGACGTACGCCAGCGACCTGATTGGGCTGCTCGATGGATTGCAGATTCGCCAAGCCGTCATCTGCGGTCTGTCGATGGGTGGCTACATCGCGTTCGAGCTGCTGCGAAGCCATTCGACGCGCGTGCGGGCCGCCATTTTGTGCAACACCAAGGCCAACGCGGATACTCCAGAAGCGAAGCGGGATCGTAATGCGATGGCGGAGCTGGCCCGGCAGGGCGGCGCCGCCGCAATTGCCGAGAAACTGCTACCGACCTTGTTGTCACGGGATACGTTCGACAAACAGCCGCAGGTCGTTGACGAAGTGCGCGAGATGATTACCCGCACGCCCGTGACGGGAATCGTCGGTGCGTTGCACGCGCTGCGCGAACGGCCCGACTCGACGTCGCTATTACCGAGGATTCGAGTGCCGGTCCTGGTCGTAGCCGGTGGCGAAGATCAAATCGCACCTGCTGCGGGAATGCGAGAGATGGCGGGCGCCATTCCGGGCGCTGCATTTGTTGTGGTTCCTGCGGCGGCGCATCTCGCGCCCCTCGAGCAGCCGCTTCCCTTCAACGCTGCGATCCAACAATTCCTGGAGAAGCTGGGCTAGGCGCCCTTGCGTTGCGGCTTGCCGGGTGGGTTTTCGCTTTGGAAGACGTCGCGGTTTTTCGCGATGTAGTCCTTCCACTGCGGCGGTGTGTCTTCCTCGGGGAAAATCGCGGTGACGGGGCATTCCGGTTCGCAAGCGCCGCAATCGATGCACTCGTCGGGGTGGATGTACAGCATGTCCGGCCCCTCGTAGATGCAGTCCACTGGACACACATCCACGCAGGACCGGTCTTTGACGTTGATGCACGGCTCTGCGATGATGTACGGCATTCCTGCTCCTGAATGTGAATCTGATGGTTGTGCGGCGGCGCATGGCAAAGCTAGACAAGCGTTTAGCTCAGTCAAGGGACCTGCGTGCGGGAGCCTTGCGCTTGTGATCCCAGTAGGTATCCTAGATTCCCATGGGTATCGTTCATCAGCGCCGCAAGGCCGAAACGAGGGCACTGCTGGTGGTGGCTGGCTTACAGCTCTTCTCCGAGCAGGGGTTCGAGCTTGTGACGCTCGATGAGGTGGCGCTCGCCGCGGGCTTCACCAAAGGCGCGATCTACCGTCACTTTCCCTCGAAGGGCGCCTTCCTGCTCGCGCTGTTCGAGCAGTATGCAGCTGTCGCGCGCGCAGGGTCCGGCGCACGGCAGGCTCCCTGGTTCATTCCGCTCACGCTTCAGTTCGCGGCGCAGGCAGTCCGCGATCCGTTGCTGCGCCGCCGTCTCGCGACCGTCTTGTCCGAAGCGCCGGACGGCACGACTACGGAGAGTCACCTGTTGCGATCACTCGCGCGCGTATGGCCCGCCTGATCGATCTGAGTCATGAGATCGAGCACGGGATGGTCACCTATCGTGGTCTCCCCGCGCCCGCCGTCAGCGATTGGCTTTCGCGCGACGCGTCGGCGTCGCGATACGCTCCCGGGACCACATTCCAGATTGGGAAGATCGAGCTGCTCGCCAACACCGGCACGTACATCGACGCGCCGTTTCACCGGTACGAGAACGGCCGCGACGTCGCCGGGTACGCACTGGAAACCGTGGCCGATCTGCCGGGTGTGGTGGTGCGAGTGAAGAGCGGGGCAGGTCGCGCGATTGATGCTGCGTGGTTCACCAGGCTCGATGTGAAAGGAAAGGCCGTCCTCGTGCACACCGGCTGGGACACGCACTGGCGGACCGACACCTACTCCGCCGGCCAGCATCCGTTTTTGACCCGTGAGGCCGCCGAATACCTCGTGAAGGCGAAGGCTGCCCTCATCGGGATCGATTCGCTCAACATCGACGACGACAACGACGGCAGTCGCCCGGCGCACACCATTCTGCTCGGCGCCGGTGCGGCCATTGTCGAGCACATGACCAACCTCGGCGCCTTGCCGGACAGCGGTTTCTCCTTCTTTGCTGTCCCGCCGCGCGTGAAAGGCATGGGCAGCTTTCCAGTCCGGGCGTTCGCGCGAGTCTAGCGAATGAGCTGCCCGAGGACCATCGGGTCTCGGTGTAGTGCGCCGTTGCACCGCGCCCTGGCTGAATCGTATGTTGGCGCATGAGCACCCTGCTCGCTGTTCTCTTCCTCGTTGCCTTCTTCATGATCGTCCTGCCGCTCATCGCCTGGCTCCGGATGGGCGAAGATGCGGCCCCGCGGTTCGAGCCATTCGATGCGACCAAGTACCCGAATCCGCCTGAGGTCGCGGCGTTCCTGCGTGACAACGTTGCCGGACTCGAGGGCGCTCAGTTCCGGCAGGTGGCCGATCTGGCACGGACGAGTGGAGGATTATTCTTGCTGGTGACGCGCGTTGTCCTGCTCCAGCATCCCGAGGGGGAGACCGCCACGATCGCAATGATGTATTCCGAAAAAACGGGCGCCGCCCTGCCGATGGTGGAGTTCACGGCGGAACTACCGGACGGCCGAATGCTCGACGTCAACAACTCTGTTACGATTCCCATTTTTGCGCCCCGACCTGGCCGCGAGGTCTATCGCTTTCCGGAAGTGCGGGACCCGCTGCGGTTACACAAGATCTACAGGGTCCTCGTCCGACGGCAGTTCGGCTCGAGCACGCTGCGCCAGCGGGATATCGCCAGCGATCCGGCGCGGTTTCTCGCCGAAGTCATGGATGCCGAGCACCGCGCACAAATGGAGGCGGGCTACTACCGATTCGACGAGAGAGCGCGCCGCTGGCGGCCCACGCTGCGTGGGGCGTTCGTGATGACCTGGAGAATGCTCCCGCCCTTCAAGCAGATCCTCAAGGCGGGAGTGCGGAGTCGCGCTCGGCGTGCGCTGGGTGAGATCGCGATGGATGGCCCGGACGCCCGACCCGTTGCGGCGGTAACAAGCGTGACGCTGCCTGCGGGGACAACGAGCCAGGACATGCGGCCTCGGCAGAGTCTCCTCGAGATCGCATTTGCGATTGTTTTTGTGGCATTGCTCTGCGCGGGCGTGATCTTCGTGGGGCGCTGGACCCACAACCCGACCATTGGCGTCGCGGTCTTCCTCGTGCTCGCTCCGCTCGGGGTGTGGTTGTGGGCGCGATGGTCGGGGGCCGCGCGGGTGCGCAAGGCAGGCGGTGATGCGGTGGAGCTTGCGCGCGCCCTCAGCATGGCGAATCGCGGCGCATTGCCCCTGGTCGCGATGGGGATGCTAGCGACGGGCTTGATGGGGTACCGCGAGTACCAGACGCGCCTGCCCAACCTCATCGTGCCCGCCGATTTCGACGGCGCTGTGACGACACTCGGGCAGCTCACCGGTCACGAGTTGACGAAACTCGAAGGGCGCGATCGCGTGTACGTCGTTCGTGTGCGGACCCGTTGGGCGAACCGCTACCTCGGCGCCGCAGTCCCCAAGTTTGCCGCGCAGGGCTTCTTCATGTCGAGGTTCGATCGAACCTTCCGCGCCATGCGCCGCGACACGAGCACCGTGCGATTGGTCCTCGTTCCCGTGCTCGATCCGTTCGCCGTTGTGAGCCGCATCGGGACCCAGGGACAGCACGACGGCGAGGCGACTGAGGACATCGTGTCAGGGTTGCGCGCCCTGAACGCCGCCTATCCGTTCGAGCTCCGGAACGCCGGGGAAGACTGGGTGCGCGGCGCGTTCACCAGCCCGCCGTCGGATCTCGGTGCCGTGATCCGGCGCCTCGACGCGCTCTGCCCGCGTCTCCTCGCCGACGACTTCAGGGGTGACCGGGCGCGGCTCGAGCTCGAGCTGGGCCGCGCGGGCGTGTTTATCTGCCACTGGAACTAGGTCCGGCGACGGCGCGCACGACGTACGTCAGGCCGTGCACCACGCGCGCCAGGCGGTCGTAGTCCAGCTTGTCAGGCGTATCCTGGGGAGTGTGATAAAAGGGATACCGGTACGGCGCAGTATCCGTGATCATGATGGCCGGGTATCCCTCTCGCCAGAACGACCAATGATCGGACCACCAGACGCCCGGTACCCACGACGGGGCGGCGGCGCCTTGCGTGGGGAAAATGGCGTGCGCGCGAAACGCGGCGATCGCACGGCGGAGCAGGGGACGTGATTTGAGGTTCGACACAAACCCGATGAAGTCGCCGACGTCCGGATAGGCGAGGTTCAGCGGGAACGGGTAGCGCTGGCTGCCTTTCTCCGTGTCGTAGTAGCCAATCGACTCTATCGACATCATCGCGACGATCTGATCGTTCCGCTTGCGGGCGTCAGTCGCGTAGTGCCTGCTGCCCATCGCCGCGGTCGGGAAGGAGGGCGGCTCTTCATTCGGAAAGAACACGAACCGTATGGTTCGCGGCTGCGGGCTGGCGGCAAAGAGGCGCGCCAGTTCGAGCACGCCCGCCACGCCGCTGGCGTTGTCATCCGCCCCGGGCGCCTCCTCGGCGCTGTCGTAGTGTGCGCCGATCACCACGACCTGCTGGAAAAGGCTCGTTCCTCTCAGTGTGGCCTCTAGGTTGCGCCAGACCAACCCTCGGGCGCTGTATTCCTGCGATACGACCTGGTAGCCGAGCGCCGTGAGCGTGCTTTCGATGTAGCTGGCTGCGCGCTCGACGTTGTGGTAGGTCTGGTCGCTGCGGACGCCGATTTGTCCGGCGAGCACCGTGACGTGCTGCTGTAAGCCCGCGCGGAGCCGCTGCTGGTCAGGGGTGAGCGGCGGCAGGGTGCCGTGAAATGCGGGCCCCGGCATCTTCACCGTGAAGACCCAAATGAAGAGAAACAGCAGCGGCAGGATGCCGGCGATCGCGAGCATGCGGATCCGCCCCCAGCGTGTGCCTGGAACGATGGCCATGCGCATCGGCCTAAGATAGCTTCCAGACGATCCTCTCTCGGAGCACCGATGGCCGTCCGTCGCTGCCTGCTTATCGCGCTTCTCAGTATTCCCGTGAGTCTCTCAGCACAACGCACTCAGAAACCGGCGCTGCATGGCCGCTATTGGGTGGCCATCACCGGCAAGCCCCTCGGCGCCGAAGCCGGCGCTATGATGTTCCAGAAGGGCGGCAACGCCGTGGACGCAACGTGCGCGATGCTCGCCGCCGTGACCACCATGTGGGACGTGCTGTCGTGGGGCGGTGAGACGCAAGCGCTGATCTACAATCCGCGCACGTAAAAGGTCATTGCCATCAACGCACTCGGTGTGGCCCCGACCGGTGCGACCGCTGCGTTTTATCAATCGAAAGGGATGCGCTACCCACCCGAGTATGGTCCGCTCGCGGCCATCACGCCGGGGACCCCGGGCGGTCTGATGGTGATGCTCGCCGAGTATGGCAAGTTGAGCCTGCGCGAGGTGCTCGAGCCCGCGATCAGCATGGCCGACGGCTACCCGATCGAAGAAGAGACCGCGAACTCGATCGAGCGCCAGAAGCGCTGGCTCAAGCAGTGGCGCTACTCGCGCGCGGTCATGTTGCCCCACGCCGGCCAAGCGCGCGAGGCGCCGGAGGCGGGGGAGATCTTCCGCCAAGCCGATCTCGCGGCGACGCTGCGCAAGCTGGTCGACGCCGAGCAGCAGGCGTTGCGACAGGGGAAGAGCCGCCGCGATGCGATCATGGCGGCGTACGACCGCTTTTATCGCGGTGACATCGCGCAGGAATTCGTTCGCGGGCTTCAGGAAGAAGGCGGGTTGATCACGCTCGCGGATCTCGCCAACTGGCGGGTCAAAATAGAAGAGCCAGTAATGACACAGTATCGCGGCATCGACGTGTACAAGCTGCAGCCGTGGTCACAGGGGCCGGCGATGTTGCAGGCGCTGAACATTCTCGAAGGGTTCGACCTGAAGGCCATGGGTTACAACAGCACGCGCTATATCCACACGCTGTATCAAACGATGAATCTGGCGTTCGCCGACCGCGACTTCTACTACGGCGATCCCGCGTTCCCACCGGAAGAGCCGATCAAAGGATTGCTTTCCAAGGAGTACGCGCGGCAGCGCGCCAAGCTGATCAATCCTGACCACAACGATCCCGACATCAAACCGGGCGATCCATATCCCTTCCAGGGCGGCACGAATCCGTACGCGGCACTGCTGCAGCAGTGGTCTCCGAAACCGGCGACGTCGACGTCCACCCAGCAGGATGAGGCGGCATTGGCGGCGTTCGACGAAGCTTTCCGTCGTGGAACCACGTCAATCGAGGCCGCGGACACATCGGGATGGGTGGTGTCGGTCACGCCGTCGGGCGGCTGGATTCCCGCGGTGATCGCGGGCCACACGGGAATCGGCGTCAGCCAGCGCGCGCAGCAGTTTGTCGTCGACTCGACCGACAATCCGTTCAATGTGATTCGGCCGGGGCAGCGGCCGCGCGTCACACTCACGCCGAGTCTTGCGCTCAAGGATGGAAAGCCATTCCTGGCGTTCGCGGTGCAGGGCGGCGATACGCAAGATCAGAACCTGCTGCAGTTCTTCCTGAACGTGGTGGAATTCGGGATGGACGTGCAGCAAGCCGTCGAGGCCGCGAACATCACCAGCTATCAGATGCGCAATTCATTCGGCGATCACAAGACGGAGCCCGGGCGCCTGACGCTCCGCGAGGACACGCCGGCGTGGACGCGGCACGAACTGCGCGCGATGGGCTACAAGCTCGAGTTCGACGATCGGACCTCCGGCCCGATCAACGCCATTTTCTTCGACTGGAAGCACGGCTCGTTCTGGGGGGGATCGTCGAACCATGGTGAGGATTACGGTATCGCGTGGTGACGCAGAGCCCCAAGCCTTGACGCGTCTTAGCCGCGCAGGTATATCACGGTTCATGTACACGCCTGTGCATCATCGGCATCACCACGGTCACTCGGTCCACGGGGGATAGCCGGAGGCGTGTAGAGTCTTGAATCATCGCCGACGCCGGCCCCCCAAGGGCCGGCGTCGTGCTTTTAGGACGTCGCGCACTTGGGGGCTCCGGGTCGGCTAAACACGGAGTCGCTCGATGACCACACCTGTTTCGCGCGCCGTGCCGTTTCGTCTGGGTCTCCCCAAAGGCCGGATGGAAAACGGCGTCCTGACCCTCCTTGCCGACGCCGGCATTCGCGTGCGTCCCAGCGCGCGCGGCTACCGCCCTGACGTCACGCTGCCGGGTGCCGAGGCGAAGATGCTGAAGCCCCAGAACATCGTAGAGATGCTCGCGCTCGGCAGTCGCGATGCCGGCTTTGCCGGAGCGGATTGGGTCGCCGAGCTGCAGGGCGGGGCCGCCGTCGTGGAGATGCTCGACACCGGGCTCGATCCGGTGCAGCTGGTCGCCGCCGCGCCGGTCGCGCTGCTCGAGAGCGGCCGCCTCCCTCGCCTCGACCGCCGTCTGGTCGTCGCGTCCGAGTACGAGCGGCTCACGCGCGGTTGGATCGGCGCGCAGGGACTGTGCGCCGAGTTCGTCCGTTCCTACGGCGCGACCGAAGTGTTTCCCCCCGAAGATGCCGACGTAATCGTCGACAACACCGCGACGGGCGCGACCCTCGAGGCCAACGGTCTCGCCATCGTAGACGTGTTGATGCGCTCCTCGACGCGCCTGTATGCGCATCGCGCGGCGCTCGATGATCCCGCACGCCGGCGCTACATCGACGATCTCGTCCTGTTGATCAACTCCGTGCTCGAGGCGCGGCGTCGCGTCATGCTGGAAGTGAACGCCTCCGCTGCCTGTCTCGACGCGGTTGTCGCTGTGCTGCCCTCGATGCGGCAGGCGACGGTTGCCCGCCTGTTCGGCAACGGCGGCTACGCCGTGAAGGCCGCTGTGCCGCGTGAGTTGTTGCCGCAGGTGATTCCGGCGGTGAAGGCGGCGGGCGGCACCGATGTCGTCGTCTCCACGCTCTCCCAGATCGTGCCATGACTGCCGTGCTGCCGCAGTCGCGGATCGATCCCACCTGGGCGTACGAGGAGCCGTCCCGCATGCGAGCCGGTGTGCTGCGCCTCGACCGCAACGAGGGATTGTTGCCGTCGATCGACGCGCTGGTCGAGCTGGCGCAGGCGGACCCCGAGCTGCTGCGTCGTTATCCCGACGTTTCGGCGTTGACCGCGCTCCTCGCGGCTCGGTCGGGCGTCGGACCGGACCGAGTCCTCGTCACCGCCGGCGCCGACGAAGCGATCGATCGCATCAGCCGCGCCTTTCTCGCTCCCGGTCGGAGCCTGCTGCTTCCCGATCCGAGCTTCGAAATGCTCGATCAGTACGCTGCGTTGGCGGGCGGCGAGCTGGTGCGTGTCCCCTGGCCCACCAACGCCTTTCCCGCCGACGAGTTCGTGCGGGCGATCGACGAGCAGACAGCGGTGATTGCGATCGTCTCACCGAACAATCCGACCGGTGGTGTGGCGACGCTCGCGGACGTGCAGCGCATCGCAGCGGCTGCACCAAACGCCCTCGTGTTGCTCGATCACGCCTATGTCGAGTACGCGAACGACGATCTCACCCGCGCCGTCCTGGATATTCCCAACGTGGTGGTCGCGAGGACGCTCTCCAAAGCCTGGGGCCTCGCGGGTTGCCGCGTCGGTTATGCCATCGGCACGCCGGAGATCATCGCGGTGCTCCGCGCGGCCGGCGGGCCATATCCCGTTGCGGGACTTTCCGTCGTATTGGCTGCGCGGCAGCTCGAGCGCGGCGCGGCCGAGCTCGCGAAACACGTCGCGCGGGTGCGTGAAGAACGCGGCGCTCTGACGCAGCAGTTGGCGTCGCTCGGACTTTCGCCTCGCCAGTCACAGGCGAACTTCGTCTTTGTCGAGGCAGGGACGCGCGCTCGGTTTTGTGCGGCCGGTCTTGCGGCGCTCGGCGTGCTGGTGCGCGAGTTCCGCAAACCTGCAATTGCCGGCGCCCTCCGCATCACCCTGCCGGGTGAACCGGCCGGCTTTGCGCGATTGACGCAGGCCCTCGATACGGTGCTCGCTCCGGAGGCGATCGTGTTCGATCTGGACGGAGTGCTCGCCGACGTCCGTGCGTCGCAACGCGCCGCGATGATCGCGACGGCATCGAGCTACGGGGTCACGGTCACAATGGAAGACATCGAACGTGCCCTTCGCAGTGGCGATGCCGCGAACGACTGGATCGTCACGCAGCGCCTGATCGCGGGGCGCGGCGTCGCCACCGATCTCGCAACCGTTACGGCACGTTACCAGTCACTCTACCTCGGAACAGATGGATCGCCTGGATTGCGCGAACGGGAGCGCGCGATCGTGTCGCGCGCGATGCTCGAGCGGCTCTCGAAACGGCTGCCGCTGGCCGTCGTCACGGGCCGGCCACGCGACGAGGCTCGTTGGTTTCTCGAGCGCGAAGGGCTCGCGCCGCTGGTTCGCGCTGTGGTCTGCATGGAAGATGCGGCGCCCAAGCCGGATCCCGCACCGGTTCGCCTCGCCCTCACTCGGCTGGGCGTCCGACGCGCCTGGATGGTCGGGAATACTCCCGATGACATCCGCGCGGCCGCGGGAGCATCCGTCGTCCCACTCGGGATTGTCGCGCCCGGAGACGATCTCACCGCGACTGCCGCTGCACTGACCGACGCGGGCGCCGCCCGTGTCCTCGATCAGCTCACCGACCTCGAGGAGCTCCTGACATGAGTGAGCGGACCGCAAGCGTCACGCGCACGACCCGCGAGACATCGATTCGCCTGACGCTCGACGTGGAGGGCACCGGGAAGACGACCATAAAGACGGGGATCGGGTTCCTCGATCACCTCCTCGATACGCTTGGCCGTCACGCGCGGTTCGACGTGAAGCTGACGTGCGAGGGCGATCTGCAGGTGGACGATCACCACACTGCCGAAGACTGCGCGTTGGCGTTGGGAGAGGCACTCGATCGCGCTCTGGGAGAGCGGCGCGGTGTGACTCGGTTCGGGTGGGCTCTCGCGCCGCTCGACGAAGCCCTGGCGCGGGCGGTCGTGGATCTCTCCGGCAGGCCGTTTT
>Ga0137376_10002848_pt1 | contig 10549 bp, 7 predicted proteins | sample SagtaG_23_FD_104814 | JGI IMG/M metagenome (GOLD analysis project Ga0137376, IMG submission 104814) | Vadose zone soil microbial communities from Sagehorn Ranch, Mendocino, California, USA - Sage2_L_20_16 metaG | ecosystem: Environmental > Terrestrial > Soil > Vadose zone | place: USA... | reverse complement strand
TGGCGGTATCCGCACCCAGTTCCACCATATGATCGACATCGTGCCGACGATCCTCGACGTCGCAGGTATCAAAGCGCCTGAGGTAGTAAATGGCATCAAGCAAAACCCGATTGAGGGCGTGAGCATGGCCTCTACGTTCGACAAGGCGAACGCCACTGCGGCCTCGGCCCGCGCGACTCAATACTTCGAGTTGATGAGCAATCGCGGGATTTATCACGATGGGTGGTATGCCAACACGACGCCACCAGTCGGGCCCTGGGTGTTGAACGCGCCAATGCCGGATGTCAGTGACTACAAATGGGAACTGTATAAGCTGAGCGAAGATTACTCCCAGGCCAACGATCTCGCCGCGAAAATGCCTGACAAGCTCAAGGAAATGCAGGCGCTGTTCATGCAGGAAGCGGCCAAGTACGGCGTGTTTCCGTTGGACAACAGCTCATTCGCGCGTGCCATCTCTCCGCGACCGAGCGCGACCGCAGGACAAACCGTCTTCACCTATTCGGGCGTAATGCCGGGCATTCCCACCGGCAATGCTCCAAATATCCTGAACCGCTCGTTCACGATCACCGCCGAAGTTGATGTCCCGCAAGGCGGCGGTGACGGGATGATCGTCACCCTGGGAGGCCGCTGGGGCGGGTATGGCCTGTATCTCCTCAAAGGCAAGCCGGTGTTCGATTACAACATGCTAGCCTTGCTGCAGGCCCGCTGGGCTGGCGAGCAGTCGCTCACGGCGGGCAAGCATACGATCGTGTTCGACTTCAAGTATGACGGCCCCGGCATCGCGAAAGGGGGCAGCGGCGTGTTGAAAGTGGACGGTCAGGACATTGCGACACTTCAGGTCCCAAAGACGGTCCCCTTCTTGATGCCGGCTGATGAGACCTTCGATGTCGGGGTCGACACCCGCACCGGGGTGAACGACCAGGACTACCAGGTACCGTTCCCGTTCGACGGCAAAATCGACAAGGTGACCTTCAACCTCGGACCGACCCAGCTGGCTGAAGAAGATCGCAAGAAGGTGCAGGAGGGAGTGGCCAAAGGGCACGACTAGTGAAATCGCTGAGCGGCGATTGAACGATCGCTGCCGCGTACGGCTTTCTACGTAACGACGCGTAGGCACGTACGGCATTCCTCGACAAGGTTGCCGCACCCGTTGCCAACAAGCTGTTCGAACGCAGCATCATTCCCTGATGTCAGGGTCGCATCAGCTGCCGGACACCTGATGCGGGACAGGAGATCTCTGATGAGCCAAAACCACTTGACGCTCAGCTTTCCATTGAAAACACACGCGGAAGCACCCGCGCTGGCAGCGTTGTTGCCACCCTTGATGCCGGAACTGTTCCAGGCGGCGGATGGGATCGGTCGAATTCACTCCTCGCGCTTCACGGTGCTGGACGAGAAGACTCTCCTGTTTCTTGGCGACTTCGACGGCGAATTCGCTGAGCTCATGGCAGATCTGGCCAAGGCCGCCGGCCCGGTGTTCGACGCGATCTTCGAACACGTGGAGAATCCGCCGCCCACTCCGGTAGCGAATAACCCGGACGCTTTCGTCGGATGGACCGTGGAACATCTTCTCCACGCGGCGACTCTCTTTAGCGCCTATCCAGACGTCACCGCCAAGGAGATCAAGGCGCTAGCGAAGGCAGCAGGCGTCACCGGCGCCGGCAAACAACTTCCATTCCTAGTGATTTTGCCGATCAAATCGCGCCTTGCTTATGTCGAGGTAGAACTGCTGCTGCACGCGAGGGCGCACAGGACCCAGAGAGATTTAGTCACCGTCGGCACACCTCACTTTGCCCAGTTCGTGCCGCTGGGGAGCAACCGGGTTGGTTTTTTTACTGTCTATGATGGCTCGTTCGATAAATATATCGACGATTTTACCAGATACATCGGACCGGTCTTCGATCTCATATTCAAGTTCACCAAGGACCCTCCGCCCTCACCGTGCAGAAAATACGTCCAGGAGTTCATTAGCTTCGCGGCGGGAGCAAACCGCACCCCAATTGGGTTCTACCAGGCTTATCCAGGCCTGACTGTTCAAGACATCCACGCTCTGGTCGCCGATAGCAAGTCACCAGTCGAGGCCAATCGCAGATAGGGAGGAGGCAGCCGATGAGCCAGGACGACAATACACACGCGCTGCAAAGACGAGAAAGCGAGGGGTTCCTTCACCGGCTGTTTGGACGGAACGGACATCCGACCCCGCAAACCGATCCACATTCCGGCACAACATTGAATCTTGAAGATATCCAGGGCTTTATCTTGCGCGGGTACAGGATGCCGATGGTGCGGCATTTCTTGCTGACAATCGGTGCTCCTGCCGTGGCGCGCAAGTTGCTCGGACGGCTCGTCAACGGCGACGAAGCCGACGCGCCGCAGATCACCACCGCCGAAGACTGGCATGTCGGGTTCGAGCCGGGACCTGGAGACAATCCGTCCGATCCCCCAGGACGTAAGCCCGATTATTGTCTGAACCTGGCGATAACTTGGCAGGGGTTAGTTGCGTTAGAGATCAAAGATCGCGTTCCAGCCCTCTCCTTCAGATCATTCGGCGCGTTCGTCGCCGGAGCCGCCGACCGCGCCGAACTTGTGGGCGATACGGGACCAAGTGGGCCCGCGAACTGGATCGGCGGCTTTGGCACGGGGAAAGACCATGTCCTGGTGACGCTGCATGCCATCAGCCCGGAGGTACTGACGGCCTACAGCGCCCGACTATCAACTTTGTTCGCCGAAGGTAACGCCTTTCAAGAGATCTGGCGGGCCGACGGGATGGCATTGATGGAGGTCAAGGATGGCAAGCCCGTCCCCACAACTAAGGTTCATTTTGGCTACACCGACGGAATCAGTGTGACAACGATTCGCGGCGGGCCGGAACGATATCCGCGGGATCACCAGCAGCCATGCGAACCCTGGTTGTTCGTCCTGCTGGACGAAGCCGAAAATTATTTCGTGCCGGAGCCTCGCGAACTCGGGCTCAATGGCAGTTTCGGCGTATTCAAGGTGATCCTGACGGACGTTGTCAGGTTCGAGAATTTCCTGCAATCGAACAAGGACAAGATCGATCCCGAACTCCTCGCGGCAAAGATGTGCGGACGGTGGCGCAACGGCGTGCCGCTTGCGTTGTCACCGGACACAGACAGTCCCCCGGGAGGGATTTCGCTCCAGCAGCTGAACGACTTCGAATATGTGAACGCCGATGGGTCCGGGGATCCAAGAGGACTGCGCTGCCCGGTTGGTGCGCACATCCGGCGGCTGAATCCGAGGGGACAGCCGGTCACGGGTCAGGGGCGTCCCGGCGGGAGCAACAACACGCATCGGCTGATCCGCCGTGGCATGCCGTACGGGCCGGTCTACGACCCGACACAACCCTACGATGGCGTCGAACGTGGGCTGCTCGGCTATTTCATCAACTCCAATATCGAGAACCAATATGAGTTCGTGCTGAGCCAATGGGTCAATGATAGCGAGTTCGCCGGCGCGGTCCGACTGCCTCCCAAATCAAAAGACCCCATGATTGGAACCCAGGATCCGGCCGAGAGCATTTTCGCGGTTCCTCAGGCGGACGGGGCGCCTACTATCAATGTCACCGGGCTCTCGAGCTTCACTTCGACGACAGCGGCTGCTTATTGCTTTCTGCCGAGCATCACCGCGCTCAAGTTCATCGCCCACTTATGATCAGAACTGTGCTTCCAAGCTAGTCAGAGGGCTCTTCATGCTATTTGTGACGAGATGGTTCGGAGTAACCTGTAGTGATACCGAGCGGGACCTCGATGCAGAGCAGGACTGCATCGAGGAGATCGTCAAAAAAGTTTTATTATTGCAGGCGAATGCTGCTGCCGAACAACACCGGCCACTCGCCCGCGGAACGCATGCGAAAGGCGTCTGCGCCCGTGCCGAATTCGAAGTCTTCGATCTTACCGCAGGACGCGATTCCGGGCTGGCGGCACGGCTCGCGAGGGGAATTTTCGCGATGCCTGGCATATATCCCGCCATTGTACGGTTTGGGAATGCCGATCCGAAATTGAACTCGGATTTCAAAGCCGACGTCCGATCATTGTCATTCTCGGTCGACCTCACTCGGGGTGGCACGGCTATTCCCGGCACGAAGGCCAGCCGGCAGGATTTCTCTCTGCAAAACACGAAGACCCTGCCGATAAACGACGCACGTGCATTTCTGGCGACCATGAATCTGCTGACGGCATCGCATCCAGTCGTCGGCCTCTGGTCCCTGCCGTTCAAAGATAAGTTGCGAGTGCTGAGAAGCCTGGTCTTGGCGCAGCTGCAGATGCATCAGAGAATCAAACCGTATCAGCAACTGCGCTATGGGAGTAACGTACCATTCCGTCACGGACCCCTCGATGTCGTGAAGCAATCGGCTACGCCGTTCCATGACAATCCGGCGTACTCCCTGCAAAGGGATAACCCGAAGGGCTTGCAGGACGAGTTGATCCGGCACCTCAACGAAGATAGCCAGATGAGCGGATTCGATTTTGGGATTCAGTTTCTCGACGCTGACAGGATGACCTATTGGGGTAAGCGCCGAGACGCGAGCTTCTGGATCGAAAATGCGAGTGTCGAATGGAAAGAGGCCCAAGCGCCCTTTCACACAGTTGCCCGGCTTACCTTGATATCCAAATCACATCTTTCGCAACAAGCTGACGAGACAACATATTTTGACGTGACGGGAAATGCGATGCCCGACAGCGAGCCTGTCGGGAGCATCAACCGCGCGCGGTGGCGCGGCGAGCTGGTGAGCAGACAGGCGCGAATGCGCCCCGATGCTAGCCGCGAGCAATCGGCTGCGGGCTAGCCAAACGAATCGGATTCAGCATCTCAGCAAGCGCCCGACTCATGCCGGAAATCCGGGGCCTCGCGAAGCAGGGTTTCCAGCGGATGCCCGGAAGGCAACGCCCTGAGGGCACCGACGAGATCGCCGATCGCCTGATCGGTCGCTGAAATTACATAGAGCCGGGTCACCTCTCAAGCGCATTTCTGCCGAAACTGCATAGCACGGCGCGGTACTCAGGAGCAGATTGTTGTCACTCGGCCGATATCGGAGCCAGTGACGCCTCCTGGCGGTAACACGCCCGTCGGACCTGGCGCCCTAAACTTTGGGATCGACAGCGTGGTGCGAAGTCGCCTGAGCCAGGGAACGGCACAGCGCGAGATACCTTGTCTTAAGATCGCAATCGTCAAATCTGTCGCAGTAAGCGTTAAGCGGAGAACTCCACCTGTTATCTAAGTTAGGAGCCGGGAAAAACATGCCAGGACCCCTCAGGGCCGTGATTGATCGATTCAAAAATCAAGACTCTCGAATTGAACGCGAGATGTTGAAAAACCTGAGTTCCGATCCTTGTGCGAAGATTATGGAGATGCTGTGGAGGCTGTTCGAAATTGGTCCCGTTCGCGAGATCCCTCGGCCGCCAACAAAACCGTCGAGTACCGCGGCCTAGTCTTGGCGCTCGAGCAAGAAATTCGAGACCACCTCAACCTTGTCCATGACTGAATCGGCCCTGGTTCTGTCAGGAACAATCCAAATTCAGATCGCGGCCGGTAAAGCCGAAATCCGCCCAAAACCTCCTACCCCGGGACATTCAAATGCACACTTGGTCCGGCGTTGACGGCTCCAGAAGCGCGTTCGAGGACTTTGGCTGCTCGAAACCTGGCATCCCGCCCTCAAGACAACCGGATGCACTCATCGCATTCGAGCAGATCGGAACACGCCTTCACTTTAAACGGGGCCAAGAGATTTATGCCGAAGGTGACGTGGCGGATAGCTGGTACAGCGTCATGTCGGGCACCGTACGCATCTGCAAGCTGCTGGCCGACGGCCGTCGCCATATTGCCGAGTTTTGCTTTGCTGGTGATTGTTTCGGCCTGTTCACGCTCGCCATGCGCGCCGTTTCGGCCGAAGCCGTGGGCGAAGTCTTCGTTATGTGCTACCCAAAGCACCAGGCCGACCGTCTGATTGACGAGAACCCTCGGCTAGCACGCGACTTGTACCATCGTACGGTATGCGAGCTCGCCAAGGCACAAAGCCGAACAACGCTGCTCGCCCGCCTGACCGCTACGGAGCGTGTCGCCAGCTTTCTCATTGAGGTGTTCAATCGGGGACATGCGCCCCACACACTCAATTTGCCGATGACGCGCTACGACATCGCCGATTATCTCGGGCTGACGCTCGAGACCGTCTGCCGCGAGTTGTCCGCTTTAAAGCGTGACGGCGTCATCGCGAGCTCGGGACGGAGATCAACTCGCATTGAGCTTGGCGATCGCGACGCGCTCGAAGGGCTCTGCGAAGCTGCGCGTTAGAACCATTGTCGAGCTTGCGCTATCAACCAATTGTGCCTGAGGCTCCGATCCACTGCTTGGCCGACCTCCTCACTTCTGCTCTGACAAATTCACCGCAGTCAAAGAAGTGGCATGGCTTCCATTCAGGAAATCTTGCCCCCCTTGTCGCTTGCCGCTCCGGCATCAAAAATTTTGGGCTAAATCTTAAAAGACCGCGGCGGCTATCAGGTACCAAGGTCCACTCTTCTTGTCTGAGCAACATTTGGTCTTTTGACACCCCGTCTGATCACGATTAGCCATCTGGCGGACGCATGCTGCCGATCGCTTTAGGGATCAAAAACAGCTGATCCGTACGTTTGTGCCGAAAGTGAATAGCCGGAGCACGTAGTTCTGTTTCAAGATAATTGGCTCAAGACGCTGTGAGGCCAGCGTTCGGCATGGTGGCCCATTTCGCAAACTCGTCCGGCCGATCAGGGGAAGCGGTGATGATGCTAAGTCGGATTGCAACGGCGATCGGCAGCCTTGGAATTGCATGCGCACTCTGTGCCTCCGACGCACACGCGCAGCAGGGCTTCTATTTTGGGCCCGAGGGCGGGTGGACCGGTCTGCAAGGGACAAAAACCAGTATCACGGGTACTAATCCGATAACTAATCAGACAGCCACATTTCCGATCAATCAATCGTTCAATTCCGGCTGGAACGTCGGCGCCCGCGCCGGTTACCAGTGGGGACCGTGGCGGGTTGAGGGAGAGTACAGTCATCGCCAAAATGGCGGCAATGTGACGGGACCTTTTGGCCGCCTGAAAGGGACATTCGACACGAACTCGTTCATGGCGAATGGTCTTTATGACTTCAGTTTGGGTTGGCCGATCACCCCGCATATCGGGTTCGGCATCGGCGCGGTTGAGGCCAATGGCACCATCAACGCCCCCAATCTTGGCAGCTTCAGCAAGAGTTCCGACACGCTGTTCGCATACCAGGCGATCGCAGGTTTCCGGTATATGTATACCCCTAGCCTCGCCTTCGACCTCGATTACCGCTACCGGGGATCATCTGACGCCACGTGGCGGACCCAGACCTTCACGGTTAACGGTGCGACGTTCCCCGGCAAGACCTATAAGGGTACGGCTAACACAAACAATGTGGTCGCGAGCCTGACCTGGCTCTTTGCCGCGCCGCCGCCGATCCCAGTCGCGGCGCCATTGCCACCACCACCCCCGGCGCTGGCACGCCAAGTGTTCATCGTATTCTTTGATTGGGACAAGGCTACCATCACGCCTGAGGGGATGGGCGTGGTGCATCAGGCCGCCGATGCGTGGCGCGCTGGAGGCATGGTCACGATTCACGTCACTGGCTACACCGACGCCTCGGGTTCGGTCGGCTACAACCAGCGGCTCTCGGAGCGCCGCGCCAACAACGTCGCCGGTGCTTTGGCGCAGTCCGGCGTGCCGCGCCAAGCCATGGACGTTAGCGGTCGCGGCAAGAACGACCTGCGCGTTCCGACGGCAGACGGCGTGCGCGAGCCGCAGAACCGCCGCGTCGAGATCGTTTGGCCGTAACCGGCCCGACGTGAAGCGAACCGCGGGGCCGAGATCGGCCCCGGCGCCCTCTTCGCGACCGCATGCGCGCAGTGGTTTTTACTTCAAGGCCACGGTTGCGCTTCTCTGCAAAATGGACTTGGGCAAATCATCCATAGACCCAGCCGACAGGCTATCAGCCGGTGAGCTCGAGGAAGTTGTGACCTCGAGCCTACTGCGCACGATCTCAAATCGCCTCTGAGATCCGCCAATCTCTGGCACATACGGTGCATAGGCAGCACGTTACATGTTCTTACAACAGCCATGGTACTCGGAAGATCTGATCGAGCTGGCGCGTCGCCGCGCCGGACTGGACGATTTTGCTGATACCCGGTTTCGAGAGGGACTTCAGGTCTTTCTGCGTGCCTGTGCCGAGGAGGCGGATTTGAGCCTCTTCGGACGTCTCGGAACGCACTGGGATGTCGGCCGCCTTCTCTCCAATCTGCTGCGATTGCATGATGAGGAGCTGAGGTCGCCAGAAATCCTCGAGGAGCCGATCGCGCGACCAATTTTTATCACGGGCTTGCCGCGCTCGGGCACGACGTTTCTTCACCAATTGCTGGCAGCCGATGAGGGCAATCGGGTGCCGCGGGTCTGGCAGTTGATCCATCCCTACCCGACACGCAGGGATCAAGCAGGCGATGATCGGAGGCGCCCCAGGGTCGCTCGCCAACTTCGGATGTTTCAGATGCTGTCGCCCAAATTCCGCCAGATGCATCCAATCGGCGCTGATTCGCCGCAGGAATGTTCGGAGATCACCGCACACATTTTCGCCAGCCCGCGGTTCGACACAACTTACAACGTGCCGAGTTATCGGCGCTGGCTCGACAGCATTGGCCATCTCGATGCCTTACATTTCCACAAGCGCTTTTTGCAGCATCTGCAGCATCAGAGCCGTAGGTCAGGACGTTGGGTACTCAAATGCCCAGACCATGTTTTCGCACTGGCCGAGATTCGAGCGGTTTACCCCGATGCTCGTTTTGTTTTTGTGCATCGCGATCCGCTCCGGGTAATGGCGTCGGTCGCCCGGTTGACGGAAGTTTTGCGGCGGCCGTTCACCCGGCATATCGATCGGGCGGCGCTAGGCCGTCAGGAGTGTGAGCGCTGGTCGCTCGGCGCCGAGCTGATGGTTTGTGCCGCCGAAGAAGAACCGTTCGCCGAACCGATTTTTCATCTTCATTACAATGACCTCGTCGGTGATCCAGTCGGAAGCGCGGAGAAGTTGTATCGCCACTTTGGTCTCACGCTTGCACCAAGTGTCGCGTCTAACGTTGCACGGATCGTTGAAGCAAACCCAAACGGCGGCTATGGTGCTAACCAATACCGCTTCGATGAGGACGGCATCGATGCCGACGAGATTCGGGAGCGTTTCGCTCGATATATAGCACGGTTTGGTAGCAGCGCTGAACCGGATCGGGCCCGTCGCGGGCTACCCATACCGATGACAGCGAGCGCAGAACTATCGACCGCGCCGGGCGACTAAGGCACTTCAGCGACGCGTCTCGAAGGAGCGTCTGGCCGGGACAAGTGAGGGGTATCCGCCGATGACGTTGAAGACTCACTCTGCATCCGTCACCCGCCTTCTTGGCGCTTTGCTTGTCGCCGCTCTGAGCGGGACAGGATTTCATGAGGCCCGCGCGCAGCAAGTGAGCCCGCCACCGGCGGGCCAGATCGAGGTTCTCGCCACCCCCTACCTTTGGCTGCCGTGGACCTCCGTCGGCGTGCGACCGTCCGACACCCGAATACCCAGTGCTTCGGACACGATCGGCCCTGGCGATCTGATTAGCCATCTCACCTGGGTTCCTTTCATGGGGCAAGTGGAGTTCCGGAATGGCCCCATTGGCCTGCTCGCCGACTATATCCACGTACCACTCAAAGCGGGCATCAGCACTCGAAACATCCTTTTCACCGGTGGAGCGGGCGGCCTGACAATCAATACTGGAACCGCGATGTTCCTCTATCGGCCGGTCGCATTGCCGGACCAGTACGTCGATGTCGGCGCCGGGTTTCGGGCTTGGGGCTTTGACGGCGACATATCACTGAGCCCCCGATTTCAACTCCTCCCAGCCGTGAATATCTCGCACGGAGGCGCTTGGGCCGATCCGCTGATCGCGATGCGCTATCATCTCGAGCTGGGGAACGGGTATAGCGCGACGGCCTATGGGGATGTCGGCGGCTTTGGCATTGGTGCGCATGTCGATTGGCAGCTGGTCGGAACGATTGATTACGCGTTGCGCCCCGGTGTCGATTTGCATGCCGGGTTCAGAAGCTTGAATTTTAACCTCGGGGCGCCGCGAGCTGATTTCAACGTCAATATGTACGGACCAATCGTCTCGGCGACTTTCCGTTTTTGACTGAGGCGTCGGCGTGATTTCGCCGTTATTCGCATCTCTGCTAGCACTTGTCATCATTCTGAGCGGAGCGTTCGGCGGGATGATGTTACGAAAGGTCCTCCCGGATCGGCATCTCGCGGATGATACGAAAGACGCTGTCAGGTTGGGAACCGGTCTGATTGGCACGATAGCTGCGCTCGTGCTGGGATTACTAATCGCCGCCGCAAACAGTTCGTTTGATACCCAGCGTGGCCACGTTCAGCATGTGGCCTCCGATATTATCCTGCTCGACCAGTTTTTGGCGCAATATGGCCCCGAAGCACAGCCGGCTCGCGAGAGACTTCGGGAAGC
>Ga0137376_10002846_pt1 | contig 10551 bp, 9 predicted proteins | sample SagtaG_23_FD_104814 | JGI IMG/M metagenome (GOLD analysis project Ga0137376, IMG submission 104814) | Vadose zone soil microbial communities from Sagehorn Ranch, Mendocino, California, USA - Sage2_L_20_16 metaG | ecosystem: Environmental > Terrestrial > Soil > Vadose zone | place: USA... | reverse complement strand
CCGCTACACCCTCTTCGACGGGCTGCAGCTCAAGCGCCATAGCGAGATCATCAGCCTGTTCTGCTACGGCGGTGCGGTCGTCGGGTCATTTCTGGCGGCCGGCCTCCTCTTGCGCGCGCTGTGAGGAGCCGTGGTATGCGCAGGGACCGGCGGGCCGCCGACAGCCAGGTTGGCCTGCGCGGTCGTGATTCGCGCGGGATGCTTCTGCCGTGAGGCGGCAGGTCGTGATCCTGGGCGCCGGCTTCGGAGGCCTGGAGCTGGCGGCCCGGCTGTCCGAGTCGTTGCACGACGAGGCGCATGTCACCCTTGTCGATCAGAACGACTCGTTCATCTTCCCAGTGGCTGGACACGAAGGGTGAACCGATCTTCGTCGAGTAGGTGATCGGCGGCCCGGGGCCGCACGCTGACTCTGCCGGGCTAGCGGCTATGGGCGGACGAGTCGGAGGACTTCGTCGCGCAGCAGGATCATGCTGGCGGTGTCTGGGGCTTCGACGTTGAGCCGGAGCAGGGGTTCGGTGTTGGAGGGGCGGAGGTTGAACCAGGTGCAGGTGTCGAGGTGGACGGTGAGGCCGTCGAGGCGGTCGGCGGAGGTGCCAGGTCGGCGAGCGTAGTAGGCCTCGACGCGGTGGAGGACGGAGGGAATGTCGGCGACCGTGGTGTTGATTTCTCCGGAGGCGGTGTAGCGGTTGTAGCGGCCGGTGAGTTCGGAAAGTGGTTGGTCGGCTTCGCCGAGGGCGGCCAGGATGTGGAGGGCGGCGAGCATGCCGGTGTCGGCGCGCCAGAAGTCGGCGAAGTAGTAGTGGCCGGAGTGTTCCCCGCCGAAGATGGCGTTCTCGCGGGCCATGGTTGCTTTCATGAAGGAGTGGCCGACGCGTTCGCGGACCGGGCGGCAGCCGTGTTCGGTGATGATTTCGGGGACGGCGACGGACGTGATGGCGTTGTAGACGATCGCCGATCCGCGCTGCCGGGCCAGTTCGCGAGTGGCGGTCAGGGCGACGATGGCGGTCGGCGGCACCGGGTCACCGTTCTCGTCGATGAGGAAGCAGCGGTCGGCGTCGCCGTCGAAGGCGAGGCCGAGGTCGGGCGGTTTCCCGGACGGTCTTCTGCAGGTCGACGAGGGTGGTGGGATCCAGCGGGTTGGCGTCGTGGTTGGGGAAGGCGCCGTCCAGGTCCAAGGTAGAGGGGGATCAGTCGCAACGGCAGGGCGGGAAGCAGTTGGTCGCCGAGGACGGCGGGCATGGTGTGGCCTGCCATTCCGTTGCCGGCGTCGACGGCGACGGTCAATGGCCGGATGCCGGCCAGGTCGACCAGGCGGCGCAGGTAGGTGGCGTAGCCGGTGAGCATGTCGCGGCGGGTGATGGTGCCGGCCGGCCCGCGGTGTGCGGGCAGCCCGTGGTCGAGCAGGCGGCGGATGTCGGCCAGGCCGGTGTCCCGGCCGACGGGTGCGGCGCCGCCCCGGCAGAGTTTGATCCCGTTGTATCCGACCGGGTTGTGGCTGGCCGTAATCATCCCCGCCGGAAGGTCAAAGATGACATGCATCCGAGTTCGGCCGCGGCTGGTTGAGCCGGGGCGGGGGTTGGTCCGGCGAAGCGGTGGCCTCCTCAGCTCAGACGCACATGATGGTGCGTTCGGTAGCAAGTACCTCGGGAGCGTGAGGAGGCCCCGCGATGTCGATCGTAGGCGGGCTGGACATCCACCGGAAGCAGCTGACGTTCGACTACCTCGACCAGACGACGGGGGAGGTGAAGTCCGGGCGGATCGCCCCGGCCGACCGCGAGCACCTGGCGGTCTGGCTGCGGCGGTTCGAGGGGGTCGAGCAGGTCGCGTTCGCGGTCGAGGCCTGCACCGGGTGGCGGTACGTGGTGGAATGCCTGCAGGCCGCTGGGGTCATGGCGCAGCCGGCCGAGCCGGCCGACACCGCCGCCGCCCGCGGCCGCAAGAGGCGGGCCAAGACCGACCGCGCCGACTCCCGGCTGCTGCGCCAGCTGCTGGACGGCGACCGGGTCCCGCGGTGCTGGATCCCCCCGCAGCAGGTGCTGGAGCACCGGGCGCTGCTGGAGCTCTACCACGACCTGCGCCGCGAGCACACCGCCTGGATCCAGCGGATCCACGCGGTCTGCTTCCACCAGGGCACCACGCACCTGGGCACCGGCGCGGTCGGCACCGAGGCCGGGAGGAAACTGGAACACACCCAAGACCCCAAACAACGCCCACCAAACATGGCGAACCGAACCTCTTGCGCCGCAGGCCGAAGCAGGTAGGACTCCGGGCGTAGTAGACGAGGTCGGTGGAGGCCAGGCCGACGTCGATGACGTCGGCTCCTCGGCTGGCCGCTCCGGCAGCGAAGGCAGCGGCCAGCCCTGGCGAGGACGTTCGCATGTCGCGACCGACGATGACCGCGTCGGCACCGACGACGTGAACGAACGCGGCCGCGGCGTCGTGGGTGGTTTGGTCCTCGAGTTCGTCGGGCACGGTGCCGTGGATGTCGTACGCCTTGACCAGCGCGTCCAGGTCACGCATCCGCGCTCTCCTCCTCGAATCGGTGTGCCTCGGCCGTGGCTTCGACACCTCCCGGGTCGGCGCCATCCAACACCACGGTGTGCACGGGCAGTGATTGCACCGCCGCGTGCACCGCCTCGACGCGATCGGCTGCACCAAGGCGAACAGACAGCCGCCGTGTCCCGAGCCGGTCAACGCGGATGCCAAGACGGTACGGCTGGCGCTGACCGGTGGTCCTGACCGAATGGTCAGCTCTTGCGAGGTATCGGCCAGATACGCCGACACGCTGGTGCGGAGCGAGATGGCGGCGACGACCGAGAGACCGCCGATCATCCAATCCAAGCTCTCGCCGGCCAGGCAGATCCTGGGACGACGACCAGGGACTTTGCCCGCGTCGATCGTCGTACGGAGGGCGCCGTAGGCAACGAGACGACTGCCGTGTGATGGACACGTTGATGGACTGCCCATTCAAGATCGGCCATCTAGGTTGGGCTCGCCACGCGGCCGGCATCTGCCGCAGGCGGTCGTGATCCAACCGGCGACGGTCAACTACTGCGGACCGTAGTCGTTTCCCGCACGGGCTCCGCGCCCTCGAACTCAGAGAGTGGCAGCGGCAGACCGACGCGCATCACATACCGCGCGAACGACTGAGCGATGTGCTCCTTGTACGGCGACAGGATGCGGAGCCGCGAGCCAAGAGACTCCGCATACGATTCGACGTAGTCCTTTGACAACGAGAATAGATGATGAAAGTCAACCAAGGACCAACCGATAGTTGGCGCATCGGTCCGGGGAGGGAGAAGGGCATATGCCGGCAGATCACCTCTTACAGCCGCCTGACGCCACTTCTTGCCTCGCACGGCCGGGTTGCGCCCGGACTCTCGAGCGACCAGGTCATCATAGTCAAGGACTGCAGCCAGCAATACCTCGTCTACCTTGTCGTTTTCGAGATCACAACTTTGGGTCAAGATTAGAAGATCGTATGAGTCGGACACAAGCTCGATTTGTTCAGGCAGCGGAAAGGTATAGGAGGCTGGCCGAAGCACCGGACAGGCGGGAAGCACGTCCGCCTGCTCCAACTGGCGGCCGCCTGTCAGCTCATACCATGCGTTGTTCACGTCTAGAGCAGGTGATCATAGTCCGAAGGAACCTCGGGCATCTGGATAATATGGGAGCCCGGTCTCACATGGCCGATATGCCGGCGTGTCCCTTTCGAGTGCAGAGCGAAGGTCACATCTGGCGGGAAGGGGTTCACCTCGGCTAGCAGGAGAGCCAAATCTCTCCTGTGACCCATGATGTTTCGGTCAATCTCGTTCGCAAGTTCAGAAGCAGCAGCACGCTCCTCAGGCGGCCTTAGCAGAACCTGCTCGGTGGCGCTAAAGTACTCCGGGTTCGGCATCCCGGATACCACTAGCACCGATAACACGATGGGCACAGCGGCTCGTGCCAATACATAGGGACTCGTCTGGCGCGACTTGCCGAAAACCGGTCTCTGGCTAGCGGATCTCATCGAATTGCTCCCTCAATCGCTCCTGCAATAGGCTCTCAAAGGCCCTTCCCTCCTTGATCTTAAGGTCACGTAGGGCCTCACGTGCCGCGTCAAGGTCGGATGCCAACTCGGGCGTCCAGGAGAGATCGAGGTCGAGAACGAATGCCGAGCTGCCTGGCGGCGCGTCCACGGAGGCCCACGTAAATGCCATTCTCACCAGCTCGTCCGAGTATCGCATTTCCGTCCGGTCTAGGAACGCAACAAGTTCAGAGGGAAATCCTTCTGGGAATCCAATCGTGATAGTAAGGTAGTCATCGAATTGGATTGACGTTCCAGCAATCTCTACACGATTAATATAGCGCAGGTTGGCCGTTGACACGTCGGTTCCAGCAAGAAGATCTTCGACTTGTCCGACTCCCTCGAAGAGTCGGGCCTCCAGCGACTCCCAGCCTTCGTACGGTTGCAGGGAATGTGCGGCAATGTCCTGTGGTCCAACCAACAATAGCCGCGATCCGCCATCTGCGGAAAATACCATCTTCTGTGGACCACTACGCAGTTGAAATCCCGCACCGCCTGGCTGCACCTCAGCGGCCATTGCACCTTGGGCCTGTGGTTCCTCGGGATATAGATCACGCAGACGCTCAAAAAGAAGTCCGGGAGTAGTAAGATTCCAAGCTGAAGTTTGGGCCCACTGGACACGGCATATTGCCTCTATGACTGGAGGGTTCCGGTACTGGCGACGACGCAACGGCGCCTCTACTTCAGCCGTCACGTCGAAAGCTCCCATCTCCTCCGAGGTATGTCCCCGATTGCGGCGTTCATCCCGTCCATCGATCAAGCCCACGGACCTCCATGCTCGCCTGTAGCCGCCCCACCGCGTTGCTCGTCGCGGTGACGATAGCACGGGCCAACACGGCGGCTCGCCGGCCTCCGCAGTTGCACCACAGGGCCATCATGGCGGACCCCCGGTAGCCGCGTACCCACTTGCCTCGCGCGGGCCGATCGGCGTCTCTGCGGCATCGTCCCGAGATCGCTGCACTCCCGTCTGCATCGCTCTCGGTAGAGTTCCCACGAGGCGAAGGAGCAGCCTAAGGACCTCACCTGGATGGTTCACGGCGAGCGGACCGTGTACACAACCCGTGGGTGCGGCTCGCGCTCGTAGATGTGCAGCCACCGAATAGGGAGCGGTTCGAGCATTACCTGGTGCGACTCGGGCGGGTGGCCGATTGCACTGGCTGTAGACGACCACAGCGCGGCGAACGACGAGTCCCGGAGGCTGCCTATGACGTACTGGTCGTGTCCGCCGCCGGTTTCAGGGTAGACGCAGCAGCACATCTTGAACTGGCCGCGGTAGTCGATCGCGGCGGTGGTGGCGGTCATCCAGCATGGTTCGGTGCGGCGCCCGGCCAGGCCGAGCAATACTGTGACAGTGCCGCCGCGGCTGTTGTAGGTGCCGAGAATGTTGGGCGAGATCACCTCGATCCGGGTTCCGCGTACACCGCCGAGGCGGCCACACCCTGCCGTACCGGGGCGGTGCCGCCACCGCAGGTCGCCGAGCCCGGCTCGGCCGATCCAGAGGTTGATCGAACCGGACGACGGCGGCGTGTCGGCTAGGTGTAGGTAGCGGGTGACGCGGACGTACCGCACGCCGCGCTCAACCAACCCGGCCAGCCGGTCCGCGGTCAACACGGTGCTGCGGATCCATGGTCAGCGCTTCGTGCGGCGAGATCTCGAACAGGCCCGCGTCGAACCCCGCGGCCCGGTGCAGGAATCTGCCGCTGCGGGTGTAGGACGTGCTGTCGGCCGGCCGGGCTGGCCGGTAGGCTCTGTGTGATGGCGATCGGCGTGGATCAGGCCGGCGGCCGCCGCGCAACTGGTCGCGATGGCCATGTCGTGCTCGGCTCTGTCGAGGGCGGGGGGTACGCCTCGCTGCTTCAGCCGGGGACACCGCGGCCGAAGCGGTACCGGCTCGGGCGGGCCTTGCGGGGGCGAGTGCCTCGGTCGGCGCTGGGACGGTGGAGCCCGGACGCGGACCGCCCGGATCCGGTCGAGCAGATCGTGGCGGCCCACGAAGGGCGGCTGGACTGGCTCATACCGGTGCGGATCGGGCGGATGGTCGCCTCCCCGTACGCTTTCCTGCGCGGTGCGGCGGGGATCATGGCCGAGGACTTCGCCCGGTTGCCCCAGACCGGGATCACGCCGATCATCTGCGGCGACGCGCATCTGGGTAACTTCGGCTTCTACGCCTCCCCAGAGCGCCACCTCGTCTTCGATCTCAACGATTTCGACGAGGCGCATCCCGGTGCCTGGGAATGGGACCTGCGCCGGCTGGTGACCAGCGTCTGGGTGGCCGGACGGCAGAACGGATCCTCCGAGCAGGCGTGCGGCGAGGCCGTCGCGCACTGCGTCGCCGACTATCGCCAGCAGGTGGCCGACCTGGCCGACCAGCAGTTGCTGGCCCGGTCCTACGCGCGGCTCGATCTGGACCGGCTGCGGGAGGCCGCGGAGGAAGGCGAGCTGCGGCGGGAGATCGAGCGGGCCGCCGCGCAGGCCAGGCGGCGGACCAGCGACCGCGCGCTGCCACGGTTCACCGAGCACCGCGACGGAACCCGCCGCATCGTCGAGGAGCCCCCCCTGATCACCCGCCCGGACCCGGCCGAGGCCAGCCAGATCGCCACCGCCCTGGACGCCTACCTGCCGACACTGCCCCCGCACTGGGCGCGCATCTTGGCCGGATACCACCTGGTCGACATCGCGCACAAGGTCGTCGGGGTAGGCTCCGTCGGCCTCCGCGCCTACGTGGCGCTGTGCGAGGGCAGCAGCTCGGACGACGTCGTCTTCCTTCAGCTCAAGCAGGCGCGGCGCTCGGTCGTGGCCCGGTTCGTGCACGGCGACTCGGCCTGGCATGCCCACCAGGGCCAGCGGGTGGTGCAGTACCAGCTGGCGCTGCAGACCGTCAGCGACCCGCTGCTGGGGTGGACGACCGTCGGGGACCACCAGTACTACGTGCGCCAGTTCCGGGACATGAAGGGCGCCATCACCGTGGACGGGATCGACGCCTCCTCGCTGGCCGACTACGCCGGGATCTGTGGCCTGCTACTTGCCAAGGGCCACGCTCGCACCAGCGGAGCCTCGATGATCGCCGGCTACGTCGGCGGCGGCGACAAACTCGACCAGGCCATGTGCCGGTTCGCCCGCGCCTACGCCGACCAGACCGAACGCGATCACCAGGCACTGGAGGCTGCGGTCGCCCGCGGCGTGCTCCCCGCCGACCGCGACCGCTGACCCGACCGACCGCGACCGCTGACCCGACCGGCCGGACCGATGACCCGACCGGCCGCGACCGCTGACACGACCGGCGGCGGCGCAGTCCAGCGGACCGCCTACACCGTCGGCTTGGCTGACCCGGTGCGGTAACGCTGGATCAGCGTCGCCGTGGAGCTGTCCTGACCTTCCGTTCCGGTTTCGCCGGCGAGCATGGGCGCGACCTGCTTGGCCATCACCTTGCCGAGCTCGACGCCCCACTGATCGAAGGAGTTGATGCCCCAGATGGCTCCCTGGACGAACGTGATGTGTTCGTAGAGCGCGACGAGCTGGCCGAGGACCGCGGGTGTCAGCCGCTGGGCGAGAATCGAGGTGGAGGGCCGGTTGCCCGGCATCACCTTGTGCGGCACGAGATCGGCGGCGGTGCCTTCGGCGGCGATCTCCTCGGCCGTCCTGCCGAAGGCGAGCGCCGCGGTCTGGGCGAAGTAGTTGGACATGAACAGGTCGTGCACGTCGGCGTCGCCGTCGACGAGTGCGTGGTTCGGCTCGATGAAACCGATGAAGTCGGCCGGGACCAGCCGGGTGCCCTGATGGATCAGCTGGTAGAAGGCGTGCTGGCCATTGGTTCCCGGTTCGCCCCAGAAGACCTCGCCGGTCGGTGCCGATACCGGTGTGCCGTCGACGCGGACCGACTTGCCGTTGCTCTCCATCGTGAGCTGCTGGAGATAGGCCGGGAACCTTATCAGGTACTGCGAGTAGGGCAGCACCGCGTGCGTTTCGGCGCCGAAGAAGTCGACGTACCAGATGTTGAGCAGGGCGAGCAGCACAGGAGCATTGCGCTCGAACGGCGCGGTCCTGAAATGCTCGTCCATCGCGTGGAAGCCGGCGAGCATCGCCCGGTAGTTGTCCGGGCCGATGGCCACCATCAACGACAGGCCGACCGCCGATTCCATGGAGTAACGCCCGCCGACCCAGTCCCAGAATCCGAACATGTTCGCCGAGTCGATGCCGAACGTGCGGACCTCGTCGGCGTTGGTGGAGACGGCCACGAAATGCTTGGCCACCGCGGCCCCGGCGTCCGCCCTCGACAGACCCGCGCCGGCCACGAGGCCATCGATGAGCCAGCCGCGGGCCAGCCGGGCGTTGGTGAGGGTCTCCAGCGTGGTGAACGTCTTGGACGCGACGATGAACAACGTCTCCGCCGGGTCGAGGTCGTGGGTCTTCTCCCACACGTCGGTGGGGTCGATGTTCGAGACGAACCGGCAGTGCAGGGATCGGTCGGTGTAGTCGCGCAGGGCCTCGTAGGCCATCACCGGGCCCAGGTCGGAGCCGCCGATGCCGATGTTGACCACGGTGCGGATCCGCCGGCCGGTGGCGCCGGTCCAGGCCCCGGAGCGGACTCGTTGCGCGAAGTCGGCCATCCGGTCGAGGACACCGTGCACGTCGCGCACCACATCCTGGCCGTCGACGTGCAGCTCGGCGTCGCGGGGCAGCCGCAGCGCCGGGTGCAGCACCGCGCGGTCCTCGGTGCTGTTGAGGTGCGCGCCGCCGAACATCGCGTCGATGCGGCCGCGGAGGTCCGTCGCCTCGGCCAGCCCGAGCAGCAGACCGAGCGTCTCCCGGCTGATCCGGTGCTTGGAGTAGTCGACGTAGAGGTCTGCGGCCTGAACGGTCAGCTCCGCGCCTCGCGACGGGTCCGAGGCGAACAACTCGCGCAGGTGCAGCTCCCGCACCTGCGGCAGGTGGCTCTCCAGCGCCGCCCACTGCGGTGCGAGCGTGGTGTTGGGCGCGTCGAATCCGACGGACCTACTCATTCCGGGCTCCTCCGGGTGTCGTCCTTCGCCGTCAGCGGCTGTCGTCAGTGCCAGAGCTGATCATCTTGCCCTGCGGCTCGGGTGCAAGCCAGAGCACGCCGGAGGGGGGCAGCCGGACGGCGGCGGACGCGGGGCGGCCGTGCCAGGTTCTGGCCTCGGCGACGACGGCGCCGAGGTTGCCGACCCCGGAGCCGCCGTAGAGCTCCGAGTCGGTGTTGAGCACCTCGCGCCAGGTGCCGGTGAACGGCAGCCCCACGCGGTAGTTCTCGTGCGGGTTTCCGGCGAAGTTCGCGATACACGCCAGCACCGCGGGCGCCGACCCGCCCTCGCTGTCGGTGTCGGGCTGGGCGCCGAGCCGTAGGAAGCTGAGCACGTTGTCGGCGGTGTCGTTGGCATCGATCCACGAGAAGCCGGCCGGGTCGCTGTCCTTGCTGTACAGGGCCGGGTGCTCCCGGTAGGTCCGGTTCAGGTCGGCGACGAGCGCCCGGATGCCAGCGTGCAGCGGGTCGGAGAGCAGGTCCCAGTCCAGCGACCGCGACTCCGCCCATTCCCCGACCTGGCCGATCTCCCCGCCCATGAACAGCACCTGCTTGCCGGGATGGGCCCACATGAAGGCCAGCAGCGAGCGCAGCCCGGCCGCCTTGTTCCAGTCGTCGCCGGGCATCCGGGTCCACAACGAGCCCTTGCCGTGCACGACCTCGTCGTGGCTGAGCGGCAGCACGTAGTTCTCGCTGTACGCGTACACCAGCGAGAAGGTGAGCTGGTGGTGGTGGTAGCTGCGGTAGACCGGATCACGCCCGAAGTAGTGGAGCGTGTCGTTCATCCAGCCCATGTTCCACTTGAAGCCGAAGCCCAGCCCGCCGAGATGGGTCGGGCGGGTCACCCCGGGCCACGCGGTCGACTCCTCCGCGACGGTGACCACGCCCGGGTGGTGCCGGTAGACGGTGGCGTTCATCTCCTGCAGGAAGGACACCGCGTCCAGGTTCTCCCGGCCGCCGTAGATGTTGGGCAACCACTGCCCGTCGGCGCGGGAGTAGTCCAGGTAGAGCATCGACGCCACGGCGTCCACCCGCAGGCCGTCGACGTGGTACTCGTCCAGCCAGTACAGCGCGTTGGCCACCAGGAAGTTGCGCACCTCGCGGCGGCCGAAGTCGAAGACGAGGGTGCCCCAGTCGGGCTGCTCGCCGCGGCGCGGGTCGGCGTGCTCGTACAGCGCTGTCCCGTCGAAGCGGGCCAGTGCCCACTCGTCCCTGGGGAAGTGCGCGGGGACCCAGTCCACCAGCACGCCGTAGCCGGCCTGGTGCAGCGTGTCGACGAAGTACCGCAAGTCGTCCGGGCTGCCGAACCGCGCGGTCGGCGCGTAGTACGAGCTGACCTGGTAACCCCACGATCCACCGAAGGGGTGTTCGGCCACCGGCAGCAACTCGACGTGGGTGAAACCGGTCTCGCCCAGGTATCCGACCAACTGCTCGGCCGCCTCCCGGT
>Ga0137376_10002845_pt1 | contig 10551 bp, 5 predicted proteins | sample SagtaG_23_FD_104814 | JGI IMG/M metagenome (GOLD analysis project Ga0137376, IMG submission 104814) | Vadose zone soil microbial communities from Sagehorn Ranch, Mendocino, California, USA - Sage2_L_20_16 metaG | ecosystem: Environmental > Terrestrial > Soil > Vadose zone | place: USA... | reverse complement strand
GGCTACAGCCCACTGCCGGGACGGGACATTCAGCTTCAGCCGCACGCGCCAGGGGACCTGTTCGCATCATGGCGGAGTGGCGGAGTGGCTGAGGGAGTAGGCGGAGGCTCTCCTGATCCAGAGCCGAGACCTTGAGGGCACGGGTTTCGGGCAACTTGGCCGGAGACGGCCACTTGCCGAGCATGGACGCCCGCTTCGACTGCTACCGTTTGCCCGGTTTTGCCCGGAGAAACGGTAGCAAAACGGTAGCAGGAGGACTAAGCTGTCTAATCAACGTTAGGCGGCCGCAACTGCTTCGCGCAGGAGGCTAGATGAGCTTCACCAAGACGCTCGTAAAAGGAACTGGGAAGGTCCACGAATGCCTGGAGTCCTCTGCCCCAGGTGCCCCCAAAGAGCGCCGCTCTTTGTCCAAGGGCCTTCGCGTGTCATGCGCGACGCTACGCGATCTCCTCATTGCCCCCGAGTTCACCGCCTACCTTGCTTACGCTGATGGCGTCAAGACGCTTGCTGACGGCGTTGAGCGTCTGAAGCAGTATGCGGCCAACGTTGAAGGGATGCGAGTGTTCCTCGAAGCAGAGCGAGAGCTTCTCCAGCGTGCTGGACTACCCGTCTCGATAACTAATGACCTGATCTCAAAGTGCGAAGGCATTATTGTGCACGCTCGCTTTCGCGAGCGAGCCCAGATCGGGGCCATTCTCGCGGAGCTGCGTACCTACGTCTGCGAGAGGTCCGACACATTCGATTCGACACGCCGCCGTGGAGTTCTCGAAGGCACCGTAGCTGTTCTGGGCGGATTGACGCTCGCTTCGTTGAACGGCGGCATTCTTGCAGCGACGCTCGGCCTCTCGGGCGCCGCCTCGGCGGCTTCAATGGCACTCGGTGGCTTCGTTGCAGCCGAGGGCTACGGAGAGGTAAAGAGGCACTTCTAGTAGGAGTGAAGTTGCCTCTACGTGAACGGTCCAAGTGATAGGTGACACTTTGTACTCAGGTGATGGGTAACACTTTGGTGTAGTTCCTTCCTTTTGTGGTTGTCGCCCTGGCGGCGCATCGGTCGCCCCAGCTGATCGACGATCCGTCCCACCTCCTCATGAAAGCGGCCCAGCCAGACCGGGCCGAAGTACACGTTCGAGAGCCGAGACCTTGAGGGCACGGGTTTCGGGCAACTTGGCCGGAGACGGCCACTTGCCGAGCATGGATGCCCGCTTGAACTGCTAGAGTTTGCCCGGTTTTGCCCGGAGAAATGGTAGCAGAACCGCTGCGAAGTGACCTCTGTTTGACGTTGTGCGACGGCACCGCCAACGCAGCCGTTCCTATGCGTACAGTGTTCTGTTCCGCTCAGCCCTCGCACTGGCCGCTCCGCTAATGAGCCTCCGTGCACGAAAGAGCCCGATAGAAGGCTGGGTTCACTACAAGGACTGCCTTGCCTCTGTCTACGGGTGCCATGAGTTTCTCGACGTTGTAGCGAACCTGGTAGGCAAAGGTAGGCTCGTGCTCACCAGCTTCCTGGACTCCGAGGAATCCAAACCACACCAAGAGTTCCAGAATTTCCTCGGCGGTATTGTTATGCCCTCCCGCTTCACCGATGAACGCCAACGCTTGTTCTTTAGTGAGATGCGTGGAGCATCTGTGAAACATGTAAAGCAAGTTGATCATCTCAGGGTATACATCCCGTAGTTCCCATGCCGTATTCAGCAGGATGTCTTCCGAGCAGGTCACTTCCGCCTTGAGCAAGTCATCTTCCGAGACGTGATCGTGTCCTCGATTGACCGCTACGCCAATCGCGCGATGGAGGAAGGTCAGAAGGTCTCTTGGCCGCATCAGTGTTCGTTCGACCATGTAGCCGAATGAGTCGCGAGCGCCGACGTGAGCTTCAAAAATCCTAGGCCAGACATCCTCGAACTTTTCGTCCGAGCCTGTGCTTACTTTCATACGTTGGCGAAATATCTCCTTGAAAACCTCCGGGTCATCCCAATCCACGCTGATGGCGGTTTCCTTGCCGCGATCAGGCGTTTCACGGACTAGGTGCTCGTGTATGTCGTTGCGAAGAAAGACGAGCGAATGAAACTCGACACCACGTTCCTCGAACTGACGCTGCAGCTTTCGTGTCGCTTCGAGGAGGGCACGAAGAATCAATATATCGGCGGATCGGCTACCCCTTGTCGGCCACCCCTTGTCGAGGTTGTCCACCAGAACCCAGACAGCGTCCTTTTCCCGCAAGTAGGGCGCCAGAACGTCATCCAGCACCCTTATGTCCCCCCTGAACAGAGTCTCAGTCAGGACTCCTCCAGTTAGAGCACCTCGATCATCTTCGCTCTCGGAGAACCGCTCGGTTAGTCTATCGACTTGCCTTAGCAGTCGTTCGGAAAAGTCGCCTATGTCCGCGGGCACTTGCTCCCCGTAAACCGCAAGTAGTTCCTCAAACCGCGCCCGGCGCTCCTCGTCACGTTGCGCCCAGGTGTAATCGTAGTCACGTATCTTCTGCGCCATTTCGCAGAGCAAGATGTAGTTCCAGAAAGCGGTTAGCGTGTGCTCCTGCAGGCCAGGGGACAACTTCTCCAATACTGCCTCCCGCAGTTTGGTAAACTGGTGCCCCTCCGGTTTCAAGTCGAGCACGAGATAGCTGTGCCCTCTGGGTATTGAATCTCGGACGGCGTAGAAGATCGCGCTCTTACCGGAGCCCTTCCTGCCTGTCACCAGTCTCGCGGTACCTCTCTTTGCTTCGTTGAACTGCGCAGTACGGACGAAATAGGACCGGAGGGCCAGTATTTCGTTCTCGGCCGCGACGTCTCCGAGATCAAGCCGTTCTAAGAAGCGAACCGGCATGCTGGCCGTGTGCGAACTCGTGTCTTGCAGCCGTGAAATGACCTGCCTTATGAAGGGCTCCAGGAGGCGCGGCAGTTGATCTGGTTTCGTGTAAGGCACAACGACGTCCCGGTAGTCTATCGGCTGCCTGGCAGCGCCTTCCTGTACGAGCAAAACCGCCTTCCCCGACGCCATCGCGATGCCCGCCAATAGCGCACAGCGGGCATTATGAATGATTGCGCCTTGGCGAGTCGGACTGAGCAGGTGAGCAACCAAAGCCAGAGATGCCTCCACTTGCTTCCTCGCTTCGTGCAAAGACAGGCGAGGAGTCTCGACTACATCGTATGTCCGAAACCGGATAGCCGATTTCTTCAGAGTTGACAGGAGCAGTACATCTCCTTCGGTCTGTATATGACCCTTTAGCACATAGAGAGGACTGTCCCGATTAAGCGCCACGCGAGGCGACGGCATGGGGGCAACTGGCAGGCGAGCAATCAGGGCTTCGGCGAGCGAGTCGGAGTTTTGGAAGTCCACATATCCCACGGTGTCTAAGAGGCCGAGTTCCCTGAACTGCTCTTCATCTGTCATGATTGTGGTGTCGCGAATCGGCACAACCGGTTGTTCGAGCCCCAATGCAAACCCGATTTCGAACAGCAGATTGAAGTTGAGGGTCGTAACGTCGGCAATGATACATTCGGAGAACCGCATGCTTTTGCAGATCGAGCAGAAAACCACTTGTCCGGTTGACTGAAACTCCCGCCAGCTCACCCAACGATGCAACGGCTCCCGCATTCGCAGATAGCCAATGGCACGCTCTACCGTCGTGGCAATAGTTTCGGGTTGACTCGGATACAGGAATGTTGCTCTAGCGGCTGTGACATTCTCGAAGTCCTGATCGCACGGTCCACTGGCGTATTGGCAGTACGTGGGTGGGGTGTGCAAGACGGATGGCAGCACCGATTCCTCCTCCGATGGAGATGAGACTTGCTGGGAAGAGTAGGAGGTGCCGCACAGCGAGACTAGGGCGTTTTTGCGGCAGCTTAGGGATGTTTTGCGGCAGAACGAGGGAGAGACCGTGAACTAATCAGCCCTTTCGCGCTCGGCGCCGTTATCGTGCGACGGAGACGTTGCCCGTACCCTCGACCACGCGTAGCCAAGTCGTGGCAACGGGCCAGCCATGAGGTGCTGCCGGGGAGAGCTGCCTACGTAGGTCCAAGACGGCGGCGGGCGTAATACGCCCCTGCCACACACCAGGGTCAACGGGCTGAAGGGGGAGACAGTAGTACGCTTTGCCGCTCGGGCGCGGGTACCCCGTCCGGTCCATCTCCTCCTTGGTGTGAAGCTCGGGCGCACCACGAACGCGCCAGAACTCGACGCGTTCCATGGCGCGGCCGTAGAGGATGAGGAGGTCTGCGCCTAATTCGGGGCCTGTCAGGCCAACTCGCCCACGCGCTCCGGTCGCCCGAAGGTTATAGAGCCTCGTACGATGAATCCACTCGAGGTGCCGCGGTCCCCTTACATATCCGAGAAGCACCCGAGTGTCTGCGGGCGGACGTCTCAAAAAGGTGGCCGCGGGTACTCGCACCGCGGTTGGTGCAGCTGGCTCGTAGACTCGTCGACTCCAGTATCTTCCTCGCTCGTGTTGTGTGATCTGAGCCGCCACGTGCTCTAGCACATCGTTAAGAAATCGGTCCAGAGCATCTGCGCCGAACGGCGTTCCTGAGTCGGTCGGCCGGAAACCAAACGCGCCAAGGCCGGGCAGGAGTTCATGATACTCCTTAAACCGTCGCGGCTCGCTTCCGGGATAAAGAACGTAGGCACCCGCGGAACGTTTGATCGCATCACGGTACGCGTGCATCTTCAGTAAGTCGCTGCGCTTCGCCTCCCCGCGCTGATCGTCCCGAGGTTGGTCGCCGAATACCTCAACAAGGGCTTCGATGCGGTACTTCGCGTCAAAATGCAGCCAGACCGGATCGAACGCCGCGCCGTCGGGCTCATCTGAGCATATCTCAAGGGAGCAGTCAGGTCGCATGTTGGTAGACCAAGACTCTGCAGGGGCTGGGAACGTCCGATTGAAGGCGAGTTCCAGCCGCAGGCGCCTTCCAAGGCGCCATGCGGTTCCTCCAACGGCTGTCGTGCGACCTCTCCGAAGACCCACTCCAAGGCCGTGGTCGCCAACCTCGATGAGACTCGCAAAGTCGAATCGCACCCCGCAGAGACGGGCGACGATTTTCGCCAGTTGAACGAAGGTCCAGTATTCGTACAGTGTAGCGACGTCGCGCTGGCCCGCTCTGTAGACGTCGTCCCCGCCTTCCCACGCGAGGCTCGCGGCAAGCTCGAACTGCAAGTAGGCGCGCAGCACGTCGCGGTAGCCCTCACGCTTCTGGAGGACCTGGTTCCCCAAGGGGAAAGACGTCAAATCGCCGACCTCTCGGAACAGCTCCTCACCGAGTACCGCATCCAGATGATCGAGCACAACCTCGACCTCTTGGAGCCCCCGCTTGACCGCAAAGACCTGAGGGGAAAGAGCAAGTCCTTCCTTGATTTCGAGGACAACATCTCGCCAGCGAGTGAGCGCAAATCTGACGAAGCGGTTGGGTGGGTTGTCGAGAGTCGTCTCAGTACGCATCGAGATCAGCACTTTCGGGAGAGACGCCATCGGGAGCTTCAGATGAGGTGGGCAGGGCACTCGCTGACTCGAGCTAGCCATCTGCCTTGCAAGGTCCGAGGACGCTCGCACGCCTTGGCCCGGGCTTCTTTGCTCCTCTTCTTGCTCCCACGCCACGTGTGGTCGCGCCACTATGTGGTGAATTGCAGCGTCAAGCGAATCATCGAGGATCAGACTCCTGAGGAACGCAAACCGCTGATAGAGCGTCGCGGCGTCGGCCGACTCGTCGATCGCGAAGCGTTGCACAGCTGGGGCGAAGCGTTCCATGAGAACTTCCGTCATCCCGTCGGCAATGTCGCGCAGCATCCATCTGAAGTCTGTTAGGTAATCGAGCTTGCGCGATCGCACTTCGAACGTGGCGTTCCCGACTGGGCGTCCGTCTGCAGCGATAGAGACGGCGAGAGTACCGGTGTATAGTCGCGGCCGAAGTCGCCCTGGAGTCCCATTTTCCGAGTCGGGCTCAAACACTTCAGGCTTGTCCGTGTCGACAGCTTGGACACCTGATCGAAGACTGATCTCATACCTGTACTCCTCCCCCTCAAGCAGCTGGATGGGGGGCAGGCTCGAGTCCGCGTCGGCGTCTGAGCCCCGATCTAGAAGGGCCGGGACCTCGGCGGATGACACAGCTCGAGGCAGAATCGTGACCGTGACGGTGCCTTGGACGTAGCCGCTCTCATCGACGATCGGGATGCTAGCTTGGCGAACCGGAGGCAAATGCCGTCACTCAGTGAAGCTTACGAACTGGTTCGACCGCAAGATCCCAATCATTCGCGCGACCTTCTCAAAGGACTGCGGCAGGCGCGCCGCGGTAGATGAGTCTTGCAACTCATCGAACCGCCTTGCGGCCTCGTCCAGCCCCACTTGGAGATCAAACGCGAGATCACTGCACAAGCGCCCGAGCGCGCACAACGTCGGCTCAAGCCGACGGCGTGAGCCATGTAGCCGTGGCAGCACTTTCTGCATGACCTGCAGGTCCAAGGCGTGCATCGGGTCATCGTCGCCTGCAGCCGCGTACATCGCCGCGAACCTAATGGCTTCGTAGAAGAGCCGGTGTCCGAACTCGAAGCCCGCTTCCGTGAGTAGCGCGTGCAGTGCGCGTAGGTGCTGCGTAAAGAGGTCCTGCCCTGGGGCCGGGTGCTCGATGTGCCACCGGTCGTCGACCGCTACGGCGAGGAATCCTGAGACCAAGTCGGCGTCTCCTGGCTCCAGGGGAACGGGCCTCTGATGGCTTGTTTCCAGGTCCTCCGTCCTGACACGGAACTCGAACGTGTTTGCGCGGTCCAGCACCTTCGGTGAAAACATGTAAGTCGTCTCATCCACGTTGACGGTGCCAACCACGAACAGGTTCTTGGGAACGACCAATGTGCTCGGAGCACCAGTTCGAACGCGCCAGAGTCCGTCATCTTCCTGCTGCAAGTTGGGCAGACAAGGGTAGTCGGATTCCATTCCCGACAGGACGTCCGCGAAATAACGCTCGACATGAGCGAGATTCATCTCGTCTAGGACCAGGAGGTATGGAGTGTTGAGGTCCCTGGCAGCGCGAAGCATGAAAGCAAGGGGTGTGGGCACCTGCCACGCGCGGCGACCATTTTCTGCCTCCCGAAGAGCATCCTCATACCCGAACAGAGCTTCAGCGCCGGTCCAATCGGGGCGGACCGGCACCACGAGTGATCGGTCCCGACCCAGCCACTCACCGAATCGCAGCGCAAGCTGGGTCTTTCCCGAGCCAGAGAGCCCCGTCAGAATGGCAAAACGCTTCGTCGCCAAACTTGCGACGAATGCACGAACGACATCGTCGTGGCGGCTGCCGAAGGAAACATGGCTCGCGCGAAGCGCTGCGCCGAACACGTCCGCAACTGCGCTAAGATCGCTCCGCGGGGGCCGTCGCTCGTTTCCGCCGACTCCCGCCCTGAGCTTCCCATCGACATATCGCCCGTAGACTTCGAGCACTCGGTCCAGGTCGTCGATCAACCTGTCATTGGGCGGAAGGCGGCCCGCCTCATAGAACGTGTGGGCAATCGTCGACACCTCGTACATCTCTCCAAGGTTACCGTGAGCCCGGAGGTCGACGTCGTCTGTCAGCGCGAATCCATGGCTCGCTAGCTCAGGGAACGCTTTCCGAAGCCGTAGTGCTGTTTCACGCAGGATCGGCTCCGCCCCCCGCCATCCTAGTTCTCGTGTTGGTTGGGTGACTCCCTGATTCAGGGTCAAGTAGACGCCGGACATGTCCTCACGAAATAGGTAGACGCAGTAGACGCCGTTTTGCGTCGTAGTTGTCTCGCGCTCGTCGAGGAACGCAATCCAGGGGACTCCGACCCAGTTCCCCTGCCCTGGAGATGCCTTGACCCGGATCGTGGCGCGGCGTCGAACAGGTGCGCACCTTCTGAAGGCGTCCTCGATGCGGCCAAAGAGCTGGAACATCGGGGACTGATTACCGAACCGCTCGCCTTTGCGAGCCTTGACGTAGCCTCCGAGAATCGCATCCAGACCTTGCTTCAAGGACGGCGGGGCGGCAGCACCTCCCTCGTTGCCTTCCTCATCGTCATCCTTGGCATACCATTGACCCCTGATGTCCCGATCATAAAAGTCCACATCCGGCCTCTGGTACTGAGCCACCAATGCCCTGCGAATGTTTGCTAGCGCCGCATCAATGTTCTGAGTACCGTCAGCAAACTGTGCAAACGCCTCCACAACCCTCTTCTTCTGCCGCTCGCTAGCAATGCGCTCGAACTGATCTGGAAACATGAGGTGCAAGAGAATGTGTCTAGCCTCAGCTGCCCTGGGCACTTCCGCCCTGGTTTGGTCGGCAAGTGCCTCGCACGCGCTCGCATCGGTCAGATCAGTCCGGTCGGTAAGAGCCTTCCGAGCGAACTTTAGGATGTACGCAAGCTGCCAGGGTTTGCTCATGTTGTAGTGCGTGCCGGCACCCCCGATCCCACCGGCCGTAAAGGCTCGCTCCAGTATCTCGACGTTGCGCGGACTCTCCTTCAGCCGCCAAGAGATGACCTCCTGAACCTTGGCCAGCTTTGTTTCAGGATTCACCTTGCTTGGAAACAAGTAGTAGAAGGCGATTGCATCTGCCATCACGCGATGCGCATCGTCCGGCAGGGGAGCTAGCTGATCCTGCAGCTTCTCTTCAAAGCTTCGGTCGCCCTCATCCGGGCGCCCAATCATCGCTGTCCACAATTGATCCAAAATGCTAGCCTGCCACGCCTCGTCCTCGGGCCACAAGAGCGACCGACCCTTGCTAAAGCTCTCCCGCCGGAACGCATCCGCGGCTTGGTATATAGTTTCCTTGTTCGGAAGACGTGCCATTCGGGCCTCGACGTGACACATGTGGACGTGTGGAACAAGAACGCTACCTCAGCAGACTTCCTGACAGCATGCCCTGTACGCTCTCCTGCGGGACCCAGAATCGACAACGGAGACTACTAACGCGTGCCCCGAGCGCCCTGCCGCGAGCGTCGATTGCTCGCCCTGTCTGCGTTTCCTGACGCGCTCGACACGCAGGAGGCTATTTCCCCCTGCAGCTCCGCTGCCAACCGGCTCAAGAGCGCCCCTGCCGATTCGTACTCCCGCCCCTCACGCCGAGACAGCTCCGCCTCAGTCGGCAGCAGTTCGCCTGAGAATGCCTTTCCCAAGATCGCCTGGGGCAGGCGCGCCGCCCTGACACTAGCCGCGGCCACTCGCTTCTCGATGGTTTCAGCGACGGCGCGGAGGGCTTCGACCCGCCGAACGATCTCCGACTGCTCTGTCGTGGGCGGTAGTGGAACCGCAATGCCGTTGAGAGCAGCCTGCGTGAGCTTAGGCTGCGCCGTCCCCGTGACGAAGTGCTGGAGGTCAAGAGAGTTCAGAAAGATCTCCAGAAAGCCGAGAACGATCCCCGACTTAGGCTGAACGACATGGGCATGATTGTTCACCCAAAACCGGCCCGCTGCTCGAAACGCAATCGGTGTGCTTCTGGAGAGCAGGTTTGCACCGTCTTCCGCGATCAGCAGGTACTCGCCGTCGAAGAGATACGCATCAATCGTGTCGATGACACCCGACGCTCCGTAGTAAGGATAGGGGCCGCGACGCTTCTCCCTGTCCGCTGACTTCACCGGAACCCGACGGCCATCGTAGTTGTTCGCCAGCAGCCCGAAGGGACAGCTGCCCCATGTGTCCGGGAGTTCCTGAGCCCCCTCGCTCTCCTCCGTGGAGCCGAGCATAGCTGTTCCAGTCGCACCGAGGGCGCGGATCAAGTCCTGAGCAGACTCCTCGCGCTCGCCCTCCGACCCATCGCTCGACCCTTGCGTCAATCCTCCAGAACACGCTGCTGCCAGCACTGCCTGCCGGAACCGCCTGAGAAGCGTCGATACCTCCGACAGCCGTCCCCGCACCGCATCGACCCGCCCAACAAGCGCCTCAACCGCTGCCACGATGCGTCCCTGCTCGGCGATCGGAGGAATCGGCAGCACGAGCTGACGCAAGTAAGCGGCAGGTAGACGCTTCTGGCCGACCGTGCCTGTCATCTCTTCGGCAGCTGTCTCCCTGAACTGCTGCTGGCGCACATAGTGAAAGACATACTGCGGCAAGACTGCCCCTTTCGTCCTGAGTACGTGGAACTCCGTTGAGCCGAACCCGAGATTATTCGCGAGACCCTTCGCGACGGCAGCTTTACCGTTCTCGAAGCAGGGTGTGATCTTGGCAAGGATTACGTCCTCGTTTCGGAAGGCTGTGTATCCCTTCGCGACCTCCGAAAGTGACTTCACCTCGGGGGCAGCTATAGTCCCGCTCGCGGCGTCGACCGCGGCCATGGGGACGAACGTCACCTGTGTTCGTGATGCCACGCCCTCGAAGACCGCTCGCCGTGGGTTCACTTCACATACCTCGTCCAACGCCGCCTCGACCCAGCCATCCGGCAGGCCCATCCTGGTCCCGTTTCGGGTCGCCGCCACGCGAATGGTGGTCACGCGGTCGCGCCGGTTTGGGTGCGAGCCTCGCTGCTGTTCTCAAGCGTCCGAAGGATGCCGTTCAACTCCCCGACTGCACTTTCCAAGTACTCGATCGCCTCCGTGATCAGCTCCTCGGGCTCAGCCAGC
>Ga0137376_10002844_pt1 | contig 10552 bp, 7 predicted proteins | sample SagtaG_23_FD_104814 | JGI IMG/M metagenome (GOLD analysis project Ga0137376, IMG submission 104814) | Vadose zone soil microbial communities from Sagehorn Ranch, Mendocino, California, USA - Sage2_L_20_16 metaG | ecosystem: Environmental > Terrestrial > Soil > Vadose zone | place: USA... | reverse complement strand
TCCGCATCGGGATGGAGATTCTCGCACCGCTCAAGCACCTCGGTGAAGCGCTCACGTACGTGCAGGATCATCACGAGCACTGGGACGGCACGGGCTATCCGCGCGCCCTGCAAACCGTGCAGATCTCTATCGGCGGCCGAATCCTGGCCGCGGCCGATGCGTTCGATGCGCTCACGTCAAAGCGCGCCTATCGGGAACCCATGGAGCCGCGCGCAACGATCGAGTTCCTCAAGGATCACGTCGGGCGGCTGCTCGATCCCGAGATCTATGCCGCGCTGGGACGAGTGGTCTCGCGCCGCAAGACCCTCACGTTCATCGATCCTTAACATCTATCGCTAGGCGCCACGGCGCTTAACGATGCCGCAACAGGCCGAAGCATCCCAATGCCTCGGTCTGTTTCTCATTGCGCCCCCTGTCCCGTGAGGCAGGGCGTGTGTACGCTTTAACGGCAACGTTCGCGCATTCGGTGGCGTATACCTCACGATGAGTGGTAACTCGGTTCGGCGCACCATCCTGATCATCTCGTGCGGGGCTCTCGCGTTTGGCGTGAGTCCCGTCGCTGTCATGGGGCAACAGGCCGCTCGGGCACAGCCTGTGATCGATACGATTCGCCTGTCGGTGCAGGAAGCGGTTGCTATTGCCCAACGAGCTTCGGATGAAGTCCGACTGAGCGCCGCGCTGGTCGACGCGGCGGACGCTCAGGTTGCGCTAGCGCGATCGAGTGGTCTGCCGCAGCTCCGCGTTAACACGAGCTACTCGCACGTGTACGAGAATGCTCGCAGCACGGCAGTCAACGCTGTTTTCAATCAGCCTAACTCCTACGCCGTTACCGCGTCGCTTTCGCAAACGCTGTTTCAGGGAGGCCGCATCGTTGCGGCCACGCGCGCCGCCGGTGACATGCGCGCGGCGAGTCGTCTCGACGAGCAGGAGACACGCGCGCGTCTCAACGTCGATGTCCAACGCGCGTATCTGAACGCTCTCTTCGACGCACGGCTTGCCGACATTCAACGCCGGGGCGTCGAGCTCGCGACGGCGCGCTTGGATCAACTCCAGCAGCTCCAGACAGCGGGTCGCGCCGCGCGCTACGACGTGCTGCGCGCACGCGTCGAGCGCGCCAACCTCGAGCCGCTCGCCATCCAGGCGGAGAACGATCGCGAACTGGCGATTCTGGATCTGAAGCGATTGCTCAACATTCCAATCGATCGGCCGATTGTGCTGACGACGACCTTGGACGCCAATGCCGTAGCGGCAATGGTTCCGACGCTTGCATCTCTCACTGATTCGTCCACGCTCCCCGATCGCCCGGCGCTTCGGTCAGCGGAATTCGCGGCGCGAGCGCGACGCGAGGGTCTCACCGTGGCGCGCGCCGATTTTCTTCCCTCGTTGAGCATCGGGCTCAACACCGGCTATCAAGCGTTTCCGCCGCTCGGATTTGGCGTTCCCGATCGGTTCGGCCAGGTCACGAGATCCTCGTGCCCGATTGGTACCGACACGACCAGAATAAAGGCCTGTCAAAACGGTGGTTGGTTCGCGGACCGATCCATCACCGCTACCCTCAGCTTTCCTGTCTTCGACGGCTTCCGTGCCCGGTCCAACTTCGATGTCGCGCAGGCAAACCTCCGCGTCGCCGAGTTACAGCTCCAGCTGCAGCGAGAAACCATCTCGCTCGAGGTAGCGCGCGCCCGTGCGGAGCTGCTGCGAGCGCGCGCGGTGTTCGCGGCCCGTCAGCAGAATTCTTCTGAGGCACAGGAGGCGTTCCAGTTAGCATCGCTGCGATTCTCTCGCGGCCTGAGCACCCAACTCGAGGTGACTGACGCGCAGCTGGCACTTGCGACCGCGCAATCCGGCGAAGCCCGCGCGACGTATGATCTTTATCTCGCCACGGCCGACTTGGCTCGGGCTCTCGGGCGACCGATTCCGTACCCGCCGGATCGCTCGCCATCCGTTCGTCGATCCGAGAGTGGTTCGTAAGGTGAGTACTCAAACGCTAATCAGGCGATTCGTCGCGGCATGTCTGCTGTTAGGCGGCGCCGCCTGCGATTCGAACTCGGGTTCGGCATCGGCGGCAACGGCCGCCGGCAGTGCCGGCGCGAAGACGCCAGGCGATTCGGCCGCCGCGCGAGGGGGCAGGCAAGCGCCGACGATTACGCTTGCGCCCGGAGACATTGCCATTGTCGCCAAAGAAACGATCGAGGAGGGAACACCGATCACCGGTGACCTCAAGCCGATCGAGACAGTGGACGTACGTGCGCGACTCGAGGGTGATCTACTCGGCGTCTACGTGAGAGAGGGGCAGCGCGTGTTGGCCGGACAGCTGCTCGCCCGATTCGATGCCGGCGAGCAACAGAGTGCGGAGCAAAGCGCCGTCGCCGACCGGGCGTCAGCTCGCACCGACCTCGCGACAGCGCAGTGGAACCTCGAGCAAAGCGCCCAGTTGTTCAAAGCGGGAGCAATCGCCGAGCGAGATTACAAGGTCGCGCAACAAGCGGTGGACGCCGCGCAGGCGCGACTGGCGGCCACGGAAGCCAGGCTACGTACGACGACTCTCGCGTCGCGAGATACGCGTGTCCTCGCGCCGACGAGCGGTACGATCGGAACACGCGCTGTCGAGCAGGGGGAACGCGTTGCTCGCGGTACATCGATGTTCACGATCGTTCGCAACGAGATCCTGGAGCTGGCGGCTGCCGTGCCGGCACGTCAGGCGAACGCCGTTCGCGTTGGCCAATCAGTGCATTTCGTGGCCGATGCGCGCAGCTTCGAGGGACGCGTGGCACGGGTAAGCCCAACGATCGATCCCACGAGTCGGTCGATCACCGTCTATGTCGATGTGCCTAACGCCAACGGCCAGCTGAAAGGCGGCACGTTCGCGACCGGGCGCGTTGTCAGTCGCACGCTCGGCAATGTGCTGACGGTTCCCACCGCGGCAATCCGCCAGTCGCAGGACGGCGGCCATCCGTTCGCGTACCGGCTCACGGAGCGCACCGTCGACGTTGCGCCGCTTCAGGTAGGCGTTGTCGACGAGCGCCTCGGGAAAGCGGAAGTGGTCTCCGGTCTGTCGTTAGGCGATCGCGTCATCGTCGGTAACGTCGGAACGCTCGGCCGCGGTATGCAGGCCATTATCCTCGGCACCCAAGAGCAGCCCGGACAGCAGCGGCCGCGTCGCGGCTCACCGAGCAGATAGCAACGCGCCTCATGTTCCTCTCTGACGTCTCGATCAAGCGTCCCGTGTTCGCCACCATGATGATGGTGGCGTTGGTTGTGCTCGGAATCGTCAGCTATCGCCGACTCGCAATCGATGAGTACCCCGACGTTACCTACCCGACGATCTCGGTCCAGACCAGTTATCCAGGTGCGTCGCCGGAAGTGATGATGCGGCAGGTGTCGAAGCCGCTCGAGGAGGCGCTGAATACCGTACAGGGAATCAAGGAGATCAACTCGAGCTCCTACGAGGGCGGATCACAGGTTCGTCTGTCCTTCAATCTTGGCGTGAACATTGGTGTGGCGCAGCAGGACGTGCAGGCGAAGGTCGCACGCATCCGCCGTTCGCTACCGCCGAACATCGAAGACCCGATCATTCAACACTTCGATCCCAATGACTCGCCGATCATGTCGATCGCGCTGGAGAGCAGCGAACGGTCATTGCGCGAGATCACGGACCTCGCCGATCAGGTAGTTACTCCACGTTTCGAGGCGATTCCCGGCGTTGGTGGCGTGAACATCGTGGGCGGGAACCGCCGTCAGATCCAGGTGCAGCTCGACCCGAGCGCGATGCACGCGTACAACGTGAGCCCCGTGCAGGTCATGCAAGCACTGCAGCTCGAGAATCAAGAAGTGCCAGCGGGCCGCGTTCAGAACGCGCTCACGGAGCAACTCGTCCGCATCACTGGTCGGATCGTCGAGCCGATGGCCTTCGCCGATATCGCCGTCGCGGTTCGCAACGGCGTTCCCATCAAGCTTGGCGACGTCGGCACCGTGATCGACGGATCCGAGGAGCGGCGCACCGCTGCCGAGATCGACGGGAGTCCAGCGGTTACCGTCGATGTGCTCAAGATCGCGGAGTCCAATACCGTCGCCGTCGCCGATAGCGTGAGAGTCGCCGTTCACGATCTCGAGCGGGTGCTTCCGCAGGACGTCAAGGTCACGGTGCGCCGCGACGATTCAGAGCGGATTCGGGAATCGCTGGCCGACGTCCAGACCTCGATCATCCTCGGCGCCGTCCTCACAATCGCCATCATTTATCTCTTTCTAAACTCCTGGCGATCGACGGTCATTACCGGTCTCACGCTGCCGGTCTCGATCATCTCCGCCTTCTTCGTCATGTGGCTGTTCGGATTCACCGTGAACACCATGACGCTGCTTGCACTGTCGCTGGCGATCGGCTTGCTCATCGACGACGCCATCGTGGTGCGCGAGAACATTGTGCGCCACGTGGAGATGGGAAAAGACCATTACCGGGCCGCTAAGGAGGGCACAGACGAAATCGGTCTTGCCGTGGCGGCGACGACTCTCGCGGTCGTGGCTGTGTTCTTCCCCGTTGCGTTTATGGGCGGGATGATCGGGAAGATTTTCTTCCAGTTTGGCGTGACGGTCGCGTTCGCCGTTCTCGTATCACTTTTTGTGTCCTTCACGCTCGACCCGATGCTTTCGAGCGTCTGGGCTGATCCTGAGGCCGAACATGGCGCCCTCGCTCCGGATCAGCGCGGCAAAGTGAATCCGATCCGGCGCGTGGCGTTTGCCTTCAACGACTGGTTCGAGCGAGTCGCGGATCACTATCCCCAATGGTTACGGTGGGCGTTGGATCATCGACTGGTGGTGAGCGCCATCGCGATAGCCTCGGTGGTCGGCGCGTTCTTGCTCGTTCCGAAGCTGGGCTTCACATGGATGCCGGATGCGGATCAGGGCGAACTGAACGTCGGTTACAGGACCGCCCCCGGATCGACGCTTGGCTACACGCTCGGCAAGGGAAGAGAGATCGTCGCCTTCCTGAAGAAGCAGCCCGAGGTCGATTACACGTACTTGTCTGTCGGGGGCGGTTTCCGCGGCACGCCGAACAACGGGAGCATCTTCGTAAAGCTCCTGCCGCGCTCAAAGCGGAAGCGATCGGTCTTCGATCTGCAGAACGATCTGCGCTCTCAGCTTCGCCGGATTCCTGGTACGCAGCCATCGGTGCGAGCTAACCAAACGTCGATCTTCGGAGGGCGCGGTTCGCCGATCCAGATCAACGTTCAGGGGCCGGAGGTTTCTCGTCTCAAGCTCGCAGCAGCGAGGGTGTTGGATGCAGTGAAGAGCGTGCCGGGCGTGGCGGAGCCCAACTCGAGCGACGAAGGAGACATTCCCGAGCTCGACGTGCGCGTCGATCGACAGGAGGCATGGCGCGCTGGTCTCGGAATCACGACCATCGGCAATACCCTCGCGCCGCTTTTCTCCGGCCAACGAGCCACGCGATGGGAGGATCCGCAGGGTTTCGAGCACGACGTGATTGTCGTGTATCCGGATTCGATGCGCACCTCGGCCGCCGACGTGGCACAGATCGTCGTGCCGAGCAGCTCGATCGACCCGAGAAGTGGCCAGCGACCGATGATCCCTCTCTCCCAGGTGGCGCAGGTTCAGGCTGGCGTTGGCCCGCAGCAAATCAATCGCCGCAATCTCGAGCAACAAGTTTCGATCAATGCCAACGTTCTTCCCGGCTACGCGACGGGCGATGTCGCGAACGATGTGCGCCACGAGATCGACAAGGTGGGCCTGCCGCCCGGTTATCACTTTGTGTTCGGCGGCGACGTCCAGAATCTCGAGGAGACGAAGGGTTATGTGCTCGAGGCGATGCTGCTCGCCGTGGTCTTCATCTATCTCATCCTGGCGTCGCTCTTCGGGTCGTTTGTACAGCCGCTGGCGATTATGCTCGCCCTCCCGCTGAGCTTCATTGGCGTCACCGTCGCGCTGCTGATCACGCGTGACAACATCAACGTGATGACCATGATCGGCATCATCATGCTCATGGGTCTCGTGACGAAGAACGGAATTCTGCTCGTCGACTTCGCGAACCAGCAGCGTGAAGGCGGAGCCGCGCGTGCCGAAGCACTTCTGGCAGCCGGCCGCATCCGCCTTCGGCCGATCATCATGACGACCGTTGCCATGATCTTCGGCATGATCCCACTCGCGCTCGCACTCGGCGCCGGCGCGGAGCAGCGAGCGCCGATGGCCCGCGCGGTGATTGGCGGACTGATTACTTCAACCCTGCTGACGCTGTTCGTCGTCCCCGTTGTTTACACGATGCTCGATGATGTGGCCGCGCTCGTGACACGACGCAGGACAGCCGTGGAGCGACACGACGTCGGTGTCACGCCTGTTCCCGAGCCTGCGGGTGATTGAGTTCGCCGCGAAATAACCAATCTGCGTTCACGAATCGTTACACGGCGCCGCGCCGCCTGACTAACATGCAGCCACGTTTGCGAAACGTGCTGACGTCAAGTGCACCGCGCCTTGACGGAATCGCCATGGCATTGTACTAGGGTGTTGCGCCAATGGTGGTGCGCGCGTCGATGCGTGCGATGATCGAACGCGCGGGCGATGCTGCACGCGCGTGGGGTCGGCATACGACGTGCGCCACAGACGCGACGCTGGATTGCTAGGATTCGCACGCATCACTTGGAATCACAACTTCCCTCAGGAGGCGCGCATGCCGCGAGGTGACGAGTTGCACGAGGAGTTTCGGTTCTCGGATCGCGACGACGACGCGGATGATCTCGGTTACGGCGGTGGTGGCGGTGCAGGTGGTGGCAGCAATTACGACGACGACGAAGACGAGGAGACCGGCTGGTCGGGGACTCGCGGGAGCGATGATCTCTGGGACAGCACCGACGACGACGACGATGACGCGGAGGAGGAGGAGGGCACGCTCACCGAAGAGGAAGACGAGGAAACCGAGGTCTTCCCCGCCGGTAGTCGTGGGGGACGCGCGTCGACGGGTGGTACGGGCAGCGCCGGCAGCAGCAGCTTCGGCGGCGGCTCGAGTGGTGGAGCAGCGTCTGGCGGAATGAGCGGCGGCAGTGCCGGCACTTCTGGCGGCGCGAAAGCAAGCGGTGGCGCCAAGAAGTCCGGTGGCGCGAAGAAGCGCGGCGGCGCGAAGAAGGCCAGTGCCAGGAAGAGCGGAGCCAAGAAGGCCGGCGCCAAGAAGGGCGGGGCGAAAAAGCGCGCGGCAAAGAAAGGCTCTGCGAAGCGGGGCGGCGCCAAGAAGCGCGCAGCTGCAAAACGGGGTGGCGCGAAGAAGCGCGGTGGCGCCAAGAATCGTAGCGGTCGCAAGGGCGGCGCTCGGAAGCGCGGCCGTCGCTAGCCTTCAAATAGATATTGTCCCGAACGGCGGACCGCGGGGCGCGTTCCGCCGTTTCGCTTCGAAATCGCCGCTCGTAATATCCAAATCATGAGCGCGCCTTCAATCCAATCGGACGTAGGCGGACCACCCGTCAGCCTTGATCGACAGGTACTCGATGCCGCGATAGCTCTCGCGCCGACGATCTCTCTCGAGCGGGCGTTGCACGAGGTTGCGCAACAAGTCCGCCGCGTCGCCGTCTGCGACGCGATTGCAATAGCCGTCCGCGACGCGGATCTCGGCGACCTCCAACTCAGACAGGAGATCGGATTCGAAGAGGAGCCCGGTGTGCTAGCCGACGCGCTCCGCCCGCAATGGGAGCGTGCGCTGAGTGACGGCGCGCCCGTCGTTCGCGACCTTCCGCACGGCAAGGAAATCACCGTTCCGATGTTCAGTGGCGATGTGAGCGGCGCCATCACATTTGTCACGAGTAGTCCGGACTCGTTGGATCGTCTCCACGAGCTCGAAGCGCTCATTGCCAGCATCGCCGCACAGGCAGCGTCGGCTATCGAGCGTGCCGAAGCCGTGAGCCGTCTCGGTCAGCGACGACGGTTGGAGGCCATCGGTGAAGTCTCGGCCGGAATCGCGCGCGAGCTGCGGAATCCGCTCTTTGGCATCTCTTCCGCCGCGCAGCTTCTCCGCTTTCGAGTGCGCGACGATCCAGTAATCGAGAAGAACGTCGGTCGAATTCTGCGCGAGGTCGAGCGCCTGAACGCAATCGTGAGCTCCTTGCTGGAATATGGCCGCCCTGCTCCGACGCGGGTAAGCGCGGCGGATCCGGACACGATTTGGCATAGCGTACTGCTGGCGAAGCGCGGCCTGCTCGAGAGCAAAGCGCTCGTTGTGCGTCACCATCCCGGCGAGCCGCGCTCCACGTGCGACGTCGATGAGGAGCAAATCGCTCAGGTGTTCGTCAACGTTCTGGCGAACGCGGTCGACGCGGCGCCAGAAGGCAGTGATTTGACCGTCATTTCGTCAGCGTTGCCAGGCGGCGGGTGGCGCTGCCAATTGCACAACGACGGGCCACCAATCTTGCCTGAACACCTTCCACGAATATTCGAATTGTTCTATTCGACCAAGCCCGGCGCCTCGGGCGTCGGCCTCGCCCTATGCCAGCGCATCGTCGCCGATCACGGCGGCGGCATCGCTCTCGATAGCGTTGCCGACAACGGTACGACGGTCACCATCACACTTCCTCGACACAAGTTGGAATCCAGCCTAGTCGCCAACGAGCATGGCTGACTCGCCGATCACCTTGCTCCGAGCCCACGCCCGCCACGCGCCTTGGAATGCGCGCGGCCTGGCGGCGCATGTCACGGCTCTCGTCGACGCGACGGGAATGCGTCCGACAAATGCGTCCGCGCGGGTCGCGCCCAGCGCGCGGTCGATTCGCTTTTATGTCGCAAACGGTTTGCTTGACCGGCCGGAGGGTACCGGCACTGCAGCTACATACAACTATCGTCACTTCTTACAACTTCTCGGCATCAAGATCAGGCAGCGCGAGGGCGCGACTCTCGAATCGATTAAGAGCGAGCTGCGAGAGTTGACCGGCGATTCGCTCGAGCGGCGTGTCGCAACGTCGCTGGCGCCCGCGCTCGGCGTTCGCGCCGACGCCGTCGCCCAGTCGGACGGCGATCAACCACTGAGTTGGCGTCGCGTACCGGTTGCCGAAGGAATTGAGATTCATGTTCGCGATGACTCACCGGCTGCCCGCGATGAAGCGGTGGTCGCGATGCGCGAAGCGGTCCGCGCGGCACTTGGTCGCGAGGAGCTCCGTTAGCGCGGGCGAGCATTGATCAGAGAAGCCGTGACAATGCCACGGCCACGACTTCGAGCAGTCGCTCCCATGGTGAGCGCTTCCTGAACTCGTCGAGCGTGATCTCCTTGGCGTAGCGCAGATCGTTGAAGAACGTTGAATCCATCGCGGCGCCGAATCGCCTATCGAGAACCACGAGATTGGATTCGTTGTTGAAGGCCAGTGACCGGTTGTCGAAGTTCATCGAGCCGACGCTGGACCACAGCCCGTCCACAGAAATTGTCTTCGAGTGGATCATCGTCGGCTGATACTCGTAAATGCGCACGCCGCCGGCAAGAAGATCTTCGTACCAGTGGCGCCCGGCGTACCACGTGGTCTTCACGTCCGTCTTCGAGCTCACCGTCAAAACACGAACGTCGACGCCGCGTTTGACCTCTCTCTTGAGCAGTCGCCGAAAGTCGTCGTCGGGAACGAAGTAGGAGTTCGTGATAAAGAGCGTCTTGTGCGCTGACGCAATCGTAAGGGCAAGGAAGCGCTCCGCCGGCGTGCTGCCGGTCGTCGGCGCGGTAAAGAGAAGACCAGCGCCCATTCCGTCCGAGCCAGGCTGAAAGCCTCGTGCTGGGAAAAAGATGTCTCCCGTAATCAGCTCGCCGGTCGCTTCAACCCACGCCGACGCGAAGGCCGCCTGGAGCTGCATCACCGCTGGACCCTCAAACCGCACGTTCGACTCGCGCCATTGATCTTCGTGTAACCCGTCGCCAAGCCAGTAATCGGCGAGACCGAACCCGCCAGTGTAACCGATCCTTCCGTCGACGACTACCACCCGCACGTGCGAACGATCGGCCGCGTTATGCACGGAATACCAGCGCAGCTTACGCAGTAACGCTACCTCGACGCCCGCACGGCGCAGCGACTGTGCCCATGCACGCTTCAGATTCTGCGAGCCAAATGCGTCGAGTAGGAGCAGGACGCGGACCTTGGCGTGCGCCCGCGCTTTGAGAATCGCTGCGAGCGTGTCCGCGACCTTCCCGGGCAGCGAGTAGTACATCTGCACGGTGATCGTCTGCTTCGCTGATCGCAGATCCTTCCACAGCGAGTCATAGACGCTGCCGTTGTTTACCGACTGCACGCGATTGCCACCGTCTACGTGCGTGCCGGTGAACATCTCCATCGTTCGTGCAAAGAGCGAATCGGTCGGCGGCGGCGGTCCGCTCCGATCTCCTTCGGCGATCACTGTCTGCAGCGGCGTGCCTCGCGTGATCGACAACAACCCGACGACCGCGAGGTACGCGAAAACGGTCCCAATGGCGACGACGCCCAGGCGCTCCAAACGCTCGGCGAAACTGTAGCTACGGTGCGGTGGCATTCATTGGCACTCTCACACATACTCTGTGCCATGTCTCGATCGGGATTCCGCGCGCCGGTCCTGC
>Ga0137376_10002841_pt1 | contig 10558 bp, 8 predicted proteins | sample SagtaG_23_FD_104814 | JGI IMG/M metagenome (GOLD analysis project Ga0137376, IMG submission 104814) | Vadose zone soil microbial communities from Sagehorn Ranch, Mendocino, California, USA - Sage2_L_20_16 metaG | ecosystem: Environmental > Terrestrial > Soil > Vadose zone | place: USA... | reverse complement strand
GTGTGAGATCGACTCGGCGGCGTCGCGTCCCGTGAACGCGGCTCGCACGGCGCGCCGGAGGGCTGCCACCCACCCCGTGATCCCGCTCGTCCCCATCGTGTCCTCCGCGTGCTGCAATTCGTCGTCCAGGGAAGGTTCTCTGATACCGGACGGGTATGGCGCGCGGAATCCCGGAGAGACGTGTTATCCGGGATTCTGGAAGGGGATTGCGCGATCGCGCCGGATCAGGTGGCGCGATTCCGCGCCGGATCCGCTACCGCACGCAAGCCGTTCCGCTCACGTTGCTCCCGGTGTTGCCCGTCCCCGAGATCACGCGCGCACGGTTCGTCAGCCCGTCGCCGTTGCCGCTGATCGTGTTGCAGTCGATCAGGTTGTTGCTCGAGCTCTGCAGCACGATGCCATCGTCCGTGTTCCCCGTGACGACGTTGTCCGTCACGGTGATCGAGGTCACGTTCTCGAGGTCGATGCCGTCGTCGAGGTTGTCGCGCACGATGTTGCGGACGACGGACGTCGAGGTGGTGCCCTCCTGGATGGTGACGCCGTCGCCGTCCTCGATGTCGGTGCCGAAGAAACGCCGGTTGCTGACGATCGTGTTGTTCATGATGACGACGTCGTGGGTCTGGTGTCCCGCGTTCACGCCGTGTCCGTTGTCCGTGATGAGGTTCTGCTTGACGACGTAGCCCCCGCCGCCCGTCGTCTCGACGCACTCCTCGTTGCGCGCGCAGCAGGTGCACGTTACCTCGCCACCGGACGAGCTCTTGTACTCGACGGCGTCCTCCGGGTCCGCGTCGATCAGGTTCAGGAAGCGGATCGAGATGTTCGTCGACGAGATGATCTTGACGGTCTCGCCGTTGCTGCCCGTCGGCGGCGGGCTGCCGTCCGGCGACAGGCTCGACGTGAGCGTGGTGGGCTCGGGGCCGAACTCCGGGCATGCCGTCGGCGGCGGATCGCCTTCGATCGCGAGGTTCGACCGTTGCAGGATGACGACCGGCGGTCCCACGCAGCGGCCGCTCACGTGAATCAGGGTGGGCGCGCCGGCGGAGCCGTCGGACGCCGCGTTGACCGCGGCACGCAGCGTCGTGAACGACAAGCCGGGGCGCGAGCTGACCGTGATCACGCACGCGCCGGTGGCGTTGTCGCCGCATCTGCCAGGCACGGTGGTCGAGGTCGTCGTGGTCGGCGCGGTGGTGGTGGTGGTCGTCGTCGTCGTGGCGAGCGTGGTGGTCGTGGTGGCGACGGTCGTCGTCGTGGTCGTGGGCGGCATCTCCGGCATGGTCGTGGGCGTGGTCGTCGTGGTGGTGGTCGTCGCCTGGGTGGTCGACGTCGTGCTGGTCACCGTCGTCGTGGTCGTGGCCGGCGTGCACGTGCATTCGTTCGGCTGGCCGGGCGGCACGCAGATGCCGGGGCACGCGCGGTCGCCGTTCGGGGCCGTCACGTCGCATTGCTCGCCTTCGTCGAGCACGCCGTTGCCGCACACGAAGAGCATCGTGTGGGCATCGGTCTGGAAGCGGTCCGTTACCAGATGCCCCATGATCGTCGCCGCCGCGCCGATCCGGGTCTTCGCGAACGGGGCGAACAAGCGCGCGTCGAAGATCGACTTTTCACCGATGCGGACCAGCGATCCCATCACGTTGATCTGAATGGTCGCCGGACTGCCGACGGGCAGCAGCCGGGAGCGCGTGGCGAGGAGGAGGATGCCCGCGATGTCGATCGTGGCGGGCGTGTTCACCATGATCGTGCCGAAGCTCACCGCCGTGAGCGAGCAGAAGGTGTAGTCCCCCGGCTGCAGGACCAGTGTGCCCAGCTGGCCGACGGATACGTCGCCGTAGCTTCCCGGGACTAGCGTGAACGTCTCGCGCTGGCCGCCGGTGCGCGCGGATCCGGCGCAGTGAATTGGAAAATTCGGAGGCAGGTTGAACGGATCGAACGGATCGGGGACGACCAGCGGCTCGGGCGCGAAGATGGGCGGCAGGATCGGCTGCGTGACCGTGCCGGCGATCAAGCTCCCCAGGCCCGTGAAGAGCGTGTTCGCGAAGACGTCGAAGGCGTGTGACCGGACCTGGATCCGGACAGTGTCGCCGACGACCGCATGCCCGTCGGTCACCGTCACGTGGTGCGCGAGGTTCAGAAAGCCGCCGGGTGAATTCACGGCGATGTTGCCGCCGACCACCGCGAGGCTCTTGATGTGGCCGTCGCGATTGACGAGCAGCTGGTAGTGCTCGGCGTCGCGCGACTGTGCCCCCGCGCCGCGCGGGACGGCAGTCAGGATCAGCGCGACCGCGAGTCGAAGCAACCATGCGAGCGCTGTTCCGCCGCCGATCTTCATCGCGCTTCTCCGTCGCGATCACACCGCGCATCTCGCACGGGCAATCGCACGGCGGTGGCTATATGTCCGCCGGTCTGCCAGCGCAATCATTTTCTGCGAAATTTTCCGCGACGGTGCGCTTCGCGGATTCCGCGTGTGGCCCGGACGTAGCTTGCAGCGTCGCACGCTACGTCGTGCCGCGTTGCGAGAGAGGGCCGCGAAAGCCGCGTGGGACGCGCACCTCGGACCACTCGTGTCGCGCAGTACCTGCGCGCCGGAGCCGCGGCGTCTTGCACGCGGGCAACATCCGACGTCGCCCTTCTTTTCACGCGTCATGGTTCGATGTATGCGGAGCGCACGAACGAGGTCGACTACAGCGGCGCGCCAGCCCCGGTCCGTCAGGATCTCGTGGAGGCGCAGCGCTTCCTCCTGAACCACCTCCGCTCGCCAGGGACGTGGTGGACGGGGGCGGAGCGGGTCGCGATTGCCTGGGAGTCGCGCCGGGCGGCGAGCTGCGGGCTCTGCCGCGAACGCAAGGCGAGCCTCTCCCCGGCCACGGGCCGGCACGAGGGCGTGCCGCCGCTGGCGGCGACGATCGTCGACGCGGTGCACCGTATCCGGACGGACCCGGCGAGGCTTTCGAAGAGCTGGTTCGACGGCGTGATCGCGGAGGGCCTCGACGTCGGCCGCTACGTCGAGCTGGTCGGCGTGGCGACGCTGACGGCCGGCCTCGACGCGTTCGCCCGGGCGTTCGGCATCGCGCCGTTCGCCATTCCTCCTCCACGGCCGGGCGAGCCGTCGCGCCACCGTCCGGAGAGCGCGAAGCCCGAGGGTGCATGGGTGCCGATGATCGCGCCGGAGGGCGCCGTCGGACCCGAGGCAGACCTGTACGGCGGCGGCTTCGTCCCGAACATCATGCGGGCGCTCAGCCTCGTGCCCGACGAGGTGCGCGCGCTCCGCCTGTCGTCGTCGGCGCACTATGTGCCGGTCGAGCAGATCCCCGATCCGACGGTCCGCCGCGCGCTCACGCGCCCGCAGATGGAGTTCGTCGCCGCGCGCGTCTCCGCGCTGAACGAGTGCTTCTACTGAACGACGGCGCACGCGACACTGCTCCGTGCGAGCAGTCAGATGTCGGGCGAGGCGGTGGAACTCGGTGTGGTGACGGGGCAGGTGGCGGGTGACGGCGGCATCGAGCACGGCGCGCGGCTCATCGCCTTCACCGACGCGGTCCTCGGCAGCGACGACGGGCGGCTCGCGCGCGAGCGCGAGGCGCTCCGTGCCGTCATCACGCCCGAAGCCTTCGTCGATACCTGCGCGCTGATCGGCGCCTTCAACGTCGTGGACCGCGTCGCCGACGCGACGGGAATCCCGCTCGACGCGATGCTCTACGAGGGCAGCCAGGACGTGCGGGACGAGCTCGGCCTCGCGCGCTTCCGGTCCGCGGCGAACACGCCCGGCGCGAGCTGAGCGAGCTCCTACGGACACGTCTGGTGATTGATCTCGGGGTGAATCTGCAGGTTACCGTGCGGCGTGTCGCCGCCGTCGTCGATGTCCGGCGCGGCCGCCGCGAGCTGCTCGCTCAGACTCGCGCCGCAGCTGATCGAATGCCGTAACGCCAGGTTGTCGGCGCCGTCGGGATCGCCGCTCAGGATCCAGATGCGCATGCGGTAGCGGTCGGGTGGCGCCGGGCCACTGTCCCCGCCCGGCTCGCCGTGATCCTCGACGTCGACCCGGAAGGCGGCGTTCAGGTCCTTCTTCCCGTTCGTCGGTGTGAAGGGCGCCACGCCGGTGAAGCAGATCTTGTTCGCCGGCGCGCGCGGCGGCTCGGGGCCGCAGATGCGATCACCCGGATTGCAGAGCGAGCCGGCGGGCGGGTCCGGCCGTCCGGCGCACGGGAGACAGCCACAGACGAGGCTGTCGAAGCTCTTCGCATGCAGCGTCCCGCCCTTGTCGTGGCGCACGTGCTCCCAGCTGCCCTGGATGCAGGGGGTCGCGGGACTGAACGCGGTGATGAAGCCCACGGGCGCGCCCACCTGGCCGCCGTGGGTGGCGTAGTCGACCGGCGGCGACGTCGTATCGATGCGGCCGCCGCCGGTCACCCGGCAGCCGCCGGGGGCGGTCGTGGTCGTGGTGCTCGTCGTGGTCGAGGTGACGGTCGTCACGGTCGTGGTGGTGGTCACGGTCGTGACGGTCGTGCTCGTGGTGGTGGTCGTGGGCGGCATCTCCGGCATGGTCGTGGGCGTGACGGTCGTGCTGGTGGTCTCCGTGGTGGAGGTGCTGCTGGTCGTCGTGGTGACGGTCGTGCTCGTCGTCACGGTGGTGGTCGTCGTGGTGATCGTGGTCGTCGTCGAGCACATCAGGTGCGCCTGGTTGCAGACGCCCTGGCCGTCGCAACCGGCCGTCGTGCAGCTGCTGCCGTCGGTGTCGGTACACGGCGTGCTGCTCGGCTTGGGCGGATGGTCGCACATCCCCGTGTGCGGGTTGCACGGGGGATCGTCGGTACACTCGTTCGTATCCGGTGTGCAGGTCTCAACCTGGTGATTTTGGTTGCAGACGCCGTGGCCGTCGCAGCCCGCCGTCGTGCAGGCGTTGCCGTCGGTGTCGGTACACGGCGTGCTGTCGGGCTTCGGCGTGCTCGTGCACGCGCCGGTGTCCTGGTTGCACGTCGAGTCCACGCACTCGGCGATCGGGCACGTGGGGCAGAGCGGGATCGAGGCCGCTTGCTGGCCCGAGGACGTGAGACCGTTGTCACAGCTCGCGTCGTCGGCCGTCGCCAGGTAGCCGGTCGTCTCCTCGATCTGATCGGGCGTCCCGTCGGTGCTCATCCCGAGGACCTTGATGTCGAACTCGAGGTTGCAGAAGCCCGGATCCACCGGCGTGTCCGCCGGGATCTCGAGCGGGCTGCTCGGCGTGAAGACGATCTCGTTCGGCGACGTGCCGACGGCGTGGCCGGAGGACCACGTGATGCGGCACGTCGTCGTGATCGTCGTGTCGCCCTCGTATTCGACGATGGCGCCGTCGTCGACGCACGGAATCCCCAGGGTGGAGTCGCTGTTGCAGTCGAGGTCGAACCGCAGCCGGTCGAGCGTCAACAGCGTGCCGTCCTGGATGCTGCCGGTTCCGAGGGTCAATCGGACGCGGACGGTGTCGCCGGGCAACGCGAAGGCGGGGCCGCCGACGTAGTCGATCGTGATCAAGCCGTTGCACGTGGCGGCGCCGGCGACGGCCGGGGCGAGCCCGGCGAGGATCGCCGTCGCCGAGAGGAGCCTCGCGACGAGCCGCATGTTCGTTCTCCGTGCGGCGGCACGATCGCGGGCACCGTCGCGCGCTGGCGTCTACTGCCGGCCGCGCACGACTGTCAAGGTGGTCATGGCCGCTGAGGTCGTAACCTGTAACGTGCCATGGCACTTCGCAAGATATGTTCAGACGCCAGCGACCGCGCGGTGCGTCACTCCGTCCATGCGACGACGACGCGCCCGCTCGGCGCACTGCTGCCACCGCGGGGCTCCACCGTCACCGTGACCGCATCGGGCAACGTCGCGAGTGCCGGAGCCTCGGCGATCAGGCGCGCGCTCCCGTCGGCATCGGGCCGCGCGGTCCCGAGCGAAATCCACGTGGTGCCCCGACGTGCCCACGCCTGGTACGTCTCTCCCGGGCTCGGGGCGGGGAACGTCGACAACGTCACGACCGCCATGCCGACGCCCGGACGCCCCCGGTAGCGGGCGTGCATGTCCTCGGGCAGGGCGGGCAGGGCGCTCAGGCGCAGGTTCACGCTGTCGCTCGCGGTGAGCATCGACAGCGCTCGGTCGTACCGACCGAGAGTCGCATGCTCGGATCGGTAGCGGACGCCGAGCGCGACGAGCAGACAGAGGGCGGCCAACGCCGCCCATTGCGGCGCGAGGCTCGCGCGGAGCTTCTGGACCGCGGTACGGATGCGGGTCTTCGCGGTGCCGAGGGGAACACCGAGCTCGGCCGCGACCTCTTCGTGCGTGAGGTCGCCGGTGAAGTGCAACCGGATCGCGTCGCGCTGCGGTGCGGGCAGCTCGTCGACCGCCGAGCCCACGACCCTCCGCCGCTGCTCCGCCGCCGCTGCCTCGGGTGGCCCGGGATCCTGCGCCGGCAGGCTCGCGAGCAGCTCGCCATCCGCGTCGGCCTCGATCGCGGGCTGTCGGCTCCGACGGCGGAGCTCGTTCAGCACGCGGAAGTGGGCGATCTGCAGGACCCACGCGCGCACCGAGCCGCGTTGCGGGTCGAACGTCGCGGCGTTCCGCCACACCGCGAGGAAGACGTCCTGCACGATGTCCTCGGCCGCGGCGCGATCGAGCGCCTGCAACGCCAGTCCGAAGACGAGACGGGCGAAGCGACGGTGGAGGACGGCGAGCGCCTCCTCGGAGCCTCCGGCGACCTCGAGCATCAGCTCCACGTCGGTCGCGTGCGCGGTCGATGGCATCGGCCGGTATCCGTTCATGCGAGCGTACTATGGCCGGACGGGCGGAACGACCACGGCCCGCACGCCGGCTCACCGGCTACTACACCGCGGGCGCCCCGTTGGATTGGCCGATCCAGCAGCCGGGGCCCGGGGTATCGCCTGTCGCGTGCTGCCGGTCAGTGCGCCTCGAGAAATTCGCGCGGGTTGACCGGCTTGCCTTCCACGAGCACCTCGTAATGGAGATGTGGCCCCGTGCTGCGACCGCTGCTGCCGACGAGTCCGACGACGTCGCCTTTTTCCACTCGCTGGCCCACCGTGACGTCGACCTTCTTCAGGTGCGCGTAGCGCGACTCGATGCCGTTGCCGTGATCGAGCACGACGTTCCGCCCGTAGCCTCCGCCCGAGTGTGCCGCGATCACGATCCCCGGTGCGGGCGACCGCACCGGAGTGCCGGGCGGGCTGCCGATGTCGATCCCCTTGTGGTGCTGCCGCTTCCCGCTGAAGGGCGACCGGCGCATCCCGTACTCCGAATCGATCTGGCCGTGGATGGGCCAGCTGAGCGGCAGCGCACTGACGAGTCTCCCCATCCGACCCGTCGCGTGCTCCAGCTCTTTCAGGCGCGGCCCTTCCTCGGCGACGGTGCTCGCGAGCAGCTCGACCTCGCCCGCGGACTGCGGTTCGGCGGCTGCGGCGTCGTCGTCCGCGCGATCCGGTCGCAGACCGAGCGCTTTCCACATCTTCGTGTGGAGTGCCTTCCAGGCGGTGATCTCGCCCCGGACGGTGGCGACCCGTGCCTGCACGGCATCGGCCGCCCGCTGCTCGGCTTCGCGCTGCTGGAGGGCGGCCATTCGGCCGGAGTCGCGCACGAGACGGGCGTAGTCGTCCGAGAGACCGATCGTCGACGCTGCCGCCGTCGCGAACAGTCCGGCCGTGGCGTAGATGATCGACCGTGGCAGGCTCACGCGCAGCACGCGCGAGCCGTCACCGTGGACGAGGATCAGGCTGACGGGCGGCTTCATCCCTTGAAGGGAATCACCAGCGACAGCGACGGCTCCGCGGCCTTCTCCTTGGTCATCTGGCACTGGCCGTCGTGTACGGCGCCCGCCTCCATGACGATGACCGGCGCGTCGATGTCGCCCGTCACCCGCGCGCTGCTTTTGAGCTCGACGCGCTCGCTCGCGGTGACGTTTCCCGCCACGCGGCCGTGCACGATCAGGGTCGCCGTTCGCACGCTCCCCTCGACGACGCCGCGCTCTCCGACGATGAGCGTGTCCTTGGCAGTGACCTCACCACGCAGGGTCGCGTCCAGCATGACGGTGCCGGAGCACGTGTAGTTGCCCTCGATCTCCGAGCCTTCGTCCAGGAAGGCGCCGAGACGACCGGCGCTCGGCGCTTTGCGCTTACGATTCCTCCACATGATGCCCGTGAGGAGCAAGGGCGATACCAATGTGGCGCCATGCCGGGCGCCACGCGCCGACCGCCCGTCCCAGCAGAGTGTCGAGGAAATGACAGGGCGCGACCGTCCACGGCGTGACGGTCGTGCGCGAGGAGGTGCAGCCCGGGACGCCGGCGTCCGCCCAGGGAAGCGCCTGGGCGTCGTCGGCCGACCACCGGTCAGCGTGTACGAACCCACGCCACCCAGGCCTCCTCCAGGTCCGGGGTGCCCTTCGGAAACGCGCTCCGCTTTCGCACGATCGCGTCCATCGTGGCGCCGTGTCGCAGCGCCTGGCACATCTCGCGGATGAACGTCTGGCCCTCCTTCTCGAGCAGGAACTCGAAGAGGGTGACCGACTCGGCGTAGTACGTCATGTTCCGGATGCCGGTCCGCGAGATGTCCTCGGCGTGGGAGCTGGCGAATGCCGATATCTGGCGATTGAGCTCCTCGACGCCGATCTCGCCCCGCGCGAGCTTCTCGTGCAGCTGAACGGTCAGCTCGACCAGCGGACTCTCCTTCACCGGGTTGCGCATCGTGAAGAGGGTCGCGAGCGGGATGCGGTCGTCGAGGTGATCGCGCATCTATTCGGCGCGATGACGGCGCGACGCCTCCTTCTCGTGGTGACACGCAACCGCTTCGTGCAGCCAGGCGTTCGACTGATGGAGCCCGCCCTCGTGCATGTACTCGAGGAAATAGATGTGCGCGATCTCGTGCGACAGGTCGCTGAACCGTTGCCCGTCGAGCGGTTCGCCCTCGGCCATCGACCACGCGATCCGATGCGAGGGGCCGCCGGCCGGCGCCTCCGTCCCGGCGTCGGCCGACGATCCACCGCCGGACGCGACGGTGATCACGACCTCGACCGAAGGCGGGTCGACGGCGAAGACGTCGTGAAACGTTCGCCAGGTGGTCTCCAGGTCGGCGGCGATCGCCTGTGGCGTGGGCTTCGTGGCGGTCGAAACGACGCGGAAGTGGCTCGCGTGCATGTCGGCGCTGATGCCCGGGTGGGCGACGAGAAGCAAGAGCGCGACGCCCAGGCCTCGCGCGATCATGATGTCCGCTCGAAGTCGATGAATCCGCGCTCGACGTTCACGCTGACGAGGCGCACGCCGACGCGATCCCCGACGTCGAGTCCCGCCGCGCCTTTGACGACCTTGCCCTCGACGGGCGGGCGCAGCGCGCGGACCCAGGTCCCTTTGTCGGAGACGCCGGTCACGATGCCGTCGAAGCGCTCGCCGATGCGCGAGGAGAGGAGCAGGGCCGCGCACGACTTCCGCACCTGCCGCTCCACCTTCTTCGCGGCGTCCTCCTGCTCCGTACAATGCGTCGCCAGCCCCGTGAGCTCGTCGTCGGCGTATGGCACGGGAGCGCTGCCGAGTGCCGCCTTGAGGAGCCGTTGCGTGACGAGATCCGGGAAGCGGCGGTTCGGCGCCGTCGAGTGGACGTAGTCGCTGACGGCGAGGCCGAAGTGTCCCGCCCCCGGATCGCCGGGGCGCTGCACGACGTACTCGCCCCGTCCGAGCAGCTTGACGATGCTGAGCGAGAGGTCGGGGAACCGGAGGGCGTCGGCCGCGCGTCGCCGGACGAGGAACGCCGACAGCGCCTCGGCATCGGGCGAGGGCGGCAGCGTGTCGCCGAATCCGGCGGCCACCTCGCGGATCTTCTCCCAGCGCTCCGGGGAGCGCACCACGCGGCGAAACGTCGGGAAGCCCTTGTCCTGCAGGTAGCGCGCGGTGACGCCGTTGGCCGCGATCATGAAGTCCTCGATCAGCTGCGTTGCCCGGTTCCGCTCCTCCTGCTGGAGGTCGACGACGTCGCCGTCGGCCACGACCGCGCGCGGCTCGAGCACCTCGAGGTCGAGCGCGCCGTGCTCGTGCCGGCGGGACGCGAGCGTCTGCGCGACGCGATCTTGCAGCCGGATCTGCGCATCGACGCCGGGTGCGGCGGCCATCGCCGCGGGCATGGGTCCCTGGCCGTCGAGCCAGGCCCCGACGCTGCGGTAGGCGAGCTTCGCCTGGTTCCGGACGCGCGCGCGGTAGATGTCGGACGACGCGATCGACCCGTCGTTGCTCACGACAAAGTCGATCACCACGGCGAGGCGCTCCTGGTGCTCCGCGAGCGACGTGAGGTGGGTCGAGAGCTTCTCGGGGAGCATCGGAAGGATGCGCGTCGCGGTGTAGACGGACGTCGTGTTTCGGCCGGCGTGGGCGTCGATCGGGGTGTTGCGGCCGACGAGCGCGTCCACTTCCGCAATGGCGACGAGCACGTGTACCCCGCGACCGGGAAGCTCCTCCGCGACGGTGAGCTGATCGAGGTCGCGCGAGTCGTCGTTGTCGATCGACGCCCATGCGAGTCCTCGGAGGTCGCGCGCCGACGCGTCGGTCGCGGGGCC
>Ga0137376_10002840_pt1 | contig 10560 bp, 10 predicted proteins | sample SagtaG_23_FD_104814 | JGI IMG/M metagenome (GOLD analysis project Ga0137376, IMG submission 104814) | Vadose zone soil microbial communities from Sagehorn Ranch, Mendocino, California, USA - Sage2_L_20_16 metaG | ecosystem: Environmental > Terrestrial > Soil > Vadose zone | place: USA... | reverse complement strand
CATCTACCGCAAGCTGGGTGCCGAGTCGCGAGGCGACGCCGTAGCACGGGCGCGCTCGCTCGGCCTGATCTGAGGGCGCCGGTCAGTCCACCCGGTCGCCGTCGGCGCGCCGGGCCAGGCCGTCGCGCACCCTGGCGACGAAGCCCGGCACCACCGCACTGATGATCAAGGCCGTCGTGAGCCAGCCGAGCACGACGTACGGAAAGTACCGATATGGGGCGGCCGGCACGGGCCACACGGTGTGGTACAGCACGAACCCGGCGACGCCGGTGCCGATGATCGGCAACACCGCCTCGTATTTCGACCGGCGCGAGAGCCGGCGTACAGCGGCGACGTTCGTGAGGACGTACATGACCAGCAGGCTCAGCACACCCAGTGTGGCGAGGTAGAAGAACACGTTCAGCGGCGGCACGTCGGCAAGCCGGAAGCTGACCAGCAGCGCGAGGCCGACGAGCATCTCCAGCGTGAGGGCCCGATTGGGGACGCCCGTACGTGGCGACACGGCACCGAGGCGCCGCGCGCCCAGCCCGTCGCGTCCGAACGAGAACATCATCCTGGCCGCGACGGTGACCCCGCCCAGCCCGGCGCCCACGGCGCTGAGCACCGCGCCTGCGTCGAGCAGGGCGGGCAAGCCACCGCCGACGTAGCGATCAGCGAGGTCGCCGAGCGGCGCCTGCGAGTGCTGGAACGTCGAGACGCCCGTCGCGTCCGGACCGAAGCCGAGCGACTGCGCCACCATGCACGCCACGTAGAAGACCGCGCCGAACGCGACGGCCGTGATGATGGCGTGCGGTATCACCCGGCGCGGCACGATCGACTCCTCGCCCAGCGACCCGGCGGACTCGAAGCCGGCGAACGCCAGGAAGCCGGACGTCGCCGCGACAGCGAGCGTCGAGATGCTCGTGCCGGGCGGCAGGACGAACACCTTCGTGGACAACCCGCCGCCCCCGGCAGAGTGTGTGCCAGTCGCCAGTCGCACGTAGATCGTCACCACGAGCACGAGGATGAGCACCACCGACACGGCCTCGAACACCAGCAACGAGCGGGTCGTCGGGCGGATCCCGCGCGCGGCGAGGAACCAGATCACCGCCCAGCCGACGAGCGCGATCGGGAACCAGTCCGCGTCGTCGGCCAGGTTCACCGAGTGCAGGAACGCCCGTCCGAAGATCGCCACTCCCATGATCGAGACCGGCGGGAACACGAGATACGTGCCGAGCAGCGCCCAGCCCGCGACGAAGCCCATGCGCGGCGTCAGCGCGCGACCGACGAACGCATACACCGATCCGGCATGGCTGAACTCCGCTGCCAGCCGGACGAAGCCGAAGGCAACCAGCCCGACGCCGAGCCCGGCCAGCACGAACGCGAGCGGCGCGGCGCGTCCGAGTTGCTGCGCCGCCGCGATACCCGTGATCGACATCGCCAGCGTCGGGGCCATCACCCCGATCGAGACGGCGGCCGTCTCCAAGAAGTGCAGCTCGCGCCGGAGCGCCGCCTTGGGCTCTGCCGTCGTGGCGGTCATCCGGCCAGCCACCCGCCGTCGGCCACCAGCACCGCGCCGGTGATGTACGAGGCTTGCGGCGAGCACAGCCACACTGCGGCAGCCGCGATCTCGTCCGGCTCGGCGATGCGGTTCAACGGAACTCTGCGCAGCAGGTCCTCGCTGACGGTGGACGTCATGCCGGTGCGGGTCACGCCCGGCGCCAGCGCGTTCACCCTGATTCCGGCAGCGCCGAGTTCCAGGGCGGCGGTGCGGGTCAGCCCGTTGACGGCGTGCTTGGCCGCGACGTACGGGCCGTTGTCGGGCATGGCCGCCGCGCCGAGCATCGAGGACGTGTTGACGATCGCGCCCGATCCCTGGCGTCGCATCTGCGCGATCTCGGCGCGCATGCAGTGCCACACCCCGATCAGGTCGACCTGGATCACCCGCGCGAACTCGTCGGCGGGGTACTCGTCCAGCGGCAGGTACGGCCCGGCGACGCCGGCGTTGTTGTGCGCGGCGTCGAGGCGTCCGAATCGCGCGACCGTCCGCTCGACGGCGTCGGCCATGGCGTCGAGGTCGGTGACGTCGGCGGTGATGACCTCGGCCTCGCGGCCGGCTGCGTGGACGTCCTTGGCAGTGCGCTCGAGTCCGTCGCCGTCGATGTCGACGAGTGCGACCGACGCTCCGGCGGCCGCGAACGCCAGCGCGCTGGCCCGGCCGATGCCCGATGCGGCTCCGGTGACCAGCGCGATGCGTCCGGACAAGTCAGTTGCCACAGGTCCCCCCCGCGTTGATCAGTCACGGTAGTGCTTCTCTAGGACGGTGCGTAGCGCAGCGCGCCCGCGATGCAGCAGAACCCGCTGATTCTGCGGCGAAAGGGACAGCGCGGCGCACGCCTCGCCGGCGCTCATCCCGTGGACGTCGCGCATCGTCACCACCAGCCGCTGCCGTTCCGGCAACAGGTCGAGCGCCCGGTCGACCATCTCGACGACCTCAGAGCCCAACGCCCGTCCCTCGGGCTGGTCCCACGGCCGTGGTGCCCCGACCGACGTCCAGTGCCCGGGGTAGCTGCCGCCGGGCCCCTCGAATCGAGCCGGGTCGGCGACCGGCGCGTCAGCGTCCTGCCGGGTCAGGCTGGCCGAAGCGACGGTGCGGTGCTCGCGGGCGCCACGGGTCTTCGCCCGGTTGATCAGGATCGAGAACGTCCAGCTGCGCAAGGACGAGCGCCCTTCGAATCGGGGCAGACCGTTTATGACGCCCAGCCACGCGTCCTGGACCACGTCCTCCGCGGACTGCCGGCACGAGACGTAGCCCCGCGCAACGCGCAGCATCACCGGAGACCACTCGTCCACGATCTGCCGGAATGCCGCGTCGTCGCCGGCCCGCAGTCGCGCGAGGAGTGCGTCATCCTGGTCAGCGGCGAGGACCGCGACCGTCCGATCGCTGACGTGAGACATGTGGACCCCCAGTTGCGGAATGGCTTGGGGGGAGCCTGTCCGAGCACGGCGTGAGAAACCTCCCCCCACAGCGGATCTCACCCGGGTGAGATCGGGCCGCGGGCGATGCTCGGCGTCGCCGCAGCACGCACGCTTGTGCGATGACGCGGCGTTTCTACCGAATAAGGATCCGAGGCACCTTGAGCCCGAGGTTCGCCTCGGTGTTCGACATGCAGGTCGAGGCGGAGCAGGGGGCCACGGTGCTCTCGGGCGTGTGCGTCGACGCGTCGGCCCTGTACGGCGTGCTGGATCGGATGCGCGAGCTCGGCCTGGACCTGCTCGACGTCGAGTCCTTCCCCGTCGCGCCTTAAGCACTTGCGCCGTAGGCGCTCAGCGCAGCGTGGCAGCCGCGATAGGCACGGCGAAGGCCCGACACCAGATGAGCACCGTCAGGGGACGGGCGACTGCGACGCCCGTCCGAACCGGATAGTTCTGGTTGCCACGGTTGCCGCGAAGGTGGTTCAGCCGGGTACCGCCGTCTGGCGCACGATGCTCGGGGCCAGGCACGACGAACACGAAGTAGTCCGGGCCCGGCTCGACATCGAGGTGTTCCAGTCGGATCACGTGAGAGCCGTCCGCGAGGCGGATGAGCAGAGCACTTCCCGATGCGCGGTGGTTGATGCCGGTCAACGTGGAACGGCTCAAGGTGGTCGTCACGACCGCCGGCCGTGGGACGATGGGCTCGCTGGTGTCCGGCCCGACATTCGCCACCGTCGTCGCGGCGACCGGCGCGCCGGGCAGCGGGTCGTTCACGGTGACAGTGCGAAATGCCGGCAGCACGGTGATGACGAAGGCGATCACGACCGGTACGGCCTGGGCGGCAGCGGTCAGGGCGAACCCGCGGCCGAGCCGGGGGAGCAGCCAGCCCAGGGCCAGGATCAGGATTCCCACGCTCGCCGCGAATCCGAACGCCCGCGGGCTGCCCAGCATCGACAGGGCGACGCCAGGCTTCCAGGCGAAGAATGCGGCGCCGCCGACCGCGGCGACCGCGGGGATCGCCAAGGAGCTTCGCGGTATAGAGATCCAGCGCATGAGGTGTCCTGCCGTCCGGGCGTTCGATCGTTACAGATCGGCGCGGGTGATGTTCCGGAAGGCAGCCGTCAGATCCTCTTTCGCCGCATCGGGGAGCGTGTCGAGTGGAACGTACCCCAGCGTACGGATGGATGCCTCCATCTGCCGGAGGTACTCGTCGCATCCCGGGCACAGCTCGAGATGCGCTTCGACCTCTACCCGCGTCCCGTCGTCGACGAGTCCTTCCAGGTAGTCAGTGACGAGCTCGACAACTTCCTGGCAGCTGATCGTCATGCCTGGTTCGGCACCTTCGCTCATGGATTCACCCGGCTCCGATCAGCCCCGACGTCGCGAGACGTTCCGCCTCGGAGATTGCCCACGCGGCGTTGACCAGGCCGATGTGGCTGAACGCTTGCGGGAAGTTGCCGAGCATCTCGCCCGAGCCTGGCTCGACTTCCTCGGCGAGCAGGCCGACGTCGTTGGCGAACGCGATCGCCTTCTCGAAGACGCCTCTGGCGCGGTCGACCTGACCGGACTGCGCGAGGGCCTGGGCAAGCCAGAACGTGCAGAGCAGGAACGTTCCCTCCTCGCCGGCGAGTCCGTCGACTCCCTCCTCGGTCCGGTAGCGGTACACGAGGCCGCGTTCGTCGGTCAGCCGCTGCGCGATGGCATCGATCGTGGCGAGCATGCGCGGATCGTCGGCAGGGAGGAAGCCGACGATCGGCATCATCAGGTTCGACGCGTCGAGGGCGGTCGAGCCGACGTACTGCGTGAACGCCCCGGCCTCGTCGTTCCACCCGTCGCGCACGACGGTCTCCCAGATCTCGTCGCGGGTGCGCTTCCACTTCTCGACCCGGTCACCGGCGTCGATCAGGGCAGCCAGCGCGATCGCGCGGTCGAGAGCCACCCAGCACATGACCTTGGAGTAGAGGAAATGCTGCGGGTCACCGCGAACCTCCCAGATGCCCTGATCCTTCTCCTGCCAGCTGGCCGCCGCGGTGTCAGCGCACGCGACGAGGAATCGCTTTGTGTCGTCGTCGATGTCGCCGAGCTGGTCGACGAGCCGGTGCGCGGCGCCGAGCAGCTCGCCGTACACGTCGATCTGTTGCTGGTTCCAGGCGCCGTTGCCGACGCGCACCGGACGGCTGTCTCGCCAGCCCTCGAGATGCGGGAGCTCGCGCTCGGTCAGGTCGTGCTCACCGCCGATGCCGAACATGATCTGCAGGCCCTCGTCCGGTCCGATACCGGACGCCGCCGCGGTGGCAAGGAAGGCGAAGAAGTCGTCGGCCTCGTCCGGGCAGGCGGCAACCCACAGCGCCTCCATCGTGAAACTGGCGTCGCGGACCCACGAGTAGCGGTAGTCCCAGTTGCGTTCGCCGCCGACGCCTTCGGGCAGCGACGTGGTGGCCGCGGCGACGATCGCGCCGCTCGGCTGGAACGACAGGCCCTGCAGTACCCGGCCGCTGTGGTGCACGAGGTCGGCCCAGGGCCCGTCATAGGACTGGTGCAGCGCCGACCACGACTGCCACGCGCCGATCGTGTTGTCGATCTGCGCGGCCAGTTCGTCCTGTGACCAGACCCGCGCCGGAACCTCCTCCAAGGTCGAGCGGTGCAGGGCGAAATGCACGGTGTCGCCCTGGTGCAGGGTCGCGCGGCCGTGTCCCCGGGATCGGCCGAGGTCGAGCGGTAGTGGCGTGGTCAGCACCAGCCAGTCGGCGCCGCCTCGCGCGGTAACCCCACCGTCCACTCTGGACAGCAGCGGCATCACCAGGCCGTACTCAGGACGCGGCTCGTACGACACGTCGAGCTCGACGTGACCGTCGGTGCAGGTGGCCCGGCGTACGAGCAGGTGCGGCACGTGGCGGCCGAGGCGATGCCCGCCGTTGTCGGGACCCATCGCCAGCAGGTCGGTGAGCACGACGGTGCCGGTGTCGGTGGTGAACGTCGTCTCGAGGACCAGCGTCCGGTCGAGGTAGCGGCGCGTGCTGTGCCACTCGCCCGCCGGCTGGATCTGCCAATGCCCGGCTTCCGTGCCGAGCAGACGCCCGAACACCGACGGGCTGTCGAACCTCGGGAAGCTCAGCCACTCCACGGAACCGGCGGTGTTCACCAGGGCGGCGCTGTGGCGATCCGAGAGCAGTGCGTGGTCGGCTATGGGTGTCTGGGACATGGGGTCTCCCTCTTTGGTCGTCTCGTGAATGCCGTCTCGCGACGCTCCCGGTCGTTACATGCGTAACACCCGAGCCGTTCCCGGTGACACGGCTGTATGGACGACTTCGATGTGATCGTGATCGGGGCGGGGCCGGCCGGCGAGGTGCTGGCCGGTCGCTGCGCCGACGGCGGCCTGTCCGTTGCCCTCGTGGAGCGCGAACTGATCGGCGGCGAGTGCAGCTACTGGGGCTGCGTCCCCAGCAAGACCTTGATCCGTCCTGGCGACGTGGTTGCCGCCGCCCGGCGGGTGCCGGGCGTCTCCGCTGAACTGGATGTCACTGCGGCGTTCGCCCAGCGCGACTACATGACGAGTGGTTGGAGCGACGAGGGTCAGTTGCCGTGGCTGCGGTCGCACGGCATCTCGCTGGTCCGCGGCGTTGGTCGCCTGGACGGGCCGCGGGCGGTCGCCGTCGGGCCGCGGCGGCTGGTTGCGCGGCGCGCCGTCGTCCTCGCGACCGGGACGCGAGCGGCCCTGCCCCCGATCCCCGGGCTGGCCGAGGCGCAGCCGTGGGACAACCGTGACGCGACAGCTGTGAAGGCGCTGCCCCGGCGGCTACTCGTCCTGGGCGGTGGGGCCATCGGCGTCGAGATGGCGCAGGCGTATCGCCGCCTCGGCTGCGAGGAAGTCAGCGTCGTCGAGGCAGCGCCGCGACTGCTCTTCCGCGAGGAGCCGTTCGCCGGCGACGAGGTGCGCGCCGCTCTCGAGGCCGAGGGCGTCCGGGTCGTCGTCGGGGCCGTGATCGACCGGGTGGATCGCGAGGGTTCGGACGGTCCGCTGGTGATGTCTCTGGCGGATCGTTCCCTCGTCGGCGACGAGCTGGTCGTCGCGGCCGGGCGCCGCGTCATGACCGACGAGCTCGGGCTCGACACGGTCGGTCTCGCTGCGGGACGGCACATCGAGGTGGACGACCAGCTGCGCGCCGTCGGGGTGGACTGGCTTTACGCGATCGGTGACTGCAACGGGCGCGCGCAGCTGACCCACATGGGCAAGTACCAGGCGCGGATTGCCGCCGACGTGATCCTGGGCCGCGATGTCCGTGATCTCGCCAGTGTCGACGTGGTGCCACGCGTGACGTTCACCGATCCGCAGGTGTGCGCGGTCGGGCTCACCGAGGCGCAGGCACGCTCGCGTGGCCTGACGATCCGTACCGTGGCGTACGGAACCGGCGATGTGACAGGCGCCTACACGCAAGGCAACGGGATCCGCGGCACCAGCAAGCTCGTCGTCGACTCGGCACGGCAAGTGATTGTCGGCGCGACGTTCACCGGGCCGGGCGTGCAGGAGTTGCTGCACTCGGCGACAGTGGCGATCATCGGCGAGGTTCCGCTCGAGCGGCTCTGGCACGCGGTGCCGTCGTTCCCGACCATCAGCGAGGTATGGCTCCGCCTCCTCGAGACCTACGGATTGTGAGAGTGCCACCGTGATGCCGGACGTGTCCTTCGTGAATCTGTTCATCGTCTGCCTGATCGCGGCCGCGGCGCCTCTCCTGTTGGGCTTCGCGCCGCGGCTGCGGCTGCCGTCCGTGATCCTCGAGATCGTCGCAGGCATCGTCCTCGGCCCGTCGGTACTGGGTTGGGTGAAGATCGATCTGCCGATCCAGGTGCTCGGGCTGATCGGCCTCGCCTTCTTACTGTTCCTGTCCGGACTGGAGATCGACGCGCGCAAACTGCGCGGGCGGCTGCTACGTCTCGCCGCGCTGGGCTACCTGATCACGCTCGCCCTGGGCGTCCCGATCGGTGTAGCGCTGCATACCGCGGGCTGGGTTCGCAGCCCGCTGTTGCTCGCCATCGCGCTGTCCGCGACATCGCTCGGCCTCGTCGTCCCCGTGCTCAAGGACGCCGGCAAGTCGGACGGCGAGGTGGGCCAGACGGCGATCGTCGCGGCCACGGTCGCCGACTTCTCGGCCATCCTGCTGCTGTCGCTGTTCTTCTCGGCGTCGAACGGCAGCACCGGCAGCCGGCTCGTGCTGGTTGCCGCCTTCGCCGTGCTGGTCGCCGTCACCGGCCTGGTCGTGTCCCGGACCGGCCGTTCGATGCGACTGGGCGCCGTGCTGCTGCGACTGCAGGACACCACCGCCGAGATCCGCGTCCGCTTCGCCGTCGTACTGCTGATCGCGTTCACCGCACTGGCCGAGCGTTTCGGCTTGGAGAGCATCCTCGGCGCGTTCCTCGCCGGCGTGGTCGTCAGCATCGTCGACCGCGACTCGGCGAGCCACCCGCACTTTCGCACGAAGCTGGAGGCGATCGGCTTCGGCTTCCTGATCCCCGTCTTCTTCATCAGCAGCGGCATTCGCCTTGACTTGAAGGGATTGCTCGACGCTCCGTCCGCGCTGGTCCGGGTGCCGATCTTCCTGCTCGCTCTGCTCGTCGTGCGTGGCGTTCCCGCGCTGCTCTACGTGCGGACGCTGGGTCGACGGTCCGCTATCGCCGCGGGTCTGCTGCAGGCCACGTCGCTGCCGTTCATCGTCACCGCGACACAGATCGGCGTGCAACTGGGCCGGATCTCGCCGGTCACCGGCGCCGCGCTGGTGTTCGCCGGCCTGCTGTCGGTGCTGTTCTTCCCGGTAATCGCACTGAGCCTGCTGCGCAAGGGCGAATCGCAGCCGCCGGCAGCCGAGGCTGCTCGGCAACCGCTCACGTCCACCACGATGTAGCGCTCGTCGGAGGCTGGGCGTTGCTCGCCAGCTCGACCATTCGGTTATCGCGTACGACCGGAGCTTTGCCTACGACGCATCGGCATCGGGGAATGTCGCCCCGCGGCCGCTCGCCCTGGTCAGAACGGTGGTGGGTCTGGGTCGTCGGCTGACTGGTCTTGTGGATAGCTGGGCGGTCGGGAGCCGTAGGTGTGGCTGGTGGGGCTAGTCCAGTGTGATTGGCCGGTCCGCGGGTCGCGCCGGACGTGCCAGCCGGCTTGGTGTTTGGCGCGGTGGTGTCGTCGGCAGAGCGCGGCGAGGTTGGCCGGACTGGTGGATCCGCCTGCTGACGCCGGAATTTGATGGTCGAGGTCGCACCGTTGAGCGCTTCGTTGGCAGCCGGGGAAGGTGCAGGTCTGGTCGCGGGCGATGACGAAGGCTGTGAGATTGGCTGGTGGCCGGTAGGTCTTGGTGCCGAGATCGAGCAGGGCTCCGGTGGCGGGGTCGGTGATCAGGCGGCGCCAGGTGCCGGTCGCGTCGGCGGCGATGTGGCGGGCGAGCGCGGCAGGAATTGGGCCGTGTCCGGCGAGCTCGCCGGGCTGGTCGTCGCATCCGAGCAGCGTCGAGAGCGCGACGGTGACCTGGACGGTCGGGCGCATGCCCTGTGCGCGGGGGAGCAGCGGGTCGTGCAGCGCAGCGACGCCGAGGTCGACGAGGGCGTCGGCACGGCGCTGGTCGGCGGTACGCGGATCGTCCGCGGGCGTGGCGGACGCGAGCGCGTCGACTGCGGCGCTGACTGCCGCTGCGCCTTCGGCGGGCAGCAGCGCCCACAACTCGCTCATGCCGTCATCGCGTGGGGTGAGGCAGACCCGGCGTTCGGTCATCGCCTGCTCGCGCTGCTGCTCGGCGCGGGCCGGTGCGGCGGACGCGACGGCACGGCGCAGCGAGCGTTTGAACTCGGACAGCGTCTGCTCGCCCGCACGGCCCAGCACGCGCTCTTCGACCTTGGCTGTGGTCTTGGCGTCGAGCGGGTAGACGGCTTCGGCCAGGTTCATTGCGTGCAGGTAGGAGATCGCGCCGGACTCGAGCAGCGCCAGCGTCGCGGGCAGCGATTCGGTCAGCGTCTGGCCGACGGCGATGCGTCGTTGTGCGGTGATCGCTGACAGCCGTAGCGCACAAGCGACGTCTTCGCGTACCCACTGGTCACCGGACTGTGCAGCGTCGTGGGCGGTCATCGACGCGAGCATTCGCTGCTGCAGGCTGGCCAGCCAGGCCATCTGCCGCTCGATCGCGACCAACGCATCGACCCGCCCGGCGTGGGTCAACCGCTTCGGTTCGAGGGCCGCGAGCGGGCCGGCCCCATCCGCGCGAGGCGCCGTTACCGCCAGATACGCGGCAGTGTCATCCGGGCAGGCCAGGGCGTCGAGCACGGACGCCGGCGACTGACCCACGGTTTCCCCTCCCTCGAACATCTGTACGAATCGTACTAGACGTCCATCTGCCGCTGCAACACAGAATCCCCTTATTTTGCAGCGAGATCGGCGGGCGATTCCAGAGAGATCAGCCGCGCAACCAGCGGGTCAGTCGGCCTGCACGGTCTGCCACGCGGCGCGTGCCTCGACGGTCGTCGGGTCGAAGTCGACCTTCGTTGCGCGGAACAGATCCTGCAGGTCTCGCCACAACTGATCAGCCGACGGACGGCCCCAGAACCAGTAGCCGCAGTACACCT
>Ga0137376_10002839_pt1 | contig 10562 bp, 11 predicted proteins | sample SagtaG_23_FD_104814 | JGI IMG/M metagenome (GOLD analysis project Ga0137376, IMG submission 104814) | Vadose zone soil microbial communities from Sagehorn Ranch, Mendocino, California, USA - Sage2_L_20_16 metaG | ecosystem: Environmental > Terrestrial > Soil > Vadose zone | place: USA... | reverse complement strand
GGCGGAGCTATCGGTCATCGAATCGAAATCCGGCCCGCACGCGACGCGTCAATGCAGCCAGTCTTCGCCACCGTAGATGGTTTTCAAGATTTCGTCGGACAACTTGGCCGGCGGGCCGTCGAATACGATGCGGCCACCCGCCATGCCGACGATGCGGTCGGCAAAACGGCGAGCAAGCTCGACGTCGTGCATGTTGACGATCACGGGAATGGTGCGCGCGCGTGCGATGTCGGTGAGGAGTTGCATGATCTCCACCGACGTCTTGGGGTCCAGAGAGGACGTCGGCTCGTCCGCGAGCAGAACCGACGGCTCCTGCATCACCGCGCGCGCTATACCGACGCGCTGTCGCTGACCGCCGGAAAGCGAATCGGCGCGTTGGTTGGCAAAGCCCGACAGACCCACGATGTCGAGCAGCTCGAAAGCTCGCGCAACGTCGCTCGCCGGGAACCTTCGCCGCCATGCCTTCCAGGCCGAGACATAGCCGAGCCGTCCCGACAGCAGATTCTCCATGACCGTCAGCCGTTCCACCAGGTTGAACTCCTGAAATACCATGCCGATGTGGCGGCGCACCCGGCGCAGCGCGTGCCGCGTGAGGCGGGTGAGGTCGTGGCCCTCGAATTCGATCGAGCCGGACGTCGGCTCGACGAGCCGGTTGATGCAGCGGATCAGCGTGCTCTTGCCAGTGCCCGAAGCGCCGATGATCGCGGTGATCCCGCGCGCCGCAACGTCCAGATCGATATCGCTCAGCACCGGCTTGCCGGTGACGTAGGCTTTGGAGAGATGTTTGATCGACAGCACGGGCTGGGTCTATTGCTGCCTAAAGATGTGGACTGCATTCCCATACTGCCGTCGTTCCCGCGCAAGCGGGAACCCCGTGGCGTTCGTCAGACTATCGCGACGCCGCCAACGACACTGGATCCCCGCTTTCGCGGGGATGACGCATCCGGTGCCAATCGCCGCGACGCTTCGCGTCTTGCTTTTGGACCGATGCGTCACTTCTTCTTGGCCGCCTCGGCCGCTTCGCGCGCGGTTTCCTTTTCGTAGGTCGCCTTGTCGAAGCCGCCTCCCGAGCCCTTGGCGACGTTGCGCACCACCTCCCAGGACGTCTTGTAGTTGATCGGGAAGAAACGGTCGGCTCCGTCGAACGCCTTTTGCATCTCGGGCGGGAACCGGTAGTCATAGAAGCAGCCCAGCATCTTGTCGACCAGCTTGGGATCGAGGTCGTGCGCGTACGCGAACGATGACGTCGGAAATTTCTGGCTGCGATAGATGACGCGGAAGTCCGATTCCTTGACCTGCCCGCGCTCGGCCATGCGGTGGAAGACGTCCGACGCGACCGCACCCGCATCGTAATCACCTGAATTCACGCCCATCACCGACTGATCGTGCTTGCCGGAGAAAATGATCTTGTAATCCTTGTCGGGGGTCAGTCCCTGACCGGGGAACAGTGCCAGCGGAGCGAGGTGTCCGGAGTTCGACGAGGGCGACGTATGCGCCACCTTCTTTCCCTTGAGATCGGCGAGCTTCTGGTATGGCGAGTTGGCTTTGACGATCACGATCAGGTTGTAGCCCTGAAACTCCTTGGCCGTACCTTTGACCGCAAACGGCACTGCCCCCGCGAGATTGACGGCAAAAGCCGTGGGGCCGGTGGAAAAGCCGGCAACATGCAGGCGGCCCGAGCGCATCGCCTCGATTTCCGCCGCATTCGACTGGACTTGATAGAACACGACCTTTTTGTCCAGGCATTTCCCCAACGCTGTAGTGAACGGCTTGAATATATTTTCGTAGACGGCGGGGTCCTCGACCGGGGTGTAGGTGAACACGATCGTCGACGGGTTCTTCCATTTCTTCGAATCTGTCGGCACGTCTGCGACCATATCGTTGTTGTCATCGCAATACATGGCGTCGAGCTCGCCGCGATGCTTGCAGGCTTCGGCGGCGTAGACGCCGGTTGCGAGCACCAAGAGACCGAGGCCGGCAAATGCCGGAAGCAAGCGCTTCAACATGGAATCCCCTCCTTCAGGCCGTGGAATGCGGCTCTCGGCACATTTTCGCACACAAGCCTCTCCGGACCGCCGCTCCCCAAGGCTGGAACGGAGCCCTGCGGAGAAAAGGTGCGATAATTCGAATGTCATGAAAATGCCGCTGCAAGTCGCGATTATGGCCGCCGGCGAAGGTAAGCGGATGCGCTCTGCGCGACCGAAGGCGCTGCATCGGCTGGCCGGAAGTCCTTTGCTTTCTCACGTGCTGCGGGCGGTTCGGGCGATCGAGCCGCGAGCGATTTGCGTGGTTTATGGAAGCGGCGGGGATCAGGTGCCGGCGGCGGTGCCGGGCGCTGATCTCATCTGGGCAAGACAGGAGGCCCTGCTAGGCACGGGAGACGCGTTGAAATGCGCGCTTCAGAACTTGCCGAAGGATGGCGTTACGCTGGCGATGATCGGCGATATCCCTCTCATCCGCTCCGAAACCTTGTCGCGTCTCGCCGCGGCGGTGGATGGCGACAAGCTCGCGGTGCTGACCGCGACGCCGGCCGATCCGTCCGGCTTGGGCCGCATCGTTCGCGATGGCTCGGGACGCGTGCGCGCGATCCTCGAGGAAAAGGATGCAAGCCCCGAGCAACGCACGATTGGCGAAATCAACGCCGGCGTGCTCGCGGCTCCCACCGGGCGCTTCGCGCAATGGCTTGCGCGTCTGACCAGTGACAACGCGCAAGGCGAGTACTACCTCACCGACGTCGTTTCCCTGGCCGTGGGCGATGGCGTTCCGGTCGTCGCGGTTTCGGCGTCCGATCCGATGGAAGTGCAGGGTGTCAATGATCGTGCCCAGCTTGCCGCCGCCGAGCGCGCGTTGCAACGGCGAGCCGCGCAGACCTTGATGCGTGATGGCGTAACGCTCGCCGATCCGGAGCGTATCGACGTGCGCGGAACGCTTAGCTGCGGAAAGGACGTCGCGATCGACATCAACTGCATCTTCGAGGGTGCGGTGACGCTCGGCGACTCAGTGTCGATCGGCGCGCACTGTCTTCTAAACAACGTCCGGATCGGGGCCGGAAGCGTCGTCGCTCCTTTTTCGCATCTCGAAGACGCGGAGATCGGCGGCCGATGCCGTATCGGCCCATACTCGAGAATCCGGCCGGCGTCCGTGCTCGGCGATGAAGTGCACATCGGAAATTTCGTCGAGGTCAAGGCGAGCACCATCGGGACGCGGAGCAAAGCCAATCATCTTGCCTACTTGGGCGATGCGAGCGTCGGCCGTGACGTCAACGTTGGCGCCGGCACTATCACCTGCAATTACGACGGCGCGAACAAACACCGGACCGTCATCGAGGACGACGTGCACATCGGATCGGACACGCAACTGATCGCGCCGGTCACCGTGCGCAAGGGCGCAACCATAGGGGCAGGCGCGACCATCAGCCGTGAGGTGCCTGCGGGCGAGCTCACCATTTCCCAGAACAAGCAGGTCACCGTGCCGGGCTGGAAACGGCCCGTGAAAGCGCGGCACTGATCATGTGCGGCATCGTCGGCGCGGTCGCCCGCAAGAACGTGGTCCCTACTTTGATCGAGGGAATCCGCCGGCTCGAATACCGTGGCTACGATTCCTCCGGGCTCGCGGTGATCAACGGCGGCTTGCATCGGCTGGTCAGCACCGCCCGTGTCGCCGACCTCGCGGCGCGGGCCAGCGCAACAGGCATCGCCGGCACCACGGGTATTTCACATACCCGCTGGGCGACCCATGGCGCTCCGACAACCATCAACGCGCATCCGCATGTTAGCAACAACGAGATCGCGGTGGTGCACAACGGCATCATCGAAAACTTCGAGCCGCTGCGCGCGCGGCTGCAGCAGCAGGGTTATCAATTCGTCACCCAAACCGACACCGAGGTGATCGCCCATCTCATCCACGCGCATTACGACGGCGACCTGCTGCCCGCGGTGCGCAAGGCGGTGGCGGAGTTTCGCGGCGCGTATGCGATCGCAGCGATCACCACGCGCGAGCCGGGCCGCATCGTCGGCGCTCGCGCGGGCAGCCCGCTCTTGGTCGGCGTCGGAGAGCACGATCACTTTCTTGCGTCGGACGCGAGTGCGCTTGCGCCGGTGACCCGGCGCGTGGCGTATCTCGAGGAGGGAGATGTCGCCGACATCCATCTGGATTCCTACGCGATCTACGATGCCAGCGAAGCGCGCGTTGCGCGCCAGGTGGTCACGGTCAAGACCGCCGACGATGCGGTGGAGCTTGGCCCATACCGCCACTACATGCAGAAGGAGATTTTCGAACAGCCGCGCGCGGTCGCCGACACGCTGGAAAGCGTCGGCACCATCGAGCCATCATTGTTCGGTGCCGCCGCCGCGGAGGTGTTCTCGAACGTCGACTCGGTGCGCTTGCTTGCTTGCGGGACGAGCTACTACGCAGGCATGGTCGCACGCTCGTGGCTGGAAGGCGTGGCCGGCATCCCGGCGCAAGCGGAGATCGCCAGCGAGTACCGCTATCGCGACAGCGTTCCCGATCCCAAAGCGCTGGTGGTCGTGATCTCGCAGTCGGGCGAAACCGCCGACACGCTTGCCGCGCTGGCGCATGCGAAAAAACTCGGTCACCGGCATACCCTCGCGATATGCAACGTCGCCACCAGCTCGATCGTAAGGCAAACCGAGCTGACGTATCTCACGCGCGCCGGCACCGAGATCGGCGTCGCGTCCACCAAGGCGTTTACGACGCAGCTGACGGCGCTGTTTCTGCTCACGCTTGCTCTTGCCAAGTCGCGCGGGCGGTTGACCGCGGAAGACGAGGCGCGCTGGTTGCGCGACCTGCGTCATTTGCCGAGCGCGATCCAGTCGGTATTGGCGCTCGAGCCAGTGATCATCGCCTGGGCCGAGCAGTTTGCGAAAAAGCAGAACGCGCTTTTCCTCGGCCGCGGCTTGCATTATCCGATTGCGCTCGAGGGCGCGCTCAAGCTCAAGGAAATCTCGTATATCCACGGCGAGGCGTATCCCGCGGGAGAGCTTAAGCATGGGCCGCTTGCGCTGGTTGATTCCAGAATGCCCGTGGTCGCCATCGCGCCCAACGACGCACTGCTCGAAAAGCTCAAATCGAACCTGCAGGAGGTGCGCGCCCGCGGCGGCGAGCTATACGTCATCGCCGACGCCGACAGCCAGATCGAAACGAGCGACGGGATTCACGTATTGCGCCTGCCGGAATACGCGGGTCTGCTCTCGCCCATCGTGCATACCATTCCACTGCAGTTGCTTGCCTACCACACCGCGGTCATACGCGACACCGATGTCGACAAGCCGCGCAATCTTGCGAAATCGGTGACGGTTGAGTGATCGAACCGGCAGGGCTCGTGGCTTTGCGTTGATCCACGCTAATGCTTTTTTGATCGCTTGCCATGACGGCACCCCTGAAACTGCGGGTTCAGTTTCGCTTGCGCATCAGTAAAGGCGCCGAGATCGCCGTCGGCCCCGGCAAGGTCGATCTGCTCGAAGCGATCGCGAAGACCGGATCCATTACATCGGCCGCGCGTGAGCTTGAAATGTCGTATCGCCGCGCATGGCTGCTGGTCGACACGATGAACCGCTGCTTCAGGGGTCCATTGGTCGAGACCGCGGCGGGGGGCAAGCGGGGAGGCGGGACACGGCTGACCAAGCTCGGTGAAGACGTGATCCAACGCTATCGCCGGATCGAGCGTGATGCCGCGCACGCGGGCGCCGCGGATATTCGCGCATTGACGCGTTTGATGTGACGAGCCACTAGGCGTATCCGACGCTACGCCGATCGAACGAGACCGCCTTGATCAGCGTGTAGACCTCCCGGTTTTCCGCGAGGCCCAGCTCAACCCGTGAACGGCGAGTGATTCGCGCCCGCAACGACACGTTGCCGAGGCGAAGCTGGACCTCGACGATCGGACCGCCTTCGTCGTCGATCGCAGTTATCGTTCCAGGAAGAACATTCACGATGCTCAATCCCGTGGGCGGATGCAGCGCAAGCGAGACGTCCCGTGCGCGAATGCGCACTCGCACCCGCTCGCCGGCAAGCGCCTCGACGTTTGGCACGATCAACTCGCCGCCGTCGAAGTGCAGTGTCGTAAGAGCGTACTTCGGGTCATACGCAACGACCGTCGTGTCGAACACCGAGCCGGCTTCATAGCGGCCCGTCTGCGGCCGCAGATCGAGCCGGCCCATGACCTCCTCGACGGCGCCGACCGCGATCGCTCTGCCTTCCGCGAGCAGTACGATGGTGTCCGCGAGCCGCGTGATCTCCGCAATGGAATGGCTCACATAGACGATGGGGATGCGCAAGTCGTCGCGCAGCAGCTCGATGTAGCGCAGCACCTCGTCACGCCGAGCGATGTCGAGCGACGCGAGTGGCTCGTCCATGAGCAGTAGCCGAGGCTGCGCGAGTAGCGCACGTCCGATCGCGACCCGCTGTTTTTCACCGCCCGACAAGGTGCCCGGGTATCGCCGCCGCAGGCCCCCGAGTCCGAGCAGATCGATAACGTGTTGGGGCTCGATCACGCGTGCCGACGGTACCGCGCGGCGAAAGCCATAGAGCAGGTTCGCCTCGACATGCATGTGTGGGAAGAGCAGATCGTCCTGAAAAACGTAGCCTAGCCGACGTCGCTCGGGTGGCAAGTCGATGCCCCGGGCATCGTCGAACAGCGTTTCGCCGTTGACGATGACGTGGCCCCGGCGCTGGCCGCCTACCCCCGCGAGGGCGTTGACCAGACTGGTCTTGCCCGACCCGGACCGGCCAAACAATCCGACCACGGGTGCCTCGGCCTTGAATGACACCGCAAGGTCGAACGTCCCTAGCCGCTGTACGATGTCGACGTCGATCACGATTTGGAAGTGCGACGCGTTAGCCACTCGGACGTAATGAGCGCCGCGATCGAGAGCACGACTGCGATCAGGCTCAAGCGGATGGCTTGCGCGTCGCCACCGGGAGATTGGACGAACGTATAGATCGCCAGCGGCAGCGTCTCGGTCTCGCCCGGGATGTTGGACACGAAGGTGATCGTGGCGCCGAACTCGCCCAGGCTGCGCGCGAAAGAAAGCAGGACGCCGGTGATCAGACCCGGAAGCGCCAGCGGCAAGGTGATCGACAGGAACACCCAGATGCGCGAGCCGCCGAGCGTCCGCGCCACCGTTTCGAGTCGCACGTCGATGGAGGAGATCGACAACCGGATCGCGCGCACCATCAGCGGAAAACCCATGATCGCGGAGGCCAACGCGGCGCCCGTCCAGCGAAAGGCAACGACGATCCCGAACCATTCGTTCAACCAAGCGCCAATAGGTCCGTGCTTGCCGAAAAGGAGCAGCAAAGCGAAGCCGACGACGACGGGAGGAAGAACGAGCGGCAAGTGAATGACGGCATCGAGCAAGGTCTTTCCCGGGAAATCGAACCGCGCCAGGGCGTGCGCGACAAGAATCGCAACAGGAAGGCTGAGCGCCACGCTGAAAAAAGCGACCTTGAGGCTCAGAACGATAATGCCCAGCTCGGTGTCGCTCATGCTCAGCATCGATCTACGGGGCCGGAGCGAAACCGTATCGCTGCCAGATCACGCGCGCCGGGGTAGAACGAACATAGTCGACGAAGGGTTTGGCGGAGGACGATCGGCTCGCCGCGACAATCGCCACCGGATAGACGATGGCCGGATGCGAGCTCTCCGCAAAGGTGTCGACGATTCGCACGTTTCGCTCGGCCAACGCATCGGTCGCGTAAACGATGCCGAGTGGCGCCTCGCCGCGCGACACCAGGGTCAGCGCGACCCGGACGTTCTCGGTTCGTGCCACCTTCCTCTCCACGCTCGCCCACACACCGAGCGTCTCCAGCGCCTGCTTCCCGTATTTTCCGGCGGGGACGGAGTCCGGATTGGCCATCGCGAGCTTGTCCGCACCCAGCGCGGCCGCGAGTGCGAAGCCGGGTCCGATCTTGAGCGTCGACTTGCTGCTGGCGGACGGGATCAGCACCAGGCGATTGGAAAGGAGGTTGGCGCGGCTGCCTGGCGCGAGAAGCTTGCGTCCGTCGAGATAGTCCATCCACTCCAAGTCTGCGGAGATGAAGACATCCGCCGGAGCGCCGGCCTCGATCTGCTTCGCCAAGGCGTTGCTGCCCCCGTAGGAGACGACGATCGAGATGCCGGTCTCGCCTTCGAATTTTCTGGCTTGCTCGTCCAACGACTCCTTGAGACTCGCCGCGGCGAAGACGGTAAGGCCGGCAGAGCTCCCGGCCGACGCGCCGAAAACCAGGCTGACAGCGGCAATCGCTGCTGCGATCGGTTTGATCCACCTGAACATGCTGACCTGACGACCAATGAATTCTCGAGAGCGGTAATATATCTTCGTATATAACGATAGGCAAGCTCGCACGGGCCGCGACTACGATGTGAGCGCAGGCGGCACGGTGGTCGGGGTCGCCCGACCTTGGCTGCCGGCGTGCTCGCGGATTTGCGGTACGATGGCGCCGCTGACAACGTCCGGCCGCCATGGAATTCGCATTCATCATCGATCCCCTCGCCTCGCTCAAGGCGTACAAGGACACGAGCGTGGCGATGATGCGTGCGCTGCAGGCCCGCGGCGCGACGCTCTTCGTCCTTGAACCCGCCGATCTTTTCTGGACCGCGTCGGCGACGCAAGGCCGCGTGAGGCCACTCACCGTGACCGACGACGATCACGAGTGGTATCAACGGGGTGAAGCGCTGATTCGTCCGTTGACCTCGTTTGACGCGGTGATGATGAGGAAGGACCCGCCCTTCGACATGGAATACGTCTACTCGACGTATTTGCTCGAGGCCGCGGAAAGCGAAGGTGCGCTGGTTCTCAATCGCCCCCGTGCGGTACGCGATCACAACGAAAAAATGGCGATCGCCCGTTTTCCCGAGTTCACGGTGCCGACACTCGTCACCCGGGATCCCGGAATGCTGAGCAGCTTCATCGATCAGCACAACGATGTGATTCTGAAGCCGCTCGACGGCATGGGAGGCGCGTCCGTTTTCCGGGTGCGCATCGACGATCCGAACCGGAATGTGATCATCGAGACACTGGCGCACTATGGGGCGCGAACGGTCATGGCGCAGCGCTTCATTCGCGAGATCGTCGACGGCGACAAACGCATTGTGCTGATCGACGGCAAGCCGATCCCGCATGTTCTGGCACGGATCCCGAAGCCCGGCGAGACCCGGGGCAATCTAGCGGTCGGCGGTCTTGGCGTCGTGCGGGCGCTCACCGCGCGTGATCGCGAGATCGCCGAGAGCGTCGGTCCCAAGCTGGCGGCCGAAGGACTGTTCGTGGTCGGCCTCGATGTCATCGGCGACTTTCTGACCGAGGTCAATGTCACCAGTCCTACCGGTTTCGTTGAGATCACGAAGCAGACCGGGTTCGACGTCGCGGATTGCTTTGCCGACGCTTTCGAAGCGCTTGTTCGAACGAGACCGCGCGCTCGCTGATCGCCGCGTGCGCCGGCAGCAGCGACGGCGCAGAGCGGAAGGCAGCACCAAGCCCGTGCTAACATGACCGGTGGGTAATAGCGGGAAACGGCGGGGATACAGCTGTTGGAGGACATTAGTGCGATCCGGGGCTTAGGCCGGCTTTCGCGAGCACGAAGGCCGCACGTGCCCGGGCGCGTCCGTCTCGGGAGAGTCCATGATCGGCATTCTGATTATCGCGCACGACACGTTCGGCGAAAGCCTGATCCGCGCGGTGACACACGTGCTCGGGGTGCGTCCTCCGCAGTTCGAGGCGCTCGCCGTTCGCGCCAGCGATGACCCGCTCGACCTGCTGCCGCGAGCGCGCGAGCTCGTGGCGTCGTTCGACACCGGCGACGGCGTCCTCATCTTCTCCGACATCTATGGCGCAACGCCCTGCAATCTTGCGACAAAACTGCTGCAGCCCGGCCGCGTCGAGGGCGTTGCCGGCGTCAATCTGCCGATGCTGGTGCGTGCGTTTACCTATCGCAGCAGAGGCATGGACACCATGATCAAAAAAGCCATCAGCGGCGGTTGCGACGGCGTTCTTCACGTCGGAACGGACCCGGTCTATGCAACAACGAGAGATTGAAATCCTCAACAAGCTGGGTCTGCATGCGCGTGCGTCGGCCAAGCTCACACAACTTGCCGCCAAATATCAGTGCGACGTTTCGCTGGCGCGCAGCGGCCGTAAAGTCAACGCGAAGAGCATCATGGGCGTGATGATGCTTGCGGCGGGCAAGGGCAGCCGCATCATGCTCGAAACCGATGGTCCGGACGAAACCGAAGCGATGGACGCGATCGCGGTGCTGATCGGCGATTGTTTCGGCGAGGGGCAGTGACGCTAGATAGCAGGTGGCGCGAATTTGCTTACAAACGTTTGGTACACGCCGGGAACCAACGCAAGGAACCGGGGCTCAATGAACGAGTTGCTTGTCGTTTGCGCTCGATCGAAATCCTTCTGTCGTTCCCGAGAGACATTCGAGCGCAGGCGAGAACGCATGTAAGTTGATTGGCCGCCGATCCGAAGCTGGATGTATCAGCCCCATCGTTTTGAAGAACGCCATGTCCCGACAATTCAGATCCGTCCACCGTCAATGAG
>Ga0137376_10002837_pt1 | contig 10566 bp, 10 predicted proteins | sample SagtaG_23_FD_104814 | JGI IMG/M metagenome (GOLD analysis project Ga0137376, IMG submission 104814) | Vadose zone soil microbial communities from Sagehorn Ranch, Mendocino, California, USA - Sage2_L_20_16 metaG | ecosystem: Environmental > Terrestrial > Soil > Vadose zone | place: USA... | reverse complement strand
TGGCCGGCCACATCCACGGCGGGCAGTTTTATCTGCCGGTGATCGGTTGGTCCCCTGGCCGGCTGATCACGAAATACGTGATGGGCCATTTCACGCAGGGCACGAGTCAGCTCTACGTCAGCCGTGGCATCGGCGTGGTGGGCGTGCCATTGCGGGTGTTTGTGCCGCCGGAAATCGCGTTGTTCGAATTGAGGCGTGCGTAATCGTGCGTAGGTGGTAGGGGCGCAGCATGCTGCGCCCCTGCACCTCACTCACACGCTTATGGCTTTCCATGCCGCTTCGATTACTAATCGGGCACCGGTGTCTCCGGGCTTCCACTCCCCCGCAACGACCTTTTCCAACGCATGGCTGATCGCCGCCAACCAAACGCCTACCCAGATCTCTACCGCTCCCGCCCGCACCGAGCCCTGCGCCTTTCCCTCGGCAACAATCCGTTCCAGCGTTAACCGAAACTCGCGCTCGGTCCTCCGGCTTTCGTCGTCGAGTATGGCTCCGGGCGGCTCGAGCAGCCCGAGCTTCACGACGGCGGTGTCGTGAGCCGCTCCCTCGATCAGCCCCTGCGCGACCGCGGTTAACTGCGCGCGGGCGGGCCCGGCATCGCGGTCCCGGGTAGTCTCCTGCACGATCTTCGTCGCCCACCGCTGCGCCGCGCGATACATCTCATTGAAGAGCTGCTGCTTGCTCGCGAAATGCCGATAAATCGTTCCTTCGGCGATCCCCGCCTTCTTCGCGATCTGCGCCGTCGTCGTGTCGTGGTAGCCGCGGGTGGTGAAGAGCTCGAGGGCCGTTCGGATCAGTCGCTGCCGCGTCAGTTCGGTTGCGGTCACGGCTGCGAATCTACTAGCTTTCCGGCCGTTTCATCTCCCATCGATCATTTTGGAGGCGTTGCCGCGATGCGCATGCTCGTGCTGGGCGCTGGTCTGCAGGGTTCTGCCTGCGCGTACGATCTCCTGCAGCGCCCTGACGTCAAGCGCGTCACGCTCGCCGATCTGAATCCCCGCCGCCTGGCCGCGTTCCTCAAGAAGAAAAAGGACAAACGCCTCGTCATGTCGCGTCTCGACGCGAAGCGTGGCCCGCGGCTGCGGAAGCTGATGCGCGGTCACGACGCCGTCATGAACGCGCTGCCGTATTACTTCAACTATCCGGTTGCGAAAGCTGCCGTCGCCATGGGACTACACTGCGCCGATCTGGGCGGCAACACCGAAATCGTCCAAAAGCAGAAGACGCTGCACGCCGCCGCCCAGAAGAAACGGGTCTCGATCATTCCCGACTGCGGTCTCGCCCCCGGAATGGTCAACATCATCGCGGCCGAGGGGATCCGGCGCGTCGGAGATGCCGACAGCGTCAAGATTTTTGTGGGTGGCCTGCCGCAGAAGCCCGAACCGCCGCTCAACTATCAGATCGTCTACTCCCTGGAAGGCGCGCTCGATTACTACACGACGCCGTCCTGGGTCCTGCGCGAGGGGCGGCCCGAGCGCGTGGACGCGCTGTCGGAGCTCGAGGATGTGGAATTCCCGAGCCCGGTCGGAACGTTGGAGGCATTTCACACCGGGGGCGGGATTTCGACGATGCCGTGGGCGTATCGCGGCAAGGTCCGCACGATGGAGTACAAGACGCTGCGCTACCCGGGCCATGTTGCGATCATGCGACCGATCCGCGAGATGGGACTCCTGTCGCTGGAGCCGGTGAAGATGAAAGGCACGGAGATCGTGCCGCGCGACGCGTTCATCGCCGCGGTGTCGCCCCAGCTCACCAAGCCCAACGGCCGCGACCTCGTTGCGCTGCGGGTGGACGTGCAGGGGAAGAGCGGCAAGCGCGTGGCTTGGCAGCTGCTCGACTATTTCGACGAGGCGACGGGGATCAGCGCGATGATGCGGACGACGGGGTATTCGCTCGCGATCACCGGCGTCATGCAGGTAGACGGCCGAATCAGGTCAGCAGGCGTGTATACGCCCGATGAGGCGGTGCCCTTTCAGGCGTATGTGGACGAATTGAAGCGGCGTGGCGTCGAAATTCGGGAAGTCCGCTAGAAGGTCCACGCGGTCGCGAACGTGACCTGAGCGCCCTCCGAGCCTTTGCCCGCCTCCACCAGAACTAGCGTGTTTCGCAGGAGAGCCAGTGCCACACCGCCACCCCACGCGGCATGCAGGCCCTGCCGCGTGAGCCGAACCGCCTCGCCCGGAGCGAAGACTCGGCCCGCATCGTAGAAGGCTATGAGCTTGAGCTCCAGCAGCCGCGGCGACCACAGGATGCCGTACCGAGCCTCGATGCCGCCGACGATCTTGCCGGGCCCGACAAAGCGTCCGTCGTAATAGCCGCGCAGCGACCGAAATCCTCCCAGGGCGACGACCGGCCCCTCACTCGTTTCCATCGTCTGCTGGACCGCGAGCGGCGCGGTGCCGGTGACGCGCTCGCCGCCGATCCGCCCCGCGAGCACCAGCCGTCGGAGCGGATGCACATACGCGTGGAACGACGCGCTCGTCCGCGTATAGCCCCGCCCCCGGCCGACCAGCGCTTCGGCGAGGACGCCGCGGTGCGGATCCACCTCGAGATCGCGCAGGTCGACAACGACGCCGACGCGTCCGACGGCGTCGTTGAACGGCGAGTCATCGACAAGACCGGCGGTGCGGTCGCGCTTGAAAACGCTTTCGCCAGGCAGCTGACGGAAATCGGTGTGTTCGAACGTGCCACCCACGAGCACGCGCAACGGGCCGGTCACTTTGCGTTGCACCGTGAGTCGCGCCCCATCAGTCCTGCGGCTGACACGGTAAAAGTACGAGCGCCCCACTCCCTTGGTGCTATCGCGTGCGTACAGCGTGCCGTTGCCCTGCCCGAAATAACCGAGGCGATTGGCGCGGGTCAGGCTGAGCGTCAGACCGATCCGCCAACCGTCCCAGTAGGCGGGCGCCTGGGCATCGACGATGAAGGCGTAGCTCCCCTGCGTACTCGCGCCGACATCGAAGGCGATGCGCCCGAAACTCGGCTCCGGGCGCTCGGCGAAGCCCATCGGGCTCGACCAGTCGTAGTGCCCGGCCAGCCAGAATCCGTCCGCGGAGCTGTAATAGACGAATGGGTAGATATGATCGACCCAGTTGTGTTTTGGATTTGGCTCCTGCGCCCCGAGTGGCGAAGCCAGCGCGAGGAGGAGAAGCCCTATGCGCGTGTGAATAGGTAGGCCGTATCGCGGATTTTGGCTTCCACCCCGTCGTGCACCGCGAAATGATTGGGATAGAGCGACGCGGCGCCGAACTCTCCCCGCTTGGTCACCGCGTAGAACACGAGGTCGAACTTGGGCTTGGCCTGCGCGTCCAGCAGCCGCGCCTCGGTCTTGGCGACGACGCGCTTCAGCGTCTCCAGACACGCATCCGTCGGTTTCATGCCGCGGCGCAGGTGCTCGACCGTCAGGAACCCGCCGCACACCTTGATGTTCGCCTCGCCGAGTCCCGTCGATCCCGCCGCGCCGACGTCGTTGTCGCAGTACTGCCCGGCGCCGATGATCGGCGAGTCGCCCACGCGGCCGGGAATCTTCCAGGAAAGGCCGGCGGTCGTCGTGACGGAGGAGAGGTCGCCCTGCGGCGTCACGGCGTCGCAATTGATCGTCCCGGTTTTCGTGACGACGAGGTGATCCGAATCCGGCACATCGAGGTAATTGTCGTTCGGGCTCAAGTTGGCGCGCCAGCGCAGCCACGCCTCGCGCGAATGCTCGGTCAGCAGATCTTCTTCCTTGAAGCCGTACGAGAGCGCGAAGCGCTTGGCGCCTTCCCCGACCAGAAAGATGTGGGTCGTGTACTTGAGGATCAGCTTCGCGACCTCCGAAGGAGTCTTGATGTTCTCGAGCGCACCGACCGCCCCCGCCCGCTTGGTGGGGCCGTGCATGCACGAGGCATCGAGCTGCACCACGCCGTCCACGTTGGGCAGGCCACCATAGCCGACGGAATCGTCGTTGGGATCGAGCTCCTGGATCTTCACGCCTTCGATCACGGCGTCGAGCGTGTCCGCGCCCTGCATCAGCATGTCGAACGCTTTTTGCACCGCGCGCAGGCCGTTGGCACTCGCGATCGCTACGGGCTTGGCCGCCCAGCGGGACTGTGGCGGCAGCGGATGTGGCGGGCGCATCGGATGCGGAATTGCCATGACTGTACTCGCGGTGACGCCACTCGCGGCGGACCGCAGGAACTCGCGACGCGATAGAGATTCGAGCATGCACGGTTTTAGCCACTCGTCTTGCGGCTGTCAACTTGCTATCGTTTGCACCCCATGGAGCTTTCGCTCGTCGTCCCCGCGTACAACGAGCGGGATAACCTCGCACCGCTGCTCGCCGAGATCGCGGCCGCCCTCACAGGCCGGAGCTACGAGGTCATCGTCGTGGACGACGGCTCGACCGACGGCACATTGGCGGAGCTCAAGTCGCTCCGGCAGCGGTATCCCCAGCTGCACGTCATCGCGTTCGAGCGCAACGCCGGTCAGACCGCCGCGTTCGCGGCCGGGTTTCGGGCCGCGCGCGGGCCGGTGGTCGTCACCCTGGACGCCGACCTGCAAAACGATCCTGCCGATATTCCGGCGCTCGTGGACACCCTGCAGCGGACGGGGACAACGGCGGTGGCGGGCTATCGGGCCGCGCGGCGGGACACGCCGTGGAAGCGACTGCAAAGCCGGATCGCCAATGGCGTACGCAATCGGCTCAACGGAGAAGTCATCCGGGACACGGGCTGCTCGCTCAAAGCCTTTCGTACCGAGGCCCTGCGCGCCTTGCCCCTGTTCACGGGGATGCATCGTTTTCTCCCGACGCTGATCAAGATGCAGGGCGGTACGGTGACTGAAGCGCCGGTGGGGCACCGGCCGCGGAAACATGGCGTCACGAAGTACGGTATGTGGAATCGCGTGTGGCGGTCGCTGCAGGATGCGTTTGCGGTGCTCTGGATGCAGCGTCGGGCGTTGCGGTACCGCGTGCGGGAGGAGCTCTAAATGACCGATAGCACACACGAGCAGTGGCTCGTGCAGATCGATGCCGAGCTGGACGGTGAGCTGTCGCTCGTCGAGCGCGCGGCGCTCGCCAAGCATCTGGCGACGTGCTCGCACTGCGCCGGCGCACGGGCGAGCCACTTGGAAGTCCGTGTCGCCCTGGCACGCTCGGCCGGGAATCCGCACGCGTTCGTCGTGCCCCGCCCGGCGATCCGCGGCGGCACGCTCGCGCTCTGGGTGTTCGTGGCGCTGGTGACGGGACTCCTCGCGGGTTGGGTTGCGGACCGCCGCTGGGGCGGGCCGGGCGGAGGCGCTACACTTGAGGAGTCGCGTGGGACTGTCGTCGTTCACTAGCGTCATGCTCGCGCTGTCCGCGCTGCAGGGGCCAGGCACCCGGCTCACGTATCGCATTCGGGTCATCGAGCCTGCCGCAGTCGCGCCGCGTACGCTCGCGAGCGGCGCGGTCAGCGGCCCGCTCGACAGCGACATGCGCCTGAGACTCCGCACCGACACGGCCGAGGTCGAAGCGCTGTTTCAGGTGACCCCGACGGTCGGCGATACTGTGACACTCGGTGGTGAGTTCTATACACGACGGCAGGTGGGCCGCTCGCGCCGGGGGCTGCCGTTGTGGGAAGAAGACACCTACCGGCGGGTCGTGCGGCTGGCGTGGAGCGATACGGCGCGAGTCTATCCGTTCGGCGTGGGTTCGTCGGCTCGTCCGCACCCCCGGGCGTTGTGGGTCGAGTTGATTCTCCAACGCGAGTTTGCGGGAGGCGAGGCGCGGGCCGCGGAAGAGTTCGATCTGGTCGATTCGACGCGCGACTTCCGTCTCGAGGCGGTCGTCCGCCCCAGACGCGCGCGCGTGGTCCTCAACCTGGTGCGCGGCGACACGGTCAGCGCGCCGCGCGGCATCGACCTGATTCCCGAGGAGCCCCCGCGGGTCGTGCAGCTCGTGCTCAAGGGGCGCGCCACGACGCTGGTGGTGAGTCTCACGCGTCCCGACCCGGCGCGCTCGATGCGCGACCGCGCGCTCGCGCTCGACGCCGACGTCGTCTGCCTGCGGGTCTCGCAGCCCGCCGTGCTGCAGCCATTCGGCACGATCTGCGGGCGCCTCAACAACGTCGCGCGCCAGCTGCCCCTGCCGACGGGTGACACGCTCGCCGCCACGTTTGCCTGGCCCGGTCCGCGCTGATGGCCTCACGCAAGAAACGGCTCGATCCCGCGATCTTCCACCTTCCCGTCGACAAGATGCGGGAAGGTTATTACTCCGACAAATACTTCGTTCGCGCGCGCGAGCTGCTGCGGAAAGATCACCACCGGCCCCGCGTCACGATGCAGGTCTTCGGAAAATCGCACGCGTACCTCGGCGGCATCGATGAGGCGATCGCGATTTTGAAACTGTGCGCGGAACGCTGGGACGAGCTGGTGGTCCAGGCGCTGTACGATGGCGACGAGATCCAGCCGTGGGAGACCGTGCTTCTCATCGAAGGCCCGTACGACGCCTTCGCCGTGCTGGAGACGCTCTATCTCGGCGTGCTCGCCCGGCGCACGCGCGTGGGGACGAACACGCGGCAGGTCGTCGAAGCCGCGAAGCCGAAAGAGGTGATGTTCTTCCCCGCGCGGCACGATCACTGGCTGGTGCAGACCGGCGACGGCTATGCCGCCCACATCGCCGGCGCCATCGGCGTGTCCACCGACGCCCAGGCGTCGTGGTGGGGCTCCGAAGGGATCGGCACCGTGCCGCACGCGCTCATTGCCGCCTACGACGGCGACACCGTCCTCGCGTCGCGCAAGTTCGCCGAGCAGTCGGATCCCTCCATCAGGCTCATCACCCTGGTGGATTTCGACAACGACTGCGTCGGGACGTCACTCGCGGTGGCGCGCGAGCTCGGCGACCGGCTGTACGGCGTCCGGCTCGACACGTCGGAGACGCTCGTGGACAAATCGGTCATCCCCCAGATGGGAACGTTCAAGCCGACCGGCGTGAATCCGCAGCTGGTGCGGAACGTGCGCCGCGCACTCGATGCCGGGGGCTACCGACAGGTCAAGATCGTGGTCTCGGGTGGCTTCACGGTGGAGAAGATCCGCGACTTTGAAGAGCATGACATCCCCGTCGACGCCTACGGCGTCGGCTCGAGCCTGTTCCAGGGCCGGTTCGATTTCACGGCCGATGTCGTGATGCTCGAGGGGAAGCCGTGCGCGAAAGTCGGCAGGGCGTACCGCCCGAATCCGAGGCTGGAACGGGTGGAATAGGGGTGTTGCAACGTCTGGTGTAGGGGCGCAGCATGCTGCGCCCCTCCGCATTGTTCAACGCATCTTGCGTGGCACGTTGCGCCTGCATAATTTTCCGTTCAAATGAATAATCATGCATCAATCCCGGTCGGCGTACTGGGTGCGTCCGGCTATGTCGGTCAGGAGCTGCTGCGCCTGTTGCACGGCCATCCGGATGCCACGGTCGCGTTTGCGACCGCCGAGTCCGCGGCCGGTGAGTGGGTCGATGGGCACGCGCTGATCAAGGCGGATGACGCGCCGTGGCAGCAGGCTGAGATCATCTTGTCGGCGTTGCCGCACGGCGTGTCGGCGCGCTACGTCCACGAGGCGCGCGCCGGTGGCAAACGCACGGTGGATCTCTCGGCCGACTTCCGGCTCTCCCCCGACGCCGTGTACGGTCTCACCGAATTCACGCGCCCGCGGCTCGCCGACGCCGAGCTCGTCGCCAACCCCGGATGTTATCCGACGGCCGCACTGCTCGCGTTGATCCCGCTCGCGCAGCTCGGGCTGATCGATGCGTCGCGTGAGGTCATCATCGACGCGGCGTCCGGTGTCACGGGTGCCGGACGCAATCCCAAGCGCGAGCTCCTCTTCGGCGAAGTCACCGAGGACTATCGCGCATACGCGATCGGCAACACCCACCGCCATCTCGCCGAGCTGAAGCAGTCGTTGTCGCGCGAGGGCGGCTTCACCGGCGATCTCGTCTTCACGCCGCACCTCCTGCCGGTGAAGCGCGGCATCCTGGAAACGATCCATGTGCCGCTCACGCGGGTGCTCGATCAGGCGACGGCCGAAGGACTGTACAGCGCCACCTACGACGCCGAGCCGTGCGTGCAGGTGATGCATGGCGCGCTGCCGTCGCTCAAAGACGTCGTCTATCGGAATCGCGTGGCGATCGGGGTGGCCGAAGTCGTCGATGTTCGCCGGCCGCGGCTGACGGTCATCGCCGCGATCGACAACCTCGTCAAAGGTGCGGCGGGGCAGGCGATCCAGAACATGAACGTGATGCTCGGACTTCCCGAAACGGCGGGACTCGCGTGCTGAACGTGCGCGTCGTGAAGATCGGCGGCAACGAGCTCGATCGGCCCGAATGGGTCGCCGAGTGTGCTCGCGCCTTGAGCACGATCGGTCCCGCCGTGGTCGTCCACGGCGGTGGCCGGGCGGTGAGCGACTGGTCGCGCCGGCTCGGCTTGCCGGTCGAGCAACGTGACGGCTTGCGCGTGACGACGCCGGAGATCGCACAGCTAGTCGAGATGGTGCTCGGCGGCCCGATGAATCGGCTGCTCGTGACCGCGCTGCGCACTGCCGGGCTCGACGCGATCGGGCTGTCGGGCGTTGACGGCGGCCTCCTGACCGCCCAGCTGCTCCAGAACGGAACGGCCTTGGGCGAGGTTGGGGAGATCGTGAGCGTGCGGGCGTCGCTGCTGCAGAGTCTGCTGCTCGCGGGGCTCACGCCGGTGGTGGCGCCGGTCGCCCCCTCGGTCAGCGCTCCCGTGCGGCCGCTCAACGTGAATGCCGACCAGGCCGCGGCGGCCATTGCCGCAGCCCTGGGCGCACTCGAGTTGCTGTTCGTCTCCGATGTCCCCGGCGTGACGATCGAAGGCGTCACCCAGCCTACCCTTGCGGCGGCCGAAATTGAGACAATGATTGAAGGGGCCGTAGCGACCGGCGGTATGGCCGCCAAGCTGCGTGCCGCCGCGCAGGCGTTGGGGGCGGGTGTACGGGCCGTACGGATTGGCGATCTCGATATGTTCGCGCACGCCACCGCCGGCACCCGCCTTCTCGCGGCTCCTCCAGCCACCGCACCGCAACCCGCGTGACAACTCCGCTGACGACTGCAGACGCCACGGCATTGCTGGGCGTCTATGCGCGCGTCGGGCCGCTGTTCGTCGCCGGCGAAGGCTCGGAGCTGATCGCCGAGGACGGTACGCGCTACCTCGACTTCGTCGCCGGTATCGCGGTCAACGCCCTGGGTTACAACAGCCCGGTCATCCGCGAAGCCGCGCTGCGCGCGCTGGACACGGGACTGATCCACGTCTCGAACCTGTATCGCACCGAACCCGGCGAACGGCTGGCGGCCGAGTTGACGAAGGCATTCGGCGGCCAGGTCTTCCTCTGTAACTCGGGCGCCGAGGCGAACGAGGGCGCGTTCAAGTTCGCGCGCAAATGGTCGAAGCAGACCGAGATCGTCGCGTTCAGCGGCTCGTTCCATGGCCGGCTGTTCGCTTCCCTCGCTGCTACCGATCGCCCCGACTATCGCCGCCCGTTCGAGCCGCTGCTCGGCGGCGTGCAGATCATTCCGCTGGGCGACATCGAAGCCGCGACTCGCGCCATCACGAAAGAGCGCACCGCTGCCGTCATCATCGAGCCGGTGCAGGGCGAGGGGGGCGTTCGCTGCGTAGCAGATGAGTTTCTGGTCTTCTTACGGAAACGGTGCAGTGAAACGGCCACCGCATTGATCTTCGACGAAGTGCAGTGCGGCCTCGGGCGCACCGGGACGCTGTTTGCTTCCGAGCCCTCAGGGGTCGTGCCCGACATGTACACGCTCGCGAAGCCGCTCGGCGGTGGATTGCCGATGGGCGCAATCCTGGTGAGCGACGCCATTGCTACGGCACTCGCGCCCGGGGATCACGCGACCACGTTCGGGGGTGGTCCCTTTGTGGCAACGGTTGCCCTCGACGTGCTTCGGACGATTGCGGATCCTGACTTTCTCGCCGCGGTTCGCGCCAAGGGCGACGGGCTCGGGGCGCAGTTGCACCGCCTCGCCGGGAGCACTCGCCGCGTGCGGGAAGCGCGCGGCCGCGGGCTGATGTGGGGACTGGAGCTCAACGAAGTCGCCGCCCCGGTCGTCGCCGCGGCGCGCGAGCGTCACCTCCTGGTCCTGACCGCCGGCCCGACCGTGATTCGCATCGTTCCGCCCCTCACGATCACGCGTGAGGAGCTCGAGCGCGGTGTCACAATCCTCGCAGAGGTGCTCGCGTGACCGGTCTGTCCATCAAGCCGCGCCGCGCTCCCCAGCCCGAAGCAACGCTGCGCCCAGCCACCCTCGCGGACGTCGCCGCGATGGAAGCATTGATGGCGCCGTTCGTGGTGACGGGCGACCTGCTGCCGCGCTCGAACTACGATCTCTGCCGGCATATCAAGGAGTACGTCGTCGCGCTGGCCCCCCCCCCCACTGGCAGCCTCGTCGGCACCGGGAGTCTCAAGGTCTACAGCACGCAGCTCGCGGAGATCGCCGGGCTTGCCGTACGCGACGACCAGCAGGGCCGCGGCGTGGGTAAGGCGCTGGTCGAGGCGCTGCTCGTAGACGCGCGCGCGCTCGGATTGGACGAG
>Ga0137376_10002835_pt1 | contig 10567 bp, 7 predicted proteins | sample SagtaG_23_FD_104814 | JGI IMG/M metagenome (GOLD analysis project Ga0137376, IMG submission 104814) | Vadose zone soil microbial communities from Sagehorn Ranch, Mendocino, California, USA - Sage2_L_20_16 metaG | ecosystem: Environmental > Terrestrial > Soil > Vadose zone | place: USA... | reverse complement strand
GTCGACAGACGCTGGGCCAGGAACGTCTCGGCATATTCGTCGAGCGCGGGGAGCGGCAGCGTCCCCGACGTCAGCGCGAGAAAGAGGATCGGCGAATCCGCGGGATTCGATTTGTTGTACGACGGCGGCTGAATTCCCGGCGGCAGCTGTCGCAGCGTCTTGGAGATCGCCGCCTGCACGTCCTGCGCGGCGGCGTCGATGTTGCGCGACAACGTGAATTGCAGCGTGATGTTGGTACCGCCCTGCGTGCTCGACGACGTCATCGCGTCGAGTCCCGCGATGGTCGAGAACTGCTTCTCGAGCGGGGTCGCCACCGCCGCCGCCATCGTCTGTGGGCTCGCGCCGGGGAGGCCGGCCGACACAGTGATCGTGGGGAAGTCGACGTTCGGCAGGTCGCTCACGGGCAGCAAGCGATAGGCCATGAGCCCGAACATGAGAATGCCGAACATCACGAGCGTCGTCGCGACGGGCCGGCGAATGAAGAGTCCGGAGATGCTCACCGCGGGTTGTCCGCGCTGCCGGTGCCCCCAGACGTTTCAGTCGTAGGGCCCCCGCGAATGTCGACTTTGGCGTTCGGCGTGAGCCGCAGCTGTCCGTCCGTCACCACGAGCGAGCCTGTCGGGACGCCGACAACCACGGTGAGGCTGTCGAGCGTGCGCTCTACGGTGACCGGCTGCGTCGTCGCAGTGCCGTCGTTGTTGACGATGAAGACGTACGTGCCTTGCTGGCCCTGCATCACCGCCTGACTCGGCACCACGAGCGCGTCGTTCTGCATGCCCAGGATGAGCGTGATCGCGACGAACTCACCGGGCCAGAGGCCGCCGTCGCGGTTGGAGAATTGCGCCTTGAGGAGCACGGTCCCCGTAGATGTGTCAACCTGATTGTCCACGAACGACAGGACGCCTTGGACGGCTGACGCGGAGTCGCGAGCCGGCATCGCCATGGTGGTGAGCTGCTGGCCGCGCCGCTGACGCAGCGCCGGCAGATTCGTTGCCGGAACGGGGAAGCGCACGAGGATGGGCCGCATCTGCACAATCGACACGAGTGGGTTGTTGCCGGCGCGCACGAGGTTGCCTTCGCGCAAGAGCAGGCGTCCCGTACGGCCGCCGATCGGCGCGCGTACCGTCGCGTAATCGAGGTTCAGCCGGGCGATTGCCGCCGTCGCTGAATCGGAGCGCACCGCGGCGTAGGCCGCGTCCGCCGCCGACTGCTTTGACTCGTAATCTTCCTGCGTCACCGTGTTTGTTGCAGCGAGCGTCTTGTAACGCGAGGCTTCGCGCGCCGCGCTCTGTGCCTGCGTCAGATCGCGGAGTAGAGTCCCTTCGGCTTGCTGCAGCGCCGCCTGGTAGGGACGGGGATCGATCTCGAACAGCACCTGCCCGGCGGCCACCTCGTCGCCCTCCCCAAACCGCACGCGCAGGATCGTGCCGTTGACTTGGGGGATGACATCCACGGAGCGGATCGCCTCGACGGTCCCCGTGGCTTCCAGCTCATAAGGAAGGGCACGCCGTTCGACCCGGGCCACGCTGACGGGAACTCTGGGAGCGCCACCATCCCGGCGCGGGCCACACGCGGAGGCCGCGACCAGGGTGATCGCCAATATGGAAGTTCTGAAAGTCACGCCATCTATACGCATATCCTCCCCATCCCGTGGGGGGCGCGTCCTTTAGACCCAGACGGCGCGTTTTGGGTACCCCGCTCCACCTCGCTAAACGTAGCCTGGTCCATGCTCGCGCGCGTCCGTTCCGCCGCCGTCCTCGGGATTGATGCATACCTCGTGGAGGTCGAAACCGACATCGCCTCGGGCCTCCCGACGTTTGTGACGGTTGGCCTGCCGCAAGGCGCAGTAAAGGAAGGCCGCGATCGCGTCTCGGCCGCCCTCGCGAATACGGGTTACACCTTCCCGCTCCGCCGCATCACCGTCAATCTTGCGCCTGCTGATATAAGAAAGGAGGGTTCCGCTTTCGATTTGCCCATTGCACTAGGGATTCTCGCTGCCACGGAGCAGATCAAGGGCGACCGCCTAGGGACGATTGCCGTCCTCGGCGAGCTCGGCCTGGAGGGGGCCATCCGGCCGGTGCGCGGCGCACTCCCGGTGGCTCTCGCCGCTCGGGCCGCGGGCGTCGATGCCCTCATTTTACCACGCGAGAACCTGCCCGAGGCCGGCGTCGTGGACGGCCTGCGGGTGCTGGGGGCGGGCTGTCTCGCCGAGATTGCAGACTTTCTCGACGGCAGGGCGGACCTCCCGGGCGCGTCGGTCGATGTGGCGCAGCTGTTCGCCGAGCGCGCGAAGGACGACGTGGACTTTGCCGAGGTCAAAGGACAAGCGCACGCCAAGCGCGCGCTCGAAGTCGCGGCGGCGGGGGGGCACAATCTCATCATGGTGGGACCGCCCGGCTCGGGGAAAACGATGCTCGCCCGCCGGCTCCCCACGATTCTGCCCAGGATGAGTCTCGATGAAGCGCTCGAGACGACCAAGATCCATTCGGTGGCGGGGACGCTGCCGCTCGGCGAGTCGCTGGTCGCTCGGCGGCCGTTTCGCGCGCCGCATCATACGATTTCAGACGCCGGGTTGATCGGCGGCGGGTCGTACCCGCGACCGGGCGAGGTGAGCCTGGCGCATGGCGGCGTGCTGTTTCTCGATGAATTGCCCGAGTTTCGCAAGAATGTGCTCGAAGTGCTGCGGCAGCCCATGGAAGACGGCGTCGTCACCATCGCGCGCGCGGCGATGAGCCTGTCGTATCCGGCTCGCTTCATGCTGGCGGCCGCAATGAACCCCTGCCCGTGCGGCTGGTACGGCGATCCGCACCACACCTGCGCCTGCGGCGAGACAAACGTGCAGCGCTATCTCGCGCGCGTATCGGGACCGCTGCTCGACCGGATCGACATCCATCTCGAAGTGCCGGCGGTCAAATACAAAGCGCTCACCGTGGAAGGCGGCGGTGAGCCGAGTGAGGCGATGCGGGAGCGGGTGGACCGGGCGCGCGCAGTGCAGCGCGAACGATTTGTCAAACGGCCGGGGATCTACGCCAACGCGCATATGGCGCCGCGCGACATTCGTGCGCACTGCAAAGTGTCGGACGGCGCCGATGCGCTGCTCAAGACGGCGATCACTCGGCTGGGGCTCTCGGCGCGAGCGTATCACCGCATTCTCAAGATTGCCCGCACCGTTGCCGATCTCGACGAAGCCCCCGCGCTCGAGCCGAAGCATGTGAGCGAAGCGATTCAATACCGCAGCTTGGACCGGCGCGGGGTAGGCTAGCCCGTTCGGAGATCCGCGCTGCTACGGCGTCCAAAGCACGGCGTGGAACTCCCCGCTCGCAGTCGTGCTCTGGCCAACGATCGATCCTCGGGGGTTGAGCCCAAAGACCTTGGTGTAACCCCCGCCCAAGTCGTCGAGCTTCGTTAGCGTGCCCCGGCGCCAGAGGTAGGCCGTGCATACGCCGACGTTGGTGCAGGCGTTCAGCGCGACGTCACCCGCCGCGTTGATGGTGGGCGCGTGCTGGAATGGTTCCGAGAGAACGCAGAGGTCGTTGACCGCGACGCCGATGTCGATCATTTGGCCATGGTCCCAGACGACCGCGCGCCCCCCGCTCTCGCCCACGATCTGTCCCGCCGAGTTGATGGCGCAAGCCCGTCCCTCACCGAGGTCCACCGTCGTTCCGTGGTCCCACAGGATCGCACGCGTGATGTCCAGCGACGTCTGGGAATAGCCGACAACCTGCCCCTGTGCGTTGATCCCCAGGGCGCTGCTAAACTCACCGGCCGTGCCGAGATCGATGATCGTGTTGCCGTCCCACAGGAAGGCGTGCACCTCGCCCGTGAAAGGCGGCGGCGCTGGCAAGGCGGCTTCTCCCACGGCTTCGCCGGCGGCGTTCAATGCGGCGGGCGTGCTGAACTTGCCGCCGAATGTGAGCGCGACCGGAATGCCTCTCCGCCACAGTACGGCCGTGCCCCGGCACTCTGATGCTGCCGTCTCGCACAGGTGCGTCGCGCCAAGCACGTCACCCGCATCGTTGATCCAGCTCGCGTAGCTGCCACCCCCCACAGAGGCGCTAAGGTCGATCAACTCGCCGCGGTCCCACTCAAAGGCCCGCGCGTTGGAAACGCCGACGATCTGCCCGGCGGCGTTGATGCCGAACCGAATGTCGGAGCGATCGATGAAACACACGGAGCAGGTGCTCAAGGGAGCGATCGGAGTCATTGTACCGCGATCCCACATGACGACCTGCGCCACAAGGCGGCCCACCACGACCCCGCCTGGATTGACCGCGGATGCATATGGGTTTGCGGCGTTGGAAGAGGGATCTCCCCCAAGGTCGATGATCTCGGGACTGCTGGCGTTCGCGGCCGCGGTGATTGTCAGGTTGGTCGGGCCACGCGGCGAGTCAGTCGTGCATGATAAAGAGATGAGGCCAAGCGACAGGATCAGAGACACCGTTTGCCCTGCTCGATGCGTCATACGGCCTCCCGGAAGTGGTCGCCTTCCGGATCGCCGCATTTTCCGTGCGCTTTGAAGAGGCCGCCGTTGCTGAAACGTCAGCGGGAGGTCGAGACGATTCGTGGCCGCGCGCGCACAGTCCTGCCACGCGACCGACACGCCCGAGACAACGTAGGCCTTCCCTACCTTCAGCGCTCCAGTCGTGGCTCTCCGATCATCCCCATCGGCTCGCCCTGGGACATCGCGGGCGTGGCCACGACATACAGCACGATGCCGCCGAAGGGCGCGCGAATCTCGGACTGTGGATTGCCAAAGAAGTCGGTCAGCACGCCAATGAGCGCACCCTTCTGCACGCTCTGCCCGCGCTCGACGCGCGCATGCCATACTCCGGTGCCGGGACTGCGAATCACCTCGGTGCGCTCGAAATACAGCGGCTGGCGCACGAGCTCCACGGTCCCCGGCAGCATCCGGAAATAGCGCAGCAGCCGAAACACACCGTCAACGTTCCGCTGCACCATGTCGTCGGCGGCGATGCCGAGGTATCCGGTTTCCGTGGTGATGGCGGGTTTGCCGCGCAGCTGTGCCGTGTTCTGTGTGTAGACCGATGCGCGGACGTCGCGGGGCCGCGCGGTATCCACCACGATGTGATCGCTCCCCCAGGCGAGCGCCATTTCACGCGCGATCGAATCGGCGCGCGCATTGAGACCGAGTGGACTCCAATAGCTGTAGGGCCGAAGCGATTCGTTGCCGTCGCCCGAGTGAATGTCCGCGAGATAGTCAGCGCGCTCGATAATTTCGTTGGTGATCGCATAGGCGATCCGCTCCGACACGGTGCCGTCGGCCTTCCCGGGATAGACGCGATTCAGGTTTTTCCCGTCCACCGGGCTGTAGTAGATCGTGCGGCGGAGGAACGACGGCATATTCGCGACATGGACGATGAGCACGGTGCCGCGCAGGGTTGCGGGATCGAGCGCGGCGCGTACCCGCTGGAGGGCGACGATCGGCGCGACCTCGGAGCCGTGCGTGCCGGCGATGAGCGCGAGCGTTGGCCCGGCCTGGGTACCACGGACGATCGATATCGGAATGCGCGTGGCGGAGTCGACACCGGCCGGCACCTCGATGAATCCGGACACGCTCTGGCCGGCTCGAGCACTGGCCGAGCCGATCGTGAGAGCAGCGGGCTGTTGAGCGACGGCGAGCAGAAGAGCAGGAATGACGGGAAGGGCGAGCATGCCATCTCCGCTGGAACGAGACAGCATGATCTTACCGCGTTACCGCGCGTCTGCGTTAGCCCGGTTCCGTTCCCGTGAGGAGGCGGTACGCTGCCTTGATCTGCGGCGGCTGCCCGATCACGACGAGCACGTCGCCCGCGTCGAGCCGGAAGTCCGCACCGGGCGTCCCGAAATCGTCTTCGCCGCGCCGCACCGCCAGAATCAGCGCACCGGTCGTGGATCGCAGCTGGGTTTCGGCGATCGTCTGACCGACGACCGCCGTGTTGGCGGGGAGGATGATGCGCTCCACGTGCATCTGCCGCAGCGCGCCGAACGACCCCTTCAGCGACAAGCGCGGCCGGGCGCCGGGCCGCAGCGCCTGGTAATGCGACGCCCGAATCTCGCTGACGAGCCGCTCGATTTCGTCGCGCGGGACGTTGTAGTGCGCCAGCACGCGCGCGAAGATCTCGATCGATGTCTCGAACTCTTCGGGGATGACGGCGTCGGCGCCGAGGCGCGTCAGCTCGGGGATTTCGACGACGTACCTGGTCCGGGCGACGATGTAGAGCTTCGTATTGATGTCGCGCGCCACCCGGACCATCGCCCGCGTCGCCGCGGGATCGGAGATCGCGATCACCAGCATGCGCGCGCGGTCCACGCCGAGCGCCCGCAGAATTTCCTCGCGCGTCGCATCCCCGTAGAACGCGGGCTCGCCCTCGGCGCGGGCTTTGCGCACCGTCTGCGCATTTAGCTCGACGATCAGATACGGCGCGTGGATGGAGCGGAGCGCCGCGGCGAGATTGCGGCCGTTGAGTCCGTACCCGGCGATGACCACGTGATCCTTGACCTGCTCGTGCACCGCCGCGAGCTCGCGCGGCCGAAACCCGGGCAGCAGCCGGTCGAGCGGCACCACCCGTTCGAGCGCGTCGAGCATCGCCGGGCCACCCTGCAAGAGGAAGGGCGTCACGAGCATCGTGATCACGGCGATGCCCAGGAACTGCTGGTACAGCAGGTCGGGCAGCAGTCCCGCGACACGGCCTTCCTTGGCGAGAACGAAGGAGAACTCGCCGATCTGCGACACGGCGACGCCCGCCAGCAGCGCAACCCGCCCCGAGTATCCCATCAGCGCCGGGCCAACGGCCGCCGCGAGGGTCTTGCCGCCCATGATCACGGCGACGGCAACCAGCGTCAGCGCGAGGTGAGCCCAGAGGGTTTGGAGCTGGACCAGCATGCCCACCGCAACAAAGAACAGCGAGATGAAGATGTCTCGGAACGGCATCAACTCGGCCATCGCCTGGTAGCCGTAGTCCGATTCCGAGATGATGAGGCCGGCGAGGAACGCGCCAAGGGCGAGCGAGGCGCCGGCCGCCGCCGTTCCCAGTGCCGTGAGTGTGCCGATGAGAATGACGGCGATGAGAAACAGCTCGCGGCTGCGCGTCTTGAGGATTTCCTTGAGCGCGCGCGGGACGATCGTGCGCGCGGCGAGGACCACGCCCACGACGACCAGTGCCGCCTTGCCGAGCGCCAGGAGGAGCCCGGGCACGCCGCCTGCCGCTTTCCCGGCCAGGAACGGCAGGACCAGCATGATCGGCACGACGCAGAGGTCCTGGAAGATCAGCACGCCCGTCGCGAGCCGCCCATGCGGCGCGTCGATCTCGCTCTGGTCGGTCAGCACTTTCAGGACAATCGCGGTGCTCGACAGCGCGATCAGGAAGCCGAGGAACAGCGCGATGCGCCATTCGCGCAGCAGAGCGAGGCCGACCGCCAATGCGACGAGCACCGTGAATCCCATCTGCGCGAACCCGCTCCCGAGGATCTGGCGTTGCATCTCCCGCAGCCGGCTGAGCGAGAACTCGATGCCGATCGTAAACAGCAGCAGGATGACGCCGACCTCGGCGAGGCTCTCCACGTCGTGCGGGTCGGAGACCAGTCCCAGTGCGTTCGGGCCGAGCAGCATGCCGGCGACGATGAAGCCGGGCAGGGCGGGCAGCTTGAGTCGATAGAAAACCAGGATGACCAGCAGCGAGCCGGCGAAGATGACGGCGAGGTCGCGGAGGACGTGGAGCTGTTCCATCGGTGGCCCAAAAGTAAAAGGCCCGGTAGCTTTGGCCACCGTGCGCGATTGGTTGCAGGATCGTCTCGGTCTGAGCCCCGCCGTCCAGACGCACCTGTTGGTCACGATCATCGTGATCGCGGGGCTTTGGCTGATCAAGCGGATCGTCCTCGCGGTCGTGTACCGGCGGGTCACGGATCCCTGGGCACGGTATCGCTGGCGCAAGACGCTGACGTATCTCACGCTCGCCGTCGGCGTCATTGTCATCGGTCGCGAGTGGCTCGAGGGCTTCAAGTCACTCGCCACATTCCTCGGTCTGGTGTCCGCGGGCGTGGCGATTGCGTTGAAGGACCCGCTCTCGAACCTCGCCGCCTGGGCGTTCATCATGTGGCGCCGCCCCTTTGACGTCGGCGACCGCATCGAAATCGCCAAGCATCGCGGCGATGTCATCGACATCCATCTGTTCCAGTTTACCGTGAACGAAATCGGCGTCTGGGTCGATGCCGATCAGAGCACCGGCCGCATCGTGCATATGCCGAATCAGCTGGTCTTCACCGAGCCGGTCGCGAACTACGACAAGGGCTTCCGGTACATCTGGAACGAAGTGCCGGTGCTCATCACGTATGAGAGCAACTGGAAGAAGGCGAAGGAGATTCTGACGGCAATTGCGTTTAAGCACGCCGAGCATCTGACGGCGGAGGCTGAGCGCGATTTGCTGGCGGCGTCGCGGCAGTATCTGATCAACTACAAGAAGCTGACGCCGATCGTGTACACGAGCACCGCGCCCTCAGGGATTCTGCTGACCGTCCGGTATCTGATCGAGCCCCGCCGCCGCCGCGGCACCGTTTCCGCGATCTGGGACGACATCCTGACCGAGTTCGCGGCGGTCAAGGACATCGATCTCGCCTACCACACCGTCCGCTCGTTCAGTAATCCGATCGAAGGGAAGATCGTCGGCTCACCCGGGCCGCAAGGCTGAGCCGCGCTCGACGACGGCGCGCACGAGTAGATCGAAGTCCTCCCGACGGCTGCGGTGGTTCGAGATGGCGACGCGAATCGCGAACTTGCCGTTGAGCATGGTCTGCGATGGAATTGCGAGGCCGCTCTCCTGAATCTGGAGCAGGATCTCCGTGTTCAAGGCATTGAGCGCCGCCTCGTCGATCCCGGGCGCTACGAACCGGAAGCAGACGATGTTGAGCGGCACGGGCGCCAGCAGCTCGAGCCGTGGGTGCTTCGTCACCAGCCCGGCGAGGTAGTGTGCCTGCCGCACGTTCTGATGGATCAACTGCGCGAACGCGGTCACGCCGTGCGTCTTGAACGACATCCACACCTTGAGCGCCCGGAAGCCGCGCGACAGCTGCACGCCACGCTCAGCGAACGGGAATCCGCCGGCGGCAATCCCGCGATCGAATGAAGCGAGATACGCCGGCGTGACGCTGAAGGTGTCGCGGTGCGCTTTCTGATCGCGTACGAGCGTGCAGCCCACTTCGTAGGGCATGTACAGCCACTTGTGTAGATCGAACGCGACCGAGTCCGCTTCCTCGAGGCCGGCGACCAGCGGCCGCAGATCGGGAACGAGAGCGGCGAGCGCGCCAAACGCGCCATCTACGTGGAACCACGCGTTTTCCTCGCGACTGATCCGGGCGAGCGCGCGCAGGTCGTCGGTGGCGCCCGTGTTGACCGTTCCCGCATTTCCTACGATGCAGATCGGCCGCCGGCCGGCGGCTTTGTCGGCAGCAAGCACCTCACGCAGGGCTTTCAGGTCGATCGCATAATCGGCCGTGACGGGAACGCTCCGCAGCGCCTCGTGGCCGAGGCCAAGCAGCTCAACGGCTTTGCGCACGGAGGAGTGTGTTTCGCTGGACGCGTAGACGGTCAGCTGCGGGGCGTCCTTAAGCCCGCGCTCACGGACGTCGAAGCCCGCGTGGGCGTTCCGCGCGACGGCGAGACCCACGAGATTCGCCATCGAGCCACCCGAGACGAGCAGGCCGTGCGTTTCCTTCGGTAGTCCGAGCAACTCGACCAGCCAGCCGATCACCTGGTTTTCAACCACGGCCGGCGAGTCGTCGAACTCGGCCACCTGTGGGTTCATCCCCGAGGCAAGCATGTCGGCCAGCATCGCGAGGGGGGTACCGGTGCCGATCACCCAGCCCCAGAAGCGCGGATGGATGTTACCGGTCGGGTAGGGCAACACGTCGCGCTTGAATTCTTCGTAGACGTGCGCCGCGTCGGTCGGCCCACGCGGGGCGGCACCCGAGAGCCGTTTGCGTACCTCGGCGGGAACGGGTTGCCATACCGGGCGCTCCCGCGCCGTGCGCAGAAACTCGAGCATCTCGTCCACCATTTGGTGGCCGAGGTGGCGCAGGTCCTCCCAACCGCGGGCGTCAGTCGGGTCGAGGGAGATCTCTTGCGACGATGTCGTAATGCTCGACGAAGGGCTCGAGCTCGAGGAGGAACGCGTGGTCTTCCGGGTAGTAGCGGGCTTTCTCATAGTCCTCTCCGGCGAAGCGCCGGATTGCCTCGAATGATTCCCAGATCGATACGAAGGTGAATTCCGCGCGGCCGTTGTGGAGGCGCTGCAGCACGTAGACGCCGCGGTTGCCGGGTGTCGCGCGACACTCGCGCACCCCCGTCTCGCCGAGGTACGCGGCGTACTCGTCGGCGCGCTCGGCGGCGGTGACGCCGTGCCAGATCCTGGCGATCAGACGTTTAGAGCCGGTCGAGCTGCGGGACGGTGCGTTCATTGGTGCGCTCCAGCACGGCGTTCGTATCCAGCACGGTCGCGAACTCGCCATGAAGATCGGCGAGCGCGACCTCGTGCAATAGCTCAGACGCGTAGCGGCGGCCATTCGGGCCGGTGTT
>Ga0137376_10002831_pt1 | contig 10572 bp, 12 predicted proteins | sample SagtaG_23_FD_104814 | JGI IMG/M metagenome (GOLD analysis project Ga0137376, IMG submission 104814) | Vadose zone soil microbial communities from Sagehorn Ranch, Mendocino, California, USA - Sage2_L_20_16 metaG | ecosystem: Environmental > Terrestrial > Soil > Vadose zone | place: USA... | reverse complement strand
TCGGCTGCCGCTGCCAGGCGCCCGGGGCGAAAGCAACCGCGGCGGAAGCCCGCTCGACGGAGCTACCGTAACCGTGAGCGATCCGCAGCGCGGCAAACAATCCGAACGCAGCGAGGATGAGCCCAAATGCGACCGCGGCAGCCGCGATCAAGACCACAACGGCCGAAATCCAGTGAGACAATTTCGCCGGGGCAGCCCGGAAGCGGACGTCAACGGTTGGCGCGCCGCCGAGCAGCCGGACATTGATCACCCAAGCGCCTCCCCTGCTGATGGTCGACGGGCGCGATCGGCGCCAATCCGCTGAGCCGATCGCAAGCCCGAGCACCGGTGCGAATCACCAAATGATTCAGGATGGCAGGAGGCGGGTCGAAATCAAGCAGCGATGCGACCGAACCGGCGGGTGACCAGCGAGGCAGCCGCGGAACTTCCACGTCATTGCGGCGTTGATTGGCGTTCACAATCCGGAGTGAGACCATGGCCGCAACGAAACGTTCACGTCGCAAGCGTGCTTCCTCCGTCGGCAAGACGGTCGAAAACAGCGTGCTCGAGCTGAAGGGATCGCTGGAGACGCTTCGCCGAATGCTCGAAGCCTATTTGCCGTCGCGGACGCGTCGCCGCTCGTCCGGGACGACAACGCGCCGCAACGTGGCCCGGCAATCCAAACGAACGAGCACGCGCCGCAGCAAGCGTGCGAAGCGCGTGGCCTGATCGGCACCCGTTCGCGGGATGCCGGCGGGCGCGGTATCAAGACCTGCAGCTTGCGACGACGAGGAGCCCACGGGCGAGCTCATCGATGCCGAAGGCCCTAGGCTGAGGAGCTGACATGACGATCCTGGAGCCGGTACCCGGGAGGTCGGTCCCATGCGAAGCTTGCCCGTTCCGAACCAATCCGACGTTCAGGGACTTTTCGCCGCCCGAGCTGGAATTCATTTCCGCGTTCAAATCCGGCGAGCTCAACGCCGAAGTGGGGACGACGTTATTCCTGGAAGACACCAACAGTCCGCACCTTTACACGGTGTTGGCGGGCTGGGCGTTCCGCTACAAGATGCTCCCGGACGGCCGCCGGCAGATTCTGAATTTCGCGCTGCCGGGGGATTTCCTCGGCCTGCAGACGTCGGTGTTCGACAAGATGGGACATTCGGCGGAAGCCCTGACCGACATGGTGTTGTGCATTTTTCCGCGCGAGAAGCTGTGGGAGTTGTTCAGCGGCCATCCGAGCCTGAGCTTCGATGTGACCTGGCTTGCCGCGCGCGAGGAGCGGGTGCTCGATGAGAATCTGCTGAGCGTCGGCCGGCGCAGCGCGCTGGAACGCATGGCCTATGTGCTGCTACATCTGTTTCGGCGCGCCGAAGATCTGGGATTGACCAAGGGCGATCGCATCGAGTTCCCGTTCTTTCAGCAACATCTGGCGGACATGTTGGGAATGTCGCTCGTGCACGCGAACAACACCTTGCGGCGGCTGACGTCGCAAAAAGTCGTGCATTGGAAACGGAAGGTGTTCCGGCTGCTCGATCGCGACCGGCTGGCGGAGATCGCGGGCTACGAGTTCGCCGAGCGGCAGCCGCGTCCTTTCATCTGAGCGGCCCGGCGCAGCGCGCGCCGCCTCAAAGGTCGGCCCTGTTCAGGGCCCTGCATCGGCTGCACTCGAACAGGACGTTGTGCACCTGACCGGCATTGGCCCTCAACAGCACGGTTCCGCACGAGCCGCAGGCATAATCGTTTTCGGTGCCGAGTTCGACCACGGGCGGGGCCTTGACCACGTGAGCGTCTGCGGCGCGCCCCGGCATAACGGTCAACGGAATCGTCGGTTTGGCCATCCTCTTCCCCCATGGGGCCGACCGCGAGGGTAGTACGATGATATGGGTATCCCGAATAAAGTATTTTAAACTTCCCGCAGTCCCCGCTATAAAATTCCGCGCAAGAGCCGCCACCTCGCTCCGGCGCCAGCAGCGTTGAACGCTCATGCGAACGTCGAGAACCCTCGCCTCTGCACCAGCCTACCATGGTGCGGGGAACCGTTTGCCCCCGAGGGACATTCGCGGATAAAGCTGCACATTCCTCACGGGCCGACACCTTGCCTCAAGTCATGTCTCCAACCGCAGGTTCACGGGCTCGGGATGCAAGCCGCCGCCGTATCCTGATCGTGGAAGACGATTATCTGGTCGCGCTTCAATTCGAGAACGCGCTGACCGAAGCGGGCTACGATGTCGTCGACATCGCTTCGACAGCAGAGGAAGCGGTTCAGCTCATCCCCGATCATAAGCCGGAACTGGTCCTGATGGATGTCCGGCTCGCCGGCCCGCGCGACGGGATTGAGGCAGCTGCGGAGATTCTCGAGCGGTTCGGCATTCGCAGCATTTTCGTCTCCGCCTTCTCCGATCCCACGACGCGCGCCCGTGCGGATCGCGCCAACCCGATCGCCTGGCTGGCGAAGCCGGTAGCCGATCGAAGATTGGTGACCACGGTGAGCACAGCGCTGCGCGACATCCCGGGCGGCTCGGATGCAGGCTGAAAGCGGCCGAGGTCTCGTACCCGCCGCAGGCAGCCAGCGGGGTTCATCAACAAGCCACGGGCCCGACCTCAGCGCGGCGACCGCGGGCCGCCTTGCGGGGACCTCGATCCTCCCGCGGCAAGCTCCAAGCCGAGCGCAAGCATGATCGCCGCAACTCCGATGCCGAACAGCAGCGGATAATTGTCGGTTCGGCCGAACAGGTAGGAATAGCCATAGGCGGCGATGGCCTGGGCGAGCGCCCATGCGGTGGTCGCGTGCCCCCACGCGCGGCCTTGGGGGGGCCGCCCGGCGACAACTCATGGATTCTCCCGAGCACGAGCGTGCTGATGCCCGGCACGAATGCGCCCGCGACGGCGCTCGAAACCAGGATCCAGCCCGACGCAGACGTGACCACCGGCAGCGCAACCGCCGCAGCCTGGGCGCAGAAAGCCAACCGCAAAGCCGCGCGAAATCCAATCCGATCCGCCAGCTGCCCGGCCAACACCGGGCCGAACACCGCGGCTACTCCGAATACGACCCAATCGGAGGCGCCGGCTTCGAGACCTTGACCGAGGCCGCGAGCAACATAATCGACCAGGAACAGCATGTGCGGGACGAGTCCGACCGCGTTGAGCCCGTACTCGGCAAGCAGCGCCGACACCGGTAGGCCAAGACCTGCTCGCGCCGGAGGCATCACGTCGATCCGCCTCTCGTCCCGCGGCCAGCCGTTCCAAGCGAGGAGCGTCAGCAACAGGGACACCGCGGCGAGACCGACCCAAGCCCGCTCCAGCCCGCCCCACTCGATCAGTTGCGGCACGATGATGCCGGACGCGGCGATCCCCAGTCCCACGCCCGTGAACATCATGCCGCCGACGAGGCCGCGGCGCCGGGGCGGCGTGGTCGAGAGCACGATCGGCGCTCCGACCACCATAAGCACGCCGCCGGCGTAACCCGCTGCGAAACGCCACAGGAAAAACCAGGCAAAGCCGAGGTCGCGCTCCGCGCAGGCCAGCAGGCTTACGGCCGTCAGATCCATCATCCCGCGGAGAAGCCGGGCAGGCCGGATGTAACGAGTTGCGGCGTGGCCCAGGACCGCCCCGGCCAGATATCCCGCGAGATTGGCGGCGCCGAGATAAGCGGCGGCGCTGGGCGAGAACCAATGGTCCGATATCAGCGCCGGCAGCAGCGGCGTATAGGCGAAGCGGCCCAAGCCATTGCCCACCAGCACCGCGCTGAATCCCGCCAGCGCCGCGTGCAGCACATGTCCGGAGCTCGGCAATGGGTCATCGTGGCTCATGGTCGTGGAAAATCGCTCGCCCGCGCAGATGAGCCATACGCTGGCTTCCGACCTCGCCAAATCCCGTTGCGATACAGGTCGATGTCGGAATCCCAGTCCGGCCGCTCGGGAAGCGACCGAGAGGCGCGACGCAAATGCAAATAGCCCTGATCGAGCCCATCGCAAACTCGACCAGGGCTATTACCGGGTTGCGTCAGGACAGAGGGGAAGGAAACTCGCCCGGCACGAGGCAACGTCGCCGCATCCGGAATGTTCCGGAACCGGCCCTGGAGGCGAGCCGGGGACCATTTCTCAAAAGGTTTCAGGGAATTGGCTGGGCCGCGGAGCGTTGCGCCGAATTGGTCCTGATCAATCAACGCAAGGGTAACGAAAAAGCCCCGCCCGAATGGGCGGGGCCGAGAAGCGCGTCGTTTCCCCGTTAGGCGGGGATTACCGCCACGATTTCCAGCGTCACCGGATCGACGATCACGATCTCATCCTCGTAATAGAAGAACCGGTAGTCGCGGTATTCCGGAACTACCTCCACCAGGAACACGGGCAAGGGGAACAGGTGGAAGTGCCGGGGGATCCGTACGCCCGGCCGAAGATCGAAGTCGACGCGGCTCACCCGGAATCGATCGAACCGATCCCGGTCACGCACGAACACGTCGTGAATGCGGGTGCGTTGCTCCGAGGAAAGTTCCACGCTTCGCCGCTCTCGCGCAAAACCGCTCCCCCGATCCGTACGGGTCGTGCCGAAACGCTCATTGCGCTCGGTGCGACCGGAGCGCTCATTGCGCTCTTCTCGGGTGGTGCCGAGACGTTCATTGCGCTCGCCACGGCCGAGGCCCTCGTTGCGCTGCGTGGTTCCGAGGCGCTCGTTTCGTTGCTCATTACCGAGTTGCCTGGTGCCCTTCTGCTCGCCGAGCGCCTTGCCGCGCTCCTCGCCATAGGCGTGTCCGCGCTGTTCGCGCGTCTCGCCCGGCTGAGCAGTGCTACGGCCCTGCGTGCCTAAGCTCTCGGCGCGGCCGCCGCCGGACGGCCCTTGGTGGCGTTCGCCGCCACCGCCGCCGCCAGCGCTACCGCCTGACGGTCCTTGGTGCCGTTCGGCGCCACCGCTACCACCGCTACCACTGCCCCCGCCCCCGGGACCTTGCGCGGACGCGATGGTAATCCCGGTGACGAGCGCTGCCGCCGCGGTCGTCACCAGAAATGAGTTCCTCAGCGTTCTCCTCATCGAAAGTCTCCTTGCTGAATCTCCCCAGTGCTGACCCCACGATAACGCGCAAGGCAGCAGGAAGGTTCGAGCGAGCGGAATACGATGCTACCGCCGGCCAGAGCGGTCGCGATGAAGCGGACCAAACAAGCGTCGGAATCCCATCGCTCGGCAGGCGAAAAGGCCACAACTTGCCGCCTTTTCTAGCCGTTTTCAGCATCCTGCAATCGCGGCGCCGAAGATGTTCGCGATCCGTACAGAAGCTTCGCTGAAAGATCCGCGGCAAATACCTAGAGCCGCCCGAGCAGCGCCAGGATGAGGATGATGATCAGGATCAGTCCCAGAATTCCGCCAGGCCCGTAGCCCCAGCCGGCGCTGTAGGGCCAAGTCGGCAATGCGCCGATCAGCAGCAGGATCAGGATGATGATCAGGATGGTCGAGAGCATGGTGGCCTCCAGGGCAAGTCAACGCCACGATATTACCACCGGTTCCCTGCGGCCCTTGCCTTGCTACTCCATTCCGGCGCCGTGATGGAAGTGCCGGCTTCATCCATCTACCGGTGCGGACGAGCGGGATTTCGTTTCGAACAAACTTCGGGCCGAACGACGGCGGGTTACACCAAATAAAGAATTTTGATCGAGACGGAACAACAATGGAACCCGCGCGGCCTCTGCGACTCGTCGCGGGAACTCGAGGGCGGCGCCGATGTTTCCCGTTCACTCGACCAACTCGAGAGCAACAATGATGGATAAGGACCGCATCAAAGGCGCCGGCGAGCGGACAAAAGGCAAAGTGAAGGAACAGGCCGGCAAGCTCACCGGCGACAAGAAGCTCGAGACCGAGGGCAAGATCGATAAGGCCGCGGGCAAGGTTCAAAATACCGTCGGCGGTCTAAAGGATACGCTAAACGACCGGTTACGGGACGCCTGAAGACGGCCGGAAATCGCTCCGCCAAGATTTGCCCGCAAGATTCGGCTTGGCGCCTCGGCGCCAGGCCGAATTTTTTGCTGCTCAAGGTGCATGTTCGGCGCTCGGCACGACGCTCAATTGCGCTTCCGTAACCAGACCGGCCAAGCCGCCGGCGATCGACTTGCGCAGCTCGTCGTCCGGCGTATCGCACGCGCGCCATACCGCCACCTTGGGCTCGCCGCCGGGTCTTTCCCAGGTGAGATTGTACCGGATGATGAGGCCGGCGGCCTTCATCGCCTCCAGACCGTCGACAATGCCGCTATGTCTCGTCGGATCCATCGTGTCCCCGCTGCCGGTTTGTCTGCGACGTAGCGCCAAGGAAACAACCGCGGCCTCGGGGGTGAGGTTCCGTATGCGGCGCCGCAGCGCGGGCCCCCGGTGTGGCGGCGAACTCCCCACCGTGTCGCTGCCCTGTGAACCAGCTCACACCGGTTGCCGAACGCGCATGCGAATCTTCGCCTACGCCGACGGTCGGCTTTTCCTCCCTTGCTCGGCCGTCGGGCGACTGGCCCCGGCCCCACCGCGCGAGCCGGGGTTTTTTTCAAAGAACGAGCCCAGCGCTCGCGGGAGCTGCCGGCGAGGTCAGGCCAACGCCATCAAGCGCTGCAGGAATCCCCGCAGAACCGGAGCCCATTTCTCGGCATCCACGCCGCTCGCGAGATGTCCCTTGTCGCTCTCGAGCTCGAAATAGGTGGCGTCGACGCCCGCCGCTTTCAGCCGTTCCACCACACCGGGCCCGATCGCGGCCGGGAACAATCGATCCGTCGTCGACAGCACGTAGAGCACCTTGGCTTTGATCCTGGAAAGGTGCTGCTCGGCGTCGAATTGGGCCGCGACCCTGCGCAAGGTGATGAGCGAGTTGCCGTCGAATGCATCCGCCCAGCGCTCGGCAAGCATGCGGAGCGCCGATTCCCGGGCGGCGGGATCGGGATATGGCTCCATAAGCTGCTGCTCGATGCCGTAGCGCTTCAGGGTGGCAACGCGAAATTCGATCATTGCCGTGCGGATGCCGCCCTTGTCGTAATAGAAGCCGCCGTTCCAATTGGGATGCTGGCCGAGCTGCGCGATGAGATCCTGGACGGCGCGTTCGCCGCCGCTCCCCTTGGGCGCGGTGACCGCCGCGACAATCCCATCCATGAAGTCGGGAAAGGTGACCGCCCATTGGAACGCCTGGTATCCGCCGAACGAGGGACCGGCCACCGCCACGAGGTGTCGGACGCCCAGATGCTCCAATAGAAGCCGCTGGGCACGCACCATATCCGCGAGCGTGATGGGCGGGAAATCCGGACCATAGGGTTTCCCGGTCGCGGGATCGAGGCTCGCCGGATTGGTCGAGCCGTACGAAGAGCCCAGCATGTTGGAGGACACGGCGAACAGCCGGTCGGTGTCGATCGCGCGCCCGGGCCCGACCAGCGCCTCCCACCAGCCCGGCTCGTGCTCGAACAATCCGCGCGGAGCCTTGTCGGCCGCATAGCGGCCGGCGGCATGGTGGCTGCTGGTGAAACCATGGGCGAGCAGCACGGCATTGCGGCCGGTCGCGTCGAGCCTGCCGTAGGTCTCGTAGGCAATCGTCGCCTCCGGGAGTACCTTGCCGCATTCGAGCGGGAAATCCCGGATCGTGAAGGTGCGGCTCTCGACATGGTCGATGCCGCCAACGGCTGCGGCCGGTTCGGCCGAAACGGACCGGGCTGCAGAACCGGCCGCGGCGGTCGGCTTGCTCATCTGGAAATCTCCTCATCAGGTGCCATTCGCAGCACGGCTCGTCTAGAGTATCGCATAAAGTGCGCTGCGGTGGCCGCGATTGACCGTCGCCGGAGTATGATATCAGACGGCACGCACGCGAGGCGTTCGTCGGTCAGGCCCCCATTATGCTCCTGCGCAATTTCATCATCGTCTGCTGGGCCGTTTTCGCCGCGTATTGGGCCGCGACCGCAGCCTCGACCAAGCGAACGGCGGAACGGCAGAAATGGCAAAGCCGCGTCTGGTATCTGTTGCTGCTCGTCCTCGGCTTCGCGCTGCTCGTGGGCGCGGTTCCGCTCGATCCGCTCACGAGACGCATCGTACCGCCCAGTCCGGCCGTGGAAATCCTGGCGGCCGCGCTGTGCGCCGGAGGCCTCATCCTCGCGATCTGGGCGCGCCATGCGATCGGCTCGAACTGGAGCGGGATCGTCACGCTCAAGCGGGACCATGAGCTGGTGACGGGCGGGCCGTACCGCTACGTCCGCCACCCGATCTATTCGGCAATCCTGCTGATGTTCCTCGCCACTGCGCTCGCGGCCGACCGGCTCGGCGGCTTCGTGGGATTCGTGCTTTGCTTCGCCAGCTTCTGGATCAAGCTGCGGCAGGAAGAGGCGTTGATGATGCGGCATTTCCCCGATGAATACCCGGTGTACCGGGCGCGGGTGAAGGCGTTGGTCCCGTTCGTGATCTAATGCCTCGGACTCGCACGCGCACCTCGCCGGCACACTGCCCCTCCACGGCGAAATAGCGATAGGATACGCCCTCGCCACCCTCGGGTGCGGACGGCCGTGATCATCACGGGGCAGAGAATATGGTGAGCAACAACCCGCTCGAAGCCGAGAAAGACTTGCCGCTGCGGGATGATATCCGCCTGCTCGGCCGCATTCTCGGCGATACCGTGCGCGAGCAGGAGGGTGAAACGATCTTCGACATCGTGGAGCGGATTCGCCGAACCTCCATCCGCTTCCACCGCGACGAGGACGATACGGCGCGGCGCGATCTCGAGGCGATGTTGAAGGCGCTGTCGCGCGATCGCACCACCCAGATCATTCGCGCCTTCAGCTTCTTCTCGCATCTGGCCAACATCGCCGAGGATCAGCACCACATCCGCCGCACCCGGGCGCACACGCTGGCGTTATCGGCGCCGCGCGTCGGCACCATGGCCCATGCACTCGAGCGCACCCGCGAAGCCGGTATCTCCAACGCCCAGCTCCGCGGCTTCTTCGCAACTGCCCTGGTCAGCCCGGTTCTCACGGCGCATCCGACGGAAGTGCGGCGGAAAAGCGCGATCGACCGCGAGATGGAGGTGGCCCAATTACTGGCGGAGCGGGATCGCGTCGAGCTTACCCCGGAGGAGAGAGCGACAACCGACGAGGCGCTGCGCCGTGCCGTGCTCACGCTGTGGCAGACCAATATTCTGCGCCGAACCAGGCTCGCCGTCCTCGATGAGGTGGCCAACGGTCTTGCCTATTACGATTACACGTTCTTGCGCGAGCTGCCCCGACTTTACGCCGCGCTGGAAGACCAGCTCCGCTCCATCGATTCGACCTGGAATGACGCCGAACTGCCACCATTCCTGCGGATCGGAAGCTGGATCGGCGGCGATCGCGACGGGAATCCGTTCGTCACCGCCGAGGTGCTGCGTCAGACCCTGCGGGTCCAGAGCCATCGCGCGCTTAGCTTCTATCTCGACGAGCTACACCTGCTGGGCGGCGAGCTTTCGCTCGACGCCAATCTGGTGCGAACGTCGGAGGAATTGCGGAAGCTGGCGCAGCGCTCTCCCGACCGGTCGCCGCACCGCCAGGACGAGCCCTATCGCCGCGCGATCTCCGGCATCTATGCACGGCTCGCAGCCACGGCCTGGGCACTCGACCGATTCGAGGCCCCGCGCGGCGCCGTGGGCGAGGCGCCGGCTTATGAAGCCGTCGACGAATTGCAAGCCGACCTCGATATCCTGCATCGCTCGCTTACGGGCAATGGATCCGAGACGCTGGCGCGCGGCCGGTTGCGCGGCCTGCGGCGCGCCGTCGACGTCTTCGGTTTCCATCTCGCCGCCGTCGATCTGCGCCAAAACTCCGACGTGCACGAGCGCACTCTGGGCGAGCTGTTCGAGATGGCGCGCCCGGGTACCGGGTACGCAGCGCTGGCCGAGGACGCACGCATCGGCCTGCTGCTCGATGAGCTGAAGACGGCGCGGCCGCTCGCCAGTCCGTTTCTGTCGTATTCCGCCGAGGCGGCGTCCGAGCTGGCGATCCTGCGCGCCGCCGCAGAAGTGCAGCTGCAATACGGCAAGGAAGCGGTGCCCAACTACGTCATCTCCAAGACCGACGGCGTCTCGGATATTCTGGAAGTGGCGCTGCTGCTCAAGGAAGCCGGACTGCTGCGGCCACGCGAAGGCGAGCTCGACGTCAACATCATTCCTTTGTTCGAGACCATTGCCGATCTGCGCAACTGCAGCCGGGTGATGGACGAACTGCTCGAGCTGCCTGAATACCAACGCTTGCTGGAGCGCCGCGGCCGTACGCAGGAGGTGATGCTGGGCTACTCCGACAGCAACAAGGACGGCGGCTATCTCACCTCGACGTGGGAGCTCTACAAGGCCGAGCTGGCGCTGATCGACACCTATCGGCGCCACGACGTCGGCCTGCGTCTCTTTCATGGCCGCGGCGGCTCCGTGGGGCGCGGCGGCGGGCCGAGCTACCAGGCGATCCTCGCTCAGCCCGCCGGTGCGATGCAGGGCGCCATCCGCATCACCGAGCAGGGCGAGGTGATCGCCGCCAAATATTCCAACGCCGAGGTCGGCCGACGCAACCTGGAGACTTTGGCCGCGGCGACGCTGGAGGCGACACTGCTGGACTCAGAGCGGCCCGGCCCCCGCAC
>Ga0137376_10002823_pt1 | contig 10581 bp, 6 predicted proteins | sample SagtaG_23_FD_104814 | JGI IMG/M metagenome (GOLD analysis project Ga0137376, IMG submission 104814) | Vadose zone soil microbial communities from Sagehorn Ranch, Mendocino, California, USA - Sage2_L_20_16 metaG | ecosystem: Environmental > Terrestrial > Soil > Vadose zone | place: USA... | reverse complement strand
CGGATGAACCGCTCTGCGGTTAGATCTGGGCGGCCGCGATAACCGCGCGCGAGTCCCGCGCCGCCGATGTGCAGCTCTCCGGGCACACCGACCGGGACCGGCTGGGTGGCCTCGTCGAGCACGTGGAGCGTCGTGTTGGCGATCGGGCGACCGATCGTGAGCGGCTCGCCCCGCGTCGTGATCGGCGTGATCGTCGACCAGATGGTGGTCTCAGTTGGCCCGTACATGTTCCAGAGCTCGAGGCCGCGTTCGACGAGTGCGTCAGCGAGCGCGAGCGGGAGTGCCTCGCCGCCGCAGAGCGCCTTGAGCCCCACTTTCCCCGGCCATCCCGAATCAACGAGCATCCGCCACGTCGTCGGCGTGGCCTGCATTGTTGTCACGCCGAACATGTCGATCATGCGAGCGAGCTCGCGTGGGTCCGAGGTCGCCTCGTGCGGAGCCACCACGACCAGGCCCCCCGTCACGAGCGGCAGGTAGAGCTCGAGCCCCGCGATGTCGAAGGACAGCGTCGTGACCGCAAGGAGCACGTCGTCTGCGGCGAAGCCGGGCCGCTCGGACATCGTCGTCAGGAAGTTCACGAGCGCACGGTGCGGGATCTGAACGCCCTTTGGCTTCCCGGTCGATCCGGACGTGTAGATCACGTACGCAAGGTTCTCCGGATCGGTGGTATTCCCCGGCGGATCGCTTGGCCGGCGCTCGACATCGCTCCAGTCGCGGTCGAGGCAGACCACGTGCTTCGCCTGGAGCGGCAGGTCGGCGAGCAGTCCCTCCTCCGTAACGAGAACGGGTGCCTCGGCGTCTTCGAGCATGTACGCGACGCGCTCGGCCGGGTAGGTTGGATCGATCGGGACGTGCTCCCCGGCGGCCTTGGGGATTCCGAGCAGGCCGACGACCATCGCGGCAGAACGTGTCACCGCGATCCCGACGAGCGTCTCCGGGCCAACTGCGAGCTCGCGAAGACGGTGCGCGAGCTTGTTCGCCCGACGATCGAGCTCGCCGTACGTGAGCTGCGTACCGGATGGGTCCACGACGGCGGCCGCGGTGGGAATCTGCGCCGCCCGTCGCGCGACGAGCTCGTGGAGGCAGCAGTTCGGATAGGGCGCCGCCGTCGCGTTCCCATCGAAGCTCGATCGATTTGCTTCTTCGACCGAACCGCCGGCACGCTCCGGCCGATCCGAGTCGCCGGCCCCGAGCTGGAAGGCCACTGCCGCTTCGGTGCGATTCGAGACTCCGAGCTTCCCGTAGATGTGGCTCAGGTGAAACTTGACGGCATGAACGCTCACCTGAAGCCGCTCGGCAGCCTCAGCGTTGGTGAGGCCGAGGGCGATGAGCCCGAGAACTTCGGTCTCTCGAGGCGTGAGCGCGTACTGGCGAATCGGCGTCGGCGAAGCGTGGTCGACCACTGAGCCGATGCTAATTCGGGCCCCCCGCCAAGCCTACGCGACTTTGGACCGGCGTTCTGAGGCCCACCTAGCCGACCAGTCAGGTGCGGTTTCGCGATGAGTCGACTCAGCGGATCAGCACGTGGCCGCCGCGCGCCCCGCGCGCGTCGGAGAAGAAGCGGTAGGTGCCCTTCTTCAGCGTCACCCGCCAGGTCGTCGTGCCGGTAAAAGTGCGCCCGGTTGCACGATTGACCCCAGGCCCTCGGAGATGGAATCCTGCCGCGCGGGTGCGGTCGCGCACAACGACCGCGTAGCGACCCGGGGAACCCCAGCGCGGGCTGATGTAGACGGCGCGCCCCGGCCCGACCGACGCAAGCAGGTGATGCAGCGTGGTCGGAGACTGGGGCGGCAACGCAGAGTACATCGCCTGCCGGAGCGAGCCGCCTTGCGGTGCTTTCGCCAAGGCGATGACGGTCAAAGGCCTACCCGCGAGGTAGGCGGTGGAGAAGTAGTCGCCGACCATCCCGCCGGACTGAGTCTGCGGAAGCCAGACCGTGCTCATCGGTCCTGTGAGCACGGTCGGCGGATGCCACGACGCACCGCCGTCATTCGAGCTGATGAAGCCAGCGTAAAGCCTACGGCAAGGCGACGCGCAGGTCGCGTCTCGGTAGAAGTAGTAGACGAGCCCGAGATGCGCCGACGCGCCGCCGGTCGCCGGGTCCGCGCCCAAGCCCGGAAGGAAATGGTCAGCACGCGTCGTCCTCGCGTCGATTGGGATTCGCTGGATCCGTGACCAGCGGGCTCCGTCGCTCGACCTGCTCAGCACGAGGTCGTTCGAGCGACAGCCTGCGCGGAAACGGCAGTCTGACCACACGGCATACACCGTTCCTCGCCCGTCAACCCGGACCGAGGGCTTCGCGCCCGCCACGCGCAAGCCGCCCGTCACTTGGCGTACGTGGACCCCCGATACGACCACCGACGCGCTCCAGCTCTTGCCGAAGTCGGTTGAGTGGGAAGCAATGACGTTGCCGCCTTGAGTTGCAACCAGCACAGCGGCCCCGTTCGGCTGGACGACGACCTGCACGTTGTATCCGCTCGCCTGGTCGACCGTCGCCACGGGAGCTCTCCAGGTCCGGCCCCCGTCGTTCGAGGTGCTCACCGCAAGAAGAAGGCCACGATCTAGATCCGACCACGCCGCGTAGCACGTCCCTTTTCCAGGACTGGCCGGCCAGTTGTCACACTCGATCCAGTCCTTGTCCGGTTGCAACGTAGACGAGACGACGATCGGGTCGCTCCAAGCGAGTCCGTCAGCGGAGCGGCTCACCACGAGAGCGCCGTTTCGGAAGTTTCCGCTCCCGGCGCTCTGAATGCCGAGCGACGCGATCAGCCAGACGCCGTGTGTCGCGTCATAGGCAACGGTGTTGTCTGCCGTGCGGTCGTATGGGCCGGCCGGCGTCGAGGCGCGCGTGAAGGCGGGAAGTTCCCCGTGCTTCCAGGTCTTTCCGGCATCGGTCGACGTCGCCCAACCCGTGTTCATGCTTCCCCCGCCCGAGTTGTAGCGCCCTATCTGGAAAGCCGACACGATCGTGCTGCCGTACGCATCGACATCAGGCTCCACCTCACTGCGGTGCTGGGCGCCGCCTGAATATGGGTCGCTGCTGACTTGTCGGAGGACGGGTGCCTTTGCCTCCGCAACTCCCGCAGCAAGTGTGATGATGAGCGCGAACATCGAGATGAGAAACCAATGCCCACGCGCGCGAGTGTCGAGCACACCCCGATGCTAATTGCGGCTCCGCAAGGCAGTCTACGAGACCATGAGCAGCGTCTCGAAACGACCTAGCTAACCGACTAGGTTGGTGCGGGCCCGCTTTCCGGCTCCGCTAGACGCCCCACATGCTCGCGGCGCGAGCGGACGATACTCGAACCCTATGTCCAGAAACGCGTTTCGGCACACTAGGCGATGTCCTCGCTCGCGGCTCCTCAGTGATCGCCTCGGATGTCCCAGCCGAGCTTGCGCCGGCCGTACCGGCAATACCCCCCGGCCGGGGGGTTGCGCCGATCGCACGGTCGCGTCTTTCATAGCCCGAATACCTAGCTCCTGCCCGCAAAGCGGGCCTTTTCGTGCAACAAGCAGACCACCCTTCTGCCATTCTGGTCGACCCACATCCACTGTGGCTCGACGCGGTTGAGCACGTCGTCGCGAGAGTTCCCGTCAGGATCGCCGCGAAGACCGCCTCACTCGAGGAAGCCCAGGGACTGATCGCGCAGTTCGGGCCGGATCTCGTCGTTGCAGAAATCGCAATCGGGAGCGACAAGGCCGACGGGTTGGGGTGGCTGCGCCAGACCGTTGAGCGCTTTCAGACGAACGTCATCGTCCTCACGACGTGCGCCGAGCCGGAATACATCAGCGCTGCACTCGAGTGCGGTGCCTCCGGGTGCGTGTTGAAGACTGCCCACCCCGATGACCTGGCCGCGACCGTGCGGCAGACGTTCCACCATTCCATCTACCTGCCGCCGGGCCAGGCACACCCGACCGCCCGGCCGCTCCTCGAGTCGCACGACCTGACGCGTCGCGAGCTCGAGATCCTGTCCCTGGCTGCAGAGGGGTATTCAAATGCCAAGCTCGCGAAGATGCTCTGGGTCACGGAACAGACCGTGAAGTTCCACCTGTCGAACGTCTATCGCAAGCTCAACGTCTCGAACCGGACTGAAGCGAGCCGCTGGGCGCAGCTCCACGGATTGCCGCCGCCCGATTCTGTTCCGACCAAAGTCGCGTAGGTCCGATCTAGACGCCCCCCCTTGCAGCCTGAGGTGCTCCCTCTCTCAGTCGGCCTCGGCGAGCGGGCGTCTGTAGCGTAGTCACCACATCCATCAGCGCCGCCAGCTCTTCGGTGAGGAACCGGCGCTCATAGCGGCGGAGCACATCAGGCGCCGGTTCGGGGACGGTCGAACCGGTGCGCCAGCGATTGACTTCAGCCTCGATTGCATCCGCCATCGCAGCACTGTCATCCGGGGACGAGAACCGACAATTGCCGGCTGCTGCGAGAATGTCGTGCGTGTCGCCGTCGGGGACGGCGGCGAGGATCGGCCGTCCGGAGGCCAGATACTCGTAGGTCTTGCCCGGCACGGTGCTCGAGCGCGCGCCGGGCGGCAGGTTCTGCATCGGCAGGAAGAGCAGGTCGGCCGAGCGGATCAGCCGGATCGACTCGGCGTGTGGAACATACCCGTGCACGCGCACAAGCTTGGAACGACCGGCAATCTTGCGATCGACACTCGAGAGCACTCCGGCGAGATGCACCTCGATCCGCTCGCTCAGGCTCGGGTCGCGCTCGATCAGACGATCGATCGCCTTGAGCAGGTACACATGCGAGCGAGTCAAAATGTCGACGCCCTTCGTCTCACCCCCCAAGAGCCGCCGAAGGCCCGCCGTCCGCCGTTGACGCCGACCTAGCTCGGTGTGCAAATAGCCCGTGTGCACTATCCGGAAGAGGTCGTCGTCTCGTGCGGGAGAATTTCCGCCGAAATCCGACGCGTCGAAACCGTTCGGGATCGACACGACCGGCTTTGCACGCAGCTCCGGAAAAGCGTCGTGCACCCGCTCGACGGCTTCTTGCGTCGTGACCACGATCGCGGCCGCTGACGCCAGCAGCGTTCGCATCCGCCGCAATTCGCGCAGTCGATGCGCAGCGCTCGGAAACACCATCATCTCGTCGAGTGCCCATGGGTCTCGGAGCCCGGCGACCCATGGCTTGTCGAGTTCGGCAGCCAACTGCGCTGCCGCCTCCGCCGACTGGTACGGAGACATCGACGCGAGGATGACGTCCACGTCCTCAACATCTCTGGCGATTCGCAAGACGCCCTCGGTCCACCAGCTCGACCAGGGGGAAGGCAGACGGAACCAGCGTTCGGCGCGGCCCGTCCAGCCCGCTGAGACAGGCTCTGGCCCCGGAACGCGCCAGACCTCTGTCTCGGGTCCGACCTCTTCGGTGAGAGTCTCGTCGGCAGGCGTCCAGCGTCCGCCCGCCTCTCCCGAGCCCGTGATCACGGTCGACTCGTAGCCGAACAGCGGTAGATACCGAACGAACTTCAGGGTGCGCTGGGCTCCAGCGCCGCCGATTGGGGGGAAGTAGTACGCGATGTGCAGGGCCTTCTTCGGTGCACGATCCCGACCTTTGGCTCGTGGCCGAATCCGACCGTCCGTGACGGGGACGAAGGGACGCGCGGTGGCTTCTTGGACGTCGGCGACGCCGTCGAAGACGGCTGCAAGGCGACCACTCAGGTAGCGGTACTCGAATCGCTCCAATAAGGCCTTGTCGCGGATCTTTGAATCCGACTCCCCGGTGGGTTGCGCGAGCCGATCGGCGATGATGCGAGTCATCGCGCCGACGTCGTCCGGACGGCACACGAAGGCGTTGCCGCAAGCTTCGAGGAGGTCGCGCGCATCCCCGTCCGGGATAGCGGCGAGGATCGGCCGCCCCGAAGCGGCGTACTCATAGGTCTTCCCGGGGACGGTGGTCGAGCGAGGGCCCGGCGGCAGGTTCTGCATCGGCAAGAACAGGAGATCAGCCGCGCGAACCAACGCTATCGACTCAGCGTGCGACAAGTAGCCGTGGTGCCGCACCACCGGCGAACGACCTGCAACTTCTAGGTCCGCCTCCGACAACACACCGGCCAAATGCACTTCGATCCGCGAGCGCAATTCCGGCTGCTGGTGCAACAGCCGCTCAATCGCCTCCAGCAGGTAGATGTGCGAGCGCGTCAAGATATCGACGCCTTTCCTCTCGCCCCCCAATAGCCGATGCACGCGCGCCGTCCGCCGCTGCTGCCGCCCGAGCTCCGTATGCAGGTAGCCCGTGTGCACGATCCGGAGGACACGGTCGTCAGGCGGCGTAACGTCCCCCTCGAAGTCGGACGCATCGAACCCGTTTGGGATGGACACGATGGGCTTCGCACTCAACTCCGGAAAAGCCTTTCGGACTTGCGCGGCGGCTTCCGGTGTGCTCATCACGACCGCCGCTGCCGATCCGAGCAGCTGCCGCATCCGCCGCAGCTCCCGCAGCCGATGCGCCGCGGTCGGGAACACCATCATCTCGTCCAACGCCCATGGGTCACCGAGATCCGCCACCCACGGCTTGCCCAACTCGATCGCGAGCCGAACCGCCGCCTCTGCGGACTGGTACGGGGACATCCAGGCGTAGACGAGGTCGACCTCGTCAATCTGGTGTCCCGCGCGGACGGCGCCCTCGACCCACCATTGCGTCCACTCCGAACGGAGCCCGAGCCACCGCTGGGCTTTGCCCTTCCAGTCCGAACGACGTAGAGGCTCGGGCCCGGGCAGCCTGAGCACCTTCGTCGCGTCGTCAACCTCGGCAGCGAGGGTGGCGTCCGGGGGCGTCCAGCGACCGATGGAGTTGCCCGGGCCCGTAATGACGACGGGTTCGTAGCCGTCTGTCGGCAGATGGCGTACGAATTTCATCGGCCGCTGGGCCCCGGCGCCGCCGATGGGCGGGAAGTAGTACGCGATGAGGAGAACTCGCCTCACGGTGCCACCCGTACGGCCTCGCCCGCTCGGCCTAGGACTCGCGCTGGAGCGCCGACAGCAACCTCATGGTCGGGGACATCGGCCAAGACCACGGAGTTCGCGCCGATCACCGCTCCAAGACCAATTCGCACGCCGGGCCCAACGACGACGTTCTGACCCAGCCAAGCTCCGTCGCGGATCTCGACAGGGCCCGCCCGAGTAATGCCTTGCTCCAGCACCGCGCGCGCCCGATCGTCGAAGGCGTGCATATGGTCCGCGATGTACACGTTGCGGGCGAGAAGCACCTTCTTTCCGAGCCGCACGGACTGCCTCGCCGAGAGGACGCAATTTCCGGCAATGCTCGTTCCGTCGCCGATCGTCAACGCCACGTCCTCGACCGGGTCGTCCAGCACCTGAAGCCAGGACCCGGCCCCGACGAACACATTGCTTCCGACGGCGATGCGGCCCTCGCCCGAAAGGCGGATCGGCAGTTGCAGGACCGACCTCCGGCCGAAATCGGCGAAGGCTCCGCTCACCAGCAAGGAGAACAGCTTGTCGCGCGCGCGGACGCAAAATCGATACGACGAAAGACTCGTCCGCCCAGCGGAACGCTGCAGTCGGTACCCGACCCCCATTACGGCTACTCCATCGTACGATGCAGCGCGATCGCCACGATCCCGCAGCTCAGTCGACGACCACTTCGCCGCGTGAGACCTCGACTCGGGCACCCCCTCGGCCGAGCGACATATCCACCGCTTCAATTACGCGGACGACCTCGGTGCCGATCTCTTGTGATGACCGCGGTGCGCCCCCCGTGCGAATGCACTGACAGAAGTCCACCATTTCCAGGAGGAGCGGCTCGGTCGCCTCGACCCTCGGCGAGACGATGTCGCCGGTGCGATATGTCAGCTTGTACTCGCCGAACGTCTCCGGGTCGGGCAAGAGGACACCAGAGTCGAAGATGCGAACAGGTTCGACGCTCGCGTCGTCATAGACGACCATCTTGAGGGCTCCAATGATCGTCGTCCGCCGTAGCTTGCTCGGAGCGAGCCACGAAAGCTCGACGTGCGCAATCGTCCGGGAGGGAAATTCGAGATTGATGAACGCGACGTCGGGCGTATTCGGGATGATGCAGCCGCGACTGAGAGCAGTTACGTAGGCTGGGGTCTCGTCGAGCCAGTACCGAAGGATCGAGAAGTCGTGTGGCCCGAGATCCCACGCGACGCTGACATCCGATTGGTGGAGGCCCAGATTCACCCGGCTCGTCGAGATCGAATAGATCTCGCCCAAATCGCCCGATTGGATCAACTCGCGGATCATGTTCACGGGTGGGCTGTAGAGGAACGTGTGCCCGGGCATCAGCACGAGGCCGAGTTCGTCCGCGAGATCCGAAAGGGCCTGCGCCTCCGCCGCCGACGTCGCGAGCGGTTTCTCCACGAAGACGTGCTTGCCGGCTCTAAGCGCCTGAGCGGCCAGCTCGTAATGGCTGGACACGGGCGTGGCCAAAACGATCGCATCGAGCTCCCGACCCTCGAGGAGACCGTTGAAATCGAGCGTTCGCTCTACCGTCGGATACCGAACTGTGATCTTGTCGAGCGCCTCCGGTCGCGTGTCGCAGACGAATGCGACGTCAGCCTCGGGAAGCTCGTGCAGGTTTCGCACCAGGTTCGGACCCCAGTAGCCCATTCCGACAACGCCGATACGAACCCTGCGGTTCACTCAGGTAGTTCCCCGGTGTCGCACTACCGCGAGCGGCGTCCGGCACAAGAGCCTCAGATCCAGGCCGAGCGACCATCCCCGAGCATAGGCGACGTCCATGTCGAGCGCCTCGCCGAAGCTTGAGTGCGCGCGCGCCATGACCTGCCAGAGGCCGGTCAATCCCGCCGGCACGAGGAACCGATCAAACTGGTGAGGCGCGAAGTTCTCCGTCTCGTAAGGAATGCAAGGCCTCGGACCAACGAGGGACATCTGTCCTCGGACAACGTTGACCAGCTGGGGGAGCTCATCCAGACTCGTCCTGCGGAGCCAACGACCGTACGGGGTTACGGCTTCGCCTTGGTCGAGCTTGTAGAGGCCGTTCGCACCGACCGGCGCGAGGGGGTTCATTGTCGCATGGATGTACTCGCGGTGCTCGCTCACATCCGTGTCGACGTACATCGTCCGGAACTTCAGGGCGGTGAAGGGACGCATGTTCATTCCGAGTCGCGTCTGGTTGAAGAAGACCGGTCCCGGCGAATCACGCCGAATCCGCCAGGCAATGTAGGCGAACAGCGGCGCAGTCAAGATCAAGGCAAGCGCCGCAAGGACCACGTCTATCGACCTCTTCGCCATCCGCGACAGCCGGGAGAGCTGAACCGGAGGAATCCCGACGAGCGGCAGACCTTCGAGGGTGTGGATCCCGACCTTAGGCCCGACGATCTCGAACAGCCTCGGTACGACATCGACCTGTACGTGAAGCTTCTCGAGCTTGCGGACGAGACCGACCTTTTCCTCGTCGCGCTCGTTCGAGAAGGCCAGCACGACGCGCTCGACGTCGAGAAGCCGGACGAGCTCGGGTAGCTCGTCTCTGTGTCCAAGCAGGGTTAAGTCACCGAGATCTTCGCGCCGTTCCTTCGGCTGATCGTCCACGAACCCGACGAGGTTGAGGCCGTACTCCGGGTGGTGAAGGATCTTTCGGGCGATCAGCTGACCGACGTCGCCGGCACCGACGATGATCGTGTTCTGCAGGTACATCGTGCTTCTGCGGCTCAGCGCCCGGGCCGCGAATCTGCCGAGGATGACGAGCGCGATGGCCATCCCCCAGAACGCGACGAGCTTGGATGGATCGGGACGGGTCACTTGCGTCACCCAACCCGTTGCGAAGACGAGCCAGGTCCCTATCGTGACCACGTTGAATACGCCGACGACGTCGTCCGCCGTCGAATGGTCGGTTCGCTCACCGTCGCGGTCGTAGAGTCCCGCGAGGCTCGCAACGACGACCCAGACTGGAAGCGAGGCGACGAAAAACAGCCATTCGCCCCATAGATTGACTCGGTCGAGTCCTCTCGTATGGTGAACGAGCAGCTCCGCGCAGTAGAACGCAAGGGTCAGCGCGGCGATATCGGCGATCAGCAGAGCCCGCCGTACGAGCCAGCCACGCCGCCGCCATCGCGTCTCCCGTGCCTGCAGTATCTGGACGGTGCGGAGCTCGTACGTCTCGCGTGCTTGTTCGGGTACGACCGCTAGGCGCCGCAGCAGCTCGGTCTTTGCGAGCGTGGTCACGGCCGGCCGCTTCGGCCATTGCTTGACCGCAGCTCGCTGGCGTTCGTTCCGCCTCACCGCGAACCTCTTCCGCGTTTGCTCAGGTCGTCGTCGACCCGGTTCTCAGACATCCGTGGAGAGCCTAAGGCCGAGCGGACGTGCCTTTGTAGGCCAGAAGCGAAAGACCGTTCCGGCGTCGAGGGCGACTATCCCTTTGGGGAGGAGCGGCTGCCCGCAGAACTCCGCGGGCGATGAAGCATCGATCGGCCGCCTTTAAAGAAGGCTTGCCCCGGAAGCCGGGCACGGACGAGTCGAGTCTTATGTCGCGATGATGTCGGCAATCCGCTCCGCCGCGCGACCATCCCAGAGCGCGGGCGGTTCAGACGGCGCGTCGACGGCGTCCCGGAGCGCTGACAGGACCTCGTCTATCCTCGAGGG
>Ga0137376_10002820_pt1 | contig 10585 bp, 5 predicted proteins | sample SagtaG_23_FD_104814 | JGI IMG/M metagenome (GOLD analysis project Ga0137376, IMG submission 104814) | Vadose zone soil microbial communities from Sagehorn Ranch, Mendocino, California, USA - Sage2_L_20_16 metaG | ecosystem: Environmental > Terrestrial > Soil > Vadose zone | place: USA... | reverse complement strand
GCAGCCTCGGTGCGGTTACCTGCGTCCGAATTGTCGGCGTTGCCCGTGCAATTTTGGTTGGCCGGCAGATACTGGCCGTCGCTGACGGCGAACGCAGCGTGGCCTGCCAAGACGGCTACGGCCGAGAATACGATGACGAGGTGTCGCATGATGGGTTCCCCTTCCTCTCAGGGCGGCATTCGACAAGACCCCAACCGCGCATCCGCCGGCCGGCGGAGCCCTGATCATGCGTCGGGGCAACCGCGAATTGCCTATCGGCCAACCCGCTATGGGTAACCCAGACGAGTCATGACCTACATCCTCGAAATAGGGGACAGACGGAAAGTCAAAGCGGGTATTCGCGTTCCGAGCAGCGCGGCGCGCTCTACCGCGGGTGCCAGGAGATGGTGGCGCGCGTGCGGAGCCGGCGGGTGAGTTGACGATGGGTCACGGCAGTCGGAGCTTCGCGGCCGCAACCGCCAGCGCGCGGTCGAGCGTCCAGAGGGACGCGCGCGCGAGCGCGGCGGCGGCGAGGAGGTGGACGTCGATCCAGCCGAGACCGATTCCGGCGAGATGATGGCGTTCGAGGAACGCGAGCACCTCGTCGTGCTCGACCTCTGGTACGTGAGGCAGGGCAGCCAGAAGTCCGAGCACCTCACCCCGATCGGTCAGCCGACCGCATGCGATCTCCCCGATGATGAACGGATGGCAGAGGACCTGAGCATCGCCGAGGAGCCGAGCCAGCCGGGCACTGCCTCGCCGAAGGTGCTCCACCCAGACGGAGGTGTCGACCAGCGTCACGCGGAGCGTCGACTGCGTCGCCGGCGAACCGGGCGAAGGGACTTCTGCGTGCCACCCAGCGCTGCGAGGCGCTCGGCGCTCGCGCGGGCGATCAATGCCTCCATGCCGGCGTGCAGGAGGGCCGTCTTCTGCCGGATCCCGGTCAGCCGGCTCGCGCGTTGGAGGAGGTCATCGTCGAGGTTCAGCGTCGTCCGCATCTGCCTTCATGTGCATCGATAATGCAGATGAATCAACCGACGCTGACCGTCGTCAACAGGAACCGAGCGAGACGCGAACCCGGTGCACGGCGCCGTCGGCGCTGAGCGGCACCTGCGCGGCGCCGCTGACGACGGCGGCGGGCTCGCCGTCGACCGTCGCCGACACCACCGTCGCCGCGTGACGAGCCGGGTTCACGACCTCGACGTCGTAGCGCGTCTTTCCGTCCGGCAGCCGGAGCCGCACCGTGAATCCCGGCCACAGGTCCGAAATGCACGGCGCGACCCGGAGCGTATGGCCGCCCTCGAGCGTCACGCCGAGCACGGACTCGAGCGCGACGCGGAACATCCAGCCCGCCGAGCCCGTGTACCAGGTCCACCCGCCGCGCCCGAGGTGTGGCGCGACGCCGTAGACGTCGGCGGCGACGACGTAGGGCTCGACGCAATACCGGTCCGCGGCCTCCCGCGTGCGCGCGTGGTCGACGGGCGTCAGCACCTCGAGCAGCCCCGCGGCGCGACCGCGCAGGCCGAGCTCGGCCTCCGCGCGCACCAGCCAGAGCGCCGCGTGGGTGTACTGGCCGCCGTTCTCGCGGATGCCGGGAACGTAACCCTTGATGTAGCCGGGATCGTGCGACGTGCGGTCGAATGGCGGCGTGAGGAGCCGGATGACGCCGTCGTCCACCGCGACCAGCTCGCACTCGGCGGCGTCGATGGCGCGGGCGGCACGCTCGCGTGGCGCGGCCCCGGAGATCACCGCCCAGGCCTGCGCCAGCAGGTCGATCCGACACTCGTCGTTCGCCGCCGAGCCGAGCGGCGTTCCGTCGTCATAGTAGGCACGCCGATACCACTCGCCGTCCCAGCCAGCCGTCTCGAGCGCCGCCTGGACGTCGGCGCGGTAGGCCCCGTACCGCCGCGCCCGCTCGCGATCCCCGCGCTGCTCGCAGAGCGGAATGAACTCGCCGAGGACGAAGAAGAGGAAGAAACCGAGCCAGACGCTCTCGCCCCGCCCTTCCCGGCCGACGCGGTTCATCCCGTCGTTCCAGTCGCCGGTGCCCATGAGCGGCAAGCCGTGCGCCCCGCGCGTGAGCGAGCGGTCGAGGGCGCGACAGCAGTGCGTGTACACGTCGGCGGTCTCGCCCGAGGGCTCCGGCAGGAGATACGTCTCGTCCTCGCCCGGCTCGAGCGCACGAGCCGTGACGAATGGGGCCTGCTCGTCGAGCACGCTCCGGTCGCCGGTCGTCCGCACGTAATACGCGGTGACGTACGGCAGCCACACGAGATCGTCCGAGAAGTGCGTGCGGGTGCCGCGGCCGCGCGGGGGGTGCCACCAGTGGAGCACGTCGCCCTCGACGAACTGATGCGCAGCGTGGAGGACGATCTGGGCACGCGTGAGGTCGGGCCGGGCGTAGACCAGCGCGGCGGCGTCCTGGAGCTGGTCGCGAAAGCCGAACGCGCCGCCCGACTGATAGAACGCCGACCGCCCCCACAGGCGGCAGGCGAGCGTCTGGTAGAGGAGCCAGCCGTTCGCCATGAGGTCGAGGGCGCGGCACGGTGTCTCCACCTGGACCGCGGACAGCGTCGTCTGCCAGAAGGCGCGCACCTCATCCAGAGCCTCGTCGAGCGCTCGCGGCTTCCGATAGCGCGCGACGAGCGTCCGGGCCGCGCCGGCATCGGTCGTCTCGCCGAGAAGGAACGCGCATTCGACGGTGGCGTGCGGTGCGATCGAGAGCTCGACCTGCAGCGCGGCACACGCGTCGAGCCCGGCGCCGGTCCGGCCGTCGAGCCCGGCGCTGCCGGCAACGCCCGCGGGGTCGTCGAGCACGCCATCGGGACCGAGGAACGCGGCGCCGTCAGCCGTGAATCGAACGGCGGCCTGCGGCACGGCCGCCGCGAGGACGACGCCGTCGGTGAAATCGCCGTTGGCGGGATTCCGCGCGAGGAGCGTGCCGGTTGCAGCGTCGAACTCCGTGACGACCGTCGGCGCCGGGACGTCGCCGAGGACGAGCTGCGCGTACCAGAAGACCGACAGCCGGCGCGCGTGCGGACCGGTGTTCCGCAGGCGTACCCGGATGACCTTCACCGGATCGTGTCGGGGAACGAAGAGGCAGACCTCCTGCTCGAGGTCGCTGCTCACGTGCAGCCAGCGCGAGTAGCCGAATCCGTGCCGCACCTCGAACGGCGCGAGCGGCGCGACCGGGCCCGGCAGCGGCGACCAGAAGACGCCGGCCTCCTCGTCGCGCACGTAGAGCGCCTCGCCGTACGGATCGACGATCGGGTCGTTCGACCACGGCGTCAGGCGGTTCAGCCGGCTGTTCCGGCTCCACGTCGTGCCGGCGCCCGACTCGCTCACGAGGAAGCCGAATGCCTCGTTCGCGACGACGTTGACCCACGGCATCGGCGGCCGCTCGGCGCCGATCCGGATGACGTACTCGCAGCCGTCGGCCGTGAAGCCGCCGTAGCCGATGTCGAAGGAGAGTGGCTCCGCTTTCCGATCAGCGGCAGGGCCCGGCGTCGCCGGGACGAACGCGCGGACTACCGGCGTCCGGCGGTCGCCGATCGGCGTGCGCAGCGCGGACGCGTCGATCGCGAACCCCTCGGCACGCCAGTACTCTTCGGCCCGCGGGAGGTCGGCGGGACGCGGCACCGGACGCCCGCCGAGAATCGCTGCGCCGAGCGCCCCGAAGCGCTCCGCGTCCATTTCCGAGAGCCCGAGGCGGTCGAGCAGTGCGCGCTCCCGGGCCTCCGCGCCGGCGAGCACCCCATCGGCGTCGCGCGCGGCGAGCGCGACGGCAGCCTCGCGCGTGTCGGCGGCGCCGAGCAGCGCGACGAGGCGTGCGGTCTCGCCCGGCGCGAGCGTGACCGTGCGTCGGAGGCTCAGCACCGGATCGAGCACGCTGCCGACGGTCCCCGAGAGCGGCGCGCCCGAAACCAGCGCGACCGGGCTTGCGGCACTCCGTCCGCGGCCGAGAAAGCGCGCGCGATCGGTCTCGCGCTCGAGCGGCCCCTCGCCGGCGAGCCCGTGCACCATCCAAGGCGTCCGCTCGCCCTGGCTCCGCGCGCGGCGACGCGCCAGGAGCACGCCGTCGCCGGCAACCGCCGTCTCGACGAAGAGCTTCGAGAACGCCGGATGCGCCGCGTGGGCGGCGGCATCGTTCAGCACGACCTCGGCATAGGTCGTGACGTCGATGCGGCGCGCGCGCGACGATCGGTTGACGAGCACGATCGAGCGGATTTCGGCGTCGGCGTCCCGCGCGACCGCCCCGTCGAACCGTGACTCGATCTCGTCGTCGAGCCGCTCGACCGTGACGACACCGGGCCGGTAGCGCACGTCATAGCGGTGCGCGGGGCGACGGACGGGCCGATCGCCGATGCACCAGAACACGCCCCGGTCGAGATCGCGGACGTAGACGACGAGCCCCGCAGCGCTGGTGAGTGCGAGACCGTTCCAGGCGGCGGTACTGCCGAGCGCCACCGTGTAGCGGCCGTTGGAAAGGAGGTGCGACGCCGGGTCGCCGCCGCTCATGTCGAGCCCGGCTCGTAGCCGAGCACGACGTCCGCCGGGCATTCGGCGACGACGGCGGCGTCGGCCGTGAACGTGTCGACCGGCTTGCCGTTCACCTTGAGCGAGCGGATCGGCCGCCCGAGCGGCGAGTTCACGACGATCTTTCCGGGCGGCACCGCGAGGTCGCCGCTGAGGCGGAGGCGGACGGCGTCCGGCCCGTCGGCGCGAAGCGTGTAGTTGAGCACCCCGTAGTGGGTCGGCAGGCGCTTCACCACCACCCCCGGCTCCTCGCGCAGCCACGCGGCCGGGACGCCGGCGGCCAGGACGAGCGCGTCGTCGGACTCGCGCTCGTAGGCGAACATGCTGCGGACGGACCGGATGTAGCCGGCGCCCACCCAGGTGTGCGGCATGTCGCCGATGAACCGCGGCGCTGCCGCGTCGCGCCAGGCGATCTCGGCCCACTCGTTCCAGCCGACGGGCCGGCGGTCGGCGAGGAACCAATCGAGCAGCGCGAGCGCCCGCTCGCGCTGGCCAAGCTGCACGAACGTGCCGATGTTGCGGATCTCGTACGGCGTGTAGGCGTCCCAGTCGCCGCCGCCGTCTTTCCGCTTCGTGAACTCGTCCCAGTAGCGGTCGAACGTGCGCGTCAGGGCAGGCTCGGGGAGGTTCCCGACCTCGCCGCCGGGCACGACGGCAATCGCCGTCGACGTCGGATCGAAGTCGCCGAGCTCGACGGAGCCGGGGATGTAGTCGATCCCGTGATCGGCGACGGTGCGCACGATCGACGCGTATACCGACTCGCGGAAGGCGTCGCGCAGCGCCGCGAACTTGGTGGCATGCTCGTCGTCGCCGACGACGACGGCCAGGGCGGCGGCGTCCTTCAGGCCGCGGAGCGCGAAGAAGTCGTCCCAGTACGAATGGACCGGATGGGCCGCGTAGCCCTCGTGGCTGATCGACTCGGGGAGGAGACCGTAGAGCGCCTGCTTGTCGGGCGTGCGAAACTCGTCGGTCATCCGCCGCTTGCGCAGCGACGCGACGTAGTCGACCGTGCGCACGACGCGCGGCCACATGTCGGCGAGGAAGCCGACGTCGTGGGTGTAGCGGTAGTACTCGGCGATGGCGAAGATGAACGCCCCCGGGCTGTCGTTCTCGACCACCGGGTCGGCACCGCGGCGGTCGACGCAGCACGGCACCTTGCCGTCGGCCGTCTGGTACCGGGCGTACCACTCGATGAACTCGCGCACCTCCGTCGCCGTCCCGAGCTGGAGCAACGCGAGCGACGTGAGCGCACCGTCCCGGATCCACGAGCGCGCGTAGTTGCGCGAGCCCGGCCGGATCGCAGGCCCGTCGCGGTTGATGAGGATGTACGCGAGATTCGTCTTCAGCGCGCGGACGACCTTCTCGGCCCCAGGCGGAAGGGCAATGTCCACCCGGTCGAGCACGCCTTGCCAGTGCCGGCGCGTCTCCTCCTGCCGCTCCGACACCCAGGCCGGGTTGCCGTCGGCACCGAGGCCGGCGACGGCGATGCGCGCATCGTGGAACGGCACGGCGAGATCGATCTCGGCGTGCGCCCGCGGCTCGAGGTAGAAGTCGTACTGGAGTGCGCCCGAGGCAAAGCCGAACGGGTCGGAGACGTCGCTCCGCGGCGGCACCTTGCCGCGCACCAGGAACTGGGTGACGAACCCTTCCTCGAACGTGCCGGCGCCGAAGTGATCCGGCGCGGTCAGCGACACGACGGCCTTGTCCTGGTTCACCCACACCGTCCGCCCGTCGAAGCGCATCTCCTGGATGTGCGTCACGCCGCCGTTCATGTTGAGCGACTGCCACGGAGGGTTCACCTGGAACGGACGGATGGCGAGGAAGAGCTGGACGGGCTCGCCATGGTCGCCGTGGTTCTCCACGCGATACCGCGCGATCAGCGTCGAGCGCCCGGCCTCGCCGCTCGCGAAGGCGGTGACCCGGAGCCCGAGGCGGTCGTGCCGCCATGTCACGGAGGGAATTGGCAGGTAGCCGTCCTCGAGCGACTGCTCGGCGCGCACGGAGCTCCACGTGATGAGCCCGCCGTCGGTGTAGAGGAAGGGCTCGATCGAGAACGCGCCCTTCTCCACCTCGAGCATGCCCTCCTCGTTGAGAATCGCCTCCTTGTCGTCACCCTCCGCACCGACGACGGTCCAGTACGTCTGCTTGCCGTAGAGATATTTCGGATACGTCCCGGGCGGCGCGTCCTGCGCGATCGCCCCGAAGAATTGATTGGCGGACGCCGAGAATTCGAACGGCTTCACGACCAGCGACGCGACGCCGTAGCCGCGACCGCGGCTGCTCCGCTGCATGGCCAGGCGGATGAACCGCGACTCCGCGTCGGGCATGTAGATGTAGTCGCGGCCGCCGTGACCCGTCGCCGTGCGATAGGCCGTGGTCCACGTCGTCCCGTCGGTCGACACCTGCACCTCGAAGGCCACCGCGTAGTCGTCGGCGTCCCAGTCGATGACGAGGCCGCCGTATTCACGGTTCCGCGCGAAATCGACCATCGCCCACTGCTCGCGCGGGAGGGGCTCGCTCTTCCACGTGGTCGCGGCGTCCTGATCGAGCATGAGGGCCGGCTCGTGGCCGGGGAGCGACGTCGACGCCTGTGCCTCGGGCCCGACACCGTCCTGGCCCGCTGGCTCGCGCGCCTCGAAGCCGAGGTCGCCGATCCAGACCGAGCCGCTGCCGCCCTGCCCCGCCGAGATCGCGAACTCGATGGCGCCGACCTGCTTCGGCGCGCCGCCCGGCCCGGTGCCCCACGCGTAGTCGAGCCGCGACTTCCGGATGGTCATCCGCTGCCAGTCGCGCGGGAAGACGTAGTCGCGCTGGTTTCGCCACCAGACGTTCTTGCCCTTGGGGTCGACGAGCTTGAACTCGAAGTTGTTGGGGCGTGCGTCGCCGCGCAGGCGGAACGAGAACGCGTAGTTGTCCGGGAGTGCGAGCGAGAAGGTCTTCCGGACGATCACGTAGCCGCCGGCGGTGTTGAGGTCGAACCCGATACGCATGCCGGTACCCGCGTCATCCGACTCGCGGGCGATCCAGACGTGCGTGCCCTCCGACGCGATCGCGCTCCAGCCGGCCAGGTCCGGAAAGTCGTCGAGCACGACGCGGTCGGCGCGCGCCGCGTGCGGCACGACGGCCAGGAGCACGAGGAAGACCGAGGCAACGACGCCGCGCACCGCTATTCCTTCACCCCGCCGCTCATGATGCCGGCGACGTAGTAGCGCTGGAGGAAGACAAACAGCAGCATGACGGGCAGCACGGTCAGCACCGCGCCCGCCATCATGAGCTCGGTGTCCTGCACGTGCTCGCCGGCGAGGTTCGCAAGCGCCACCGGCAGCGTGTAGAGCCGGTCGTCCGCGAGCACGATGAGCGGCCACATGAAGTCGTTCCAGGTCCCCATGAACGTGAAGACGGCGAGCGTGATCAGCACGGGCGCGCAGAGGAAGAGGACGAGCGAGCGGTAGATGCGGAACTCGCCCGCGCCGTCGACGCGAGCCGCGTCGAGCACGCTGTCGGGGATTCCGAGCGCGTACTGCCGGACGAGGAAGATCCCGAAGACGCTCGCCATGCCGGGCACGACGACGGCCCAGTACGTGTCGATCGCGCCGAGCGCGCGGAGAATGAGGAAGAGCGGCAGCATCGCGACCTGCGCCGGGATCACGAGCGCGCCGAGCAGCACCCGGAAGAGCCGGTCGCGACCGGCGAACCGGAACTTGGCGAAGCCGTAGCCCGCCATCGAGTTCAGGAACAGCGATACCAGCGTCACCGCAGTCGCGAGGCCGGCGCTGTTCAGCAGCGCGCGCGTCAGATGGAGGCGCGCGAAGAGCGCGCGGTAGTGGTCGAGGGTGGCGGCGCTCGGGACGAGCCGCGGCGGGACGGCGCTCGCCTCGCCGGCAGGCATGAGCGACGCGGTGACCATCCAGAGAAGCGGCAGCACGGTCAGCAGCGCCGCGACGACGAGCACGCCGTGGACCGCGAAGGTCTGGACGCGACGTCTCACGGTATGGCCTCCCGCGCGCGCAGGCGGAGCTGGACGAGCGTAAGCAGCAGGATGATCGCGAACAGCACGAAGGCGATCGCGGCGCCGTAGCCCACGTTCCACCAGCGGAACCCTTCCTCGTACATGCGGAGGACGACGCTGAGCGTGCTGTTCGCCGGGCCGCCCTGGGTCATGACGTACGGCTCGGCGAAGAGCTGGAAGTAGCCGATCATCGTCACCACGGCGACGAAGAGGAACGTGGGCGCGAGCATCGGGAGCGTCACGCGCCGGAACTGCTGCCAGCCGCTCGCGCCGTCCATGCGCGCCGCCTCGTAGAGCCGCTCCGGGACGCTCTGCAGGCCGGCGATGAAGATCACCATGTTGAAGCCGAAGTTTTTCCAGACCGCGAGCAGGATGATGGCGGGCATCGCCCACCGCGGATCGCCGAGCCAGTCGATGGGGCCGATGCCGAAGACGCCGAGGAGCAGGTTCAGGAGCCCGTGGCGCGGGTGATAGAGGTAGCGCCAGACGACCGCCACCGCGACGAGCGTGGTCACCACCGGCAGGAAGAAGACGGTCCGGAAGACTCCCTTCCACCGCGCGACCTTCGCCTCGAGGAGCAGCGCCGCACCGAGCGAGGCGGCCACCGAGAGCGGCCCGCCGACGATGACGAAGTAGGCGGTGTTGGCCAGCGCCGTTCGGAAGCGCGGTTCCGCCACGAGGCGTGCATAGTTGCCGAGCCCGACGAGGCGCAGCCGGTCGGGCCGTGCGACCGCGTAGACGTCGAAATCCGTGAAGCTCAGCAGCAGCGACGCAACGACGGGGACGAAGAAGAACGCGCCGATCGCGAGCAGCGCAGGGGCAACGAAGCCCCATCCCGGATCGATCCGCCCCCGTCCCATTCACCGCCCCGCCGCACCCATGAGCCAGCGCCGCTTCTCGAGGACATTATCCACGTCGCGGTCGAGCGCGGCCAGCGCTCGGTCGAGGGTCATGTCGCCGCGGACCGCCGCCTCCGAATACTGCGAGATCTTGCCGGCAATCCGCTCCCATTCCGGGATCTTGGGTGTCGAGTGGACCGATTGCAACTGAATCCAGAAAGCCTGCGCATGAGGCTGGCTCGCGAGGCCTTCGTCGACCCACGCCGTCCGGCGGGCGGGCAGATCGCCCGTGAGCCGGTAGAACGCCGCCTGCTGGGCCGGCTCGGAGAGGAACTCCACGAGCTGCCACGCCGCCTCCTTCCGGCCCGAGCCGCGGGCGATCGCGAGGCTCGCGCCGCCCGCGAGCGACACGCCCGGATAGCGGTCGTCGGGCGCGGGCAGCGGCGCCGTCGTCCATCGACCGGCGAGGTCGGGCAGGCGGTGGACGAACTCGCCGATGTTCCACGGCCCGCTCACGTAGAGCGAGAAATATCCCCGCGCGAAATCCTGGTAGACGTTCGTCACCGCCGTGTCGCCGGCGCGCGGCGCCAGGCCGCGCCGGAACAGATCCACGTAGAAGTCGAACGCCGTACGCACGGGTCCGCTCTCGAAGTTTCCGTAGCGGTCGCCGTCGCGCAGGAGACTCCCGCCACGTTGCAGCGCGAGGATCACCGGCGGCTGCCACTCGCGCAGCGGCAGCAGGATGGCGTACCGCTCCGCGCCCCCACGCTCCTTCACACGCGTCATCGCGTCGGTCCACGCCGTCCACGTCCGCGGCGGTTCGGGATAGCCAGCCTCGGCGAGGAGATCGATCCGGTAGAAGAGCACGCGCGTGTCGACGTACCACGGGAGGCCCCACGTGACGCCGTCGATCACATTGGTGTCGAGGATGCCGGGGAAATAGTCGCCGCGCGCGACCGACGTCGAGCGCGCGAGCCGCTCGTCGAGCGGCTCGAGCGCGCCCAACGCAACGAGCTCGGGGAGCCAGGTGTTCCCGGCCTGGAAGACGTCGGGCATCGCGCCGCCCACGTAGGCCGTCAGCAGCTTCTCGTGCGCCGCGCTCCACGGGATCTGCTGGACGCGGACGTGGACGCCGGCGTGGCGCCGCTCGAACTCGCCCACCAGCTGCTGCACGACCTCGCCCTCGCGCCCGAGAGCCCAGAGCCGGACGACGTCGGCGTCG
>Ga0137376_10002818_pt1 | contig 10587 bp, 7 predicted proteins | sample SagtaG_23_FD_104814 | JGI IMG/M metagenome (GOLD analysis project Ga0137376, IMG submission 104814) | Vadose zone soil microbial communities from Sagehorn Ranch, Mendocino, California, USA - Sage2_L_20_16 metaG | ecosystem: Environmental > Terrestrial > Soil > Vadose zone | place: USA... | reverse complement strand
GTGCGGGGCCATCAGCTCGTCCGCGAGCGCGCCGCTCAACGGCACGTCGGCGAACACCTTCCGGGCGAGCGAGTAGCCATTCGTATGTAGACCAGTCGACGGCAGCCCGACCAGGACATCCCCGGCCTGGATCGGCTCGCGACGCGCGCCGGGCTCCACAAGGCCGACGATGAATCCCGCCAGGTCATAGTCACGGAGCGCGTAGACGCCGGGCATCTCGGCGGTCTCTCCGCCGAGTAGAGCGCAGCCCGCCTCCTGGCAGGCTGACGTCATGCCTTCGACCAGCTGGGTGAACACATCCGGCTCGAGCTTTCCTGTGGCGAAGTAGTCGAGAAAGAACAGCGGCCGCGCGCCGGCCGTGGCGATGTCGTTGACGCAGTGATTGACGATATCGGCTCCGATGACGCGGTGGTTACCGGTGGCGATGGCGACCTTGATCTTGGTGCCGACGCCGTCGGTGCTCGCGGCGAGGTGCCCGCCCCCGGGAAGCGCGTAGAGCCCCGCGAACGGGCCCACGCCGACCGCGACCTCCTGGCCCTGCGTCGCGGCGATCAACGGTTTGACCCGCTCCAGGACGCGCTGGTAAGCCTCGATGTCGACGCCGGCCGCGGCGTATGACAACCCCTCTCGCTGCATTCCTAAATCTTGGCTAGTTGCGGCGACGGGGGCCCCGCGATGTGGTCCGACTTCAGTGGCATCTCGAACTGCATCTTGTCCATCTCGAGCTGCTGCGGCACGGGCACCGGGTACGAGCCGTCGAAGCAGGCGCGACAGAACTCCTGCGCGGTGCCGCGTCCGATGGCCCGGATCAAGCCTGGGATCGACAGATAGTGGAGCGAGTCGGCACCGATCTGACGGCGCACCTCGTCGACCGAGCGGCCGGATGCGATGAGCTCCTTGGTCGAGCCGATGTCGACGCCCATGAAGCAGGGAAAACGCATCGGCGGGCTGGAGATCCTCATGTGGATCTCGCTCGCGCCGGCAGCGCGCAGCCGCTCGATGATGCGCCGCGACGTGGTACCGCGGACGATCGAGTCGTCGACGGCGATGATCCGCTTGCCTTTGATCGAGCGCGGGAGCGCGTTGAGCTTCAGCATCACGCCCGCCTCACGCAGCGACTGGTCCGGCTGGATGAAGGTGCGGTTGATGTAGCGGCTCTTCATCAGGGCCTCGCGGAAGGGGATCCCGGCGGCTTCCGCGTAGCCGATGGCTGCGGGTGTTCCCGAGTCCGGAAACGCAACCACCATATCAGCGTCTACCGGCGCCTCCTGGGCGAGCTCGTGACCCATCCGGATGCGCGCGTCCTCCAGCTCGCAATTCTTGAGAATCGAATCGGGCCGGGCGAAGTAGATGAACTCGAACACGCACATTGCGTGCTTGCTCGAAGCCTGGAAGCTGACGCTGTGCACCCCGTGCTCGTCCATGAGCACCATCTCGCCTGGCTGAACCTCGCGCACGAAGTTTGCGTGCACGGTGTCGAGCGCACAGGTCTCGGACGCGATCACGTGCGCGGGCTGTCCCGGGAGCGGGATATAGCCGATGCACAGCGGCCGGAAACCGAACGGGTCGCGGAGCGCGATCAGCTGGTTGGGCGTGATGATGCCGCAGGAGTAGGCTCCGACCACGCGCGCGAACGTCCGGCGGATCACCTCCTCCCACGTCCGGCCGTGCGTGTTCTCGATGAGCCGCGCCATCACCTCGGTATCGAGCGCGGTTTCGAAAACGACGCCCTGGTCCTCCAGCTGCGTGCGGAGGGATTCGGCGTTGAGCAGGTTGCCGTTGTGCGCGATGGCGCCCGGGCCAAGGCTTGGGTGATGAAAGGGAAGCGGATGCGCGTTCTCGGCGCGGCTCGAGCCGGTGGTGGAGTAGCGCGTGTGGCCGAGGGCCACGATCGATCCCTCCCCGAGCTCCTTGATCCGGGCCGCGGAGAAGACCTGCGCGACGAGCCCCATGTCGCGGTGCACGCGCACCGACGCGCCGTCGGAGACCGCGATCCCGGCCGACTCCTGGCCGCGATGCTGCAGCGCGAACAGCCCGAAGTACGTGAGATTGGCGACGTCGACGCCTTGCTTCGCGCAAATCCCGAAGACCCCGCACATCGCTAGGCGACCACCATGGATTCCCACGCGGCGCGTAGGTCGTCGAGCGAAACCTTCAGCTGGCCTTCGAACTCGATCGAGTCGCCTCCGGCCAGGCCGAGCAACGACAGCTCCACGTTGTGCCGCCGCGCCAGCGACTGCATCTCTGGCATGGCTCGAGACGCGACGCTGACTATGTAGCGACTCGGCGATTCGGCGAAGAAGGCTGCGTCGAGTCGGAGCGGCGGCTCGGGCCTGACGGCCGGGCAGCGGACGCCGATGCCGCCGAGCAGGCAGCATTCTGCCAGCGCGACGAGCATGCCTCCGTCGGCGCAGTCGTGTGCCGAGTGAAGGTAGCGACTCTGCGCGGCGGCAAGGATCAGCCTGTTCACCGCTTTCTCTCGCGTCAGGTCGAGGGCGGGAGGACGTCCGGCGACGTGTCCGTGCTCCACCTTCAGGTATTCGGTCCCGCCAAGGTCGTTATGGGTGGAGCCGATCAGGAGCACGAAGTCCCCCTCCACGCGAAGCGCAGCCCCCAGGCGCTTGTCGTAGTCGTCGATCACACCTACCATCCCGACCACCGGCGTGGGATAGATCGCCGAAGTTCCGTTCGAATCGTTGTAAAGGCTGACGTTGCCGCTGACCACCGGCAGCTCGAGCGACCGACACGCGTAGGCGAGGCCGGCGATCGCCTCCTCGAGCTCCCAGTAGACCTCAGGCCTGTCGGGGTTGGCGAAATTCAGACAGTCGGTTACCGCGAGAGGGCGCGCGCCGGTGGCCACGATGTTGCGCGCCGCCTCCGCGACGGCCAGCTGCGCGCCGAGGTGCGGGTCGAGGTGGCAGTAGCGCGCGTTGCAGTCGGTCGTCACGGCCAGGCCCAGTCGGGTGCCCTTGACGCGCAGCATCGCGGCGTCGCCACCGGGAGCGATGACGGTTGAGTCGCCGACCATGTGGTCGTAGCGCCGGAATACGCCGCGCCGGCTGCTCAGGTTGGGGCTGGCGAGCATGCGCAGAAGCGATTCACCTGGGTCGGCCAGCGGCGGAAGGGCGTCAAGCTCGAGCCCGAACGGCGGCTCGGGCGCGAAGCCGACCAGCCGGCGCATCGGAGCCCCGTCGGTCAGGAGCCTGACCGGAAGCCGAGCGACCTCGTCGCGGCCGTCGGACACTGTGAGCATCCCGTCGCCGGTGACCTCGCCGATGACCGCTGACGTCAGGTCCCACGCTTCGAAGATGCTCTCGACCTCCCGCTCGCGCCCGCGCTGGACGACCACGAGCATCCGCTCCTGCGATTCCGACAGCATCACGTCGTACGGCGTCATGCCTCGCTCGCGGCGCGGCACGCGCGCGACGTCGATACGAGCGCCGGCGCCTTCGGCCCGCCCCGCGCACTCGGCCACCGCAGACGTGAGCCCCGCCGCACCCAGATCCTGGATGGCGATCACCGCGTCGGTGTGCGACAGGTCCATACAGGCCTCGAGAAGGCACTTCTCGAGAAACGGATTGCCCACCTGCACGGCCGGCCTGCGCTCCGAGCTCCGCTCGTCCAGCTCGAGTGAAGCGAACGACGCGCCGTGGATACCGTCGCGCCCCGTGTCCGCGCCGACGAGCAGAAGGCTGTTGCCGGCGCCCTCCGCGCGCGCGCGCATCAGCTGGTCGGTGCGCACGAGGCCGACGCACATCGCGTTGACGAGCGGGTTGTTGGCGTAGCAGTCCTCGAAGTACACCTCGCCCCCGACGGTCGGGATGCCGATGCAGTTGCCGTATCCGCCGATGCCGGCCACCACGCCGTCGAAGTGGCGGCTCGAAGCGGGCAGCGGACCAAATCGCAACGAGTCGAGGAGCGCGATCGGGCGGGCGCCCATCGCGATGACGTCGCGGATGATGCCGCCCACTCCGGTGGCAGCACCCTGGTAGGGCTCGATGGCCGATGGATGGTTGTGCGACTCGATCTTGAAGACGGCGGACCAGCCCTCTCCGATCTCGACCGCGCCGGCATTCTCGCCCGGGCCCTGGACCACGCCGGGGCCGGTCGACGGCAGGCGGCGGAGGAGCGCCTTCGAGCTCTTGTAGGAGCAATGCTCCGACCAGAGCACGCCGAGCATGCCTAGCTCGACTTCGTTGGGGGCTCGCTTAAGCTGCTCGAGGATGGCCCTGTACTCATCCGGGGTGAGCGCCACCTCGCGGAGGCGACGTTCGTCCACAGACTTGATGCTCAAGACACCAGCACCTTCATCGCGCTTTCCGCGACCGACCGGAAAAGCTTGAGCCCGTCGGTACCCCCGAGCTCCGCTTCCGAGCATCGCTCAGGGTGCGGCATCATGCCCAGCACATTGCCGCGCGCGTTCACGATGCCGGCGATGTTGTGCAGAGATCCGTTCGGGTTTGCGCTCGGGATGACTCGGCCATTCTTGTCGCAGTACCGGAAAACCACCTGACCCCGCTGCTCCAAGCGCGAAAGTGTCGCAGGATCCGCGAAGTAGCTGCCCTCCCCGTGCGCGATGGGCACCCGGAGCACCTCGCGCTCGTCACATTGCGAGGTGAACTGGAGATCGGTCCGCTCGACCACTAGATTGGTCCACTCGCAGCGAAACTCGAGCGACGTATTGCGGATCAATGCACCGGGAAGGAGTCCTGCCTCGCAAAGGACCTGGAAGCCGTTGCAGATGCCCCAGACCAGGCCGCCCCTGTCCGCGAACTCGCCCACCTGCTCCATCACAGGCGCAAATCTCGCGATCGCGCCGGTGCGGAGGTAGTCGCCGTACGCGAAGCCGCCGGGAAGGATCACGCAGTCGCAGCCTTTCAGGTCGGCGTCCTTGTGCCACAGGTAAGTCAGCTCCTGGCCCAGCACCTGGTCGATCACCCATCCGCAATCGCGGTCCGACCACGTCCCAGGAAAGACCACGACTCCGAACTTCAAGTAGTGGCGAGCCTCCGACTTCCGCCGCAGATCCGCGAGATAGTGGGGCGGAGCCAAGTAACGGGTGGCGCGACGAGGAGCGCAATACCTACCGGGGTCCCCGCGTCGTGGTCGCGGGGGCAGCGACGGAGCGCCGGGCCCCCTGACGCAGGCTTCGGCGCCGCAGGCGCCCGACTGTCTAGCTCGCGCAGATGGGAGGAACTTCGGGGGCTCACCACTACCTGCGCTTGTGCTCCGGCTCGATGTCGAAGCGGAAGTCCTCGATCACGTGATTGGCGAGCAGCTGCCGGCACATCGCCTCGACGCGCTCGCGTGCTTCGTGCTCGCTCGACGAGTCCAAATTCACCTCGATGTACTTGCCGATCCGGACGTCCGACACCTCGCGAAAGCCGAGCGATGCCAACCCTTGCTTGACGGTCAGTCCTTGCGGATCGTTGACCACAGGCTTGGGTGTGACGATGACTCTGGCGATCACGGCAGGAGACCTCGGCGAGAGATTCGGGGCACAGGTGGTCCAGATGCTAGGCGCGGCCGAGCACCGGAGCGAGCGCATCCGTCGATGCGTAAGCGAGGAGCGGAGGTCGCAACGACGCAGATGGGCCGCATGGGCACCGAAGATCCGTCGAGGGACTCCGGCCGGGATCGCCAGATCACGGTTCGTTCCTCGGCTTGCGCGGAAACAGCGGCTTGCCCACCAGACGTTGATACGCGGTCAGGTAGCGGAGGCGGGTTTGCGCGACCACATCCTCGGGAAGCCTCGGGGGATCGCTTTCCTTGTCCCAGCCCGAACGCATCAGCCAGTCGCGCACGAACTGCTTGTCGTAAGACTCGGGCGAGGTGCCCACCACGTAGGTCGCGGCGTCCCAGTAACGCGAGCTGTCAGGCGTGAGGACCTCGTCGATCAGGATGAGCTCGTCGCCTATCTGCCCGAACTCAAACTTCGTGTCGGCGAGAATCAAGCCGCGCCGCGCCGCGAACTCGGTGGCGTATTTGTACAGCTCGAGGCTCGCGTCCCGAAGCTTCGTCGCCAGCCCTTCGCCGAGCTCCTTTTGCATGTGCTCGAGGGTCACGTTCTCGTCATGTCCGGTGTCAGCCTTGGTCGCGGGGGAAAACATCGGATAGGCGAGCTTTTCGCTCTGCCGCAGGCCGGGAGGCATCTTCTCGCCGGCCAGGGTCTGCGATTCCTCGTACTCCTTCCAGGCGCTGCCCGCGAGGTAGCCGCGCACCACGCACTCGAAATCGATGCGCTTGGCCTTGCGCACGATCATGAAGCGGCCGGCGAGCTCCTCCCGAAAGTTCTTGAGCACCGCGGGCAGGTCGGGGACCATGCCTGAGATCAGGTGGTTCGGCTGGAAGGTGTCGGTCTGCGAGAACCAGAAGATCGACAGCTGGGTGAGGACCTTGCCGCGGTCGGGAATCCCGTTGGGCAGCACATGGTCGAAGGCCGAGATGCGGTCGGTGGCGACCATCAGGAGCTCTTTGTCGTTGACCTCGTAGGTGTCGCGCACCTTGCCCCGGGCGAAGAGCTTGAGGGGGAGCTCGGTGTCGGTTAAGGGCGGTCCTGCGATCACGACAGGATCTCCGGTCGGGATCGCGAGATCACGTAGCGGATACTCCCAGACCCAGCCGCTCGAAAGCGAGGTCGGTGTGTTCGAGGCCGGACCAGGGGTCGAAGATCTTGTCCATGCGCGAGCCGACCCGCTTCATCACCTCGTCATTCTTCTCCAGCAGCGCCCGGAAGCCAGGACCAGCGCCCTCCATGGCTTCCATCGCGGCCCTCTGGATGACGAGGTAGGCGTCATCTCGCGACATTCCACTGTCGACGAGCGCTAGCAGGACACGCTGCGAAAACACGACGCCACCCGCGAATTCCAGGTTTGCGAGCATTCGGTCCGTACGCACCTCGAGCCCGCGCAGCACCTTGTTCATCTCGATGGCCATGTAATCCACGATCGCGCACGCGTCCGGAAAGATGATCCGCTCCGCGGACGAGTGGCTGATGTCTCGCTCATGCCACAACGCAGTGTTCTCGAGAGCCGTCAGAAGGTTGCCGCGAACGACCCGGGCCAGGCCGCAGACGCGCTCAGTGAGCACTGGGTTCCGTTTGTGTGGCATGGCTGAGCTTCCCTTCTGCTCTTTGCCAAATGGCTCGAACGCCTCGCTGATCTCGCTTCTCTGCAGGTGACGGATCTCGGTCGCAATTCGCTCCAGCGTCCCCGCCGCGATGGCAAGCGCTGACATGAATCCCGAATGACGGTCGCGCGCGACGACCTGCGTCGATACGACGTCCACCTTCAGGCCCAACTCGGCACAGACGTACTCCTCCACCTTCGGGTCGATGGTGGCGTGGGTTCCGACCGCGCCGCTGACGCGTCCGACCGCGGCGTCGTCGGCCGAGTTCCTGAGCCGGTCCATCGAGCGGTCGAGCTCCGCCACCCAACCGGCGACCTTGAAGCCGAACGTGATCGGTTCCGCGACGATGCCGTGGGTCCGGCCGGCCATCAACGTGCGGCGGTGACGGATCGCGAGGTCGGCCGCGGCCTCGCGCAGTTTCGCAAGCTCGTGACCGATGAGCTGCGCCGACTCGACCATCTGGACGGCCATCGCCGTGTCATTGAGGTCCTGGCTGGTCATGCCGAGGTGCACGTAGCGCGCTTCGGGCTGCCCGATCGACTCGTTGAGAACGGTGAGGAACGCGATCACGTCGTGGCCGACGCGCGACTCGACCTCGGCGATCTTCGCGGACTCGAAAGTGCCCTTGCGGATCTTCGGCAGGGCGGATTCGGGGATGCGGCCAAGCGACGCCCACGCTTCGCAAGCCAGGATCTCGATCCGCAGCCAGAGCTCAAACTTGTGCTGCTCAGACCAGACCGCTCGCATGGCGGGCGGCGAGTATCGCTCGATCAAGAAGGCATCCCAATCAGCAAAGGGCGACGGGGGAATTATATCGGGCACCGGCGAATCAAGATCTTGTTACCCAGGGACGATCAGCCCCAAGATTTGGTGGCCAACCGGGCGGGGCGCTGGAATTAAGCGGCTGGCTTGATAATCGAGGCTTCCCTCATGACCCCATCTCGCAACAAGATGATTCGATCTCGTAACCAGCTTCGGAAGCTCCCCGTTTGAAGCGGCACAGGCTGAACCGCCGGTGAGCGACCCGTCCCGCGACGAAGAGCGCGATCTCGTCGAGCACGCCAAACGGGACCCCCGCCAGTTCGGGGCGCTCTACGACCGGCACTTTCAGCAGATTTACAGGTTCGTGTATTCAAGAGTGAGGGAGCAAACCGCGGCCGAGGACGTCACTTCGGAGGTCTTTATCAAGGCTCTGAAGGCCATGCCCCGTTATCAGGACACGGGGCGACCGTTTGCTGCCTGGCTTTACCAGATCGCCGTCAACGCGATCGCCGACCGCTACCGGACGCTGCGTCCGGCTCAGACGCTGGACGACTTCCATGACCTATCGGTTGCCGGGCCGTCACTGGACGATCTCGCGGCGCACCGCGACGAGCCGCGGCGCATCTGGGCCCTGGTGGAGTCGCTGCCGAACCAGCAGCGGACGGCGCTGGTGCTCAAGTTCGAGGGGCACATGAAGATCGAGGACATCGCGGTCGCGATGGGCAAGTCGGCCGGCGCCGTCAAGCTGCTGATCCATCGCGGCGTGACTCGTCTGCGCGATGAGGCGTCGAGCCTGAGGCCGGTCGAGTGAACGCGTTCCACGACCCCGAGCTCGACGACGTCCTGAAGGACGATGACCTCCGGCACATCGCATCGATGCTGAAGGCAGCGAGCACGCCCGAGCCGCCGCTCGACGAGGCGTTCCGGACCGGGCTGCGAAGGCAGCTCATGAACGAGGCATGGTCGATGACCCAGGGCCGCAACTCCTGGTGGCGTCGCGTGTTGGCGCCTCCGGCGCTGGCCTGGGCTGGCGCTACCGCGGGCCTGCTTCTGATCGCGTCCCTCGTCATCACGAATGCTCTGCAGCAGCCTGGCGGCTTCGATCGGGTCGTTATCCACGGCAACGTGGACGGCAATCGCAGCGTCGCGCTCCAGCAGCCCATCCTCGTCTCGTTCAACCAGCCCATGGACCACCCGTCGACCGAGCACGCGGTGCAAATCACGCCCGCCACGACGGTGACCTTCTCATGGGAGGCGAATACACTCGCCGTGCAGCCCGCCAGCGGCAACCTCGCGCCCAACACCCAGTACCAGGTGACCATCGGGCCGGAGGCCAAGACCGCCACCGGCAAGAAGGTGGCCGCGCCCCAGACCATCACGTTCGTCACCCAGCCGCCCGTGGCGGCGACGCCATCGCCGACTCCGCGCGCAACGCCGGCTAATGTGCTCGGCGAAAAACAGCTTGCCCCGCTGGCCGGAGCGAGCTTGCTGAAGGGCCAGTGGTCGGCGGACTCTTCGACTCTCTATGCGATCGACGGAAACGGCGCTCTCAAGGTCGTCCCCGCTAACGGCGGCGGAGTGACCTTGATCGCTCCCGACGGCGTGACCTCGCTAGCGATCTCGCCGTCCGGCGACCGCCTCGCCTACATCCGCAATGACAGGATCGAAGTGCTGACATTTGCTTCGGGTCAGACAGAGGCCGTCGCTCCAACGCCGGCACCGACCCTCGTCGGATGGGCGAAGGACAAATTGCTCTGGGCCGCGCCGGATGGAATCGACACTCAGGCCGGCGACGGATCCACGCAGCATCTCCGCCAGCTTCCAACGGCCGGTGTGGCGGCGTGGGTCTCGATCGCTCCCGATGGAACGCACGCTTCCTATACCCAGGACGGCAAGCTGTTCGTGCTCGATCTCGGCACGGGCAAGAGCGCGCAGCTCGGGCAGGCCGATACCGCGTTCGCCATCTGGTCGCCGACCGGCCACCAGGTGATGTACTCGACCGCCGACAATCTGATCGTCGCGGACACGCAGGGCGTCACTCAAGCGACGCTTCCGCGTGGTGACGCCAGCTGGTCGGCCCAGGACGCAATCCTCCTTGGCGGGGACACCAACCTCTATCAGGTTCGACCGGACGCCACGAACCTGACCAAGCTGGCGAGCGGCACCTATCGATCGCCGCTCTGGGCGCCAAACGGCACCACGTTTGCATTCCTCCGCGGCGGCAGTCTGTGGCTCGCCACGGCGCCCGCACTTCCACCTCAGCCCACGGCTCTGGATCAGGCGGCGAACGTCGTCGACTCATTCATGAAGGCGCGGGTCAACGGAGACGCCACCGTCGCGGGAACTTTTCTCGACGACAACGCCAAGAAGGCTTACGCCGGCGGCGGCTTGAACCTCATCGTCAACGGCGACCCGAAGCTTTCGCGGACCTACAACCTCACGCAGGTGGTCGTCGGCACCGACCCGGACTCTGTCCTGTTCGTGGTACGACTCGTGTTCACCCACGGCAAGATCGACGTCACGGACCAGGAAGAAAACCTGACCTTGATTCGTGACTCAACGACCAAGCAGTTTGTGATCGACCAGGCCACCGCCGGCGCCCGCCACGAGCTCGGCAAGGGCGCCGAGGTCGTCAGCGTCGACGTTCAGTCGGACACGGTGAAGATCACGTTCGACAGCGACCTGGACCCCGGAACG